>Ga0116141_10004116_pt1 | contig 12264 bp, 7 predicted proteins | sample AD_UKC097_MetaG_FD_89744 | JGI IMG/M metagenome (GOLD analysis project Ga0116141, IMG submission 89744) | Active sludge microbial communities of municipal wastewater-treating anaerobic digesters from USA - AD_UKC097_MetaG | ecosystem: Engineered > Bioreactor > Anaerobic > Digestate | place: USA... | reverse complement strand
CCCCTGGCCCCGGCGTACTCGATCATCTCGAAGAGCCCCTCGTGGAACAACGGCTCGCCGGACAGGTACAGCTTGATGAGGGGTTGGTTTCCGCACACGTCATCGATCACACTCCGGAACACCTCGACCGGCATCTTCTCCCGCAGGGGCTTGAGTCCCTTGGATTGCGGACACATGATGCACCGGAGATTGCACACGCGAATGATGTCGAGCCAGTAGACCGAGGGAAGCGGGGGAATGTAATAGTCCATCAATTCAGCTATGTTGTTCCATAGCGGCATGCGGGGCCTTTCCAGCCGGATTGTCCGGTAGTGTACCGCGAATCCAGCCTTCGCGTCAACCCACGTTGGCGGGGAGAACGCGACACGACCGCCGCGATTTGGATTTGGCATTTACTACTCACCACGTGCAATCTATCATGTGGCTATACGGCCGATGGCACTGAATCGCAATCAATCAATCGCAGATATCAAATGGGTCCTATGGCAAGAGAACATGTTGATCTGGCGAAGTACATCCGGGCAATTCCGGACTGGCCGAAGAGAGGGATTCTGTTCCGAGACATCACGCCGCTTCTGGCCGATCCAAAGGCCTTCCCGACCGCTGTGGACGCGCTGTGCGCCCCGTTCTTCGGGGTGGGCGTGCAGTATGTGGCGGCCGTCGAAGCTCGCGGGTTCATCTTCGGATCGGCGGTCGCGGAGAGGCTCGGGGCCGGATTCATTCCGGTCCGGAAGAAGGGCAAGCTCCCCGGCGCGACGGAAACCGCGACCTACGAGCTCGAGTACGGCGTGGACACACTTGAAATGCACCGCGATGCGATCCCGGCCGGGGCGAAGGTACTCATGGTCGACGACCTGCTCGCCACCGGCGGCACCATGCACGCGGCCTGTGAGCTCGTCGAGAAAGTCGGCGCCCAGGTCGTGGGCATCGCGTTCGTCATCGAGCTGAGCGACCTGCAGGGCCGCAAGAGACTGTCATCCTACAGGATTCACGCGCTGATCTCGTACTGACCCGAATCGCCACTGGTCCACGAGGCGCTATAAATCCTTTTCTAACAACGAGTTAGCTCAAAGTCCAAGCATGGGCCAACCGCAGCTCTCCCCCATGCTGCGCCGCGCAGAAACGGAAAATGTTTGAATTTTGAGTGCAGATTGCAACATTTCGTGTCATAATGCGTCATATAGAGTAGAGGGGATACATTATGCAACTGATGTCTATCGAGGATCTTGCCGTTTACCTGGGCGTATCCAGGCGGACAATCTACAAGTACATTGCTGATGGCGAGTGCCCACCCTACATCAAACTCAGCAGCAAGAACATCAGCTTCGACCGGGTAGACGTCGATACCTGGTTGGAGTCCAGGAAGGTCTATCCTTGTACCGGCGGCGTAAAGACGAGCGATTCGAATACCCACGGTGTGACAATCGACGCGTCGTCAACCGATCCTGACAAGCTGCCGTGGACGCCACGGGCGGAAGCCGTCCTGGATGGGGCGCGCCGGCAGGCCCGTGAGGACGGTATCGCCCAGGTGGGCACCGAGCATCTGCTGCTGGGAATGCTCTGCGTGAAGGAGTGCCTCGGCGCTGCGATCCTCGAACGGCTCGGCGTATCGCAGGAGGAGTGTCGTCATCGGTACAAACAAGTGACGCACCCGTCGGGCAAACCGGTTCGGGGCAGGATCGCGCTTTCTGACGATGTCGACAGAGTGACGCAGTGCGCTCGTGAGCAGGCGCGTCAGTGGGGCCACACGTACATTGGTGCCGAGCATCTGCTCGCGGGAATCCTCATGGCACAACGAGGCGCTGGATGTCAGATCCTCGCCAACCTGGGTGTCACGCTGGATCTCGTGCGGGCAGAAACGGCCAAGCTGATCGTCTGCCGTTCGGCATCAAGGGAATAGCAGGGGAACGACGATTCTCGAACTACAAGAGAGAAAGGAGCGAAGAGATGAACACGTATGTCGCTGCCACCGTTTACCCCGGTTTGGCGGAATGGTTGATAGTCGCTGCCCTGATAGTCGTCGTGCTCGTGGTGCCAGTCTTTGTGGTCTTCTGGTTTGCCAGAAAGACACTGGAGAACAAGCGGGAGAACGTCAAACTGCGGTTGGAGGTCGGCAAACTCGCCGATGAGTTGGAGCAGGTCCGTAAGCAACGCCAGCCCCAATGAGCCGGAAAAGCGACTATGCCGATGCCCGCTTGGCCACGACGACGCGGTCGTGCTTGTGGAGGTCCTTCTCGACGTGGATTTCAGCGAAAGCGCCGGTCTGTTCCAGCAGTTCTCCGACCGCAGGCCCCTGCATGTATCCGATCTCCAGCAGGAGAATCCCGTCGGACTTGACGAACTGGGCCACCTTCTCGCTGATCCGGCGGTACAGGTCCAGCCCCCCCTCCCCCGCGCACAGGGCGATGCGAGGCTCGTAGTCCTTCACGTTCTTGTCGAGCGTCTCGTATTCGACATCACTGACGTACGGCGGATTGCACGCGATCAGGTCGAACGGCGACACGTCGAGTTGTGGAATCACCGGCTCGAAGAGATCGCCTTCCAGCAGCTCGATCCGGTCCTGGAGCTGATGTTTCTCGACGTTTCGAGCGGCCACCCGCAGGGCGGGCTCGGAGATATCCGTCGCGACGACCTTCACGTCGGGCACGTTCTTCGCGATGGCCACCGCGATGGCGCCGCAGCCGGTGCAGAGGTCGCACACGTGCTGGGGGCCGCTGCGCTTGCGAAGGACCTCGATTGCCCGCTGCACGAGCAATTCCGTCTCGGGCCGGGGAATCAGGCAATCGCACGTCACCTCGAATTCGATCGAATAGAACTCCGTCCGCCCGACAAGGTACGCGACCGGCTCGTGCAGGCCGGCCCGTTTGACCAGGCCGTGAAGCTGGTCCAACTGCTCCTTCGCGACAAGCTTGCCGTACTGGGTGTACAACTCGATCCGCCTCAGACCGAGCACGTGGGACAGCAGCAGTTCGGCACTCAACCGAGGGGAGTCCACGTCCTTCTGCGTCAGATAGTCTGTGATCCACGTCAACAGCCTCTGGATCGTCCAGTCGCTCATCCTTGTCGCCTCGCCACGAGAAACTCTCCTTCCCTGAAAATGCGGATCGCGAAGTCGTACTTGTCGATCTCCAGCGCGATCTGGAGGTCCTGTGGATGAAAATGCGGTTGGCCGGGGTCGTGGAACTTGGCCACCTCGCCACTGGCCAGGACCAGCTCTCGCACAGCTTCCGGGTCGGGCCGGCGCCCCTGCAACAGGTTCCGAAGGTACATGGCGCACTGCTCGTCCTCGTCGGTCCGCACGGCCGCGTTCCACCCCATCGCCACGAGGGTGACCTCCGCCGGGCCGGTTTGCTGGACCGCTCTGGCCGTCGCGCCGGCGACGACGAACGAGCCAGCGTAGATCTCGCCGGCTCCGGCGGCGGCCGCCACGCCCACAGTCCCTGCCCGCGTGGACTGAATCACCACCTTGTCCGGCAGTTCGGCCTGCATCAGTTCATGGGGCGAGTTGCCGAAGTCGAAGCCGTCCGGCCGAATGCCGTTCACCTCGCCCACGCAGATCTCCCCTACGCCCCGATCTCGAAGCCGCAATGCCTCCGCCGGCTCCGGGACCATGACGATCCGAGATGCGCCGCGGGCGAACGCAACCGCCGCCGTGGTGAATGCCCGAAAGACATCCACGATCACTACGGCGCCTCGGGCGCGTCGGGCTCCTTCGATCAGGCTCTCGATCCGGATATGCATGGCAGGCGACTCTGTCATCGCAGCAGAGGATACACCGGCTCGCCCCGCAGGCAAGAAGAATCCTTGGCCCGTGGCAGTGCCGTCTGTCACCCGCAGGCAGCGTCGGTGGTTCCGTCGAGAGGCGGGGATTCGTCACGGCCTGCGAGCTTCCATCCTCGTGAAGCCAGACGATTGTCCGATAGCCGTTCGCATTGAAGCTCCGGCCGGCCGGCACCACGTCATAGGCAATTCCCTCTTTCAGGCACCGAGCGATCTCCTGCACAGCGGGCCGGAGGACCTCTTTGCAGGTCAGGCCCAGTGAGTTCCGGCGCCCCAACGGATAGATGTGGGTGCCCCACGTGTGCAACTGCCACGAGGTGGGCAGCGTGTAGCCATAGGGCAGGACAGCAGGAGAATCAGCAGGTTGGGGTTCACTGGCGCCATCGGTCGTTCCCTTGAATTCTGCGTCATGGTCAGCGTCCCGATTATAGGATGACCAAGACGGTCTCACAACGAAATCGACGAAATAGGCACCCGTTCTGTGGCGTCCTTCCGAAGAAAGCCCTTGTACCGTACGACATGAAGGGGATAATAGGGCCATTCGGCCCGAGTCGGCGGTCGGGCCGGAACAGGGGCCCCCGATGTGCTGTATCGCGTCGGGGAACCAAGCAGATGGTGACTCGAAGTGAAACGCCGTATCCGGAATCAACCATCGCAATAGGAGAGTATCCCCAATGAGCGAAAACACGCACAAGAGCACGACCCGACGCGAATTCCTCCAGACCACCGGCCGCCTGACGGCCAGCTCGATGCTGGCCGCGGGGCTGACGCCGCGAATCTACGCCGGCGAGAGTAACACGATCCAGGTAGCCTTGATCGGTTGCGGCGGGCGTGGCACCGGCGCCGCCGACGACGCGCTGTTGGTCAAGAATGGCCCAATCAAACTCGTTGCCATGGCCGACGTCTTCGAGGACAGGCTCAAGAGCAGCTACGAGAACCTGGTCCGGCGGCATGCCGAAGGAACGGATGTCCCTGAAGGCCGCAGGTTTCTCGGTTTCGATGGATACAAGAAGGCGATGGACTGCCTGCGCCCGGGTGACATTGCGATTTTCGCGACCCCGCCGGCCTTTCGCTGGGTTCATTTCCAGTACGCGATCAGCAAGGGGATCCACGTGTTCATGGAGAAGCCCATCACGGTGGACGGCCCCACTTCCAAGAGAATGCTCAGGCTCGCCGCGGAGGCGGACAAGAAGAACCTCAAGGTCGGCGTCGGCCTGATGGTCCGCCACTGCCGGGGCCGACAGGAACTGCTCAAACGTATTCAGGACGGCGAGATCGGCGACCTCCTCATGATGCGTGGCTATCGCATGGGGGGTCGTTCGGCGGCGGTCGGCTCGAAGCCGGCCGGGATGGATGAGCTGATGTGGCAGATTCGTACGTTCCACAGTTGGCTCTGGGCCAGCGCCGGCCTATACGGCGATTCCTACATTCACCAGATCGACGAGCTGTCCTGGATGAAGGGCGCCTGGCCCATCTCGGCGCACGCCTTGGGTGGCCGGCAGCATCGTGGCCATGCCGTCGATCAGAACTTCGACAACTACGCGGTGGAGTACACCTACCCGGACGGCGCGAGGCTCTTCTACCAGGGCCGACACATGCAGGGCTGCCACAGCGGTTTTTGCAGCTTCGTGCACGGCACCAAGGGCTCGGCGGTGGTCTCTACCAGCGGCCACACGCCGGGCAAGGTCCGCACGTACAGCAGCCAGCTCATGGAAGGCGTCGAGCCGATCTGGCGGTATCCGCAGCCGGAGAAGAGCCCCTACCAGTTCGAATGGGACGACCTCGTCGATGCGATCCGCAACGACAGGCCCTACAACGAGGCCAAGCGTGGGATCGAGGCCAGTCTCGTGACCTCCATGGGCCGTATGGCCGCCCACACCGGCAATATCGTGACTTACGAGCAGATGCTGAACTGCCCGCACGAGATGGCGCCGGATGTGGACAAGTTCACCGTGGGCTATCCCGCCCCGTTGCAGCCCAACGCCGAGGGAACGTATCCCCAGCCGGAGCCCGGCATCGTCACGGACCGCGAATACAGAGAGTTCGCATAGGGCCGCGTTGCGGACGTAGGAACCAGTTCCCCTGCATCCAGATGTCGCAGGATGATTTCCATTTTGACACAGGTCCTGTCGCGGATACGCCTTTTGTCTCTGAGAGCTGCGGCGTTATCGTGCCGCTCTACTTCGGGTCGCTGTTTCTTGGCTCTGCGCTGCTGTTCGTGATCGAGCCGATGTTCACGAAGATGATCCTGCCGATCATGGGGGGCACGCCGGCCGTCTGGAGCACGGCCATGATGTTCTTCCAGGCCATGCTGCTGATCGGCTATCTCTATGCCCACTTGCTCTCTCGTCTGCGGGCCCTTCGGTGGCAGGTCCTCGTCCACGCCGGAGTGCTTGCTGCGGGGTTTGGGTTCGTACCGGTCCGCGTCGCGTGGCACGGGACGACCGCCGCCCACGACCACCCTGTGCCCTGGCTGATCGGCCTGCTGACGGTGAGCATCGCAGTGCCGTTCTTCGCCGTTTCGGCCACCGCGCCGCTGCTCCAGCGATGGTTCTCTCGTTCGGACCATCCGCACGCCGACGATCCGTACTTCCTCTATGCAGCGAGTAACGCGGGCGGGTTGATCGCCCTGCTGGCGTATCCTGTCCTGCTCGAACCCCGGCTCGGCCTGATTCATCAGAGCCGGGTATGGGCCGCGGGTTACCTTCTGCTGGCGGCACTCATCATGCTCTGCTCGGCGAGCTTGTGGGCGTCGCGACACAGACACAGGAGTACGGGCCTCTCCGAAATTCTGTCGGAAATCCGCCGACAGGATGCACTCGACGCGTCGCGAGACCGTATCCACTGGGCCCATCGGACTCGGTGGGTGGTCCTGGCTTTCGTGCCATCGGCCCTGATGCTGGCCGTCACTCAGCACATCAGCACGGATGTGGCCGCCGTGCCGCTTCTGTGGGTCGTACCCCTGGCGCTCTACCTGTTGAGTTTTGTCCTCGTCTTCGCGCGCCGACCGCTTCTGAGGCGCCGATGGATGCTCTGGCTGCAGGTGTGGGTCTACGCACTGCTCACGGTCTATTTCACCGAAAACAGCGATCTGTGGCTCACGCTTGTCCTCAATCTCCTGACCCTATTCGTCACGGCGATGGTCTGTCATGGCGAACTGGTTCGGTGCAGACCCGCCGCGGAACACCTGACGGAGTTCTACCTCTGGATGTCGGCCGGAGGTCTGCTCGGCGGGGTCTTCTGCTCGCTGATTGCGCCGACCGTATTCGATTCGGTCCTTGAATACCCCTTGGTTCTCATCCTTGCCTGTTTCGTGCGTCCCGCTTCCGGACGAGACTGCCTGGCTCGGCGCCTGGGCGACATCGCCCTGCCCCTCGTCCTGATCGTGTCGTACATCGTGATCAACAAGTACGCGGATCTCTCTCGCATTGGCCGGGCGGGCCCGGTCCTGTTCTACGGCGCGGCCGCCGTCGTGCTGTACGGCTTCCGCAAGCGACCGCTCCGGTTCGCGCTGGGTTTTGGCGGCATCCTCGTCTACGCGATCTTCCTGGATAAGCTGCCCCACCAGATTGACCGGGAGCGGAGCTTTTTCGGCGTCTACACGGTCTGCACGAACAGCAGAGGCACCGTCCACAAGCTCTACAACGGCACCACGCTCCACGGCGAGCAGTCCATGAACCCCCAGGATCTGTGCACGCCGCTGACCTACTACACGCGCGAGGGACCATTGGGGCAGGTTTTCGAGGCCATGAACGACGAGCAGACCCTCCGTCGGATCGGGGTCATCGGCCTCGGCGCCGGCACCGTAGCCTGTTATCGTCAACCCGGCCAGCACATGACCTTCTTCGAGGTGGACCCCGTCGTGGAGCGGATCGCCCGCAATACGAGGCTGTTCCGCTTCTTGGAGGTCTGCGGGTATAAGGTCGAGATCGTCATCGCCGATGGCCGGCAGGGCCTGTCCCGTGAGCCGGACGGGGCCTTCGATCTGCTCGTCCTCGATGCGTTCACCTCCGATGCGATCCCGGTCCACATGCTGACCCGCGAAGCCCTGGCCCTCTACATGCAGAAATTGACTCCACGCGGCATGGCCCTGCTGCACATTTCAAACCGATACCTTGACCTCAAGCCGGTCGCAGCGAATCTGGTGGAAGATGCAAACCTGGCCGGACTGATCCAGGAACACTACCCGAGCGACGACGAGTCCCTGGCGGGCGCCTCCGCATCCTCATGGGTGACCGTGGCCCGGCATCCGAGTGACCTCGCCCTGCTGGACTCATACGACGGGTGGTATCCATTGGAGGGTGACCCCGCCGCAGGGGTCTGGACCGACGACTACTCGAACGTGTTCCGGATACTGGCCTGGTGACGGCAAAAAGGAGGAATTCCCCGGAAAATCTGCCGATGATCTGTTAGAATCAGGGTTCAGGAACGTCCTATAGTACATGGTGCGGCCGAACGCGGCGGACTCGGCCGGCGTCAACACTGGAGAAAGGATGAGAGGCCCGATGAGAAAACCATCTCGCGATTGGCGTCGTCTGCTTGTGTTCGTCTGGACGGTCCTGCTGTGGTCCGCCCGGCCCGGATTCGCCCTCGTCATCGATGAGATCATGTACCACCCTCCTGAAGACCCCGTCAGCGGAGAGGAATCCCTCGAATTCATCGAGCTCTACAACAACCGCGCGGTATCGGAAGACCTCAGCGGCTGGGCGTTCACCAACGGCATCGAGTACACGTTCGATCCGAACACGGTCCTGGGACCCAAGGCGTACTTGGTGATCGCGCGAGACCCCAACGCGGTAGCCGCGGCCTACAATCTCACCGGTGTTCTGGGCCCCTATAAAGGCAAACTGGATAACGACGGCGAGCGGATCGATCTGTCCGGCGTCGCCGGCATGATCGTCCTGTCGTTCCGCTACAACGACGCCGGTCCGTGGCCTGTCTCGCCCGATGGGACGGGGCACTCGTTGATCCTCGCGAAACCCGGCGGTGATCCCGAGCAGGCCACCTCATGGTCGGCCAGCACCTACCTGGGCGGCACGCCCGGCGGACCTGATGCAACTCAGGCCGAACCGGCGGACCCTACGGTGGTGAGCCTTGTGGATATCGGCAGTGTCGGACGGTACTTCAAGGGCACGAAGGAACCTTCGCCCGGCCCCGGCGGTGTCCCCACGACCGGCTGGACACAGGTGGATTTCGACGACAATCCCGCCACGACCGACTGGCGCCAAGGCGCCAATGGCTACGGCTACAGCAACGACGCCGCCGAGCTCCAGTACATCGCCACCGTGCTGAGCGATATGTCCGGCAATTACATCTCCATCTACGCTCGTCTGCCGTTCACGTTGAGCGCGGCGCAACTGGCGTCCTTCACACAACTGCTGGCCGAAGTCCACTATGATGATGGATATGTGCTGTATCTCAACGGGACGCGTGTGGCGGATTCCGGCTCCATAACGGGCGATCCCCCGCCATTCAGCGTCAGCGGCGGGACCGCCGCTGAGCCGCCTGCGGCGTCTGTGGACCTCACCGCCAGCAGGGACCTGCTGCTCGTGGGAGAGAACGTCCTGGCAATCCAGGCCCATAATGCAACGCTCTCCGGCAGTTCGGATGGTTTTGGCTGCGCCGTGCTGAGGGCGATTGTCACACAGCCGGAAGCCGGCGACAACGCCGGTGCGCGTGTGGTCGTCAACGAGCTGATGTCGGATGGCGACGGGACCTCCGGCGGCTGGATCGAGTTGTACAACCCCGGTCCGACCGCCGTGGGCCTGAGCAGCGTGTATCTGAGCAATGACCGCTTGGATCTGCTGCAATACAAGATCCCGGACGGCGTCTCCCTGCAGCCCGGCCAATTCTGGGCTGTCCGCCACGGCGCCCCGCCGGCCGGCTTCCCCTTCCGTCTCGCGTTCTCGGGCGAAACCGTCTACGTCACGGCGGCGACGAACGACGCCCAGCCGATGGTGGTGCGTGTGGTCGATGCGGTACGCTACGGGAACGTGGAGCCGGGCGTGACCTTCGGCCGGTGCCCGGACGGGTCTCATTCGCTCGACTGCCTTGCTTCTGCCACGTTCGGCGCCCCGAACTCGGACAGGCTGATCCGCGACATCGTGGTCAACGAGATCATGTATCACCACGCCGCCCGCGATGACCGATTCGAGTACGTCGAGTTGTACAACCAAGGCGGGAGCGATGTCGCACTCGACGGCTGGGCATTCACCGACGGGATCGACTACACGCTTCCGAGCGGCACGATACTGGCGCCCGGCGGCTACCTCGTCGTGGCCAAGGACCCGAATTTCCTCACGGCGGTCTACGACAACCTGACGATTGGCGAGAACCTGTTCGGCCCCTACGAGGGCAGACTGGACGATCACAGCGAGCGAATCCGCCTGTCGTACCCGGTCAAGCTGCACAGCCCCGATACCGGCCGGATCGAGGAGTACATGATCACGGCCGATGAAGTAACCTACTCCGACGGCGGCCAGTGGCCCGCCTGGGCCGACGGCATGGGCGCCAGTCTCGAGGTGCGGGACCCACGCAGCGACAACGACACCCCCGGCGCGTGGGCGGACAGCGACGAGAGCGGCAAAACCGAGTGGCAAGAGTTTTCGTTCACCATCGACGGCGCCGACGGTCGCTTCACGCACGATGCCGCGACGGTGTTCGACCTCCTCCTGCTCAACACGGGCGAGGTGCTGCTCGACGATCTGGAATGCGTCGTCGGAGGCGCCAACCGCATCACCAATAACGGCTTCGAAAGCGGGGACACGTCTTGGAGGATCCTCGGCAATCACACCCGGTCGTTCGTCACGACGGCGGACCGCCACTCCGGATCCCATGCCCTCCACCTGATTGCGACCGGGCATGGAGACCCTGGGGCCAATCGCATCAACCAGTCGATCAGCAGCGTCGGTGGAACGTCCGTGACTTTCCGCGGCTGGGCCCGCTGGCTGCGCGGCAGTCGTTTCTTGCTGCTGCGAACGACTCGCGAGCTGTCGCCCGTCCGGCCTCCGCGACCGGCCCACGCCTTCGAGGTGAACATGCCGCTCAACCTGGGCACGCCGGGTTTGCAGAACACCGCCTTCGTGGCCAATCGCGGGCCGGATATCCTCGACCTGCAACACTCCCCCACACTGCCGAAGGCCGGTGAGCCCATCATCGTGACCGCTCGTGTCCTCGACAATGACGGCGTCGCGTCGGTCACACTCTACCATCGCGTCGAGGGCGGCGGCAGCTTCACCGCTGTGCCTATGCTGGACGACGGCTCCGGGGATGACATGGTCGCCGGGGACCATGTCTACACCTTCGCGATCACCGGCGGCACGGCCGGCACCGTGCGGGCATTCTATGTCGAGGCGTCCGACGGCGCCGAGACGACGCGGTTCCCGACGCGACTGGAGCCCTCGGCTGAAGCGCCCGAGCGGACGTGCCTCGTCCGCGTCGGCGGTACGCAGGTGGCCGGCAGGCTGGCCAACTACCGTGTCTGGATGTCCAACGATGTGCTGAATGCGTTCCGCTCCCGCCCCAACCTCTCGAATGAACTGCTGGATTGCACGTTCGTGTACAACGATACCGAGGTCTTCTACAACTGTGGGATCCGCCTGCGGGGCAGCCCGTTCCTCCGCGGCGGCTCCGGATGGACGCCGCAGGTCGGCCGCGGCCTCCGCATTGAGTTCCCGCCGGATCACCAGTTTCGGGACCGCGAAGAGATCAACCTCGACTGGACCGAGGGCAGCAGCCGGGGACCTCTCCAGGAACGCGCCTCCTATTGGTTCTACGCCCAGTTGGGCCTTCAGCATTCCCGACAGGAATGGGTGCGTCTGGTTGTCAACGGGACCAGCCTGGCCAACTTTGAAGATGTCCAGAAAATCGATGGGGACTACATCGACGCGTGGTTTCCGGAGGACAACGAGGGGTACCTCCACAAGATCGACGACTACTTCGAGTTCAACGTCTCGGGGACATCCCACAGCGGGGAGCAGGCGGACGAGGGACTTCTATTCGACGCGCAACACCCGTTGATCCCCGAAACATATCGGTGGCATTTTGAGAAGCGCTCGCACCCGGAAGATGACAACTGGCAGCATTTGTTCGCGCTGGCCACGGCACTGAACACCTCGTCAAGCAACTCAGTCTATGAGCAGGGAATCGAAGCCAGACTCGATCCCCGGCATTTCACGCGGATGCTGGCGCTTCGCCACGCCGTGGGCGATTGGGACAGCTACGGCTACACACGAGGCAAGAACGACGTCTTCTACTATGCCCTTCCGGAGGGTAAATGGTATCTGCTGCCCTGGGATATCGATTTCACGCTGGGATCGGGGCGCGGGTCCTCCTCCAGCCTGTTCGAAGTGACCAACGAATTCCCGGAGATCATTCAGTTCCTGGACTACCCGAAGTACAGGCAAATGTACTACGATGCCTTCCAGGAGCTGGTGGACGGCCCGTGGAAGACCTCCTACGGTACAAACGACCCGCCGACGGCCT
>Ga0116141_10004114_pt1 | contig 12266 bp, 7 predicted proteins | sample AD_UKC097_MetaG_FD_89744 | JGI IMG/M metagenome (GOLD analysis project Ga0116141, IMG submission 89744) | Active sludge microbial communities of municipal wastewater-treating anaerobic digesters from USA - AD_UKC097_MetaG | ecosystem: Engineered > Bioreactor > Anaerobic > Digestate | place: USA... | reverse complement strand
TAAACTCGGCGGCAAACGGTCGAATCGGAATCCGATCCGGTTTCTCATTCCGCATCGCCGTGACATAGCGTTTCAAACGTTCCGCGTACAGTTGTTCCATATCTTGAGCCATATTCGAGACACCTTATCTGGGAGAATGAAGCCACAACCGGAATCATGTAGGCTGCGGATTCCGATGTCAATAGAGAAGCGGGCAGGCGGTTATTCCGTGGCAGTTCGGGCAGGACGGAATCCGATGATGTTCTGGCAACTCTAGGGATTGTTCTTGAACCGTTTGGCGGATCGAAGAAACAGGGGGACATTGAACCAGCTGCCCCCGCGAATCACCTGATCCTTCCCCAGTTGGGGACCGCGTGGGTCGATGGTAATCGCCTGTTCCTCATAGGGAGCATACCGGTCGTGACACCACTCCCAGACATTGCCCACCATGTCGTGAAGCCCCCAGCGGTTGGGACGTTTCTGTCCGACACCGTGCGGACGTTTACGCATCCCCATGGGACGGGGCTTTGCGGCCCCGACAGCATACGGATTCTCCGGCTGTTCGGGCCGTGTCTCCCCCATCGAGTTGTCACTGTACCAGGCATACAGGTCGATTTCATATTCATCCGGGTCATCCCCCCAGTAGAAACGGGTCGTCGAGCCTGCACGACAGGCGTATTCCCACTCCGCTTCCGTGGGGAATCGAAACCCCTTCTGCTGACGGTTGCGCAATTTGTTGAGGAATTTCTGGCAGTCATACCAGGAAACACAGTGCACCGGAGCATCTTCGTCCTGGAATTCGGAAGGGTTCTCTCTCATCACGGATTTCCACTGCTCTTGTGTGACGGGGTATTTCGCCAGCCAGAACGGTCTCGTGATTCTCACGAGATGCACCGGAGCCTCATCCTCGCTCATCACATGCCCGGAACCGGTGGACCCCATATAGAATTCCCCGGCGGGAACATAGCAGAAGGTCATCACAATATTTCCCGGCAATTCGATGCTCATCTCCTCCCCGGCCTGCATCGGTTCCTTTTCCGTCTTTTCTCCCGCTGGAATACTCTCGATTCTGGGCTTTTCCCTTTCCGCCGGTTTGGCCTGGATTCGTGGTTTCCAATCCTGCCGCGCCTCATCCATAATTCGATATCTCTGTTCCCGCTGCTTGATCACCGTTTCCAGCAGCCGCGTGAGACGCCGGATGAGAACCCGAACCAGGCGCTTCGCCATTCCGGGGTCCGATTCCAGAATTCGTTCGATGCCCTCTTGGGTCAGAATGACCAGAACGGTCTTCTCCAGTGCTCTCACGCTTGCCGTACGCGGCTGGTCGCCGAGAATGCCGATTTCACCGACCAGCTCATGTGGGCCAATTTCCGCGATAGGAAATTCCGTGCCGTCTATATCTTGAATCACCTGAAGACGCCCTTCCTCCACCAGGTAGGCGCAATCCGCCTCGTCGCCCGCATGGAACAGGTATTGCCCTTCCTGGACCAATATCCGGCTCGGTTCTCTTGACGATGTCTCATTCATCCTATGCCCTGCCACACAAATTCACCATATTCCCACTGCGAGAAAGGTTGGAATAGAATAGCACAGGACTCCCAAGTCGGCGAAGCGATATCCTCGGCAGACTTCCAGATTTCCGGTTCGCTCGGATAATTTACAAAGACTCCGATATTGAAAGAAGAAACCCATGATTCAGTCAAAAATCCTGTTTTCCGCACTTCTCATGACTCTGCTCTTGGGCATCTGTCTGTCTTCCCCGGCAGCGACCGAGGAGGAACTGCAACAGGCCTACCTGGTCGCCGTTCAGGATGCGGAGATCGCAGAGGCCAACGAGATTTACGAGAACCTGACCCCAATCGTGGAGAGCAACACAAATCTGATCTGGACCGGGGAAGCAGCCAATCGGCGTGTTCGGGTGGTGACCTGGACCTCCTGGACCGGCTATGACGGAATGGTGGGGAAGCGCCTGCAAATCACGGAGTCTCTCGCCGCAAAAACAGCCGCGAAAAATCCGTTGGGATCTTATGAGGCCAGTAGAGAAATTTGGGTGACGGTTGCGCCGGAAGTGATCGAGTTCTGCACCGAGAATCCACTGACCGCACAGAATTTCGAACTTCGTATGGAACAGATCCTTGGAGTACCCCCACACAACGGCAAGACCCGCTTTGTGGAGTTCTGGGTAAGTCCCTCCGATCTGTTCCGCCCCAGCCCCGATCCCGAAATCACCGACACGCGAGCCGAACTCGATTTCCCAGCCGGTGTCAGTGAGGCCCATCAAACATGGTTCAACAACCTGAAAGCGGCGAGTTACACGGTATCCAAGTATCCCTGGACCCGTCTGGGATACACCTACGACTGGGGTAATCCCAACAGCGAGGTCGGCCTGACCGAATACGTCATTCGCGTCGGTGCGGTTGTGGACGTGTACTCCGTGACGCTGAACGTCGAATACTGCGGCATCTCGTCGTCTGTCAGCGAGTGGAGCCTGTATTGATCCCCCACCCCGAGGTTCTCCCGGAGGGAGAGGAAAAGACCGTCATTCCGGCGAAAGCCGGAATCCAGGCAAGATATGTTAGGTAGACAGGGACGGCCCTCTCCAGCGGCAGGCCGTCCCTGCATTTAACTATCAACCTTCAACACGGCCTCCGAGACAATTCACCGGCAATGAGCCGTGACGCAGTCCTCAATGCGAGATTATCATGATCATATCTCGCCGTGGTGTGAGATTATGGACTTTCCCTTCTGGGTCCAGGTAAAAATCCCGTATGTCGCTAATGAAGGTGAGGATCTGTTGCGAGTCGAACGGCGATACGATGAAATCTCCGTATGGATTGTCAAGAAATCTCCTCTCCTGCTTCTCAATCCTGTCGAGTAAGATCCATAGTTCCTGATCGGGTATCAATTCGATCCCTTTCGCGCGCGCTTGGGGAAGGAGGTCTTTGAGCGCTCCCATACCGCACACCCGGATACAGACAAATGGAGACTCTATGGCATCATGGCATAGTATCCGACACGTATCCACATCACCTCTTGCCAAAGGATTATTCAAAGACTCCGAAACAGCATAACGATACGCAGTAAGACTCTTCAACAGAAGACCTTCTTTTTCCCGATTAATCCTTCCCTGTATTGTCCTTTTCGATACACGCTCCTTTGCTATGACCCGGAGTTTCGATACAGTGCGCATGATTTCCGGTGTTGCACTCCCATACAAACCCGCAACCAGAAACATTGGAACACTCCGAAACAGATCCTTGCCTTCAAATATATTCTCTCCTTGCACGTATGTGTGGGCGAGAACATCTTTCATTTCTTGAACGCCCTCTTCAACAAGGGATTCATCTCCTTCGAGCGTATTGAAGAGCGCGGTTGAAAGATCCGATAGACTCTCCTTGCTGAAATGTCTCGCGGCTTCACGAAAATCGTCATCGCTGATGCCATTTTCGTGAATACTCACGGATCCTCTTATAGGTCCGCCTGTCCCGGGAATCTTCTGATGAACGGTTTGAACCGAACCCCCATAAAGTATCGAAGGCAAAGATATCAGCAGACACAAAACGAAAACGAGAACAGATGCATTTTTATTCATGATCAACCTCCTAGTTCCATGGGTTGCCGTTGAACTGGCCATTCCATGTGTTGTAATCGTGATAATGCGTCCCTTGGACGCGGTGATCACTTCGCGCGCTATACTCCTCCGGTACGTCTTGAAAAGTCTCATAAATATCGGATGACAGCCCCCATTTCGTCCCGGCCACCGGTGCATTCATGACATTTGTACCGTCTCCCACCTGGCATAGCCCAACAATATGGCCGAGCTCATGAAGGACGACATTTCCACACCTAGCCTGTGAAGCGTATGCTGACTCAAGAATTATCAGCTTGAACGTCACATAGCCATCTTTATAAAAAATGGGTGTGGCTCCGTCAGTGCCTGCAATATCATCAACAATAAGAAGTGGTATTCCATCGTCTTTCCATTTATTTCCAAACATCTCTCCAATTTGTAGAATATTACCCGTATTCACTTGCGTTATTACTGTGCCGGAATCCACGCTTGCTGGACACGCAATCGTCACATGAATTGCATCCAGTGTATTTGCAGTCGCATACGCGATACCTCCTGCAAGCATACTGTCAATTTCGGCTTCCGTCTTGCTTGAGGAAGCATTCTTGACTGAACAAAAAGTGAGTGTCGTAGTCACCACATCACAACAAAGCACGCTGCATGTGGGATACGTCGTGAGAACGAAGAGGACCAGCGAGGCGAAGGCAAATCGATAGGATTTCATTGCCCTGCGGACCTGATTGATATGACCTTGCGGGTTGATGTTCTTATTCATTGGTCGTTCCCCCTTCGATTTGATGTTGAAGCGCAAGCGCTTGCTTGTGACATCGCACAATCGGTCCTTTCCCATAAGGTCCGGTACGTGCCAGGACGTCCTCAAGTAACAGGGAGGCTTCGGCATATTCGCCGCGTTGGGCAGTCATCTCGGCCAGCAGCCTTTTCACATGCGGCACAATGTTGTCGAAGGGAGCCTGAGAAAGGATGTTGCGCAGGAGATCTTCCCCCCGCTTCGGATCGCCTTGATGCAGCCAATAATTCTGGGCCAGCGTCATCGCGCCGTCCGCCGACGATAGCGTGTTGGGATAATAATCGCGCATCAGTTCCCCGCAAATTCGCTCGGATTCATCCCAGTCTCCCCGACATGCCAGGCTGAGCTGGTGCATGTCCAGAAGGCTGGCAACGTCCCAGTGCGATAAATCCTTGCGAATCTCCTCGTTGGTCATCAGCTCACTGTCCATCAACAATCCGGTCAGTTCCGCAATCTTCCCTTTGTCCCCAACAAAATGCTCCATGGCATAGGACAGGATCAGCCCTCGGACAATCACGGTATCCGGATTGTCCCGGTTCAAATCCATGTATTTCCGAAACGCGGCGCGCGCGGAATCAAAGTCCCGCCCCTCGAAAAACAACACCGCCGCTCGATAGAGAGGCAAGTCCCCGGATTCGTCGTGACCCGCGTATTTGCCGGAACCGGCCAGTTGTTCGATCTCGTCCAGCACGGCAAGCGCCTCGGGAAACCGGTCGTCGGCAGCAAGGCATATCGATTTCGCCAGGGACTTCGCCAATGGACGGCGTTTTGAGTCGGGCAATCGCGGGAAAACGTCTTCCATGGCAGAAAACTCCGACCGGACAGATCGCATCGCGCGAAGCGGATCAATCATCTCCACAAAATCCGATTCCGTCTCTGCATAATTCCGATGCATCTCCTTCGGATCATCGGTGATACGCCGCTCATACTGGTCGAGCGCAATGTCCCCGTAATCGCCGGTCTCCCATAAACTATCGTGATACCACTGCTGGGCCTCATGCCAGAAATCGCCGGTTTGCTCGGTCAATTGTTTGCGGAAAAACACCCATGCTTCCTCTTTCAGTCCTTCCCGTGCAAGCAGTCGCGCTCTGGCAAGACTCGCTCGATGAAATATCTTCGAATCGTTCGGTTTCTCAGAAATCAACCGGTCCAGGATCGCAAGAGTCTCTTGCGTCTTTTCAGGATCTTGCCTGAATCGACCGAGATCCCGCACTGCCTCCGCAACGAGCGCGCCATCCGTCGATTTCTCAATGGTGTTGATTGCGCGATCCACACGTTCCGCGACCGGGAGACGCTTGCTTTCGAGAATGAATGCTTTCGCGCGTTCGGCATCCGTCTGCGCGACAATTACGAAACACGGAATTAGAAAGATCAGACAAAAAAGTAGATATACACGTTTCATCATCTTCGACCTCCAAACAGACCTCTATCCTCGCCATGTTCTCATGGCGCATTTCCGGCCCCTGTGCAGATGTAGACAGACCTCAATTATTCGGTTAGAGACAAACCTCTACCACCATCGGTAGGCAAAAGCCGAAACCGGGCTGAGTCTACACGCACACCAACCGCGCAAGGTGAAACCCTTCGCGCACTATGCTGCGTTGCTTTCTTGTTGCTTTTGTTGCGGGGGGATTTAGAATGGTAACTTCAACATATTATCTTCCTCCGCCAGAAACCCAGAACTAAAACAGAAACCCACATCTACCGGAGAATGCATCACGGATAAAAAGACTTGTCAAGTGTTTGAGAATATTCTCTCTCGCATCGAGGGAGAGTGCGAAAAGCAACCCCCCCCACCCCTCCCCGTAAACGGGGAGAGAGAGGAAAAGACCGTCATTCCGGCGCACGCTGGAATCCAGGCGAAGGCGGCGGCTCCGCTGCCGCACTCTAAGGCCTCTACCGTTCTTCCGAGCGGAATGGTTGATCGAGCGCGTTATTCCTTTTGAAAACCTCAAGACCGCCTTTCTCCAGCAGCGCCCCGTATCGGTGCGGTCTGCGGAACGCATCGCCCCAGATGCTTTTTTTGCGGTTCTCCCGAATCTTCTCAATATCAAACGGCGCGAGATAAATCCCTTCCGCATCTCCAGCCTCCACAACAAGCTCCCCGCCTGCGGTGAACGCCGACGAACTGCCGTTGAATTTGGGGGCCGGGTAATTCGCCATCGCAACGGCGATGGCATTCTCCAGCGCCCGAATGCGGAACTGGTCGATGAAAATATGACGGAGTGTGCAGGCATTCGGAGTGAGAATCAACTCCGCGCCGTTGAGCATGAGAATCCGCGCGCTTTCCGGCTGTTCGCGGTCATAGCAGATCATCGCGCCAACATGGATAGGACCGTGTTCCGTATCGAGTTCGCACACAGGGAAATCCTCGCCGGGTGTGCAGACGGCCTCATTCAGCCCGAAGTCGCAGGTGTGCACTTTCGCATAGGTCAGCGCCATCTTGCCGTGCCGGTCGATCAGGGTCATGGTGTTTCTCGGCGCTTTCTCCCAAGTCTCCAGGTAGGTCACCGCAATCGCCATGTTGAGTTCCTGGGCCAGTTTCACAAAATGCCCCACAAATTCGCCGTCACGCGGGACTGATCGAGACTGCCATTCCAGAATGGCCTTTTCCGATTTGTCCTCCAGGCCGGAATACCCGTTACTCCACATCTCCGGCATGAGAGCGATATCCGCACCCATGGCGGCGGCCCGCCTGCAATACTCTTCTCCCTTTTCGAGATTTGCCTGTTGGTCATTCTCTTTGGGCAACATCTGAAGCAGGGCCACTGTAATCAAGGTATTCTCCTTCTCTTGCGCTTCTTTCTCGTCCGGCGCGCCATACGCCGGGCACACACACATCATTGTTACGATACCCAGAGCAAAGATCTGCTGAAGAACACTTCTGCAACTGAATCTCATCATTCCTGAAAGAATTCTCCTTAGTTAATCTCAGAAAATCGGTTCTCGAGCTGGAACCAGCCGAGCCAGATCGGCTTTCTTAATCTCAAGCAACATGGGCCGAAGCGGAGCCAGTTCATAGGGATTCCGAAACGACTCGCCGGATATGAGATCGGTCAGAATCGCTCCTGAACGGAGCGACAATCGAATCGTTTGGGGAGACCGTCGCTGATTCACCATGTTGACCACATACCGATCCCCGTCATCAAGCACCCGCCACTGGACTCCCCAAAGGGAATCCCCATGGGCATCCACCAGTGGAACCGGAGTTCCCCGCCCGGTCGCTTTCAGACGCTCGCCGACCAGGTCTCGAATCGCCATTGCAGTCAGCGGCGTGTCCACGCGGATGATTCGCCCCGTTTGTTCCGCCTCATCCATCCAGGCCGACAATTCCGGGTTCACTCGTCCGTAATGGTCCCGCGAGAAGCATGGCTCGATCACAAACAGAATGCCCCCCTTGGAGACAAAGTCGGCAAAAAGCGGAGCGGTCTCCGGGTGAATCCAGTCGGTCTTGGCGGCGACTGCAATCGCCAGGTCGTTCAACGCGCCCTGGCTGATTGTTTTTTCCGTGACGATTCGAATCGGCACGCCGAGATTCGCCAATCCCTCGTAGGCCATCGTGGAGGCATCGCGGGTGTCGTTCGTGCGGACATTGCTGTGCCAGGCATGAAACAGCCCGATCTGCGGCGGGACATTCGCCAACCGTGCCACAAGCGGCGAGAGACGCATCAAGTCCAGGCCGACTCGTCCGGCCGCCTCCACACAGCCCGGACGGGTCAGGATATTGTCGAAGAGGCTCTTCCCTTCCCCGCGCTGCCAGACCCAGATCGTCGATGCGCCCAAGCCCTGGATCGCCCCCTCCCAAAGAGCCGTGTAGATATGTTCGCCCGGCGTGAACACCGCAATATCGTCCGGGATCAGATGATTTTCCGTGTTGAAAATCGGCTGGTCGGGCGCAACGCCGCGTTGGAATCCGTAATGCATCGCCTGGACAATCCAGTGCTGTGCATAGGGATAGTCCCTTTCGCGGGTCGGCTGCGCGAAGCAGTCGTTCCCGGTAACGCGACCTATGTGGGCAAACTCCTCGTGATTGACTCCGAGTTCAAACTGCTCCCATCCTCGCCAGGAGTGCGCCATGCTCTTGGCGTGAACCGGGATGTCGGGCGCGCACTCATGGATAATATCCGCCATCCATTTGTGCCAGCCGCAGAACCGCTCCTGGTTGAACTCGCACCAATCCACAAAGGCCGGATCGCAAAACTCGCGGGTCGCCTGGGGCACATCCTCGAAGCGGTCATAGTACGTCCCGTACAGCGCATTCAGTTTCTCAATGCTTCCGTGGCGATTCCGAAGCCACTCGTGAAACAATTTTGCGGAGACCTCGGTTCGGCTCACATATTCCGGCTCATTCGATAAACAGAAACTGTGAAGCGACTTGTAGCGGGCCATTTCCGGCACAACCGCACGCAGGAATTTCTCGATAATCTCGCGGGCAACCGGGTGATCGATATCATACCCCATGAATCCATGACCGGCTTCCGCTAGTTCCGGGTATTTTTTCATCGCCCAGCTGGGGAAATAATGCGGCGAAAGTAATACGCAAGCCGCAACGTTATACTGCTCCGCCTGCTCCAGGTATTTCAGAATACTCTCCTTCAGTGGGTCGAGTTTGACGGAGCCATCCTCCATAATAATGCTGCTGGGACCGATTTCGATCTGAATGACATTCATCCCGTATTCCTGGAAAATCGGGATATCTTCTCGAACTTGTCCGAAATGCCCCATCCCGTCGAAATAGACCGGGCGATCCCCCTGCCAGAACGCGCCGTCTCGAATAGTAACCTCACCCGTGCGATATCGCGGCACGGGACGATCCGTGTCGGGGTGAGCCAGGATATCCCCGGCTTCTCGAAGCGCCTCGCGTGTTAAACCCTCCAAATAGGCAACCGTTCGTTCGGCACGTGCTTTCATCCAGAACCCCTCTTTCGCATAATCTTCACGCGCGTATTCATTGAAACTCCTCAGGACTCGTGCCTTCACCCGAACATAATCCATCGCAAGATCTTTGGATCGCCCTTCCTCCAACATGTTCTCCAACTGGTCCTGCCCTTTCTCGAGAGCGGAAAGCCGCTCCGGGACGGATTGTGTAACCTTTAATAGAATCCCATTGGCTTCGCTCAGCGCTGAGAGGGCCAGTTCCAGGCGTTTTTCGGATTCCATGCTCTGGTCGAAAATCCGGTCGAAATCAACCGTCTCATACACCTCTTGAATAGCCGTCCGCCATGCCGTGTCCTGTTCGGTCAAGTGGGTTTCAATGAGATCGATATTGTCCAGGACTTCTTTGAGCGTTCGATAGACCTGAAGGCTTTCGTCAGTACCGATATAAGCGTGGATGAATTTCCCGTATCCCGCACGGTTGATTCCATAGAGAGCAACGGTGATCGTCTCTCCGGGATTTCCCTGCTCAGTCAGAACAATATCCCCGTCCCCCCAGATGAATTGCCCTTTCTTCTCACCGTTGATGTACGCGATCCCCTCATTGTCGATCCCACAGAGAAGCCGGACTCGTTTCCCTTTCGTCGGGAATCCCATGATAAAGTCCGGGACTTGAATCTGTGTACGAAGCCAGCATGTGGAATCATGCGGAAACCAGCAATGCCCGGTGGACACCTGTTCCCAGGATGAATCATTGAAATCGGGCTGTTCCGCCCCGTCCACCTCGCCCAGGCAGAATCGCCATTCCTTGAGATTCGTGTCCAGGAACGTGTCAATCCGTTCCCGTGGTGACGGTTGCGGGACGGCAAGCAGCATCGCGGTCAGGAAAAAAGAGAGTGTTTGCATGGCTCATTCCTCATTTGATGAATGAATGCGAAACCAAATCGCAAATCCCCGCATATTCGCACAGGCATCGGCTTCTGGCAATCATTCCCACACAAAACTCCGCCCATCCTCTTTGACAAAAGGATGGGCGGAGAGGCTTCTCAAACGAATCCATCAGACCTCAGGAGACAGGGCGCACTTCACTTCTTTGCACGCGTTGCCCTTCTGATCCGTCACTCGGAAATAGAATCCCCATCCTTTTTCGGAGTTGGAGATCTTGAGCAAGACCGGAGTCCACCCGGCTCTGATCCGGACCGCGATGACATCGTTATCAATGACAGCCCCACGCTCCTGCGGATAGTCATAAACTTGTTCACCGCCGAGCCACACCTTCAGGCTATCGTTGCTTCCCACGCGCAGTTGGGCATCCACATCCTGATCTGCATGCAGGTAAGCCAGAGCATACGCGGTGGTCCATTCCGTCGTTTTGAAATGCACCCGCAAGTCCACATATCCCCGACCTTCGGGCGCAGAAATTCTCGTCCATTTTGCGGGACCGTCAACCCCCTGGCAGGTCATGCCAAGATCCGTGTTCTGCTCCGGCGGATAAACCGTATCATGTCCCTTTCGACCGGTATTATCGAAAGGACCGATGATGTTCCATGAGGTAATCGTATCGAGATTCCCCATCCAGCTCGGAGCTTTTTCGGGAGAATTGACAACACGGACACCGTACATCTGGCAGAACGCTTCGACATCGCGACGATGGTTTCCATAAAAGATCGCCTGATGGAATCCCATCACATCCCGGGCATCTGCCATCTGGTCCATCTTGATTTCGACACTCGTGCGGCAGCCGCCCGCGGGAGGCGTCTGCACATTGCCCACCACCGTGCCGCTATCCAGAATCAGCTCATTGGGATTCTGGAAACGAACCAACGTCACCGGCTGACCCTCTTTCCATAAAATCTGCGTCGCCACACCGATATTCGATTCGGAATGAGATCGGAGAATATACGGTTCGGGGGGCTGGTCAAATCCATTCAAGCGCGTGCCGCATGTGCAGTGAGCGCCAATCAGAAGATTCTTGACTGTCTCCGGAACCGGGTCCTGCATGAATCCCGGCTTGTCAAACAGGTAGCTGACAAACAGCAGCGAAACCGCCGCGAAAAGATCCGCCTCGCAGCCATAGGTGATTCCGGCATCCTGAAACAGGGTCGCCGCCATGCACGGCGGGGTGGGAACGACCTTGGTGGTAACCATGCCGAGGCAGTCGGTCGTGATGGCATTACAGCCCTCGTCTTTCAACAACCGCTTTGCTGTGACGTATGACCGGGCCGCATTAAGAATATCCTGCTTGGAGGGTTCAACGACTTTCTCCGCACTGCGCCGAACGGAACGGGCTACCTCGCGAACCTCGTCCGTTTCCGGCATCCGCTCAAACAGTTCGTGCAGAGATCGCCTGGGAACGTATTTCACCGTGATCCCCAATCGTTCGAGGACCTGCTCGCTGCGGTTCTCTCCCGCGACAACAAGCAACCGCGTCTCCTCCAGCTGCTTCTTCGCCCGAACCATGCGAAATGCCTGTTCCACGGCACTGACTTCCAGGGAGGAAATGACATGGATCTTTGGACGGCGGGAGATATCAAGAACATGCCCGGTAAACGCCATACCGACCGGAGCAAAAATGATTGTCGGCAACCCGGCTGCAGCGATCGCGTCCGCCCAATGCCAATAACTCAAATGCTGGATGTGAACCAGTACGGCATCCGGATTCGCCTGTTTGAGCCGCTCGACACAGGCGGCAACCGCCTCATCGCTTTCTTTCGGCTCGTCGTCTTCGGTGTATTCCACCCCCAGACGTTCCGCGGCTTCCATGAATGCCTTACGGTACTCCTTCCGGTGTCCCTCCAGATCATACGAGGTGCCCGGCCAACCGAGCCAATAGGGTGGTTTCTGACGGACCACCACACCCATGATCCGCACTTTCGGCTTCGGACGAAACTCCGCAAGGTCAATGTAATCCCCCAAATCGGAATCCCCGGCCCCGCCCCGCGCGGCGGAAGCGATCATCGGTCCGGCCAGGATCGCACTGGAGGCCGCTAAAAAACTCCGCCGCGAAAGCGAGCAAGAGCAGCATCCATCGTG
>Ga0116141_10004107_pt1 | contig 12281 bp, 7 predicted proteins | sample AD_UKC097_MetaG_FD_89744 | JGI IMG/M metagenome (GOLD analysis project Ga0116141, IMG submission 89744) | Active sludge microbial communities of municipal wastewater-treating anaerobic digesters from USA - AD_UKC097_MetaG | ecosystem: Engineered > Bioreactor > Anaerobic > Digestate | place: USA... | reverse complement strand
GCCGATCTGGAACGGGCTGCACAGCGGCCCGGTTTCGGAGGCGGGAATCGTCGTCTTGCCGGCGTTGACCACGGCAACTTCGGGGCTCTTGGGGAACATGGCGGTGATGTTCGCAATCATCTCGGGGGTTGTTGCGCCCGCGATGATGTTGGCCTTCAGCAGTTCGCCCTGGCCCTCGAGCCACTCGTCGAACTTGATCGCGCCGCTCATCAACTCGTTGTTGAGTTGATCGGCCGTCTTCGGGGCCGCGCCGCCCGCCTCGCCGCCGCTCGCACCGGGCATCAGCGCCATGAGCGATGCCAGACCGTCGGAGGGAAGCCAGGTGTTCCACTCGGCGATCTCGATCGCCGGTTGCGGAGCATCGGCCAAGGAGCCGACGAACTCGATGTCGTAGCCGCCGCCTTCGTGCCGGGTGACTTTGACGTTCCCCTTACCGATCGTCGACAGCTTCTCCAGCGCGGTCTGCACGGCGGTTGGTGACGGAGCGACGAACTTGCCGAAGAAGCGGTGGAAGAAGTCGAGCATCTTTTCGTTGCTCGGGGACGGTTGACCGTTGAGCTGAGCGAGCGAGATGGGGCTCGTCGTCTGGCCCTTGAAGCCCAGCCTCATCGACAGCGGATGGGCGTTGAGCCCCTTGTCGGCATAGCTCTCGGGCCAGGTGAGGGTCTGGGTCGCGTTGGCGCCCGGTATGGCCGCGACGGGGAGTGATCCGGCGCAGACGTTGTAGTTGGCGACGTAGTAGCCCGGCTCCTGTGGGGCGAGGAAGAACGCTGCACCACCACCGACAGCGGTGTATCCACCATTCGGCGCTTGGGCGGTCACCGCGAGGGTGTCCGGGTGAATCGCGTTGTTGTTGTCCGGGGTGATGTTCGAGCCGAGAAGCCCAAGGCCCGTCACCGCGGCGGTGTAGCCAGCGACGTTGAGCGGCTGGGCGACGTTGGGCGACCCGGGGATCTGTACCGCGGTCATGCCGATGTCGTTGCCGCCGGTGCAGGTCACGGTGAGGGCGTTGATCTGCACTCCGGCGACCGACTGGTTGATGGCGATGGTCAGGCGAGTCGACGCGGAGACGCTGTAGATGATCGCTCCCGGACCCGTGGGAGTGATGGTTCCCGACATGGACTGCTGGATGACCACAGGGTTGGACGTCAGCGAGATGACCTCAGACGGCACGGTCTTGGAGATCAACGTGCTCGCAGCGCCGCTCGCCTGGATCGCGTAGGTGGCGTCGGTGACGGTGACCGCGGACATACCGAGAAGGTCGCGGGCGGGGCCCATCAACGATGCCGGCATCGTCATCGTCAAGTTGAAGTCGGCGTTGAAAGGACCTGTGTTGGGCTGAACCTTTGCCGGGGCGTTGGTCGTGATCTCGGCCGGGAACGAGAGCCCGGAGCCGCCGCCGGGGCTGATCGATGAGAGGAGTCCGAGCGTCGCTTTCGAGTCGCCCAACGACGAGGCGTTATCGCCAGTGATCCCCTGACAGTTGATGCTGACCGCTGTGGCACCAGCACCAACTGGTGCGATGGCCTCAAGGCCCACGGTTGCGACGGCGGCTGTGAGGCCGACCGCAATCCAACGTTTCACCTTCATAGCTCCCCCGGAAAGTCCGTTCGGTGTTCGCCCGTAGACATGCGGACGCGTGTCTACCTAGGCGTTGGACGGTAGCGGGTTGTCCTCACCATTACCAGAGGGAACCTGAAAACGATCTTCCCCCGAGGATTCGGGGTTTTTCCGCGTCGCGTGACGCCTCCACGCGAGTGCCACGGCGATCGCGGAGAGCACGAGGACCGGTACTTCGTTCCAGCGCATCGCGAGCGTGGTGCCAGTTCGGAGTTCCGCAGTCGCCTCCAGGACGGTTGCCTCGCCGATCCCGGAACGGGCAACGACGTTGCCGTTTGGGTCGATGATGGCGCTCATCCCGGTGGGAGCGGCCTGAACCAGCCACCTGCCGCTTTCGACCGCGCGCAGGGTCGAGGAGGCGACCTGTTGTGTCTGCACCTGGGAGAGCCAGTAGCTCGAACCGTTGGTCGGGTTGGTGAGAATCTCCGCTCCGTGATGGAGAGCGTCGCGGACGCGTCGGGGAAAGAACGTCTCCCACGAGATGACGACGCCGATCGTGGCGAGGTCGGTGTGCAGGACTGCCGGCAGGTCGCCAGGGACGGCATCGCGTCCCGGAAGTTGGCCCGACGCGAATCGTGCGATGAGTCCGCGCAGCGGGACGTACTCACCGAACGGCACGCGGCGCACCTTGTCGTATCGACCTTCGTCGTTGCCGTTCGGATTGAGCGCGGTCGCGAAGTTCCAGAAGTGATCGGCGCTGTCTCGATCCTCGACGACCCCCACGATGAGGGTGGTTTGGAGCTTGCGGTTGAGTTCGACGAGACGTGCCCGTTCCGATGACGTCTCCCACCGCCCATTGACGTTCACGATGTTCTCCGGCAGGACGACGAGGTCCGCATGGCCGCTCAGGGTGAGGGCCGTGTCGATGTGTCGCTGCAGGACCTCGTCGTAGTCGGTCGCGAAGTGCTCGGTCTCCTGTTCCCCGCCACCTTGGACCGCAGCGACGCGAATCTGGCTGGTGGCGGTGCCGCGCGGGGCGACGACCCCACCGAGGGTCACGAGGATGAGCGCGGCAGCGGTGATCGCCGCGTTTCGATAGGTGTGACGCCGAACCAGCCCGGCGAGCGCCACTCCGGCCATGGCGACCGCGGCGGACACCGCGAGGGTGCCGCCGATGCGGGCAACCGGCAGCAGTGGGCCTCGGGCCTGGGTGTACGCGAACATCGACAGCGGCACACCACCGAACGGCGCGTGCCAGCGGACCCACTCGGCGAGCACCACGGCGCCGGGGAGTGCGAGCGCGACACCCGACGGCGGACAAGACGCGGAAACGAGACCGAACACGAGTGGGAACCAGATCGACACGCCGATCGGCCACCCGAGCGGTGTCATCTTCACCATCCACATCGTGGACGGCAGATACAGCGCGAGGCCGACTCCGGCGCCGATCCAGAACCGCGCTCGTGCCGGCTGGTCGTGCAACAGGAGCGCCCAAACCGCCACACCGACGATCGTGAGGGGCCACCATCCCCACGGCGGAAGCCCGGCGCACATCGCCAATCCGGCCCCGAGCGAGAGCGCGATTCGGGCAGCCCGAGAGCTCGGCGGGGTCACGTTCACGGCGCTCAGCATGGCAGCAATCGGGTGTTCAACGCGAGTCGTGCCCCAGGTTCTGAACGCGATCGATCAGCCCACTCGCTGCTCGACGCGCCTCGCGAACACACGCCGGAATCCCCACACCGCGATGGGCCATGCCGCACAACGCGACCCGCGGCGTGCCTGTTGCCAGGAGTTGTTCGACCCGCTCGGTCAACTCAAGGTGGCCGACCCGGTACTGAGGAAATCCCTTCCGGAACCGTGCGATTCGAACGTCGACCGGCGCCGCGGTGATCCCCATGGTGGTGTTCAGGTCGCGGCGGATGGTGGCGATGACCTCATCGTCGGAGGCATCGATCGAGCGATGATCGTGGCGGTGTCCCATCGAGACGCGAAGGATCGCCGGATCGCCGGCAAGGTGCGCCCACTTGGTGGACGACCACGACGCGGCGGTGACGGTGAGCCCGGCACCTCGGGGGACGAGGAACCCCGAGGCATCGAGGTCGGTGGGGAGATCGTCGGCGGAGAATGCGATGGCCGTGAACACAACCGACGCGAATTCGATCGACGACAGCAGCTGGGCTGCCTCGGGAACCCGATCGCGCAGCAACTTCGCATGCAGCGCCGCATCAGCGCTGAGCACCACGCCGTCGGCATCGGGGAGCCGGTCGACCGGGGTATTGAGGCGAAACTCGACCCCCCGTTCGCGGAGGCGCTCGACCAGTGTGGAGATGAGCACCTCCATCCCGCCTCGAGGCGCGGCGAAGACCGGCTCGACACCCGCGGTCGACGTCGTTGATTCGAGCGCGGACCGCAGCGCGGCGGTCATCGACGGCCCTTGCCGTGCGGCCGCAGCCAGCTGCGGAGCACACGCGTCGAGGCTCATCTCGTCGAGGTCGCCAGCGGCGATTCCTCCGAGTAGCGGGCCGACGAGTCGCTCGGCCACCTCGTCGCCGTAGCGAGCCCGGATGAGACCTCCGATGGCGGCGTCCTCGTCGATCGGCAATCCCGCCAACCCCGCTTCGCCGTGAGCGCGTTCGAGTCCGGCCGCGCTCAGAATCGTGGAACGGTCGAGATCGTCGAAGTGGGCGGGTGCGCCGAGCACGAGGCCGGTGGGGATCGGGACCAGCGCGCCGTCGAGGTAGACGCGAGCTGTGCCGTGGGCCGGAGCGATGAGATCGTCGAGGCCGATTTCGGCGCACAGGGCCAGCGCGTCGGGGACGCGCCGCAGAAACGCATCGGGTCCCAGGTCGACCTCGCGGCCGACGAACGGTTCGGTGCGGATCTTGCCGCCCAAGCGGTTCGACGATTCCACGACGGTGACGTGAACGTCGGGGTGTGCGGATAACTCCCATGCCGCGGCGAGTCCGGACACCCCGCCCCCGACGACTGCGATGTCGGTCACGAGGCGAGCGCCCGGATCTGTGCCGCGAGCGCGCCCATCACGGCCGGGTCGGCGTTGACCACCGAAGGACGGCGCAACTCGAGTCCCCGGCGGGCCGCATGGCGCGACGCTTCGATGTCGATGTCGTAGAGCACCTCAAGGTGATCGGAGGTGAAGCCGTGAGGCACCACCACGATGCCTTCGGCTCGGCCGGTGTCGGCCAGGTCGCCGATGACCGTCAACAGGTCCGGTCCCCGCCACGGTTCGGGTGTTCGTCCGGCGCTTTGCCAGGCGATCCCCCATCCTGCCCAACGGGCCAGCCCGGCACGGGTCGCGATGAGCTCGGCGCCGGCGAAGAGTTGGTCGGCGTAGGGGTCGTCCACCAGCACGCGTTCGGGCAGGGAGTGAGCGCTGAACACGACTTTGGTGCGTTGAGGCATCTCGTCGAGCACCACCCGCAGCGCGCTCGCATGGAACGAGACGTGGGCGTCGAGCGCGTACCAGTCGTCGATTCCCACGTACTCGATGTCGCGCTCGCCGGCGGTCTCTGCGGCGCGGGCGTGGTACTCGCCGACCGAGGCGCGTGAATAGTGGGGGGCCAAGACGACCCCGATGATGCGATCGACGTCGTACTCCGCGAGGGTGGCGACGCCGTCCTCGATGAACGGGGACGTGTGCTTCTGGCCGAGTGCGACGACGAAGCGGCCAGGGTCGGTGGCGTCGAGCGCGTCGGCGATGGCGGCTCGTTGCGCCTCGGTTCGTGCCGCGAGCGGGGAGGTGCCGCCAAGGGCGTCGTATCGTGCCGTCAGGTCGGCGAGTTGTGTCGGCTCGGGCGGACGACCATGGCGAATGTGGGTGTAGTAGGCCTCGATGTCCTCGGTGGATCCCGGCGTGCCGTAGGCCATCACCAACACGCCGATCCGCTGGTTCATGGTCGGCCTCCGGCGGGCTGCTCGTGCAGCCATGCGACCAGTTGTTCCAACACACCGGGATCGGTTTCGGGAAGAACTCCGTGTCCCAGGTTGAAGATGTGGCCCGGATGTCCGGCGTTTCGAACGAGGATCGATTCGGCCTCGGCCCTGGTTGCCTCCCAGCCGGCGATGACGACGGCGGGATCGAGGTTGCCCTGCAGCGCGCACCGCTCCGGGACCCGGCGGCGTGCTGCGTCGAGCGGGGTGCGCCAGTCGACCCCGACCACGTCGGTTCCGGTCTCGGCCATGAGTCCGAGCAACTCGCCGGTGTGCACGCCGAAGTGGATCGTCGGCACGCCCAACGAGCGGATTCCGTCGAACACCTTTTGCGACGACGGCAGGACGAAGCGTCGGTACTGGTCGGGAGAGAGCGCTCCCGCCCATGAATCGAAGATCTGGGCGGCGCTCGCGCCGTTGGTCACCTGGCTCGTGACCGAGGCGATGGCCAGGTCGGCCAGCCGATCCATCAGCCGGTGCCACAGCGCCTCATCGCGGTACATGAGCGACTTCACCTTCGTGTAGGTGCGCGACGGACGCCCTTCGATCAGGTAGCTCGCGACGGTGAACGGAGCACCCGCGAACGCGATGAGTGGGCAGGGCAACTCGGCGACGAGATTCTTGACCGTCTCGATGACATAGGGGGTGTCGACGTCCGCTTCGAGCGGGCGGAGCCGGTCGAGGTCGGCGGCCCGCTCGAAGGGGCGCTCGACCACCGGCCCGACTCCGGGGACGATGTCGACCCCGAACCCGATGGCGTGAACCGGGGTGACGATGTCGGAATACAGGATCGCGGCGTCGGTGCCATAGCGACGTACCGGTTGCAGCGTGATCTCGGTCGCCAGGTCCGGTTGGGCGATGGCATGCAGAATCGAGCCCGACCCGCGAATCGCCCGGTATTCGGGAAGGGAGCGGCCCGCCTGTCGCATGAACCACACGGGGATGCGGTCGTGTGGTTCGCTGCGTGCCGCGGCGAGGAATGGATCGGATGGCGAAGCCGGTGAGGTCACCACACCAAGCTATCGGTGCTCGGGGGTTCGGCCGCTACGGGGAGCCGCTCAGATCGCGGTCGTTGACGGGCGAATGGGTCCGCTAGTCTCGTCTACCCCCGATTTTCCATGGTGACCCTCCCGGAGTGTTTCGCGCATGCCGACCAAGTCCGAACTCGAGGCCGAACAGGCGTACATCGACCGTGCGTATGACTGCCTCGAGCGGGCGCGGGAGCGTGCCCGCTCGGTCGGCAGCGACCCCGAAGCGGATCGGGGTGGAACTTTTCAGGCGCGCTACGAACGCGACGTGCTCATCGAACGCGCTCAGCATCGGCTCGCCCAGACCGACCTTGGCGACCAGTCGTTGTGCTTCGGGCGGATCGACCTCGAATCGGGCGAGCGGTACTACATCGGTCGCATAGCGGTCAGCGACGAACGTGCCGAACCGGTCGTGGTCGACTGGCGCGCGCCGGTTTCCGAGCCCTTCTACCGAGCTACCGGCAACGATCCGATGGGGTTGTCACGGCGTCGCCACTTCGCATCGTCGGGCAGGGTGCTGCGGGGCATCGAGGACGAGTTCTTCGGCGAGGCCCGCGACCGTCTCGGCGACGGTCGGGTCAACGGTGAGGGCGCATTGATCAGCGCGCTTGAGACCGCACGGTCGGGCAAGTTGGGCGACATCGTCGCGACGATCCAGGGCGAGCAGGACGAGGTCATTCGTGCGCCGCTTTCCGGGGTGTTGGTCGTGCAGGGTGGGCCGGGCACCGGAAAGACGGTCGTCGCACTGCACCGGGCTGCGTACCTGCTCTACACCCACCGCTTCCCCCTCGAAGGCCAAGGCGTGTTGGTGCTCGGTCCGAACCGTCTGTTCCTCTCCTATATCGAGCAGGTATTGCCCTCCCTCGGCGAGGCTGGGGTCGAGATCGCCGTCATCGCCGATCTGGTTCCGAACGTTCGGGCGACCGGGTTCGACCCGCCGGAGGCGGCCCGCCTCAAGGGCGACCTTCGCATGTGCAATGTGATCGCCAAGGCGGTGCGCGATCGTCAACGTCCGTTGCGCGAGACCGCGGTCATCCCGCTCGGGGTCGAACGCCTCCGCATCACCCCGGAGGACACCCGCGAGTTGATCTCGCAGACGCGGCGGCGCTCCCGCACCCACAACGGTGGCCGAAAGGCGTTCTTGGAGGGGTTCTACGCGCTGGTGGCGTCGAAGATGCGCGAGCCGCTCGACCCCGGCGTCGTACGCGACCGGATCCGGTCCTTGCCCGAGACGCGCGAGATCGTCGAACGGGTCTGGCCGACGTTGTCGCCGGCGCAACTACTGAACGACCTGTTTTCCTCGAAAGGCCTGACTCGTCTCGCCGCCAACAAGTGGTTGAGCGACACCGAGCAACTGCTGTTGTTGCGTTCCCGGGCCGACGACGCGGACGACATCGTCTGGAGCGTTCACGATGTCCCGTTGCTCGACGAAGCGCTCGAACTGCTCGGGCCGCGACCCAAATTCCGCGAGACCGAGACCGTACGAACCTATGGTCATATCGTCGTCGACGAGGCCCAGGACCTGTCGCCGATGGAGTTGCGGGTCATCGATCGGCGATCGCTGAACGGCTCGATGACGATCGTGGGCGACATCGCTCAAGCGACCTCGGCCTCCGCCCATGACAGTTGGGACTCGGTGCTGGCCAACCTGCCGGCCAAGCGCTCACCTCGGTTCACCGAGCTCGCTATCGGATACCGGGTGCCGGCGCCGGCGATGGAACTGGCGAGTCGCGTGCTTCGCCTCGCGGCCCCCGGTCTGCGCCCACCGAGGTCGATCCGAGAGGTCGGCGACGAGCCGATCATCGAGGCGACTACCGTCGACAGGTTCGCCGAGGCCTTGGCTACCGCGGTCCGACGCGAGGTCGCGGAAATCGGCGCAGGAAGCGTCGCAGTGATTTGCGCCACCTCGTGGATCGCCCGCGTCGAGGACGCATTGACGTCGGGAGGAGTCGACTTCGGGCGGGCGCACCGCGGGCGATTCGACCACCAGGTCACGGTCGCACCGATCACGCTGGTGAAGGGGTTGGAGTTGGACGCCACGATCGTGATCGAGCCCGAGGCGGTGCTCGACCAGGAGTTCCGGGGCGCGCAGGCGCTGTATGTGGGGCTCACCCGCGCGACCAAGCGGTTGTCGTTGCTGCACGTCGGCCCGCTCCCCGACGTGCTCGTCGAACCGCTCTAGCCGCTCGCCGGTTCGCCCGATCGGCCGGCCGCTCGCCGACCTAGCCGTTTGCCCCGCGCAGCCAATAGGCCAACGAGGCCGCGAGCGGGTTGTCGTCGAGCGTGGTCTCGACATCGAAGCGCACCACCGGGCGCGAGCCGTTGCCGGGCAGATGCGGCCAGGAGTCGAGTGATGCGATCGAGGGGATGCCGTCACGGGCGAAGGTTGCCCAGGCGTTCGACATGGCATCGGCGACCTGCTGAGGTGGCTCGGGTCCGAACAGCGGCGCCAGGCGGGTGTCGTGCAGTTGCGAGAACACGAACGGCAACTCCACCGCGTGTGCCGCCCCGAGCATCGGGCTCTCCCAATCGAACTGGTATTGCCACACCGGAGCGTGTGACGAATGTGCGGCAGCCAATTCGGCGGTCGGTACTCGAAAGACGATGTCGGTGATGATCGCGCATTCGAGCTCGGCGGGTGACGCCTCGGGATGATCGATGCGATAGGCCTCGATGAGGGTGGCGGCGTCGGCCCCGAGCAGGGTGGCGCGCTCGACGAGTTGTTCCTCGGTCTCAGCGCCCGGCATGAGGAGCGCGAACAGACGCCACTCGTCGCGGTTGTGTCCGATCACCAGCGGGACACCGGCTGCGGCGCCTTGGGCGATCGCGGCCAGCGGGTCGGTCGGAACGGCGTGGCCGTCGCGGACCGGTCGAAAGGCCATGGCAGCGAGAAGTTCGCCCGATTCGGCGAGGGTGGTGTTGGGGTTTCCCCATCGCTGGGCCATGATCGTCGCGTGGACTGCGAGCAGGTCGGCGAGGGGCGCGTTCTGGGCTTCGGTGACGCTCGACCACCCGCCAAGGCGCATCACCTCGGCACCTTCGGTCCTCGCGAATTCGAGGTCGCGGGCGGCATTCACGCCACCGGACTGACAGATCGCTCGGTGGAAGAGCCCGTCGGTGAGCGAGGAACTCATGAGCAGCGAGGTGCTCATCGACCCGGCCGACTCGCCGAACACGGTCACGTTGTCGGGGTCGCCACCGAAGCGGGCGATGTTGGTCTGCACCCATCGCAGCGCCTCGATCTGGTCGAGTAGGCCGGCGTTGCCGGAACCGAGGAATTCGTCGTCGAGACCACTGAGTTCGAGGAACCCGAGCGGGCCGAGGCGGTAGTTGATCGAGACGAACACTGCCCCCTGTTTGGCGAACGCGGTGCCGTCGTAGATCGAGGTCGACCCGCTGCCCATCTCGAAAGCGCCGCCGTGAATCCAGAACATGACGGGCAGTGCCTCGTCGCCGCTGAGTCCGGGATCGGGGGTGTAGATGTTCAGCCTCAGGCAGTCCTCGCTCTGCGGTTCCGGTTCGAGGCCGAACAGCAGGTCCATGAACGAGGGGTTCTGCGGTGCGATCGGACCGAATTCGGTGGCGTCGAAGACGCCCTGCCAGGGGTTTCGGGGTTGTGGTGCACGGAAGCGAAGCGCCCCGACCGGCGCCTCGGCGTAGGGGATGCCGGCGAATCGGGCGACCCCGTCGAGCCACTGCCCCCGCACCGTTCCGGCCGCGGTGTCGACCGTGAGTGTGCTGTGATCCTGCTGGGTAGTCATGGACCGATGCTTACCAGAATCCGTTCGCTCGCGAAGGCTCCGAGCGCGACGGTGGCCCCGGCGATCTCGACGACCTGTTCACCTCGGAGTCCGCTCGACACCACGGTTCCCTGCTTGCCGGGTTGCAGCGAGTGGTCCTCGAGGAAGTCCAACATGCCGTCGGCAAATTCGAGTTCTTCGGGGATTCGACGCACCGTGAACGTCGTGCCGACGGGCAGGTTGGCCAACGCGATGGTCTCGGGGGGGCGATAGTTCGATCCCGGGATCGGGTTGCCGTGCGGGCAGGTCGACGGGTTTCCCAGCAGCTCGGCGAGGCGTTCCTCGACGAGTGGGCTGATGACGTGTTCCCACTTGCCGGCCTCTTCGTGCGCGAGCGCCCAACTGAGTCCCAACACGTCGGTGAGCATGCGTTCGGCCAGCCGGTGGCGACGCACGACGGCCTCGGCGAGGCGTTGGCCCTCCTCGGTCAGCGTGATCGAGTCGCCGATGACGATGAGGCCTTCGTTCGCCATCCGGCGGATCATCTCCGACACCGCTGGTCGCGAGATCTCCAGGCGCTCGGCGATCCGGGCCTGGATGACGTCGAGGTCGTCTTCCTGGAGTTCGAAGATCGCCTCGCAATACTCCTCGAAGGCCGGGTGGAACTCGCCTGCCTTGTTGCCGCGCGACGGTCTCCGAGCATTCGTCATGTCCGCATGCTATCTCGTGTTAGGAATGCCGAACAACGGGATTCGCTCGAGCGGTGCCAGACGTTCGCTGTCGGTGCCCGGCGGTATCGTTCCGGCCATGGGCCTCGCCGAGTTCAGCGAACCGACCACGGCGTGGTTCACCACCACCTTCGGTCAACCCACCGAGGCCCAGGCGCGCGCGTGGCCCGAGATCGCGGCCGGCCGAAACGTCCTGTTGTGTGCGCCGACGGGTTCGGGCAAGACGCTGGCGGCGTTTCTCGCGGCGATCGACCGGTTGGGGTCGAGTCCGGTTTCCCAGAAGGGCTCGGGCAAGTCGATCGAACGAACGACGGTGCTGTATCTCTCGCCGATCCGCGCGCTGGCGGTCGACGTGGAAAAGAACCTGCGTGCTCCGATTCGCGGTATCAACCTGGCGGCACAGCGTCTCGGTGTCGAGTTTCGTGAGCCGACGGTCGGAGTGCGCACGGGCGACACCCCGGCATCGCTCCGGCGTGCACTCGTCAACCATCCTCCCGACATCTTGATCACGACCCCCGAGTCGTTGTTCCTGATGCTGACGAGCGCGGCCCGAGAGTCCCTGCGCTCGGTCGACACGGTCATCATCGACGAGATCCATGCGGTCGCCGCGACGAAGCGAGGGTCGCACCTGGCGCTGTCGCTCGAACGCCTTCACGACCTCGCCGATGCTGCACCTCAACGCATCGGGCTGTCCGCGACGCAGCGGCCCCTGTCGGAAATCGCTCACTTTCTCGGCGGCAACGAGGTTGATTCCGACGGCGAGCTCCGTGGCCAGCGAGCCGTGACGATCATCGACGAAGGCGGTCGCAAACCGCTTGAACTCGAAGTGGTCGTGCCGGTCGACGACATGGGCGGTGTCGGTGAGTCGGACCTCACCCCTCGGTCGATCTGGCCGTCGGTGAACACGGCGGTGCTCGACCTCATCGAGGCCCATCGATCCACGATCGTGTTCGTCAACGCCCGTCGCCTCGCCGAGCGCCTCGCAACCCGGCTCAACGAGTTGGAGGAGGAACGCGACCGCACCGGCGACGTCGCGCTCGCCGCCGAGCGCGGCGGCGAGAACTTCGGTGTGTCGCCGTCCGCTTCGGGCCACGAACTGGTGCGGGCACACCACGGCTCGCTGAGCCGCGAGCAGCGACTCGTCGTCGAGGACGAGCTGAAGGCCGGCACGCTGCGCGGGCTGGTCGCCACCAGCTCGCTCGAACTCGGCATCGACATGGGTGCGGTCGATCTCGTCGTGCAGGTCGCGTCCCCGGGGTCGGTCGCGAGTGGGCTGC
>Ga0116141_10004103_pt1 | contig 12288 bp, 11 predicted proteins | sample AD_UKC097_MetaG_FD_89744 | JGI IMG/M metagenome (GOLD analysis project Ga0116141, IMG submission 89744) | Active sludge microbial communities of municipal wastewater-treating anaerobic digesters from USA - AD_UKC097_MetaG | ecosystem: Engineered > Bioreactor > Anaerobic > Digestate | place: USA... | reverse complement strand
CTTCCCATTTTGGCTTTCGCTGGATGAATTAGTCGCAGGCTGTGAATCAGCATTAATCATGCGACTAATTGAATTCTCCAGGATGCCCATGACCACCTCGCGGTGTGATTCACAACGAATTATATTCAACAATAACAGTCTTTTTCTCTTCGACATCAGCTTAGGAAACAGTCCCCTGTTTCTTAAAGTAGATGCTAATCCTCCGAAATATGGTTCAATATATGCATTGTACATGGGAGATACTGATGCCAGGTAGTTACCGAACTTCTCTTCCAGCTTCCGCTCATCAGAAATAATTGTGTTCAGATACCGGATATGTGTTTCGAATTCTTCTGTTTCCGCCTCAGTGAGATGAAAGACCCCCGGTTTATCGTTTCCCTGTTTGAGTGGAATAATTTCAAACTCAATATTTTCAGATACGTCTAGTCTTACAACATAGCCTTTATTCCAACCGGTATTCCTTTTCCCCGGCCAGTCATAGATGAAATTACCCAGACCATAAAATACCGGCTTTGAATTGTATATCTCATACCCCGAAAAAGCGTGTGTATGATGAGCAATAACACAATCCGCTCCAAGGTCAATCAGGTACCTGTATAATTTCTGTGTCCGTGGTGAGGGAAGCTCATAGAATTCATTTCCGGCATGAACGATTACAATCACATTGTCATTTGCCTCTTTGGCTTCTTTAATTTGATAATATGCTCCGACAGGCTCAAGAGGGTTGCAACTGTAAAGGCCATCAGGTGATGTAATGAATTCTTCATCAGCAAAATTAAGGACGGCTATACTCTTACCCTTTTTTCGGAGAACATATGGTTCGGCAGTTTCCTGTTTCGACAGGCCAATGCCGACAGTAGCAACATTATTAGCCTTGCACAACTCCAAAGTATCAATAACCCCTCTGCTTCCATAATCCATTATGTGATTATTCGCCATTGCTGCCAATCCAATACCGGTATGCTGCAGGATTTTAATGCTTACCGGATGAGCCTTCTGGTGGGGACCGGTCTTTTTCCTTCCCGTTGAAGAAAACGTAAGTGGGCACTCCAGATCAGTTATAATAAGATCATTCCCAGCCAGTGTATCTGTGAAGTCATTGAATATAGGTTCAAAATTATTAGATAGTGCAAGCTTTTCAACCCTGTTTATAGGACAGAAGTCTCCGGTGATTAATATCTTTATCCCGACCTTATTCATCTTAAAGTAGTGCTAAAACTTGTAGTAATTCGACATGGATACTAGTCTTTTCGCTCATGGCCTTGTAAAGTGAGGTAATTCTTTCTTAGCGTCATTTGCAATCATATATCCCAGTCTGTCTGTAGTTAAAAACTCAACATCCGGCCAGTTAAGCATGATTGCTTTAAGTAGCATTTTCAGCTTCGCAAGGGTCTTTCTTCGATTGTCGCTGTCAAGTGCTCCGATATAATTAATACGATGAGAACTGATGATTGCCGGCTTTTTCCACCTGAAAGCAATAGCTATCCTGGCAAGACAATTGTCAACCTCATCAGTATTTCCTGAAAGTGAGGGTTCAAAAAAGCAGTTCCTTACCATGTAATACTGGCCAAATGCATTTCGGTTTCCAAGAAAATGATACTTTTTCTTATAGTGACCGAAACTGCCTGTAGGCACCTGTTGGATAATCAGGCCCTGTATGTATTTCACTCCTCCCTTATGCAGAGTCTCCTCCATACTACTGTCCCATGTATAGCACGGGGGTATGAATGAGACAGATCTGAAACCAAATAGATCTTCAAATAAATTCAGCCCCTCTGCCAGGCTTTCATTCATAAGATGCAGATCACTTTGGGAGTTATAATCAAGAACCTCCATGTAATTATAGTCACCATCACCCGAGAATGTTGTTTCATTATCAAATGTTAACATCATCTTCGGATTTCTTTCACGCAGAGCCTCCATCCATCTGACCACATTGACATGCTCCCTGCCATGGAACTGTGGCAGAAAAACTCCCTCCTGCATTCCTTTTTGCCATAATGATTTCACAAGATCTCTGCCAGGGTATCTCTTGAGTGTCTCTGCAACAGGCTCAAAATAGTAGTTATTAAAGCCGGACTCCCTGATCCGGCTGAAGTCAGGATTGCCAACAATAACATTTGCCGTAAATGCAGGATGATTATCCCGGGCATCCCTGAATGATGACAGGACCTCAAACAATTCTGACAGGTCATCGTTACTTTCCAGTGCATCCAGCCTGTTATAATCACTTCGGGCCAGATCATAGCCTTTCGACTGGAACCTGTTAAAGACTTCCAATGAGGGCATTCGAATGCTGCCCCAGTCATCGCTCTCAATTACGACTATTTTTCTCGAAGTATGCCAACCGGGAATACTTAGCAGATTGTGAATCAGAGTGGTTTTTAATGAAGCAAATGCGTTAGTCATGTTTCATCATTGAACCGAGTTCGTCTGAGGTAATAAATTCAACTTCAGGCCATCTCTGAGTAATTCTTACAAGGAGTTTGCTAAGCTGGTTGAGCCCTCTCTCCCTGTTCACCACAGACAATCTGCCAACGTAATTGACCCTGTGAGTGCTTAACACAGCTGGATTGTAGAATCTGAAAGATTTTGATATCTCAGACAGACAACTATCCACCCAATCTTTCCCGGAAGTTGCAGGCTCAAAAAAACAATTGCGGGTAATAACCTTCAATCCTTGTCGGGTAGTCTTACCCATCCAGTTGAACATTTTCGTGCTTCTGCCAAAGCCGACTGGTTCGTTGTAGATTCTTGGCATTGAAATATATTTAATGCCATTATCGACAAGCGCAGTCTCGAGATTTGAACTGAAGGGACCATTAGGGGGTACAAAATATGAAGCTCTATACCCGAAAAGCTCACTAAAAAGATCGAGGCCTGTCGTAATTACTTCCTTATGATAATCCAGGTCAACCGGGTTGATATAATCAAAGGCAGCCTGAAACTCAAGTCCTATATCAGGATCTGACTGAGTCGACATTCCCCAAAAACCGTGGTTGAAGGCTATTTTTGCATTTTTGTTCCCATTGTCTAATGCTCTTAACCATGCCTTCACATTTAAATGCTCCCGGCCATGAAACTGCGGAACAAAAATCCTTCTCCTGATTCCTTCCTGCCACAATTTGAATGAGTCCTCACATCCTTTAAATTTTTTGAGGGTTTCCGTGAAGGGTTCAAAGAAATAGGTTTTAAACCCGTTTTTCCGAATACTGTCAAAATCAGGATTGGCGACTACTGAGACAGGTGTCATGACTGCACAGAGCCCATTTTGGTCCCTGACTGAAGACAACACTTCAAACAATCCCGATAGGTCATCCGAGTCAGCAAGAGTGTCATAGGCATTGAATATGGCTCCATCATCGGACATAATATCAATCCCAGCTCGTTGAAGAGCCGTAAAAGTTTCCGTGTCGGGCATCCTGAGACTTCCCCAGTCATCTGATTCGATTACGACAAGTTTTCTTCTGGTTTTCCACCCGGGGACCGAAGCAAGATTCCTTCTAATGATTTTTAAAGGAAAGAATGACATAAAGATGTGCCGTCTTACGGGAAGAGCACCTCGGAAAGAGATAATACGGGAGCCAGAAGGGGAAGACCAAGGCCGGGAGTCAAAATCCATGCACTTACGCTTTCCGAGCCCATTCTGAAGTTAATTAAAGAATACAATAACATTGGAAACAACCCTATCAGGGTTAGCACATGAAGTTTATTGCCTGATATTTTGGCAAAGAAAAGAAATAGATATAATGTGGCAAAAAGAAAGAATAAAACCTGAAATCTGCCTCCAAATGACGGAATTGGCATGCCGAAATTAACGAAAGCAAGGAAAAGAAGCAGGAAACTAAACAGGTTCCTCTCGTCCTTCTTTTTCATTAATGATCCGTATAATGCCTGAATTACTATAATGGCAATAATCAGATAATAAAAAACAAGATCACCTCCGATCTTCAGGAACCAGGCATCCTGTTCGGCAGATTGCTGCAATTCCTGGATATAACCCTCACTCCCGTAATTCTGATATCTTCTTTGATATGCCCCTCCTAGCCGTAATGAAATAGCCTGAAGCAGAGGAGCAATGATTTGCGGTACTACAAATGATGCCAAGGCCAAGGGCAAATATATTATATTTCGATTACCGACCAAGTAATATACCAGTAATATGGCATTAGCTGATATAAAACTCCAGTGAAAAAAAGAAGCCGCAAGTGTAAGTAACAGATACTTGGGATCACGATTCATTATCACATGGTATGCACCATAGAAAAAAATCCATGCCGCCGTCCACATCCTGACCCCGTTTATCGATGTAATAGGCAGGATCATTATAAAAAAGACCATGAATACGGTCGTATTCCAGCCAGAATTTCTCACCTGTCTGGAATAAAGCAGATCTATTGATTTCAAGTAAAAGAAGCCATATATTCCAGCCCATACAGCAAAGTAGGCTCCGTAACTGGAAGTAAATCTTGAAACAATAAACGATATGAACGGCTCTACAATGTCTATTGTTGTATCACTGTTAAGACCACCGATAATTTTGAAAAAATATGAGAAAGGCAGCTGGGCGTTGACTTTCAGATTATATGCATAACGGAAAGCATCAACGACTTCGTTGTTGTTAACAAATGTTAATCCATAGTAAACCAGAAAAATGTATACCACCCTCCTGGCCTCTCTCTGACGATAATTTGCCAGGGCAGTAATGAGCGCAAGAAATGGCCATAAAATAAACAAAAGAAGATAGTGCTTACTACTTGCAGGAATGGCAAATTCCTGTTTCTCTAATGTGTAGACCCTATTCATCTGAGCCTATTAGATGACAAAAGATCCAAAAATAATTTCGAAATGTTTCTAATATGGTAGTGCTCTGGATCAGGTAATGACATTCGGTATCTATAATCTCCTTCCAGGAATGCCTTAACCTCATCGCTGTTGAATTCCCGTTTTATATTCAAAACCGGTCTGTCAGCAAGAGCATAGTCAATAAGTTTACTTGGAACATTCAAGGAAGTATTATTATCGAAGTTGATAAGGAAGCTCATACCGTACAGCATTTTCATAAGCTGCTCCCGTGGAATAAACCCGGATACTTCCAGCTTACCATTCAGCTTTTCCCGGTAGGGATCAAGTAACTCAGGTGTATTAGTAAATACCAGAAATCTGAATGGGAAATCCAATCCGGACAGGTATTTCATTAGTGGTTCAGGATCACGAATTCCCTTTAAAAAGCCACCCGCGTAAGCAAAAGTAGGAATCTCATTCTGAACTTCCTCAGATTTAACACGTTTGAGGTTAAAATCAAATCCCTGTGGAATAATCCTGATCTTGTGATGAAATTCCGGATAGTATCCAGTAATTGCACTTTTTACAGGAATTGTAATAAAATCTGCCCTTCTGCAAAACCACTTCTCCAAATATTTAAAATAGAACGGGTGCCTGAAGGAATCAAGTACATCTCCCATATAAGGATCACCACAATCAGCAACCCAGACTTCCGAAATCTTATGTTTTTTCGTTATTGACCATGCCACTCCCCAGTGGATTGGGTATGGCACTGCAAATGATATCATCAGATCATAATCTTTTTCATATTTAAGTATCTTTCTCACTTTAAACATTTCTTCAATACCAGGGTATTCAAAAAATGTGAGCATAATCCTTGACAATGCTTTACTAATGAAAGAAAGAGGTCGTTTCTTAAACTCCCTGATCCTGGGAAACCGTAACTTGTCATACATTCTAAACGTTAAGGGAAATTCGGACAAGAAATCACCATAGTCAAAGTCTCTGTATTTCGAAATGACAGTAACTTTGTGTCCTTGTCTGCAGAATTCCCTGGCAAGCTCAGTAGCCCTGTAACTACGCGGTGAGATTTCCGGATAAAATCCATTGGTAACCAGAATGATATTCTTTTTCTCGCTCACTATGTAATTTATTGTAGATATTCTGGTTTGCCGAATTAGATTTTTGAGACGAAAGAGTTGCTAAGTCTGTTTTCAACAATGCTCCTTAGCCTGGGATGCATGACAAAGTACTGTTTACCTTTATCCTTTAACTGCGTGGTTCTTTCAAGTTTGTTCTCAGATATGCATTTGATCGCAGTATAGAAGAGCTCAATATTGACAATCCCGGACTTATTACGGAGATCTTCTATTGTATCTCCAGATTCAACGGGAATGGTTTTAAACATAAGTATGTCTCCGGTATCAATTCCTTTGTCAATAAAATGAAGTGTCACCCCAATATCTCTGCCATAAAAAAGGCTCCATTCCATAACATTCATTCCCCTGAATTCAGGAAGGGGTCCCATGTGTGCATTCAATATTCCTGTCCTTACCGTGGAGATAACTTCAGACTTGTATAATCCGCCACCGGTATTCAACAATAAATCGATCTGGGCATTCCTTAAGTAATCTATTACCCTGCTGTTGTTGACGTCGTCTGTTATGAAAAGCCTCATTTTCTCAATTTTACAAATCCGCGATAGTGAAAACCCTGGTAGTTTGATTTCCTGTCGTCTGGCAAATTCTGCCAGATAATCACGGGAGCATCTTCTTTGCCCGGTTTGTCTGTTATTACAGCGTTCCTGCAAGCTGTCCAGAATCCGGGGAAAACTGGCTCTCTTAATCTTGCTGAAAATGTTGCGCTTTATCAAAATGATGCATTCGGGCTTGCAGGATCTGAGCTTCAGATAATAGAACAGAGTCAGGGCAAATCTGGGATCACCAGTTGCCACAATGCCAGTTTTCATCCTGCTATCTTTCCAGTTTATTTATAACCTCACCTTGTAAGATAAGTGCGTCAGCAAAAAACTTAGCCGCCCAGTTAGGGTAAGAATAAGGCATGTAATTACCCCAGATCGGATATGAGCCCCTTATACCCCCTTTAAGTCCGTTATTTTTACTATTGAGATCCTGCAATTCCTTAATCTGGTCAAGCATCTTGATCGCTGAATTAAGAAACCTGGCATCCTGGTTCAACTCATAAATCTTGATCCATACAATAGCCATCTGAGCATCACCGGTAAGGCAGGTAAAGTTGGCCATGGGTTGCCACTTACTGTTAATCCTGCCGGGGAAATATCCAGGGGTTGCATTGGGATGTCTTTTATTCAGTTCGTATTTCAACATCAGCTTCTCTGAAGCAGTCACTACAACTTGGAAGATTTTCAGTCGCAGTTCCTCCTCAAAATATGCGGAGGATTCCAATAATCCCCTCAAAGTATAGACGATTGTGTGTGTTAAGGGTATTTCACCTTTATAAAAACCCATTTCTTCAATCCACCCGTTCCTCTGTACCAGCGACAAAACCCAATTCAGGTTTTTTCTTGCCACATCCTTATAAACAGTATTTGCCGTATGCTTATACACCTCCAACAATGACCAGGCAACCCTTGAATGATAAGCGTGAGGGATTTCGTTATACGTAAACCTGCTCCACTTGCCATCAGGATCTATGATAGAACACAACCAGTCTGCTGCTCTTATAGCAGCGTCCAGATAGCGCGTATCCTTCGTGAATTCATACAGGTCAGACCAGCCTAATATTACCATACCTGTATTGAATACAATAGGGTAATCATTAATACCTGATCCACCTCTTACAGCACCTGTGGGTAGTTGGATATCAATTTCCCAATCACCCATTTGCCTGGCTCTTTCAATATATGTGCTTTTACCAGTTAAGGTACTGTATTTCAAAAATGTTGATATTATATATCCCGTTGTTTCCGGATAAGGCAAGGTCCATCCTCTTTCAAAACTGTATGTAGCCGAACAACCTCCGCAACCGGTCATATCCTGGGACATGCACAGCCACTCCATTGCTCCGGCCAGATGATCTTTGTCTGAATACCGATTATATTTAATTCGAAACAGATCTCTGAGAATCACTCTTAGCAACGAAGGATGAAATATCGATTTAACGAAAATTTTTATGTTTGTTTTCCTGAAAATAAAATCGACTAACACACTTAAACTTAACTTTCTCATATAGTATAATCCACCTTGTTTAGGTTCTTTAATATCAACCGGTCACGATCCCGTTGTGACAGGTACAAAATGCTGAAGAATGCTGCCTCTCAAATTTTCAATAATTGTTCCTTCCTTTATTTCAGTCTCCAAAATCATCCTGTTCTCCTTAATCTCAGGCTCTGAAAGATTGTCAAATACGTTTTGATTTTCAACATTCAACTCTTTCTCTATCGAAAATATGTGGATCCCAGTTCTTCTCAGGTAATGAAAAAGTGTATTCGTTTCACTCAGATATACTTTGCTGCCCAGCCAGAGCATTGAAAAAACAGTTCCGACAGCTTGTTGCCTGAAATGATTCATGATGACTATACCGCAACCCTGCAATTCTCTTATGTAATCGTTAAGAGGGACAAAATTTCTTATAGGAATGAAGTTTGACTGAAACAACTCAACTCCTTTGGAATAGATGAATTTTCCGTACTGAAGGTCACCATAGCTTAAAGGCACAACAATTTTACGGGCTCCGATACCAATTTCCTCAATTTTTCTGAAAGCTTCAAGATGATTATTAGAATAATTTGCAGAATTCCCAACTAAAATATCATTACCGCTTACCGTCAGATTTTCAACTCCCTTAATGAGATATTCAAGCGGATAATAAGTGAAAGGAATAAAACGGCATTCACTTGATAATATCTTATGTGTTGAAAAGAATTCAAATTCCTCATAATAGGGAACACCAAAATAACGTAATTCACTTGCGGCTAAATTGACAGACCCTTCAATCATGATTATTCTATGATATAAGAATCGCCTTAAATTGTCCTTAACTTTTCTGCCAGGAGAGACTTTGCCGTCAGGGAGTTTAATTGCCGAGGTTAATCCTCCCAGAAAACTCCTGTCATTGAAACTTTCCTTTGTGTACAACTCAGCACCCCACAAAATCCCCACAAATTTATGCTTGTCACCGGATAACAGAAAGACCGTGCTGTTCAACTCAGTTATTCCATGAAGAATAATGCAATCATATCTTTGAGTCAAATCCAAAAGAAAGGAGATCAAGTTTCTGCCGAAAGGCACAATTTCTATGTTTTCCAATGTCTTTACATAAACAAGCTTGCGGTTGTACTTTGACATAGGAATAACAAAATGATTTCTTCCCGGAAAAGCCTTTTCAAAAATATAAATCGCCGCATCGATAAACTTCTCATCAGAAGCCAGATGCAAAATGGAGATTCGGTGCTCTGACACTTCAGTTAGAGGTAATTGTATCTATTATCATTTCCACATCCTGAATACTCAACTCATAATATAAGGGTAATCTGAGAAGGGTATCGGAATAACGATCAGCATTAGGCAACTCACGATCACCATGAATCTCTTTGTAATATCTGCTTTTATGCAGGCTTAAGTAATGAAACACAGCCTGGATGCCTTTGCTTTTAAGCTTTGCCATGATTTCATCACGCTGCCTGATTGATCGGCAAACAAGATAAAACAGATGTCCGTTCTTCGAGGAATAATCCGGATATTAGGCAGACCAACATCATTGAAACTTGCCCAGTTTTTCAAACCTCCCAGATAGTGTTCCCAGATTGCAATTCTTTTTCGTTGAATATCAGCAATGTTTTCCAATTGTGCCCAAAGGTAAGCAGCAATAATTTCAGAAGGAAGAAATGAGGACCCTATGTCAGTCCAACCATATTTGTTTACCTCGCCTCTAAAGAACTCCGCCCGGTTTGTTCCCTTTTCCCAGATAATTTCTGACCGGTTAATGAATCTCTGATCATTGATAGCCAGTAATCCACCTTCTCCTGAATTAATGTTTTTTGTTTCATGAAATGAGAAGGTCGCCATATGTCCTATACTTCCCAGAGGTACTCCTTTGTATGTAGATTCAATAGCCTGTGCTGCGTCTTCAATCACGAGAAGGTTATATCTTGAGGCAAGAGTCATTATCTTATCCATATCACAAGCAACACCGGCATAGTGCACAGGAATAATGGCCTTTGTCCTGATGGATATATGCTCCTCAACGGCGTCTTCATCAATGCCCGGATGATCATTGCGGCTGTCGATAAAAACGATCTTGGCGCCCTGCCTTACAAAAGCAAGGGCTGTTGAGACAAAGGTATATGACGGTACAATTACCTCATCACCTGGTCCGATGTTGGCAAGAATTGCACACATCTCGAGTGCATCAGTACAGGAGGTTGTTAACAGTGCCTTTTTAAAACCATACCGATCCTCAAAGAATCCGTGACATTTTTTGGTAAAATCCCCATTACCCGATATCTTGCCTGAATTGACAGCCTGATAAATGTAGTGCATTTCCTTCCCTGTCAGATATGGTTTGTTAAAAGGTATCATAAGAGATCGCTTAAGTTGATTCCGGTGAAAATTGTTAAGAATACTTCAATTCATCCATACTATGTTATTATTGCCAGTAATGATACACATTGGTAATATTCTCTGGCACAAAGTTGCACTTTTTATATAGTCTGCAAGCTGCAGTATTCTGCATCTGAGTTATAACCGTAATCCTGTCATACTTCATCACGTAGGCAACATCGTCAGCAAATCTTATCATATCGTACCCAATGCCTTTCCCGGTATGATTCCTGTCAACTGCCACCAGTCCTATATCTGCACACCCATTTTTCTCTCCAATTGTAGTAACCCCGATCACATCATTACCTGAAACTGCAACAATGACTTTAAAGGCAATCAATCCCGAAACAGAATCAGTAATCCATCTGGTATATAACCTTTCAAATTCTCCGTTTACAAAATTGTAGTCAAGACGAAACCGTGAGAATAAACCAGCCTCCAGGCTTAATTCAATCAACTTAACATCAGGCTTTTCGCAACCATAATCACGTATTTGATTTATAAACTGCGAATGAGGCTCTGGCTGCTTAACAAAGAGAACCTTGTTATCAAATAGTTTGCCGCCTTTGCCGGTAATCACCCGGTTAAGTTCATCATCATCTGAGGGAGCATATAGATAAACCAGGCGGTAATTGCTTCCGCTTATTTCCCTGAAGGTCTCTTCAGCCAGACTACCTCCATTATGGTCAAACATTATTCTTGCCACCGGATAACCAAAGAATTGTGAATCCCAGTCAAGCTGTGTCAATTTGTTGGAATACATGTTCTTAATTCACCTAAGTATTATTATCAATTAAACAATTAGGGACACGACTAATATCTAGAAATGAAATGTTTCTTATCAGAAACGGTCAACCATTTTTTGATGATTCCTTTCAACTCCTTCAATAAAGCATTCAGATAGAAAAAAACAGGTAATGTATTGTAGATATAAGCATAATAAATATATGGCTTAACGACACCTTGAAGATCAAGAGTTTTAAAGCCATATTTGATAAGCTTTTTTCTGGTCTCTTTATAGTTAACCCTGAAAGGTTTATTTTCAACTTTATGTAGTGTGAGTAACAAGAACTTGCAGATCGGCTGATTCATAAATGACTTTTGCTTCTCACTGAGTTTTTGTGAATGCTGGAACTGTTTAAGATTGCATAATCCAAGGAAAAAACCACAAGATGCCTTTTCAGTTCGAAACAGTGAGGAATTTGTTGCTGATCCCAACCTCGTTGTCCTCTGATAAAAAGGAGAACCAATAAAAATACACCGCTCAGCAAGACACAAAATACGTGCGATGAACTCTCCGTCCTCAAGGTAAGGCACGTCCGACAAATAACGCAGATTATATTTCTTAAGAAAGCTCGTTTCCAACAGAACTGCAACCATCCTATCAGGATCCGTATCGCCATCTATCCTGTTAATGTAATAGGCTTCTATGCCTGAGTATAGTCTACCTTCATGGTCTTTATTAAGAATTGTCTTATGTACACTACCGTCGAGATGTAAATAAGTATATCCAAGGAATGCTACCTGTGCATTTAGATGCAGAGCATTCGTGATTAATGGATTGGTGGTATTTGTAATAACATAATCGTCAGGATCAACGAACATTATATACTTTCCTGATGCAATCTCAATCCCATTATTTCTTGCTTTTGATACCCCCTGATTTTCCTGGTTAATCAGAATGATGTTATTGTATTCATCTTGCAGTCCCTCTACCACAGTCCTACAATTGTCAGGTGATCCATCATTTATGCAGATTATCTCATAATCATTCTTTGGAATGTCCTGATTTTCAAGACTCCTCAAACATCTCTCGACATATGGTTCAACGTTGTACATTGGGATGATAATTGAAAGCTGCTTCATTTTCGCTCGGAAATGAAATATTAGATTATATCAGGTGGAATCTGCTTTTCAGTTT
>Ga0116141_10004102_pt1 | contig 12289 bp, 10 predicted proteins | sample AD_UKC097_MetaG_FD_89744 | JGI IMG/M metagenome (GOLD analysis project Ga0116141, IMG submission 89744) | Active sludge microbial communities of municipal wastewater-treating anaerobic digesters from USA - AD_UKC097_MetaG | ecosystem: Engineered > Bioreactor > Anaerobic > Digestate | place: USA... | reverse complement strand
TCGGCGTAGAACGGCGTGGCTTCGAGGATCACCGTGCCTTTTTCACCCGCCGACAGCGAAGCCAGCGGCGCGCCATCGCGCACCACGGCCAGCACCCTGAGGCCCGCGGCCTCGGACTGCTCGTAGCCCAGAAAGCGCGTGGGCGTGAGCGTGGCGACCAGATCGGCGGGCAGCATGGTGTTGCCGGCGAACTTGCTGTGCGCGCGCGCCTGCTCGCGCTGGCGCTCCATTTCGGCCTCGAAGCCGGGCATGTCCACGCTCCAGCCGTGCTCGCGCGCCACGTCGGCGGTGAGATCGACCGGGAATCCGTAGGTGTCGTACAGGGTGAAGGCGGTCTTGCCCGGCACCTGTCGCCGCGCGTGCGCCTGCGAGCCTTCGTCGCCGAGCACCGACTGCAGCAGCTTCATGCCGTGCTCCAGCGTCTCGGCAAAGCGTTCTTCCTCGCCGCGCAGCGCCTGCTCGATGGTCGAGCGCTGCTGCGCAAGCACCGGATAGGCCGCACCCATCTGCTCGACGAGGGTGGCCACGAGGCGGTGGAAGAACGGTTCGTGCTGGCCCAGCATCCAGCCGTGGCGCAGGGCGCGGCGGATGATCCGGCGCAGCACGTAGCCGCGGCCCTCGTTGGACGGCAGCACGCCGTCGGCGATCAGGAAGCTGCAGGCGCGGATGTGGTCGGCGATCACCCGCAGGGACTTGTTCTCCAGGTCCTGCGTGCCGGTCAGCTCGGCCGCCTTGCGGATCAGCGCCTGGAACAGGTCGATCTCGTAGTTGGAATGCACGCCCTGCAGGATCGCCGTCAGGCGCTCCATGCCCATGCCGGTGTCCACGCAGGGGGCCGGCAGCGGCACCAGCGTGCCATCGGGCTGGCGGTCGAACTGCATGAACACCAGGTTCCAGATCTCGATGTAGCGGTCGCCGTCCTCGTCGGGCGATCCGGGCGGGCCGCCGGCGATGTGCGCGCCGTGGTCGTAGAAGATTTCCGTGCACGGTCCGCACGGCCTGGTGTCGGCCATCTGCCAGAAATTGTCGGAGGCAAACGGCGCGCCCTTGTTGTCGCCGATGCGCACGATGCGGCTTTCCGGCAGGCCGATCACGTCGCGCCAGATCGCGAAGGCCTCGTCGTCGGTGTGGTACACCGTGGCCAGCAGGCGCTCGGCCGGCAGCTTCCATACCTCGGTGAGCAGTTCCCAGGCCCAGACGATGGCGTCCTTCTTGAAGTAGTCGCCGAACGACCAGTTGCCCATCATCTCGAAGAAGGTGTGGTGGCGCGCGGTGTAGCCCACCTGATCCAGGTCGTTGTGCTTGCCGCCCGCGCGCAGGCAGCGCTGCACGTCGGCCACGCGCGCCGCCGGCGGCTTCTCGCTGCCGAGAAACGCGTTCTTGAACTGCACCATGCCCGAGTTGGTGAACATCAGGGTCGGATCGTTCGCCGGCACCAGCGGCGCCGAAGGCACGATCGCGTGCTGCTTGCTGCGGAAGAAGTCGAGGAATTCTTGACGGATTTCGGCGGTGGTTTTCATGGAGTCGGCACGCAGGCAAAGGCCGCGCTGGGGGCCTTCGGGCGGCACCAGCAGGCTGGACGGAGTGGACTGGCAAGCATATCAGGCAGCGGCCGGAAGCGGGGTGAAGGCCAAAGAAACCACACGCCAGTCTCATCCGATGAGACACACCCGACCGTTCATCGGGAAAATCAGCCATGCCACGTCAGACGCGCAGCACGTTGACGTACCCGGCTTTGGCGTAATCCAGAATCTTCCGATCCCGCGTCGCCAGCACGTATCCCCCGATGCGCGCGGTGGCGACGAGCAGGCGGTCCGCCGGGTCGGCGTGAAAGTTGCCCGGCAGTTCATTGCTCTCGACCACGACCGCAGGATCGTCAAACGCAAGCTGCCTTACCGCGGGGTGCGAAAGCGCCTGCGCCATCCAGGCACGAGTCGGCAGGGCGAGGTTCACCCGTCCCTTGGCGGCGAGCATCGCCACCTCCCAGGTCGAAATGATGGAAACGTGCAGGGGCTTTGCGGCATCGGCGGCCGCGAGCCGCTTGCGCACCGGCGGCGAGAACACACCGTGCGTCCCGAAGCAGAGCCAGAGCCAGGCGTGGGTATCCAGCAGGATCGGTCGGTCGCCAGCGTTCACGCGATTTCATCCGCAGGCAAGGGAACCTCGTGACGATCCTTCATCCGAACAAGGAGCTCGTCGTCAAGGTGCTCTTGTTCAAGGACTGGAACTCCTGTTGCTGCTTCCGGATGGATTCGAGCCTTCGCTGGAATGACGGATCTTGGCGTGTCAGGCCGGCCCATACAGATCGTCCTCATCGCCGGATTCCGCCGACCAGGGATCGGAAGGCACATCCACGATGTCGCCGACGATCTCGCCCATGCCCTTCATGTAGCCGAACAGCCCGGGGACGGATTCTTCCTCGATCGGAACCAGGCGTGCTACCGGTTTGCCGCGCTTGGTGATGACGAGCGGCTGATGGGTGTCAGCCACTTCGTCGATGAGCTTCAGGCACTTGGCCTTGAACTGCGCGGCGTTGATATTCATGGTTTGGTTTCGTGACCAGTGGATGTGGTCATGTTATCCCCGTTGCCGCGCCGCTGCAGCCATCCTCGACCTGTCGTTCAGCCGGGGCGCATCACCCGCTCCACCCGCGCCAGGTCTTCCTCGGTATCGACGCCGGCGGGGAACGGCTCGGGGCTGAGGGCGACGGCGATGCGCCAGCCGGCTTCGAGTGCGCGCAGTTGTTCGAGCGATTCGATCTGTTCCAGCGCGCCGGGCGGCATGGCGGCGAATTGGCGCAGGGCGCCGACGCGATAGACGTACAGGCCGATGTGACGCAGCCAGGGGCCGGGCGGCAGGGTCACGCGATCGCGGGCGAAGGCGTCGCGGTGCCAGGGGATCGGGGCGCGGCTGAAGTAGAGCGCCAGACCCTGCGCGTCGCGCACGAGCTTGACGCAGTTGGGGTCGAACAGTTCGTCCGTGCCCGCGATGGGCTGGGCGAGCGTGGCGATGGGTGCGCCGCTGGCAACGAGCGCCTCCACCGCGGCGCGGATGGCGCTGGGCGGGGCGAGCGGTTCGTCGCCCTGGAGGTTCACGACGATGGTTTCATCGCTCCAGCCGCGCTGCGCGGCGGTTTCGGCGAGGCGGTCGGTGCCGGAAGCGTGTTCCGGCGAAGTCATGCATACCGCAACGCCCAGAGGCGCCAGCGCCTCGGCGATGCGGGCATCGTCGGTGGCCACTACCACTTCGCGCGCGCCGGCCTCGCGCGCGCGACGGGCGACGTGGACGATCATCGGTTCGCCGGCGATCCGCCGCAGCGGCTTGCCTGGCAGGCGGATGGAGCCGTAGCGCGCGGGGATGGCGACGACGAAATCGGCGGGGGACGGTTCGTTCATGGGGCAAGTTCTCGCAAGCGCGCGGCCACGGCGTCAAAGAAGGTTTCCGGAAGTTCGGCGGTGGCGGGCACCATCCAGGCGTGGGCGGGCGCGATGCCGGCGCACTTCACCGCGTCCTTCTCGGTCATCAGCACCGGCAGTCCGTCTTCGAAGTCCAGGTCTGCGGCAGTGAAGGGGTGGTGGTCGGGAAACGGGTGCGGGATCGGGTCCAGGCCCGCGCCGCGCAGCGCGGAAAAGAACCGTTCCGGATCGGCGATGCCGGCGACGGCGTGGACGCGCAGGACCGAAAATTCCGCCAGCGGCCGTGAAGGCCCGCCGCCGAGCGGCACCGCTTCGGACAAAGCCAGCCGCATCGGGATTTCCCCGGCTTCGGGCGTACCGCCGTTGACCACGGTGAAATCGCAGGCTGTCGCGCGTTCGACGGGCTCGCGCAAGGGGCCGGCGGGCAGCAGCCGGCCGTTGCCGAAGCGGCGGCGGCCATCGATCACGAGGATTTCCAGGTCGCGCGCCAGGGCGTAGTGCTGCAGGCCGTCGTCGGCCAGGAGCAGGTCCACTTCGCCGGTTTCCACCAGCAGGCGCGCGGCCTCGCTGCGGCGCGCCGCCACCGCGACGGGCGCGCCGGTGCGCCGCGCGATCAGCAGGGGCTCGTCGCCGGCCTCCGCCGGGGAGTCTTCGGCGCGCACGCGCCGGGCCTCGCTGCCGCGACGGCCGTAGCCGCGCGAAATCACGCCGGGGCGGAACCCGCGCGCGCGCAGCGCCTCGACCAGCGCGACCGTCAGGGGCGTCTTCCCTGCCCCGCCCACGGCAAGGTTGCCAACGACCAGCACCGGAACGCCGGAGCGTTCACCCGGCTTGCGTCCGGAAAGGCCTGCCTCGCGCCGCGACCGCGCGATGCGGCCGAACAGGGCAGAAAGCGCGCGCAGCAGCGGGCCTGGCGCAACGCCGCCGTACCAGCGGCGCTCGAACCAGGCAATGAGGCGGGCGCGCAGCGCGGCCACGGGTTCAGCCGTCCGCGGGGCGATCGCGGAACTGCAGGCGGTGCAGCGCCGCATACATGCCGTCGCGCGCCAGCAGCTCCTCGTGCCGGCCCAGCTCGACCAGCCGGCCGTGATCCATCACCGCGATCTGGTCGGCGTGCTCGATGGTGCTCAGGCGATGGGCGATGACCAGGGTGGTGCGGTCGGCCATCAGGCGCGCGAGCGCATCCTGGATCAGGCGCTCGGACTGGGTGTCGAGCGCGCTGGTGGCTTCGTCCAGGATCAGGATCGGCGCGTTCTTGAGCAGCGCGCGGGCGATGGCGATGCGCTGGCGCTGGCCGCCGGAAAGCAGCGCGCCCTGCTCGCCCACCCGGGTGTCCAGCCCTTCGGGCAGGGTGCGGATGAACTCCATGGCGTTGGCCGCCTCGGCGGCGGCTTCGATCTGCGCGCGAGTGGCACCGGCGAGGCCGCCGTAGGCGATGTTGTCGGCGATGCTGCCGTTGAACAGCACCACGCGCTGGCCCACCAGCGCGATCCGGGCGCGCAGGTCGGCGAGGCGATATTCGTCGAGCCGGTGGCCGTCGAGCAGAATGCGCCCTTCATCCGGTTCGTAGAAGCGTGGCAGCAGGCTGGCGAGGCTGGTCTTGCCGCTGCCCGAGGGGCCGACCAGGGCGGTGACCGTGCCCGGTGCGCAATGCAGGGTGACGGCATCGAGCGCGGCCTGCTCGCGCCCGGGGTAGCGCAGCGTGACTTCTTCCAGCGCGATTTCCCCGCGCGTGTGCGTCAGCGCGCGGCTGCCCTCGTCGCGCTCGGGCGGGGTGTCGAGCACGGCGAACAGCTCGTCCGCCGCCGCCATGCCGCGCTGCACCACGGCCTGCACGGTGGTCAGGCGCTTGATCGAGGGCAGCATCACCAGCATGGCGGTGATGAGCGACATGAAGGCGCCGGCGCTCAGGGTTTCGAGCAGGTCCGGGCGGGTGGCGCGCCACACGATCGCGGCCAGCGCGCTCGCCGCGACCAGCTGGATGGTCGAGGTGCTCAGCGCGTTGGTGGTGGCGATCTTGAGGTTGAGCCGAAGGTTGTCGTTGGCCGCAACGGAGAATCGCTCGGCCTCGCGCGCCTGTCCGCCGTAGATGCGGATCTCGCGGTGGCCTTCCACGGCATCTTCCACGATGCCGGTGACATCGCCCATCGATGACTGCAGGGTGCGGTTGATGTGGCGATAGCGGCGCCCGACGTAGCGCCACACCAGGCCGGTGAGCGGCACCATCACGAACAGATAGAGCGTCAGGCTCGGGCTGGTCCAGAGCATCACCGCGATCATAGCCGCCACGGTCAATCCGTCCACGACCATGACCTTGATGGCGTCGGCGCTGGCCTGGGCCACCTGTTCGGCGGCGTAGACCACCCGCGAAACCACCTGTCCGCCCGGCTCGCGGTCGAAATAGGCCGCCGGAAGCCGCTGGTATTGGGCGAACACCAGGTTGCGCAGATCGCGCACCACGCTGCGGCCGATGCGCGCCATGCCGTAGTCGCTGGCGAAGGTGGCCATGCCGCGCAGCACGAAGAGCGCGACCAGCGCCGTCGGCATCCAGAAGATCACGTCCGGATCGCGGCGAACGAAAAGATCGTCGAGCATGGGCTTGATCAGGCGCACGAAGGCGCCCGATGCCGCGGCGTCGAACACCATGCCGATGCCGGCAACGATCCACAGCGGCCAGTACGGCCGCACCAGGCCGAGCAGGCGGCGGTGCGTGGTGCGTGCCGTCGGAGCCGGTCTCATTTCGCGGGGCGGGCGTCGGCCGCGGGCACGGTGGCGATCGACAGGCGCGAGAATCCCAGCTGGCCGATCGCATCCATCGCCGTCACCACGGACTGGTGCGGGGTCTGCGCGTCGGCGCGCAGGATCACCGCGCGGTTCTTGTCGTCGCCGGCGACCTTGCCGATGGCATCGCGCAGCGAGGCCGGGTCGCGTCGCAGCACCTCGCCGCCGCCCACGAAATAGCGACCCTGCGCGTCGATCACGACCACTAGCGGATCCTTCGGGGCCTCCGACGCCTGCCCGTCTGCCTGCGGCAGGGCAACCTTCATCGCGGTGCGGTCCTGGAAGGTGGTGGTGACCACGAAGAAGATGATCAGGGTGAGCACCACGTCGATCAGCGGGATCAGGCTGGTCTCGATGTCGTCGCTGCCCTGGCTGGAGGAACCGATCCTCATCCGGCGGTGCTCCGGCGGCGCGGCGGCGCACCCGGTGGCGGTGACTGTGCCGCAGGCGGGGCAGCGGACTCGAGCGCATCGATCAGGGCGTTGGCTTCGCGCTCCATGTCAATGCCGTAGGCCGCGATGAGGCCGCGGAAATAGCGGTGGAAAACCAGCGCGGGGATGGCCACGCACATGCCCGAGGCGGTGGTCACCAGCGCTTGCCCGATGCCGCCGGCGAGCTGGGAAACATCGCCGACGCCGTGGTCGAGGATGCCCAGGAACAGGTGCATCATGCCGATGACGGTGCCCAGCAGGCCCAGCAGCGGTGCGGCGCTGGCGATGGTGCCGAGCGTGTTGAGGAATCGTTCCAGACGGTGCATGACGTGGCGCCCGGAGTCCTCGATGCGCTCGCGGATCACCTCGCGCGGCCGGTTGCGCACGTCCAGACCCGCAGCCAGCACCTCGCCCAGCGGCGAATTGCCGCGCAGTGCGTCGATGTGTTTGGGGTCCAGATGGGCGTGCCTGGCCCAGTCGCGGACTTCCTTGCCCAGCCCGGCTGGCAGCACGCTCTTGCGGCGCAGCGTCCAGAAGCGCTCCAGCACGATGGCCAGCGCCAGTATCGAGATGCCCAGGATGGGCCACATCACCCACCCGCCGGCCTTGAACAGTTCCAGCACGCGTCAGCTCCTTGCAAATCGGGCGGCCCTGGGCCGCCGCAACATAGTATCCGCAGACCCGCTCGTTCCGCCGCACTCAGGCGCGGGTGCAGCCGGTCAGCGTCAGGCGCTGGCCCGGCTTGATCAGGTAGCTGGGCGCACGTACCGAATTGGCGCTGGCGATGGTTTTCACGCTGCAGCCGTAGCGGCGCGCGATCGAATGCAGCGAGTCGCCCCGTTTCACCAGATGGCTGCCGGACGACGTCCGGATCGTTGTCCTGCCCGGGGCGACCGGCGGCTGTGCCTCGTGCAGCTCGCGGCTGAGCGCCAGCATCGGGCCTTCCCGGCACTGGCGCAGATAGGCCTCGTGCGCGGCACTCGGCAGCGCAAGCTCGGTGCCGGCGGGGAGACGATTGCCGGCTTCCCAGCGCGGGTTGAGGTTGCGCAAATGCCGGAACCAGCCGCGCGGATTGCCTTCCTGGCCGAGGCACACGGCCAGTTCGTTGATCGACATTTCCCGTTCCAGCCGCAGCGACACCGCCTCGACCGGATACGCAGGCAGCTGGAGGTTGTAGCGCTCCGGATGCAGGAAGAGCCAGGCGGCCGCCAGCACCATCGGCACGTATTCGCGGGTCTCGGCCGGCAGCGCGTTGAACACCTGCGGGCTCCAGAAATCGCGTGCGCCGCCGCCGGAAAGGCGCGCGATCCGCCCTTCCCCGCCGTTGTAAGCGGCCAGCGCGAGGGTCAGGCTGCCGTTGAGTTCGGCAAAGCGCTCGTTGAGGTATTCGGCGTTGGCGCGCGCCGATTCGGCCGGGTCGAAGCGCAGGTCGAAACGCCCGCCGCGATTGAGGCCGAAGCGGGCGCCGGTGGCCGGCATGAACTGCAGCGGGCCGGCCGCGCCGGCGCGCGACACCGCGTGCACGCGTCCCCCGGATTCCTTGGCCAGGATGCCGAACAGCAGCGCCTCGGGCAGCCCGGTTTGTTGGTAGGCCGGGAACATCAGGTGTCGCATGTACTGATAGTTTTCCCAGGTATCCAGGAGCTGCGGGCGCATCCAGGTGAGCCACTCCTCCAGCGCCGCCTTCACCGGCTCGTTCAGCGCGATCACCTTGGAAAGATCGCGGCCGTTGAGCATGGCCACGGTGCGGGCGGCTTCGGGCATTGCCCGCAGCACCGGCGAATCGCCCTCCCCGGCCAGTTCGGTTTCCCGCGCATCGACCGGATCGGCATCCTCGGTGGTTCCGCTCAGGAAGCGCCCCTGGCGCACGAGCAGGGCATCCTGCGCGGCCAGGATGCGCCGCACGTCGCAGCCGGGAAGGTCGAGGCATTCGTCGGCCAGCGAGCGCAGTTCGGTGCGCGCCGCCGCGAATTCCTCCGCCGCGCCCGTGATGTCGCCTTTCTCGTACAGCGCCACCGCGGCATCGAAGCGCGCGGTGGCCGCGTCGATGCGGAGGTGGATTGCGTTGAGGCGGGCATCGGAAACGGCGCCGGCGGCCTCCGGACGCTCGGGCGTCGCGGTGCAGGCGGCAAGCAGAAGGATCAGGAGCAGCAGGAAAGCGCGCATGGGCACTCCCGGAATCGAAGAGCGCGGAGCCTAGTCAAGGGGGTCCGGCGCGGCAAGCGACGGGTTCGCAGAATCGCGCGCGGCAGGCTCGCGCAGCTCCTTGGGCAGTGCGAAAACCATGCTCTCGCGCTCGCCCGAAACTTCCTGCACCTCCGGCACGCCCAGCTCGCGCAGCCGCGCCAGCACGCCCTGCACCAGCACTTCCGGCGCGGAAGCGCCCGCGGTGACGCCGATGCGCCGGTGCGAGGCGATCCAGGCCGGATCGATTTCCTCGGCGCTGTCGATCAGCCAGGCGTCGGCACCCTCGCGCTGCGCCAGTTCGCGCAGGCGGTTGGAGTTGGAACTGTTGGGCGAGCCGACCACCAGCACCGCGTCGCAGCCGCTCCGCACCAGCTCGCGCACCGCGTCCTGACGATTCTGGGTGGCGTAGCAGATGTCGTCGTGCTTGGGCCCCTGGATCTGCGGGTACTTGGCCTTGAGCGCGGCGATGATGTCGCGGGTGTCGTCCACGCTGAGCGTGGTCTGGGTGGTGTAGGCGCAGTTGTCCGGCTGTTCAAGCTCCAGGGAAGCCGCGTCGTCGAGGTCTTCGACCAGATGGATCTGCCCGGTTTCCCCGCGCGCGGTCCACTGCCCCATCGTGCCTTCCACTTCCGGATGGCCGGCGTGGCCGATCAGCACCATGTCGCGCCCGCGCCGGTTCTGCCGCGCCACTTCCAGGTGCACCTTGGTCACCAGCGGGCAGGTCGCATCGAACACCTTGAGCCCGCGTCGCGCAGCTTCCGCGCGCACCGCCTGGGAAACGCCGTGCGCGCTGAAGATCACCGTGGCGCCGTCCGGCACTTCGTCCAGTTCCTCCACGAAGACCGCGCCGCGCGCCTTGAGGTCATCGACCACGAAGCGGTTGTGGACGACTTCGTGACGCACATAGATCGGCGCGCCGAACAGTTCGAGCGCGCGCTTGACGATCTCGATGGCGCGATCGACACCGGCGCAGAAGCCGCGGGGATTGGCGAGAAGGATGTCCATGGGGGGGCGGGGATTCGGGATTCGGGATTCGGGATTCGGGATTCGGGGATTCGGGGATTCGCAAGAGCCAGGGCGGATGTCGCGCAATGCTCTTCGCGGGATGTTGGTTGTTGAACCACGCATCATACAGTGCGCGCACTGAAGGCCCGTCGCGCCCTGCTCTCACCAATCCCCAATCACCAATCCCGGCCTTTCGGCAGAAAGCCCACGAGCGCAATCCCGATCGCGCCGATGACGATGGCTGAGTCGGCGATGTTGAAGGCGGGCCAGTGCGCGGTGCCCCAGTAGGCGTCGATGAAGTCGATGACGTGGCCGTGGACGAGGCGATCGACGAGGTTGCCGAGCGCGCCGCCGATCACCAGCGCGAACGGCGCGGCCTGACGCCAGTCGCGGCGGTCGGTGCGGGCCAGCCAGACGGTCAGCAACGCGCTCATGCCTACCGCCAACGCGGCGAAGAACCAGCGCTGCCAGCCAGAAGCGTCGGAGAGGAAGCTGAACGCCGCGCCCGGGTTGTAGACCAGGGTCCAGTTCAGCAGCCCGTCGATCACCGCCACCGGTTCGCCCAGGCGCAGGTGCTGCAGCGCGAGACCCTTGGTGAAGGCGTCGAGCCAGATCACCAGGCCCGAGAGCACCAGCCATGCCAGCGCGCCGGGCGCGCGCGGCGTTGCGCCCTCGCCTGCCGTGCCGCGTATCTCAGAAATGGCGGCGGTCCTCGCCGGCACCTTCGACATTCTCGACGCAGCGTCCGCACAGCTCGGGGTGGTCGGCGTGCCGGCCCACGTCCGCGCGGTAGTGCCAGCAGCGCACGCACTTGGCGGCCTCGGTGGCGCGCGCCACGATCCAGGCCTCCAGCCCATCGGCCTTCACCGCATCGGCCGGACGCTCGCCGGCCGGTTTCAGGACCAGCTGCGAGGTGATGAAGAAGAAGCGCAGTTCGTCGGCCACCGGAGCCAGCCGCGCCAGCAGGCCATCATCGAGATACAGCGTGACCTCGGCCGCGAGCGAAGCGCCGATGACGCCATCGGCGCGCATCGGCTCCAGCACTGCCGTCACCGCCTCGCGCAGCGCGAGCAGCTGCTCGAACCCGCTCTGGCCGAGCGCGGTATCCGGCGGCATGCGATCCAGATCCTCGCGCCAGGTTGCCAGCAGCACGCTGTCCTCGCGCGCGCCGGGCAGATGGCTCCAGAGTTCTTCCGCAGTGAAGCTCAGGATCGGCGCGAGGAAGCGCGTCATGGCATCGGCGATGCGGAACATCGCGCTCTGCGCGCTGCGCCGCCCGCGCGAATCCTCCTGCATGGTGTAGAGCCGGTCCTTGGTCACGTCCAGGTAGATCGAGCCCATGTCCACGGTGCAGAAGTTGTTGAGCGCCTGCACGATGGCGGGGAAGTCGTAGCGCCCGTAGGCCGCCTTGATCTCGCGCTGCAGGTCGGCGGCACGCTGCACCGCCCACTGGTCCAGCAGCAGCAGTTCGGCGTTGGGCAGCAGGTGCCGCGCCGGATCGAACCCGTGCAGGTTGCCGAGCAGGAAGCGCAGGGTGTTGCGGATGCGCCGGTAGGCGTCGGCGTTGCGCTTGAGGATTTCCTGCGACAGCGACATCTCGTTGCGGTAGTCGGTGCTGGCGATCCACAGGCGCAGGATGTCGGCGCCCAGGGTCTTGAGGATCTCCTGCGGCTCGATGCCGTTGCCCAGCGACTTGGACATCTTGCGGCCGTGTTCGTCCACGGTGAAGCCGTGCGTGAGCACCTGCCGGAACGGCGCGGCGCGATCCATCGCGACGGCGGTGAGCAGCGAGCTCTGGAACCAGCCGCGGTGCTGGTCCGAGCCTTCGAGGTAGAGATCGGCCGGCTTGCCCAGCCCGCGCGGCACCAGCACGCCCTCGTGGGTAACGCCCGAATCGAACCACACGTCGAGGATGTCGGTGACCTTCTCGTAGTGCTCGGCGTCCGCGCCCAGCCATTGCGCCGGGTCCAGCGCGTACCAGGCATCGATGCCGCCGGCCTCGACGAGGTCGGCGGCGCGCTGCATCAGGGCCACGGTGTCGGGATGCGGCTCGCCGCTCAGGCGGTGGGCGAACAGCGCGATCGGCACGCCCCAGGTGCGCTGCCGGCTGATGCACCAGTCCGGGCGGCCCTCCACCATCGAGCGGATGCGCGCTTCGCCCCACTCCGGGAACCAGCCGCGCTCGCGCCCGATCGCGGCGATCGCCTCCAGCGCGTCGGCGCGCAGCCCGGCCTGGTCCATCGAGATGAACCACTGCGGCGTGGCGCGGAACGCCACCGGGGTGCGGTGGCGCCAGCAGTGCGGGTAGCTGTGCTGGATCTTCGCGAACGCCAGCAGGTGGCCGTTCTCGCGCAGGAGATCGACGACCGCATCGTTGGCCTTCCAGATGAACTGGCCTTCGAAGATCGGCGTGCCCGGCAGGTAGACGCCGTTGCCGCCCACCGGGTTGATCTGCGACGCGCCGTAGCC
>Ga0116141_10004093_pt1 | contig 12294 bp, 9 predicted proteins | sample AD_UKC097_MetaG_FD_89744 | JGI IMG/M metagenome (GOLD analysis project Ga0116141, IMG submission 89744) | Active sludge microbial communities of municipal wastewater-treating anaerobic digesters from USA - AD_UKC097_MetaG | ecosystem: Engineered > Bioreactor > Anaerobic > Digestate | place: USA... | reverse complement strand
CCGGAATCTCCTTCCCACCCGAACGAAGGAGATTGACCGCTTTCGTAATGCCGGGATTATCCATCAAGGGTTTCTCCAGGGTTTCTTCCATGAGGAAAATCGCCTCGGCGATTTCGTCCTGTGCTTCGGGACCGAACCAGTACCGGCAATACTCTCTGGTAATCGATTCGGCATCCTGATAGGGATTCCAGAGAAGACGGTACCAGAACCACTTATTGAAATCGTCGTGCATACCCTCGGTATAATGTTTATCGCCGACGGAATAATGCAATATCTCCTGTGCAACTTTATGGAAATTCCGTGGACGGGCATTCCAGGATCGCCGGTCATAGACCGCCGCCAGGACAATATCAGGCTGCGGTACCGCATACTGAGCCTGCATCCAGTGAGTGATGTCACTGTACAGTGCGATGGTAGTTGTTCGGGGTAACTCATGGAACATATACTTCATGTAGTTGCCTAAAGCGCCAAATCCCTCATATTCAAACCATTTCGGATTGACCGCCCCCCGAATATACGTCTGCATTTCGTCCGCGCCGGGGCCGTACCGAATGGCGTAGAACCAACTGGAATCCTGGCTGTTCAGGTATTCGAATATGGCCTGATTGCACTCATTTGTCAGGTCCTGGTTCGTAGCCATGATCTTGCAGTTCGGATGATACTTGTGCAGAAGATCCGCGACTTCATGCAGAAGTCGAATGTAGGTATCCCCCCAGGGCATACATTTCTCGCAGCGGCAGCCGCCCTCATCGCCGGAATTAGTTGTGAAGAAATCATAGTCCGGGGCAGACTGGAACATCTGTTCGAACGATTCAAGCAGGGCCTTCCGCGCCTCCGGGACGGAAGGGCAGACGTATTGCCGCGAACGTCCCCCGTCCGCTGCCCATTCCCGTGGGAATCCCGGCGATTCGTCGGCTTTCGGCGGCATCTCGTTCAGGGTTCTTCCGAATGCGGTCATCATGCCGTAGGTCGAACGCATTGCAGCCGGGTCGCCCTCAAAGATATTTGTCCCCAGCAGCATCACGTCTTCCATGACTTCCACTCTTTCTTCATCAGTCTGAGGCCGAAGATTGCCGTATTGCCTCGCTCGGCTGCCGGGTCCCGACGGTTGTCCTCCCCGGATGAAGAAGGCTGGTTTCTCGCAGGCTTCCACACACGGAATCAGCAGGGCATCCGCGTTGTAGGTCATCGCCCGCAACATCCAGCCCACACCGTAAAGCGTGCCCCGTTCGTCAGTTCCGGCAATAACAACAACTCTCTTACCGTCCACGATACCGGATTTGACCGCAAATCCCTCGGGATGGATTATGTCGGAGTTCGGCAGGGTGGGGAGTGTGACGTCCAGTCTCTGCACCAGGTCCTTCGCCAACTGATTCCCTTCGGATGTCCCCACAACAAAGGTCAGTTCGGCCTTTTCCATGAGCGGCCTTGCCCCAGCATCGTTCTCCGCAGCGATTTCTGCCGAAACCGCGCTTCGCTTCAGAATACGCTTCTGAAGGATTTCCGCCGCTTTTCGCTCCGGCTGGGTGCTTTTCTCGCCTGTGATAATGGCCACTCGGCTGACGGCGCAGTCTGGCAACGCTGCCGATGAAACAAATGCACAGAGGTTATATGCCAATGCAAGCGCGACTGCGACCCGCAGGGGAAAGAGAATGGCTTTGTGTCCGAACATGGCCGAGCCTCCTTATGCGGATGGAACGTCTCTTCGGAATCGGGAGCCGCCTGGTTCGACATCTCCATCAATGTTCAACCGGGGCCCGATTATGTCATGCAAAAGGGAGCATAACCCAGACCCCGGCAGGAATCAATCACCCGCTGCATCTTTGCGGGAACGGAAATTCCGACACGCACCGGAAATGTGGGGTGGATCTTGCGGCTTGAGGCGGTTTCAGGCGAGTTCAGGCGATTGACACAGAAAATCCACGAGCTGTATACTTTAGAAAAAGCGAGTGTGACTGGGGGTGTCATAACCAACGACCGCCGACCGGCTCTCCGTTCCTGGTGTGGCACAAAAATCCATACAAAAGGAGCAAGAACAACAATGTGCGGCATTCACGGAAAACGGGGGTTTACCCTGATTGAACTTCTCATCGTCGTCGCGATTATCGGAATCCTGGCCGCGATTGCGGTCCCGAATTTCATGAATGCGCGAATCCGTGCCAAGGTTTCTCGTGTGCAATCCGACATCAGCGCCATCTCCAAGGCGCATGAAATGTATTTCCTGGATAACAACACCTATCCGCCGGAGTCCGAGGATGACATCTTCACCGGCACAAGAGTCCGGTCCAGTTGCGGATTGTTTTTTCTGACCGCCCCCATCGCCTACCTGTCTTCGGTTCCAAGCGATCCCTTTCAAGAGAGAACGATGACCTCCACAGAGGATTACCCCGCATCGTACGAAACCGGGGTCTATCGTCCTTACGGAACCAATAAGAATGTGGCCTACATGATTTTCTCACGGGCACCCGATCTGAACGAGGACGGATTGTGGTCGGCTGAACCGTTTGTGGGCGTGCAGCGAAACAACGGAACAAACAACACGTACGTTTCGACCAATGGGCTTGTCAGCTGGGGGGACATCTATTGGTACGGCGGCAATTCCTCAATAACCCGGAATCTGGTCATAGATGGAAGAACCTATAACGGGGGCTTTCCGCCGAATTTCAGAAACTGACGATTCGAAAACTGGAATTGGCCTAATGGATTGCTGTCCATCCTCACCCCCTGCCCCCTCTCCAAGCATGGAGAGGGGGAGAAAAGGGAGGATTCCAGCTCGTGGAGCGGCAATATGAAGGACAAGAGCGTCCATCAAGACCGTTCCACAAGGAAATCGGAGGAGCGAAAATGAAGACGATTGCAGTCTGCCTTTTCATCGCCTGCCTTTCGTGCCCCTTGACCGGAATCGCCAGGGAGAAATACGAAGAGGATACCATCCAGACATCGGATGGAGATTTGAAAATCACGTTCATTGGCCATGCAACATTGATGTTCACTTTTCAGGGGAAGATCATTCACGTGGATCCGGTCAGCCGGGAAGCGGACTATGCACAGATGCCCAAGGCGGATCTGATCCTGGTTACGCACGAGCACGGCGATCATCTGGACCCGGCTGCCATTCGGTCGATTCGAACGGACAAGACCATCGTGGTCCTGCCCCAACTATGCGCGGAGAAAATCCAGAGCGGAATCGTGATAAAAAATGGCGATGAGAAAGACCTTTGCGGGCTGCACATTCAAGCCGTGCCTGCATACAACATTGTCCACAAGCGGGACAACGGGCAGCCGTATCACCCGAAAGGGAATGGGAACGGATATGTCATTCAGTTCGGCGACAAAAAAGTCTATGTTGCCGGCGATACCGAAACCATCCCGGAGATGAAGAAACTGGAGGAAATCGACGTCGCATTTCTCCCCATGAACCTGCCCTACACGATGTCACCCGAAATGGTAACCGAGGCCGCGCAAGCGTTCAAACCAAAAATCCTGTACCCGTATCATTATGGCGATACGGACACGGATAAATTACTGAAACGAATGAAGGGCGTAGACGAAATCGAGGTGCGAATTCGCAACATGAAATAGCCGTTGCGGAATTGTGTCCTTGATCCTGTTGTCACTCGTGCAGTGTAAGGCGGGCGTGCCGATTGATAGTCCCGGCACGCCCACGATATCCTTCTCTGTGCGGGAACGTTTAGCGATTCCGCCTCTCTTCGCGTTCCTTTTGCCACTGCTCCTTGAGTTTATCCGCTTCCGTCTGCCATTTCTCTTTCTGCTCCGCCGTGAGAATGGCACCCGCGTCCGTACTGAATTTATCTGTCATCTCTTTGATTTTCCCCTTCTCCTCATCGGTCAGGGGCTGTTGCCTGGAAGAACGGCCCGCGAAGGGGTGAATGCCGCACGCGTAGGGAACGGTGACTTTCACCATTTTCTCTTTCTGCTCGGCAGTCAGCCCCAGGGAAGGCAAGACCCACAACAGGGCATCGCGGCCTCCCTCTTCCACAGCCCGATAGGAACTGGGAACTCTTCCGTTCAGAATCGGTTCGATGGACTTGATCTGCTCTTCCGAGAGAATTCCAACCAGCCCGGTTTTGATCCGCTCCGCGTATTTCTCTCTCTCCTCCTGCATCTTTCCCATGATGGCCTGACGGTCGTCTCCAGTGGCCTGGCCGATCTCCTGCATCCTGGCCATGTAGGCTTCGCCTTCCTTCTGACACAGCGCATCGACTTTGGCCGAAGTCGCCTCGTCCAGCAACAGAACAATATTGATGTACTTTCCGGTATCACCTACCATGCGAGCGGTAAAATCTCGCATACGGTCCGCCTGCGACCACCCGTTGGATACCACCATCGCCATCGCCAACAGAACCAAGCCGACTTTCATCCGCCGTTGGATCATGACTTGCCTCCTGTATTGAGGAATCCACACCGTGAAAGGTGTCTTTTACAATAAAACGGTCTCAAGCCCGTATGTATTGTGGCTGTCCGGAACGATACTATTGTCAGACAAATTGAAAGTCAAGCAACTTTATCGATATCCCGTAGTCCCTGGGGATACGACGGTGTCTCCGGCACCGGGTGAGTGTAGAATATGCTGAAATCGAGAGACTTATGCAATAATATCACCAACCATACTCCGCTGATCTTTAGGAACACCCGATGACCGATCGTCGCATTACCGTCTGCTTTCCCCCGCCGGAACCGGGGCAATTCATTGTTGTCAGTCCCACCTCCGTCTGTTACACGGAATCCTCCGATGAAGACCTGCCACCGTTCGTGCGCGGGGAACACGACTCTCCCTGGAGGGAAATCGAACGGCCCGTCGATCTCTTCCCCACAAATGATTTTTTCAATGACCTGCTGGAAATGTCGATAGGGAATGAGAGTCTATTGCAGTTTTTCATCCACGGCGGCGTCTCGATGTGGCAGTTCCTGCCATCCTATGTCTGGCGGGAATTCTTTCTGGCGATACAATTCATTGATATGGGCCTGGAGATTATTGAGCGTACAAGACCGGCTCGGATTCATGTTCTCACAACAACTCCACAATGGAACGAGGTCTGGATCGGCACCTGGCAGGCCCTGTGTCAGGCCCGTGGGATCGGCATCACTGTGGAAGAGACACCCTCCCGGGATCGGGGAAGTCTTTTCCGTCGGGCTATTCGTCCTCTGGCCAAGTCCCTGAAAATTCGAGAGATGCTCTCCGAAAAGGACGAATTCCTCTATCGCCGGGAACTGCGGTCCCTGGCAGAGCAGGCTAAAGAGAGAACCGGCGCCAATGGTCGCAACGAAGTGGGGAAGAAACTATTGTTCGCCACGCATTCCCGATATTGGTCGATCCGCGAAACCGGAGAACACAAAGAAAGCTACGACCTGATTTATTCCACAATCATTCGAGAACTGGGAGTGTTGGGTTGGGATGCCTTTGTCGGAATCGACTGCCCATACACCGGTCATGAGATTTGTCTTCAGAAACTGCGGGAGCAAATCCCTCACAGCAATCCGGAAATCATCTGGCGGAATTTCTATTCCTATGGAGGGTACTGCGAATCGAGAATGGGATTTATTGCTTCCAGGATAGCGTTCGCCGCAAAATGGCGAAGAATGCAAAACGATCTCGGCTTTCTACAACAATTTCAATATCGCAATACCCCCTTGATGCCAGCCTTAAGAGATATCCTGACAACCGCTTTTCTGAAAATCCTCCCGGAGTGTTGGGAAATGCTGCTGATCGCCCGCACCATGCTGGACCGGGAAAAACCGAATGCCGTGATGGCGACTTATGAGACCGGGCCGTTCCAGCGTGCCCTCCTGATCGCCGCGAAGGAGAGAGAGATCCCCACGGTTGGCCTGATGCACGGCATGATTTTTCGAAATCATTACGATTATTGCCATGAGCGTGTATTCAACGATAGAAGAGGAATCGAGGAAGGATTCATCATTCCGGATCGATTCTGTGTCTGGGGAGAATTTCATCGGCGGGTGTTGACGGAGAATTTCATCTATCCCAGGGATTCCGTTGTCGTGACGGGAAGTTGGCAGCACGAAGTCTGCGACCGGGAAGATATGAAGCGGAAAGCAGCAACCCTTCGCGATAAACTCTGCAAGACAGGGAACGAAAGGGTCATTCTGTTGGGGGGATGTGGGGAAAATGTGGCGGATTTCCTTTCAATATGCGTCGAGGAAGTTATGAAATGGGAGAATCACAGGATCATCGTGAAATTGCATCCGATCTGCGAGAGACTCGGATTGATCGACCGTTACGCGGACCTGGAACGTGCGGGTCTGCTTGCTCGCGGGGAGGATTTGCTGAGTTCGATTCTGGCCTCGGACCTGGTCATCAGCCAGGTCTCGACCACGATTTCCGAGGTCGTGTTGCTGGATCGTCCGGTGATTTGGGCCAATTTCTGGAAGTGCACGGGCTATGAAGCCTATCTGGACGACAGCGCGGTGCTTTACACCGAGACAAACGAGGAATTGACAAAATCCATCGAACAGGGTCTCTATGACGAACCGACAATATGTAGACTGGCGGAAGCCCGAAAACACATGCGGGTCAACTTCTTCGGCCCGGAAGAATGGATTCCTTCGAAGAATGTAGCGCGGACTGTAGATGACGGGGCAGGCAAATGAACCTTGGTTATCTTCCGATCCCCATCACGGCACACTCTCAAACCGCCTTTGGATGAACTCCAGGGAAGCGCGCTTGATATAGGGAATAAAATAGGCAGAACTGTAATGCCCGAACGGCAGGGCAATGAACTCCGGCCGTCCGAATGCCTCCCAGAGAAGCAGGCCGTTTCGATACGGCACGATGCGGTCGAGACGTGCACAGATCATCAACACAGAATCCGGGTCCGTATAAGGCGCAAAATCGGTCGTTTCCAGATCGACTACCGTCTCCAGCCAGGCGCGCAGTTGCTCCTCATCCATCCCCTCATTCTTCATCTTTTCCTCGCGGGTCTCGACAAAAAAATCCGAAACCAGCAGCATTCCTGCCAAATCACCACCCGCCAGGCAGATGACGTGTGCTCTGACATTCGGTTCCGCAGCCGCAAAAAATGTATTGCGAAATCCGCCGTTGCTGATGCCGAACGACGCAGTCCGCGCCGGGTCGATCTCTCCTCGTTGCAGCGCCCAGCGGTACGCGATCCGCGACTGGCGAGCCATCATCCGCCACCAGTAACCCGATTGATCCAACTGTTTCGGTTCGCGGTCATATCGCTCCGGTCGATGAACCAGGCAAACTGCCATGCCCTGATCGGCAAAATGACGAGAGAAGATATTCTCCAGCTGCATCCCCCCGCCGGTGATCGGCGAATTCATCACCAGCGGGTATCCGGTACTCGGCTTTTCCCCTTTCGGCTCAAACCAGTCAACCAGGAAATCCGTGATTTCCTCCGTCCCAGGTGTGAATCGGTAACGGCGAATGGTGTATCCCTCAAAATCAGGCTTTCGGTAGGGATTCAGACCGATTTCCTCCACCGGGCAGGTTTCGGGAATGGCAAATTCCTCCGGGATACCGGATTTCCGCTGCCATTCTCGGGGAGTCCGTTGCGAGTAATGCAGAAAGAAAAGGACGTAAATCAGGCAGATCAGCAGAACGGTCCCAATCAGGCCCAGGACCCCGTAGATCAGAAGGACAAACCATCGCAGTAAGCGCCTGGGAAATGTCGTGTGTGTGACAGGTTCGTTCGGGATGGGAGTTTGCGTATTGGTTTGCGAGTGTTTCGGGTTTTCCAAGGGTATTGCTCCTATCGATGAATGCCTGCCGACTTGGGCAGGGAAGCCTCCACGAAACCGCATACAGACTTTGTCGGGGGCGAGACGCCCCCGTTCCCCTCATGCCCTCATTCCGGCGCAAGCCGGAATCCGGACTCTGCCACAATCTCCCATTCCGGCCAAGTCTTGCAGTGTTCGACACAGGCCGGAATCCATGCTGAGGCCATTTTGTCATTGTTGACAGATGGCCCCCGGGAAGGGTGCATTATGGAACCTTTTAGAACGAAGGTCAAAGTCCTGTTGAGTGTGGATGGAAATTTTGTTTATTTTCTAAAACCTTGCATATCAGCATATTACGGATACCACAGACTCTCTATTGGATTTGTCGATCATATTGGCATTCCTTGTGCTTATATTCTGATAACGTAATTGAGCGATGTTTTTTCATGATAGGGATATGTGATATTTGAAAGCACCGGAACGGCCTTATCCTTCCGGCTGCATAAATAGATCGGGGGAACGGCAGAGGGTGATTCCGTCGTCATCTTCTTGCCTTTCCTGATAGACCCGCACCACACCCACGTGATGACGGTGTCCCTGCCGTTCCCCATATCTTCCCTTAATTCTCCATATTACGGACAAAGTTGACAGACTGGACAGAAGAGCCACATCCCGGAAAGGCGTTTTCGGTCTCAAGAGACTTAAGGACTTTCGGTTGGAGCGCGTTTTTGTGTTTGCAGCCGGTCGGGTTCTATACCAGCATGGACTTGCTGCGGGTGTAAGAGAGTCTTTGTTCCACTTCGATGCCTTGCAGAACACCCAGGCTGATTTCGATATCCTCACGCGCCTCTTCGGGACTGAGCAGACCGATCACAACCAGGTCAATGGGCTTGATGGTGCTCCAGACAAAGCGTAGCGCGGGTGCCGGGAGGATTCGTCCGGCGGCTAATGGTTTGACACACATGATAGGCTTCGGCGATTCGTTGATCACACGCTGAAGCCAGTCGATCTCGACCGGGCACAAGAAACCATCCACGTTGTACGGATGGATATACGTGGCGAAATCGTATCCGGCTTTGTCACAGGTTGTGATCGTCTCCGGACGGTGGTTGGAAAGGCCCGGAACCATCCCAAGGGAGCGGATCAGCTCCGTGATCTCCTCCGCGTGAATCAGGCGACCTTCGCCGGCGACCAGGTGATTGTCGGTGTAGCACTGGTGCGGCATGCAGATTCTCGCCCCGTGATCCGCCGCCCAGCGAATCCCGTTCTTGGTTTCCTCGAAATCCTGGTTTCCCGGAGTGCAGATCCAGACAAACTCTACCCCCTTGGAGCGCTTGACTTGCGCAATGGCCGCCTCGGTTTTCTCATTCGGCGAGCTCATGATCGCGTTGATCCCGGCATCCGCCAGAGTCTCCATCACTTCGACGATCCGGTCTATCGTAAAATGCCGCACAAGGAAAGTATCCCGCGCCGGGCTGAAATGCGAATACCCAAAAAAAGTGTTCGTTCCGCAGATCAGACGGGAGATCTCAATGCCTTCAATCGACACTTTCGGGAAATCCATGGAGGTTCTGCTCCTTCGGGGTGGGGTTCCCGGATACTCCGGGGTGATCCCGAACAGCACGGGATCATGAGAGGGAATGCTAGTATGGACGGAATGGAGTTTCAAGCAAATCCATTCTATTTTATGCTAGGATAACGGACCGCACCGAGCAAATATACAGCCGATACGACCATGACCAACGATTGGTGGTTTCAATTCTTTTCCAGTCCCGATTACCTGAACCTTTATGGCGAAGCCACGAATGCGGAACGGACCCTCCTTGAACTCCAATTCGCCGAAAGTGCGCTGGAATGGAACCGAACCGGCTGGATTCTCGATGCTCCTTGTGGCCAGGGAAGACACACCTGGCACCTCGCGCGAAACGGATACCGAGTCATCGGCCTGGACATTTCTCAGTTCCTGCTGGATACGGCTCGAACCGCCAGGATGAAAGACGACGACCATCCGATCCTGATTCGGGCGCACCTGGCTCGCATTCCGCTTCGTTCGAACACCGTTCATTGGGCCATGAGTCTGTTCTCCAGCTTCGGATACGGCGAAACCGAGGCAGAGAATCTGGAAATCATGCGGGAGTACGCCCGCGTGCTTGTGCCGGGAGGAAAATTGCTGATCGACGTCATGAATCGGCATCACATTGTCCGATTTCTTTCACCGGTTTACCGCCACAAGAAAGGCAATCTGGCTGTACGGGAGGAACGGACGATCATCAATCGGGGCCGCCGACTCTCCAATTTGATCACGGTCAGCAGCCCCAACGGGGAACAGCGCCGATATCAGTATATTCCGTGGCTGTTCAATGGGTGGGAACTGGCCTGGATGGCAGAACAGGCCGGATTGCAGACCGTCAAGGTGTACGGCAATTTCGATGGACGCCCGTATACCGAGGACGGCGAGCGGGCCATGCTGGTCGCACAGAAATCGTGATCTCATCCCCCACTTCATTTACTGGATTCCGGATTTCGCCGGAATGACGACCGCAGGGGCAATTCATGAATTGTCCTTACACGAGGATTCTCCAGGTAGCATCTACGAAGACTTAATCCCCGGAGCATTACTTCCCCTTCGCAACAGCCGCCCGATGCGCGATCGCAGACCGAACACCTTGCCGTTTCTCAGGCGATCCACCTCCCGGCGCAGGCATTCACTCTCTTTCGTGAGTTTTTCAATCCGCGCATCTTTGTGTTCAAAATAGGTGTTCGGCACGAAGGTAGCCTCACAGAGCGCCTTCTCCATCTCTTCGAGAGCCGTGGGGTCATTCCGCAGCGATTCCCGGTCCGCAAACGCCCGAAGTGTCTCGCGTGGAATCTGGGGATACTTCGTCAGGCGCAGCAATGCCAGCCAGAACCGGTTGTACGGTGTCTCCTCCGCGATGGCCGCATGAGTTCCCTGCACATGCACCAGCGCATGCCCCGCCTCCTCCATCGCCCTGGTGATCGGATAGTTCCGATAAAACACCATCGGCCAGACATTCAGTCCGAACGGCAGCGGCAGGCTCAGCATCAGATCCAAACTGGCCCGAAGATCCTCCTCGGTCTCCAGCGGATTGGCGGCAAGAAGATCGTATAGCGGGTAGATCCCCAGGTCTCTCAAAACCTGCGCGGATTCCAAAACCTTGCGCGGATTCATCTTTCTGCCGTAAATCTCCCGAAGTGTCCGCTCGGAACCGCTCTGGATGCCGATATTGAGATGGATCAGCCCGATTTCGCGCAGCGGTTTCAGTATCTCCGGGTCGCACATATCCGGGTAGGCATACACCCAGAACGGAATGTCGATCTCCCGTTTGTATTGTTCCGCGAACGCCTGAATCCATTTCCGGTCGAATGTGAACACATCATCGTAAAACATCACCATGCCGGTATCCGGCTTTTTCCGCTTATACCCGGCCAGTTCTTCGATGACACTTTCGACGGATCGACGGCGAAGATATTTCCCCTTGCCCTGGGCGATTACATGGCCCGTCGAGTTGAAGCAGAACGAGCATCGAAACGGGCAGCCGCGCGAGGTCATGATGATATAGGAGGTATTGAGAGGCGAACTCGGCGGCAGATGCCCCGGCATGATCTCATTCCGGTCGATGTGCCATGCGGTTTCATGCTCGAAATCGGGAACCGGCAGATCGTCCAGGTTCTGAATCAGGGGACGAACAGGATTGCGGACAATCTCGCCGCTCGCTTTTCGTATCCGGAGATTCTCGATAGTGTCCGGGTCACGCTGCCCGAGAAGCGCCTCGGTTATCTCCAGGCAGACCTGCTCTCCCTCGCCGATGCAGATCATATCCGCATGTTGGATCGCCCATTCCGGATTGACCGTCGTATCGACTCCCCCCCAGACAATCGGGGCCTTTGAAACCTGGCGAACCTTGCGTGTCAGCTCTTCCGCCAGCCCCGATGACACCGAGGCAAAGGAGAATCCTATCCACAGCGGATCTTTCTCGACGACAAAGCCTTGCAGAAGAGAAATTTCCTGTTCGCTGGCATAGAAATGCTCCAGGTAATCTCCGGGGGACTGCTTCTGCGTGGGAGTCTCATCGGCAGCGTGGACGTGCTTGAACAGCACACGCTCCACCTCATGCCCCGCCCGCTTCAGCACGGATGACAGATACCGTGGCCCAAGGCAAAACTCATCATACAGACTGATCAAGACAATCCGCGCCATGCCGGTCGCTCCGTTACAGGATTCTGCGTTGAACGGGATCGTAATGGACCCGTCTGCCCTGGTCGGCAGCATTGTGCGCCATAACGGCTATCACCGAATGCGCATAGCCCGCATGAACATCGGCGGTCGGCTGTGCACCGCTGCGGATGCAGTCCAGCCAGTTCTTCACATGCTCTGTGTGGATACCGGGGAGTTTCTCAACGGGGATCGAATTTGGAATTGCTTTTCCTTCCGCGCCACCCGTGCTGGTTGCGGTCATGGTCACCGTATCGAATGTCCCGTTCAGCCCCCGGAACTGCGTGCTGTCCTCTCCCGCCGAGTTTCCAAGACGTGAGACAAACCGCATCATGAATCCT
>Ga0116141_10004090_pt1 | contig 12299 bp, 7 predicted proteins | sample AD_UKC097_MetaG_FD_89744 | JGI IMG/M metagenome (GOLD analysis project Ga0116141, IMG submission 89744) | Active sludge microbial communities of municipal wastewater-treating anaerobic digesters from USA - AD_UKC097_MetaG | ecosystem: Engineered > Bioreactor > Anaerobic > Digestate | place: USA... | reverse complement strand
TAACAATCTGAATACATCGGATCACATTTATAGTAATATTCCTTTGAATTTAATGGAAGTCCTAAAATTTCATTATTTGATTCTATTTCGATATCAGATATCTGAATCTGAAAATGATCTTCTTCATCAACATCAACATCAGCTTTTATAACAAAATATTTCCAAACACCATCTTCAAACGGAATATCCAGATTGAATTTATGCGATGTCTTGCTGTCTGTTTTCTCCGTACGGATTAATAATTCTTCATTAGTTCCGCCATTATATTTATCATAAAAAATAGAAATAGAGTGTATCCCTTTACCAAAATTCAAAGTCCCACCATCAGGAATTGTAATTGTAATACTCTTTATCATGTCGTTTCTGCCATTTGAAAATGCTTTGAACTGTAATAGTTCAGAATCGTTATAATTAAAGAAAAGATTGCTTGAATATTGAGAATCTTCCTCTCCTTTCATAATTGCAAAAGTGTTTTCCGGAACCATTTGAAATTTGCTGAAAATTATCGGCAACCCTGATATTTCAGGTGTTCCTGCATCAACAATTGTTAATCCTCCTTCTTCAATTGATGGAGTGAAAGTAGAATTATTTGTTATCTGTTTGTTTTCAGCGTAATCAACATCAGCAACAAAAAGAAGATTATTTTTGAAATAAGCCCAAATGCGGTTGTTCGGATCTGAAAATGGAAAATCAGCATAACCGTCTTTAAGTTTATCAACTGAACTTAAAGGTAAATCTTCACCATCAACCTTTCCGTTGCCATTGAAATCATTGACAAGTTTTATGTTGCTTAATGAAATATTTTTGTCACTTAAATCAAATTTGAGTTTCAGGGAATCAATATTAAAAAAGCACTCCTCTCCGGACAACTCAAATAAAGAAAGTTGACCTAAGACAAAATTTATCTGTGGAGAAATGAAAAATACATTATTTGGTGTAGAGTTTTTGCCGACAAGAACCATAATTTCACTATCATGACATTTTCTTGTTGTGACGCAGGGATCTTTTTGGCAAAATCCTGCTTCGTTGCAGCACATTCCTTCATCACAGTCTGTATCCAGATGACACTCATTACAACAAGGCATGGGAGCTCCGCCGCATTCACTTTTTGGAGGAAGATTACATTCTGTTATTGGTGGACAATTTCCATTTTTTAACCTTAACGGAACAAAACTATTCGTGTTATAAGGAACTATTTTTCCAGCATCAGATATTTCAGCACTGTTCAAGATGATCTTGTACTTTGGAAGATCAATTTTTGGCTTAACGACAAATCTGACCATGATTGTATCCTGACATTCAAAAGTAGCTTTATCACAATATCCCATTAACTCGGCTACTTTCACAGTGTTTTTGAACGGAAACTCTTTTTTTACATCATCAATTTTCTTCCAATTTGTTCCAATTCCATCGTGAAATTCGGTTGCTATCTCTGTTGATTCAGCTACATACTCAACTGTATCAGGCAGAGGGTCATGCAAAATGACCTTTTCAACAAGATTTTCACCCCAGTTTTGTATTTTTATCAAGTAATAAAACGGTCTGTCAAAACAAACAGAATCCTTTTCGGTCGAACATGAACAATAGCTCAATTCTCTTCCATCCGGAGTTTCCGGATTAAAAGGAATGTCAAATTTTTCAGCTTTTGTGTCGGTGGAAACAATGAGAGTATTTGTGATTATTCTGTCTTCGTTTGTACCAATCCTTAAATAGAAACTGGTATTGCCTTTTTTGAAATGTTCCTCGTATTTCATTTTCGAACCATCAATGACAAAAGTATCTGATTCTATTCCATATTCCTCTGAAACACACACTGGCTCAGAGTCATTCCATCCAAATGTTGAAGAAACAGAATTGTAAGTTTCAGCATAGTTAAAAGGATCGGCGACATAAGGATTGCACTCATTTTCAAGAAAAACTCTTGATGTAGTGCTCTGTCCTTGCAATTGAATTCCTTCGGGAGGGACACCTGCTTCAGTTGAAATAATGTCTGGATCTCCGAGATGTGTTAAAAATGTTAACCTGATTTCTGGATCTTTGGGTAATTCAAAATCGTAAACATTTATTTCTGTGATTTCACTTTGAATCGGATTAAACCCGTCATAAATATAAATGTTTTTGGGTGAGATTTCATAAGAGGTATAAACAATAATCAACGCCCATCCTGAAATTATTTCCTTGTTTTCTAAATAAATCTGATCACTTGCACAGTCAAGGTTTGAAACAGTATAATCTCCGAAAAGTGCCTCTCCGTCATTTTTAACTCCCACAAAAAGTCCTTTTTCATGAAGTGTTTTAAAAAAGTCCGTAACATCAATTCTGTATGTGAAATAAGATTTTCCAGAATCACCGTCAACAAATGAATCGAATTCAAAACCTTGGGGTTCAGTCACTTTGTATTTCGTTGCAGTCACAGTTTCAGTTTCATCAATATTTCCATCAGCGGATTTAAAATTCAACGACACTTCGTTGTCCGTAAATTCATTAATTTTATCAATATTCTGCGTGCCGCCCCATATTATAAAAGCCTGTTCAACATAAGCATCAGCCGGAATGTGGGAGTCAATCAAAGTGTATGAACTTCCGGTTTCTGTGTCGAGACAGCCCTGGTCTTCATCAAGCAAACTCTTAAACATCACATGATAACCATAAGCTCCATTTTCCCATTTAAGTTCTTCGCCTCTGTAAACTGAAACATCAGGTCCAAGTTCATTTGATGAAACAGTTGAGAAGAAACCTAGAACAATGAAAAGACAAGTGATTGTTTTTATAAGCATTTATTCCTCTGAACAAAATTTGTTTCAACACTTTATTAAAACTATTTTAATCTTTAAGAAATTAATGTCAAATGGAATTTTCAGAAACCTGTTTCACACGAATGCTGACTGATGAGATTGATAAGTTCCTGAAATGACATATCATCTCTAATTCCCAGACGGGTGAGTGCAAAGTCATATTTTACGGGATCATCGGGAGATATTTTTGCAAAATGTTTTGTGATCTCAATTGCCGTTTTAAGGTCGGCGGAGTTTCTTTTTGTGAATCCAAGCAGTTTTGCTGCCTTGAACATGTGAGTGTCAAGCGGAATTATCAGATCTTTTTTTGAACATTTATTCCAGCCGCCGGGATCAACTTCATCAGCTCTGACCATCCATCTGAAATAGAGGTTGAGCCGCTTGCATGCAGAACCGTCTGAAGGGGAAGGGAGTAGATATAATTTGTGAGAGTTGTTAAGAAAATCAGTAAATTTTTCAATACCTTGTCTGTAAAGTTCTTCAAGCGTCCCGTATTCAGTGAGTGTTCTTTTTATCCCTGTCAGAAGTTTTACAACATCGTCTGATATAGTAAACCTGTGCTTGAATCCCGCAAAGATCTGCGAATACTCTTTTTCAGTGTGACTTAGAATAAAATCGTGCGGCTTTCCATCCATCGGATCTAATATTTTTCTCACAGAAATAAGAATTTGAGCAACTCTGCCGTAAGCAAGGGACGATGCGATCAGCCCCACAATTTCACGATCTTTCAAATCATTAAAATTATAAAGGAAAATCAACGGATCGGGATCAACAAAATCCCTTTTGTTCAGTTTTGCATACAGACATTCAAGAAGCGGTTTGAGATCAATAGTTCTATTTTTCAAACGGGGTTCCTTTCAAAGTGCCGTCAATGTATTTCAGTTTCACTTTCACAAGTTCTCTGCTTTGGAAATCGCCGGGAACTTGAACTGTCTGGAATTTTGAAGATGTTGAGTTAAAGAGGTTTTCACCAATTTTTTCTTCTATAATGACTTCATCGATTGTGCCGTCAAGTGCCTGCATATATTGGTTTTTTTTGTTTTCAAACAGATCTCTTAAAACTGCCGCCCGTTCTTTTTTAACTTCTTTCGGAACAGGATTTTCGCGTTCCATGATCTCTGCTTTGGTTCCTGCTCTCACTGAAAACGGAAAAACATGTCCGTAAGTGAAAGGGAGCGATTCAATGAACTTGAAAGATTTGTTGAATTCCTCATCTGTTTCACCGGGAAAGCCGGTTATCACATCGGTTCCTATCGCAGGTAACTTTTTGTAAATATTAATTAATCTGTCAACTGCCCTTTTAAAATCATCGGCTGAATAAGGTCTGTTCATTCTTTGCAGAACTGAATCACATCCATGCTGAAGAGGAATATGCCAATGGGGAAGTATCATCCCTTTTTCAGCCATGTTAAAAAGTTCTTCATCAATTTCAGGTGATTCAAGAGAACCGAGCCGGACCCTGCCTATAATTTCATGGGCAGTTTTAACGACATCGGCAAGAGTTGATCCGTCATTCAAATCTTTTCCGTATTTTCCAATATGGATTCCTGTCAGCACAACTTCATGAAATTGTGTGTCTTTTATTTTTTCAACGAGTGTTTTTATCTCATTTAACGGAACACTCTTCAAAGGACCGCGGACATAAGGAATTATGCAGTATGAACAGAACTGGTCACAACCGCTCTGAATTTTTACAAAAGGTCTGGAACGGTTAAAATTCGCATCATAGACAAATTCGCCACCGAGCATTTCAGCCACTTCAGAAATATCTGAAACAAATTCAACATTCTGAAAAGATTCGAGTTTTTCATCATTTTTTCTTGCATAACAGCCGCTGACAATAACTCTGCCGAGTTTTGAGAACCGCCTTATCATGTTCCTCACCTGACTGTCGGTGGCGGAAGTTACAGTACAGCCGTTGATGATAAGCACATCGGGCTGATCGTCAGCAGAAACGATCTCAACATTTTTTAGAGAGTTTTTAAGCTGATCTGATTCAAAAAGATTGACCTTGCAGCCGAAAGTGTAGATAGCGACCCGCAGAGGTCTATTTGATTCCATTTTTTGCTTTGTATTCTTTGATCGCCTTGTGGAGAGCATCTGCCGCAAGATTTGAGCAGTGCATTTTGTTTGCCGGCAGTCCGCCGAGTTCATCTGCGACCTGTTCCCTTGTAATTTCAAGGGCTTCGTCAATTGTTTTTCCTTTGACCATTTCAGTTGTCATTGAAGAAGTGGCAATCGCCGCTCCGCAGCCGAAAGTCTGGAAAGTTATGTTCTCGATAACCCCGTCGGGTGTAATCTTGAGATAAAGCTTGATAATATCTCCGCAGGTTGCGTTCCCGATCTCGGCAACTGCATCTGCATCTTCAATTTTTCCGATATTTCTGGGATTCAGGAAGTGGTCCATCACTTTTTCAGTATAATTCATCGGTTTCCTCCGGTTTCATTTTCTGAAATAAACTTGTCATAGACCGGAGAAAAGCTCCGAAGCTGTTCAACGATCTTTTTTACTCGCTCGACAGTATATTCAATATCTTTGAGATTTGAAGATTTTCCAAGCGAAAAACGGATGCTCGAATGGGCTTCTTCAGGATCAACTTTCATCGCAGCGATAACATGGCTGGGCTCAAGCGTGCCCGAAGAACATGCGGAACCTGTCGAAACCGCTATCCCGTCATTATCGAGCTTGAGCTGTATCGATTCACCTTCAATGAACCTGAATGAAATGTTGGTGATCGTCGGAACTCTGTTTTCAGGATCTCCGACAATTCTCGTGTAAGGGATCTCGTTGAGTATCCTTTTTTCAAGATGGTCTCTAAGCGCTTTGAGCCGTCTGCTTTCTTCATCAAGTTCGCTTACTGCAAGTTCGATCGCTCTGCCCATTCCGATAACACCGACAACATTTTCAGTGCCCGGTCTTCTCCCTTTTTCCTGATGACCGCCTGAGATCATCGGAGCGACCCATTTGCCCCATTTTGTGTAAAGGGCGCCTGTTCCCTTCAGCCCGTAGAACTTGTGAGCTGAAATTGTAAGAAAATCGCAACCGATCTTTTTAACATCAACCGGAATTTTACCTATTGCCTGAACCGCATCGACATGGAAAAGAATGTTTTTCTCCTTTGCAATACGGGCTATCTCTTCAACAGGATAAATGTTGCCTGTTTCGTTGTTTACCATCATTACGCTTATCAGACCGGTGTTCTCTTTTATCGAATTTTTCAGTATCTCAAGATCAAGAGCACCTTTTGTATCAACCGGCAGAAATGTCACTTCAAAACCGTCTTTCTCAAGTGATTTTGCTGTGTTAAAAACGCTCGGATGTTCAACTGAAGTGATTATTATGTGGTTTTTTCTGATGTTTCCGCGAAGCCCCGACATGTAACCTTTAAGAACCGTGTTGTTCCCTTCAGTTGCACAGGAATTGAAAGTTATCTCCTTCGGCTCGGCATTGATCGCGGCCGCAACCTTTTCCCGTGCTTTTTCAAAAGCGGTCTTTGCGATCCGCCCTTCCTTATGTCTGCTTGAAGGATTTCCCCCCTGCTCGGTGAGAAACGGCATTATCTCATCAACTACTTCTCTTCTGACAGGTGTTGTAGCACTGTGATCAAGATATATTCTGTGTTCCATAAGCCCTCGTAAAAAAATCAAAAAACCTGAAACATACTCCAGCGGTTAAATATAGTTTCGTATTGTGTTTTGTCAATCAGAATTTTATTTTGATTTTGTTTTGAGCCGTACATAGACATCACTCGGGCCTTCGCTTTCGCTGAAACGGAGCTCAAAGAAATTCCTGTATGCCTTCAGAAGTTGCGAAAGCTGTTTAAACCCGTAGGTTCTCGGGTCAAATCCGGGGTCGAGTTGACTAATATAGTTGCCGAAAAGACCGAGGTGCACCCAGTCTGAATCTCCTGCCATCGAAAAGGCCTCTTTAAGCAGAGGAACCGGATTGGGTTTAGTCCCTTTTTTTGTGCCGGACGGCTGTTTCTGATCGGTATTTTTAGCGGTCTCTTCTTTGTTCTGCGCATTTTCTACAGTTATCTCAGTTCCCTGCAGATCTTCATCAGCAAGTTCAAGATTTTCGGTGTATGTGAAAATGTTGCATGCATTCACGAACGGTTTGGGCGTTGTGGATTTGCCGATCCCCATTACAAAAAGACCTTCTTCCCGGATCCTTGTTGCAAGGCGGGTGTAGTCGCTGTCTGAACTTACAAGACAAAAGGTGACAACCACTTCAGAATGGAGAATATCCATCGCATCAATGATCATTGCACTGTCTGTTGCATTTTTCCCGACTGTATACCTGAACTGCTGTATCGGCTGGACTGCGTGGTTGTTTAGAGCATCTTTCCATCCTTTCATCTGAGGAGTCGTCCAGTCCCCGTAAACCCTTCTGATCGTTATGTTGCCGAATTTCGCCGCTTCGGCGAGTATCTTGGTTATGAGTGACGGCTGAGTGTTGTCACCGTCGATCAAAAGGGCAAGCTTTTTGTTTAAATGATTTGTTTTAGAAGGCATTTTTTCTCCTTTTCAAGATTTTTTAAAGTATTGATATTGTACAGCCCTTTCCTTTGACTGCCGGGCCTGTCGTGTTTTCAGTATCGTCGGTTTCCTCTGAGTCTGATGTCTCATCATCTGTAACTTCGGTGTCATCAGCGGAATCGCCGGTGTTTCCTGAATTTCCTGAATCACCGCTGTTCCCTGAGTTTCCAGAATCACCCGAATTACCACTGTTGCCAGAGTCACCAGAGTTCCCTGTATTTCCAGTATCTCCTGAATTTCCGGTGTTGCCTGTGTTGCCGGTATCGCCAGTATCACCGGTGTTGCCTGAGTTACCAGTGTCGCCGGTGTTGCCGGTATTGCCTGTGTCGCCTGAATTTCCTGAGTCGCCGCTGTCGCCGGTGTCACCTGAATCATCTACGCCGATGCCACTTAGATTGACTACATTTCCAGCATGAACAGGATCAAAATTAAATGTCATGGTCGTTGAAAGCTCTCCTTCAGCTTTAGGACGGAAACGGGCTCTGACAGAACAGTAAGTGCCTGCTTTTATTATATTGTTATCTGAACATGCGAAAGTGTCACCTGTCATGTCCCCGAAAAAGTTTGTAGTGTCGGCAACATCTACGGAGCTAAGTTTAAGCTCGGTCAGACCTTTGTTCCAGACCTTAATATAGCTGTAAGAGGTCTGGGTGTTAATATCTTTTGAACCGAAATCGATCTCGGTTGGAACCATTTCAAGCACAACTCCGGCATCAGCAGCTTTAAGGTCCGGTCTTATCCTTATCAGAAGTGCCTCTGAATCGGTATCGTCAGTTCCTGTTACGCCCGCTATTGCAGTCGATTTTGTGAAACCTGCCGCTGTAATATTGCCGAAAGCGTCAATGGCTGTAGCAAAAAGCCGGTCTTCACCTGCCGCACCGAGATATGTCGAAGCGACAAGGGTTGTAAGGTCTGGAGTAAGAATTGAAATGAATCCGTCCCAGCCGCCGCCATGAGTTGAATCATAGACATCGGCAGTAACAGGAAAATTATTTGAAGAAGTAAATCCGACAGCAAGAATGTTGCCGTCAGAAGTCATTGCAAGTCCTTTCACATCGTCGTGATTGCTGTCGCTTCCAAGATAGGTACATGCTTCAACAGGTCCAAGGTCAGCAGGAAATTTTGCGATGTATCCTTCCGTTCTCCACTGTCCGCCGGGATTTGTGTCGGCAGTTGTCTTATAAACTCCGGCAGTTACCGGGAACTGGTGTCCCGGCTCGCTGTATGTCGATCCGCCGACAAAAACTTTGCCGTCAGAATTAGTGGTCACTGCATATCCGTAACTTGTGTACTGTCCATCCTTTTTGCCAAGGTATGTGGCTTTATCAATTGAAAGGTCTGAAGAGTTCAGTTTTGCGACGAAAGCATCTCCCACTCCGCCTGATCCGCCGTAATCAATGCTGTGCGCCCCTTCTGTGACAGGAAAATTTGTAGAAGAGGTGAGTCCGGTAAGATATATTCCGTTTGAATTTGCAGTCATTGCCATTACTCTGTCGACACCGCTTCCTCCGAACATCTTTGCCGCTCTGAGTGTTGCAAGACTGTTTGGAAATGAAGCTACGAATGCGTCATTCGTTCCGCCTGAAAGAGTTCCTGCAGATGGAAGGTTCGTGCTCGCACTGTCTCCTGCAATATAGACATTTCCAGAAGAATCAACGGTGATAGCCCTTGCTCTGTCAACTGCCGATCCGCCGTAGAAAGTTGATGCCGTGAGAGTGAGCGATTCATCAAATTTTGCAACAAAAACTGCAGAGATGTTGCTTCCGAAACAGGCGGCACAAACCTTGTCATAGGTTTCTCCCGCCATCGGAAGGTCGGTTGAATATGTCAAGCTTGTAAGAAACACCGAATTTCCGTGAGCTGCAACGCCTGCAAAATAAGTTTTTTCCATATTTGTCCATGAATCATCTGTTCCGGTTGAAGAGCATTCTGATCTTGAACCGCCGTAATATGTTGCCGCCTTGAGAACTGTTCCTGACGGGTCGTAGCGCAGGATGACACAGTCGGGAAGGTTGTTTGTTGAATTATATGTGCTTGAATTTGTTACAGGAAAATTGCCTGAGCGGGTTGTTCCTGCAATAATTATATCTCCATTGTCTGCCACTGTCATTGCAGTGGTTTCATCATAGTTGTTGCCGCCGATCATGACTCCGCTTAAAAGAGGATCGATGAAAAGGGGAAGTGATCTGTCATATTCTCCGGTAACAAAACCATAGCTTTTTCCACTTGTTTTATATTCTACTGCGATATTCTTTCTTGCTCCGCCGACCTCCTGCCAGGCAAGAGGTGCTGTGAAGTTTGCGATACCTGAATTTGTGTAGACAAGAAGAGATCTTTCATGAACTGAAATCCCGTCAACTCCGCTTAACTGTATTTCAATGTCAGAAACATTTCCGCCGGGGTATACGGTGAATATCTTTTCAAAACTTGATGCGGTTGCTTTCATTGAAACAGTTACATTTTCAGCGATCCGTTCGATCCCGATCGAAGAAAAAGTAACATTTCCGGTGAAAGTTCCGGTTTCTTTGTAAATGTTCACTTTGGCAGTTGACTCATCCAGACCTTGCGGAATGAAGCTGTTTGAACTTAATTTTTCGGCAAAAACAGCCCCTTTCACATCGTATATGACTGAAGAATCGGCAGTAACAAAAGCTGTTCCGCCGGGCACTGCGACAGAGAACAGGACATCATACGGGTGCTGACCGCTGTTTTTGACAAAAGGTATTTGTGCAGTTTTTGAAACCGTTCCTGCCGAAATGGAGAACGAAAACATCATAAATACTGCAACTGAAAAAAAACGGAGTGAGTTCATATTAAATCTCCTTCAAAAAGTTTTAACACCTGAAATTATATTCTTCTTAAATATTATTGCAAATCAATTACAAAAAGGGTTAAATCAAAAAGTGTGAATGTGTGAAGGAGAGAAAAAAATGAAACTATGGAATGTTTTTTTTATTATTGCGGCATTGATATTTTTGAGTTGTTCAAAAAGCGGTCCCGATTACTGCATAAACGCTTTTGACTGTCCTGAAGGTTACGAATGCATACAGGGCCTGTGTGTTGAGCCGACCGGAACAAATGACAATACTGCAAATAACGATAATGAACAACATGACAACGCGGTCATTCCTGACAACAGCATCGTTCCTGATGAAAGTGTAAATGACGATGTCAATGAAGACGAAGATGTGATCACAGATGAAGAGAGCGAAATTGATAATGAGACAGGTGACGAGGATTGTTCTCCTCACAGTTGCGGTCTTTTCTGCAGTAAAGTTGTAACAAATGAATGCAACACCAATTCGGACTGCCGGTGCGAGCCGGTGAAACATTTTGACAACCTCGCAGATCCTGATATCTACAGGGATTCTGACGAGCTTTATTTCATTTCAGGAACGGGCGTTGATACAAATTCACTTGTAGTTTCAATGAGTTCTGACCTTGTGGTGTTTGAGGAAGCGTTCACATACATTCCCAGTGATGCAGACGAAAATTTTGATTACTGCTGTATCTGGGCTCCTGAAATTTATAAAAATCCGGAAGGTTTTTACACCATTTATTTTTCTGCAAAAAGGGTTGCTCAGGGTGAGGTTTGTGATTGTGCCGATGTTTCAAATGTGACAACTTTTTATGCTCAGTATGATGAAACGGCAGTAAATTTCAAAACTCCGGCCCTTGTTGATTTTGGTGCAGGCAACCCTCAGTCAAGTGTAAGTCCGGAATGTGTTGTGGACGGTTGCGAAAAAACAATAAGGATCGACTCTGCCCTTTTCAATGATTCAGGGACTGAATGGTTTTTCTGGACATGGTTTCAGGAAGGGAACTATATCTCATCAATAAAAATGGACGAGCCGGCCAATGTTATCAATAACTTCCAGCCGACACTGATGGAAGGGAACATAAACGAGGGTGTTGATGTTTTCAAGAGGGATGGCAAGTACTATCTCTTTTTCAGTGTCAACCCTTTTGACGGCGATTATGCAATGAAATATGTTGTCGCTGAAACAATGGATGAACTTGTAAGAGCAAGGATTCCGAGATGGTTTTCAACTCCGGTGAAAGATAACGGAGGAATCAGAATCCAGACCCACGGTCACTCTTCTGTTGTTGAAAGATACGGAGATCATTACATTTTCTATCATCAGGGCAGGTTTGACACACAGGGAATTCTGACAGGTCGTGACACATACAAAAGCCGGCTTATTTTCAGAGGTGACGGATCGCTTCAGATGCTGAATACAATTGATATCGGCTGGAGTGATGCCGGTGAGAACTTTCAGTACATGCTTGATGTAAAACCGAGAGATGGCGACTGGGTTTCGCCGTGTTTAGGCAATGCGATCCTCTCTAGCAACAAAAAGCACACATTCACAGGCATCTGCAGCACAAATTCAAACATGATCGTTCCCAAAGGATCGATAGAAAAAATACGACTTTTTTATTCTGATAACGGTGTCTGGGGTGAACCGAACATGGTCGAAATTGATTACGACGGCTTTTCAAGTGATATTTCAATCAGTATTCCTGATAAAAAATTTGATCATCTCAAGATCCGCTTTGCCCAGCAGAACACAGGGGATATTTACAGCATAGATATCAAAGTCAAGGACGGCGGCTGGCTTGCTCCATGCATTGGATCGCTGACACTCTCAAAACCGCTGAGCTTGAGCGGAGATTTTGCATATACTTTTAACGGCACATGTCTTGCCGATCCCAATAGCGGCACTGTTGTCCCGATAGAAAACATCGAATCAGTCAGAGTATGCTCCGACAAAGACGACACATGGATGACTCCCGTCTGTTTTGAAAAAACCTTTGACGGAAATTCAAGATATATAGAATTAAAATCGTTCGATTCTGACTTAAACTCCCGAAAAATGGTCTGAGCTCAGCAAAAATTGTCTCAAGGGAATAAAAAAAGTGATTTTTCCGGATGAGACTCATGAATAACAGTGAAAAATGCCG
>Ga0116141_10004089_pt1 | contig 12299 bp, 12 predicted proteins | sample AD_UKC097_MetaG_FD_89744 | JGI IMG/M metagenome (GOLD analysis project Ga0116141, IMG submission 89744) | Active sludge microbial communities of municipal wastewater-treating anaerobic digesters from USA - AD_UKC097_MetaG | ecosystem: Engineered > Bioreactor > Anaerobic > Digestate | place: USA... | reverse complement strand
GCCACGCCGATCAGCCTGAACTCGAAGAAGATAAAGCTCCAGGCAAAATTAAGCGCGAGCTGGATGTAGAACGCGTTAAGCGCCCTTTTTCTCAGTTCTCCCGGTTCAGCCTGCAGGATCATGTAGAACCCGACCCCCATCAGGATGTAGAGCAGGGTCCAAACGGGGCCAAAAAGCCAGTTCGGAGGGCTGAAAACTGGTTTTTCGAGGAACTGGTACCACTCATTGATGTTGGGGGTGGTTGCGAGTCCGGCGACACTTCCCACAAGAAGGGGAAGGGCAAGAGCGAGAAGGAATTTTACCGGTTTGTTCATTTTTCTTCTTTGTTTGATTCTGTTTCGGGAACATTAACATTTCCCGTGAGTATCACCGCTAATTGCCGCGGAATATTCAAATAATGTCCATAAATTTGGAACCGTGGAAACCCTCTTTAAGTTCAAGCATCAAACGCCTGACAGAGTGAAATAGTTTAAGTTTTAAATACCATAATATTGGAGAAATGGCATGAGATCATTCAGCCGGTTGTTTATAGTAGTTTCATTCTTATCGTTATCACTGTTGGCTCAGGAGCTGAAGTGGTACAAACCCGCTGAAGGTTTTGCGCTCGCGGGCAAGGAGAACAAAATGGTTCTTCTGGACGCCTATACCGACTGGTGCGTCTGGTGTAAAGTGATGGATACCGCCACCTATGCCAAATCAAATGTTGTGGAAGCGTTGAACAGCGATTTCGTTGCCATAAAATACAATCCCGAGAAAGACGGCAACATCGAGATCGCCGGACTTTCAATAACACCCGAGGAGTTCGGGAAGAAATTCAAAATCTCGGGCTACCCTGCCACCGCTTTCTTCACTTCAACCGGTGAATTCATACAGACCATTACCGGATACATCGAGCAGGATGAGTTCCTCACGGGTGTAATTCCGTTCATCAAAAGCGGTGATGCCCACACGAAGAACTACCGCTCGATGCAGTACCTTGCCAAGCTCGATGAAGCGGCAAAGCAGGGTGTTACATCGGAACTTGTGATCGCGTATGCCATAATCTACCTCGAGGTCGAAGGCGACACCGAAAAAGCCATTGCGAAACTCTCGGAAGTGCAGCCTGATGATCCCAACTACGATGTCGCTGATGCTCTTAAGAAATACGTTGCCGATCCCATGAACGGCAGACCCGAAGAAGCGATAAACAACAAGATCAAAGCCATCGTCGAGAAATATCTGCAGTAGGCTTCGCTCAGAGTATTTGGGAGTAGAACCTGTCTTCGAACTTCTCGTCTTTGTGCCTGGCATCAAGGAAGTTCTTAAGTTCATCCTCCGGGTTCAGGCCGTGCCTCTCACAGAACGGATTGAACGTGACAAGACGGAGAAACTGAAACTCTTCGATCTTCCCGGTGTAGAGCCGGAGCAGATCGTTCAATTCCTTCTCATACTTTTTACCGCCGGGAAAGGGATGCTTTTTAAGGAAGGCGTCCCTTTTCTTGTCAAACTCATTAAATCCTTCGAGCATCTGCCCCATAATTATCCCGGCGAAATTGTAGAGAAAAGGCTCTTCGACCTCTGCAAGTTCGTTTGAAAGCTGATCATACTCCTTGAGAAGGGGATCGAGAACGGTTTCAGCGTCTTCACTTTCATTCATCCGGCCTCTTTTTTCTCCCAACTCGAGGATAACCTCGGTCAGCCTCGGGCTTTTATCCGCGAATATTCCTAATGCCTCATCAAAGTCCATGACGTTGCTCCTTCCGGGTATTGTAAGAATCTTGAAAATAAATTTAGCGTTTTAAAGTTAAAATCAAAATCCGGACAAGAATTTTCACTCACCTGCCCGCGTACTGTCGCTCAGATCACGCCTGTAAATATAAAATTTTGACTAATTAACACTTTTCAGTAGGTTCCTATACTGTTTTATTAATTTACGGTAAGAACATGGTTGAACTGATCATTGTCATCTTGTTTCTTCTTGTCGTTGTTACGCCGCTTCTGTATTTCGCCGGAGCAAGAAGGCGCAGCAGAAAAGTTGAGAAAGAGATAGAGAATGCCCGGCATCAGGCGGAGGAAGCAGCAGCGGAGAACCAGGGAACGGAACAGACGACTGAGCAGCGCGGCACCAGAAGATCGGTCAGGTTCAAAGACGGTAAATTCGACTTCCACAACCTCGACCGTGATGACCAGGATGGCCACGACCATGACCCAAGAAACATGTTTAAATAACTTCCGGGATCTGAAATGAAAAAGATATTACTCTCTTTCGCAATTGTCTCTGTTCTCCTCTTATCATCATGCGTCAGGAAAGAAGACGACAAGGAACCCGTTCTCGACCGCAAGACAGCGCGGGAACTCAGCAACACCGCAATTGACTACCTTAAGAAAACCCCCACCATCGTTGAAGCCTGTGCCAGACTGAAGCATCAGGGAGTTGCCTACCGCGAAATTCCCTGGGAACTCTCACGATTCTCCTTCATCGCCGAGCGCGAAAAGCTCGTGATGAGGTTTGGAATGCTGAGCGCGGCAATGGCTTATGAGAAAATACTGGGCGAAAAGACACAGCTCACGGAGATCACAGACCTTTACTCAAAGTACGTGAAAGAGCTCAACGTCGACCCCGTTGTCACCTCTACTTATGAGAGATACATGAAAAAGATAGAGGGGAAGGAGATCGACTCCCTCTTCCTTGAAGAGATAGCCTCTGACCTTAAGAAAGACCAGACCTCCCTGATCGACCATTTGAAGGAAGCGGATGAGGAGTTCCTCTTTTATTACTTCTTCGGAATGCTGGTTGAGGTATCCTACATCAAAACCTTCATAACCGACGACAAGACCTTCGCGCCAGGATCGGAACTTCCCGAGGCAACGAAGAAAAGCGAGAATATGAAATATATCCGGGAGATCTACACCTCGAAAAAGTACGGCAAATATGCCCAGATGTACCGGCCTGTCGTTGAGATATTCATGCACTCCGAAGAATACGCGAAGATGTACCCCGTGGCGAAGAAAGAACTGATATCGAAAACGATAAAGGATCTGAGGGAAGAGATACTTAACTAAGAAAGAGTTCTCCGATGAACGAATTCACCACCAGCGGGTTCATCAATCTTTTCGCCCTCTTCACGCTTCGGTCCTCCGACAGGGAGGGGGCGCGCCGGAAGGTGGAAACATTTCTTCTACAGAGCATGGGCCGCCGGTCCGCCGATGAGTTTCTCGCTCTCTACGATGAAACACTCGATTTTTATACATCAACCTGGCTTACCGAAGAGAAGTGGAACGAGGTCACCACAACCCTTTCCGGGAAACTGCGAGCCGTCCTCACCCGCCGCGACCTGATACTCCTTTATCTCCGTCTGCTCGAACTTCTCTACAGTGGTGACGGGGCAAAACCCGAAACCTTCGGATCGCTGGCAGCACTCCTCCCTGAGATAGATGAAAGGCAACGGGAAGATCTCGAAGCCTTCACGCTGGGTACCGGGGTTACGGAGAGGTTTCTTCTCGTGTCGCAGAAAACCAGACCGGGTCAGATCCGGCTTATCAATCGTGGTATCAAGGGTGAACTGCTGATATATCACGACGCGGAGGATGATTTAACCGTTGTGAGGCTTACCGGAAAAGACCCGCTCTTCATTGAGTCGAGGATACTTGCACCCGGATATTTCATGGCGCTCATGAACGGTGATTCTATCTCCGGGCAGAACATGGTCCCTCTTCACTACCCGGATATCATGCGTGAATTTTCCGGTTCATCCACCGGTGAAAGGATAACCTTCACGGGCAGGGAGCTTGAATACCACTTCCCAAACGGTGCTTTCGGGCTTCACAGTTTCTCGTTCACGGCTGCGTCAGGTTCGATGGTTGCGATAATGGGTGGAAGCGGTGCCGGCAAGACAACACTTCTTAATATTCTGAACGGTTCGCTTAAGCCTTCGCACGGTATAATCGCCATCAACGGTCACGACCTTCACGCGGAGGGAAAACTCCTCGAAGGGCTCACCGGGTATGTTCCTCAGGAAGATATGTTGCTCGAAGACCTAACCGTGAGGGAGAACATCCACTACAGCGCCCGCTTGAGTTTCAGTGGACTTTCCCGGGAAGAGCTCGACCGCCGGGTTGATGAAGTGCTGAAAAAACTGGAGATCGATCAGATCGCCGGGCTGAAAGTGGGCAGTTACCTGAACCGCTCGATCAGCGGCGGGCAGCGTAAGCGGCTGAATATCGCGATGGAACTGATCCGTGAGCCTGCAATTCTTCTTCTGGATGAACCGACATCCGGACTCTCTTCCTCCGACTCTGAGAAGGTCGTCCGCCTGATGCGGGAGCTCGCCAATTCAGGTAAACTTGTTATCATGAACATCCATCAACCATCGTCTGAAATTTTCAGGATGTTCGATACCCTTTGGCTCCTCGACAAGGGTGGCTACCCCGTTTTTACCGGGGCACCTCTCGACGCTATCACCCACTTCAAGACATGTGCCTGGCTGAATCATCCGGAGGATCGGGAGTGCGCGGAGTGTGGTGCGCTGAACCCGGAGCTGATATTCAGGATCATCGAAGATACCGGGGCAATGGGAGGCACGAGGAAAACCACCCCCGATGAGTGGAACGCGATCTACCGGGAAGAGGAAAAGAAAAAGGAAGCCATCCCCGAAACCCCTCCGTCACTGGTTCACCGGGTGCCAAAGCCCTCTGTTTTCGGACAGTTCGCTGTATATTTTGAAAGAAACCTGAAAGTGAAGTCTGCCAACAGGGGGTATATCCTTGTCACTCTGCTTCAGACCCCGTTGCTCGCCCTTCTGGTATCGTTTTTTACTTGGTTCAGCGGGGGTGAGGGATACTCACTGGCGGCGAATAAGTACATCCCCGTTTACATCTTCATGAGCGTGATCGTGGCACTTTTCAGCGGGATGATGGTGAGTGCAGAAGAGATCATCCGCGACCGGGCGGTGCTTAAGAGGGAGAAGTACCTGAACCTGAGCCGCGGCAGTTACATCAACAGCAAGGTTTTGTTTCTGGTGATCGTCTCGGCAATACAGTCGCTGGTTTTTGTTCTTATCGGCAACTCGATCCTTGAAGTGGGGGGGCAGTTCATACTTTACTGGGGTGTCCTCTTTTCGGCATCGTGCGTTGCGAACTTGATCGGTTTGAATCTTTCCAATTCGCTCGGTTCGGCTGCCGCGATCTACATTGTCATTCCCGTTATCCTGATACCGCAAATACTCCTGGGTGGCCTCATAATTGAGTACGATGACATGCCGGGCAAATTCAGCGACAATAACAATGTCCCCATTATCGGCGACATTTCCACCTCCCGCTGGGCATATGAGGCGATCGCGGTGGGGCAGTTCCGGTATAATCGCTACCAGTCTCCTGTATGGCAATCAGAAAAGCGGTTTTACAACTACAACTGGTATGGAAGCATCCTCCTCCATGAGCTTGAACGCAAGCTCGACGGAAACACCGGCGGCACTGCACCATTGGAAAAGCACGACAGTATCATCGTCACTACTGAGTTGAGGCTGATTTATGACGGCTATCCGTCACTTCGCCCATCCGGTCCCGATCTCTCCCGCGCGGGTCTGCTGGCAGAGGTAAGGGAGCTGAAGGAGAATTTCCTCTTTATGCGTTCCGGTGCAGCCCGGGCAAAAGATTCGGTGCTCGCTGCCGGAAAGGAGAAGATGGGGGAGAAAGAGTTTGAGAATTTCCGCGACAGGGAGCAGAACGACGCCCTTGCCGACCTCGTAAAGCGGAAAGACAGTTACCGCTACTACCGTGAAACAGACGACCGCCTCATCCGTCTCTACGCCCCTGTTTATAAAGAGCCCGAATCAGAAACAGGTGACGCCCACTTTTACGCCTCTGATAAAGTTATTGCCGGTTACTCGATCGAAACCCCCTGGCTCAATGCAGCTGTCATCTGGTTTCAGGGGCTGGTGCTTTATTTTGTTCTGTTATTCAACATCCCCTCGCGACTCAGAAAGGGGTGAGAGACCGGTGCCCGGTTCGTTGTTCCGGGTCATTTTCAGGCCCCCTGACACTCCTATTATCGATATTTAACCGTAACGACTTATTTTTGCAGTAGAATCTCAATACACAAAGGTAAATTATGACAACTGAACTTTGGGCACGCCTTCAGTTCGCGTTCACCATCTCTTTTCATTACATCTATCCCCCTCTCAGCATCGGTCTCGGGGTGATACTTGTGATAATGGAGGGACTCTATCTGAAGACCGGAAACAAGATGTATGAAGTGATGACGAAATTCTGGGTAAAGATCTTCGCACTCACATTTGCGATGGGTGTCGCGACCGGCATCGTGATGGAATTCGAGTTCGGCACGAACTGGGCGGTCTATTCCCGGTATGTCGGCGATATTTTTGGTAGCGCGCTTGCCGCCGAGGGAATTTTTGCGTTCTTCCTTGAATCGGGCTTTCTCGCCATACTCCTTTTCGGATGGAACAAAGTGAGTCCGAAAATGCACTTCTTTTCCACCATGATGGTGTCACTCGGGTCGATGATGAGCGCGGTGTGGATCGTTGTGGCCAACTCGTGGCAGCAGACCCCCGCCGGTTACCGGATCGTGGTAAATGACGGCGTGGCCAGGGCGGAGGTTACGGACTTCTGGGCGATGGTCTTCAATCCCTCGAGTATCGACAGGCTTTCGCACACACTGGGAGGCTCGTTCCTCGCCGGGGCTTTCCTGGTTATATCGGTCAGTGCCTACTATCTGCTCAAGAAAAGACATGAAGAGATCGCCAAAGCGGGTCTGAAGATCGGTCTTGGTGTTGCGACCTTCGCAGCCCTGTTCCAGTTGTTCACCGGTCACTCAAGCGCGACGGGAGTGGCGGAGAATCAACCCGCGAAACTCGCTGCCTTCGAAGCACATTTCGATTCATCCGCCGCGGCAGACCTGTATGCCTTCGGCTGGGTTGATGAGGAGAACAGAACCGTACACGGGCTTGCTATCCCGGGGATGCTTAGTTTCCTCATACACGGTGATCCTAAGGCCCCCATCAAAGGGCTGGATGCCTTCCCGAAGGATGAACGGCCGCCTGTTCAGTTCACATTTCAAACCTATCATCTGATGGTGGCGATAGGGTTCACGCTGATCGGGCTTACACTGATCTCACTTTTCCTTCTCTGGAGGGGGAAGCTCTTTACGACCGCGTTATGGCTGAAGATACTTGTGGCTGCGGTTCTCCTTCCGCAGATAGCCAACCAGATAGGATGGTACACGGCCGAAGTGGGACGGCAACCGTGGATAGTTTACGGGCTGCTGAAAACATCTGATGCCTTCTCGAAAAATGTCACTTCAGAGCATATCATCTTCTCACTGGTTCTGTTCACCATTATTTACGCGGGGCTTTTCGTGGTCTTTCTCTACCTGCTCGACAAGAAAATTAAACACGGACCTGATCTTGAGGCTCAGGAGTTTGATGAAGCCGCAAACCACAGACTGACGGTGTAGCCATGGAATTTACATTTGATCTTAACACCATTTGGTTCATACTTATCGGCGTTCTTCTCGCCGGATACGGAATCCTCGACGGTTTCGATCTCGGGGTCGGCTCTCTCCACCTCCTGACAAAAAGTGACACCGACCGGAGACTTCTCCTTAACTCGATCGGCCCCGTTTGGGACGGTAACGAAGTGTGGCTTGTCACGGGTGGCGGTGCCCTTTTCGCGGCATTTCCTGACGTTTACGCCACGGCCTTCTCCGGATTTTACATTCCGTTCATGCTTCTCCTCTTCATGCTGATATTCAGAGCCGTCTCGATCGAGGTCCGGAGCAAGAGCGAAGGGAAGAGGTGGCGCGCCAACTGGGACAGGGCCTTCTCCGTCTCCTCGATCGTGATCTCATTCCTGATCGGTGTGGCGATCGGAAATGTTATCATCGGTGTTCCGGTTGACAGGAACAAGGAGTTTTACGGTAATTTCATCGACATGCTGAACCCGTATGCATTGCTTGTGGGACTTACCACGGTGGCCGCCTTCATGATGCACGGCTCGATATACCTCGTAATGAAAACCGAAGGAGCACTGCAGCAACAGGTGAAGGGATGGGTGAACAACACCATAATCTTCTTCGTGATAACTTATGTTACCGCCACGATGGCAACCCTGATCTACATCCCCCATATGGTTCAGCCGTTCAGGGATCACCCGGAGTTCTTTGCTCTCGCGATCCTTAACATGCTGGCGATCGCCAACATCCCGAGGGAGGTTAACCGGGGCAAGGAGTTTCTCGCATTTCTTTCGTCATCGGCGGCAATTCTGAGTCTGATGGCACTTTTTGCCGTTGGTCTCTTCCCTAACTTCCTGATATCATCGATCAATCCGGAGTACAGCCTGACCATTTACAACGCGGCTTCATCGCAGAAAACGCTCGGGATAATGCTCACGATGGCGATGATCGGCATTCCGTTCGTCCTCGCCTACACGATCAGTATCTACTGGGTCTTCAGAGGGAAGGTGAAACTGGATAAGATGAGTTATTGACAGTGGTTAGAGGTTAGAGGTTAGAGGTTAGTAGGGAAAAGAATTTCATGTGACTGCATGATATGTTTTACACTGGATCGGGTGATTGCTTGACTTTCACCTGATTTTGTGTTTTATTTAGTCCTGAAATTTAATCTTTAAAGAAGGAGGATGCCATGTTTTCTGAAAGAGAAAGCAATGGATGGATTCTGGTTGAAAACAAGCCGGAAACCGTAAAATATAAAGTTCTGCTTCTTCCGGGGCTTCAGGGCTCCGATCTTGTATTTAGAAAGCTTTTAAACTCAACCGTCCTCGAAAAGGCCGGCGTACACTCCATCGCCGGCAACCCTCCCGGGTTCAAAGGGCTCCCCGTACCGAAGGCTTTTGACCACGCCGTAATGTGCTTCGCCATACTCTACGAAGAGATGGAAAGGAACTGCAGGCCGATATGATCGTGGGGCACAGCTTCTCCGCGAATGTCCTTATCGAGCTCGCGGCCCGCGGCAGGTTCACCGGTAAAATGGTTCTCATCTCCCCTGCCCTGAACAGAAATGCCGAAACAAAAGAACTTCTTATGCTCGATTCAATGAGCCGTAAACCGGTTATCAGCGGCCTGATGTGGTGGCTGACTTATCAGATGATGGGCTCGGTTTTTGAACCATACTTTTCCGATAAAACAGAATTGGCCGAAGCTGTTAGAGCGGGAAGAATGATACCAAGATCGATCGGCCGAAAGGTGCTCCTCGGTTATTTCGACCACCTCGATCAGTTCAAAGACCTGAAAAGCCGCCTGATGGAAACCGATGTGCCGGTATGGTACCTGCGCGGATCGAAGGATGACATAAAGTTTACCGAAGACGACAAGGAAACACTCCTCCGCTCAAGGATGATCCATTATGTCGAGATACCTGATGCCCGCCATTTCGCAATGATCGATAAACCTGACGAGGTGGCCGCAGCGATAGTTAAGGCTTTGGAAACCTGAAAAAATCAACAGTTTATCCAGCCGCGATAACGACTGCTATTTTTTCCTTGAGTAGGAGGTCTCCCACAGGATCGACTCGTTTTTATCCCGGGTGACGAACATCTCGATCGTAAAATGGTCGACGTCGGAAGATTTAAGCACGCATCTAAAGTTAACTTCCTTCTTCATTGCCGCGTCAACGAACGACCCGGACATCTCGAGGTAGCCTTTGTTGAAGTCCATCTTGCCTGATGAGACCGTGAAGCCAGTACCCATGTTGTCGATCCAGTATGCCAGGAATTCCTGCTTAACATTGTCGAACCCGAATATCTGGATCGCCTGAAAAGGCATCCCCCATGCAGTACCGTCGTGTTTCATCTGGAGGTAGCGCCCACCGAGGATCATCTCACCTATAGCGGTCCCTTTTTCGATCGCCGGCTCTTTGCCGGGCTCGGCGAAGATCTTCATCTGGTAGTCCCAGTTCCCTTCACTTTGGGCGAGGTGCTTGTGGAACGGTCCGGGTGTCAGATAATCCATGTATGCCTTCATCTCTTCTTCGGTCTGCGCGAATGCGGCGAAGGTGAAAAGAGCTGCGAGGATCAGTGTAATTTTTTTCATGACGGGTGTCCTGTCACTTAACTTGAAAAAAGAGACCTTCTGCCGCTCTTCGAACAGAGTAGCGCCCGGTCTTAAATTAAAAACCTGTGAGCGGTAAAAATAGTGTAATTTTTTAACAATCCAACTTAAACCCGTGTGAGCAAAGATGCATCTAATCTGATACCGCCGGCTTATTTTTGCACACTAATGAAATTTGTCAGACCCATGCGCGTAAAAATTCCCGGATTAATGATCAGTCTTCTACTGTTGGTCTCATATCCGGTACTCTCACAGAATCTTGAACTCAGGAAGAGCACTTTCCACCTGCCGGTCGCGATGGGAGTGGGGGAGGTGGCGCACACAGTCGGACTGGCCACGGCGGGTTTGCCTGAAGATGTGATCGAGACGGTTGATGCATTCCGGGCACCACTTCTCGCTTACCGTGCCAAAGTTGGCCTTCCCTTGGATCTTTTCACGACGGGGGGAATCGAATCGAACATCATAACCTGGCATTTTTCAGCGGGCCTGAACTGGAGCCACGAGTTTGGTGACCTTGGTATCTCGGCCGGCGCGGATGTCGCGTTCTGGTTCGGCTGGCTCGATCAGGAGGGATTCGATACGAGGATGAACGGCTGGCAACTTTATCCCAACATTACCATAGGTTATACGTTTCCTCGGTTCAGCGTCTCGGTGCGCTCCGAGTTGATGATCCCTTTCAAACAGAGCACCCGCATAGGTGATATTGTGACATCGGACAGATCGAGAAGAGTTGAGGGGTGGTCGGTCGGTATCTATATTGAGCAGCCGCTGTGGAAAGACAACTACGCTGTGATCGGATTTAAATCGAACTTCACAAAATTCTATTATCCGATGTGGGCTGGATTTTCGACTTTCGACCGCTTTTTCTACATTCCTGAATTTATTATCGGGTTCAACCTGTGAAAAAAAGAGTTCTTCTCCCTCTGTTCCTGTTACTTCTTCTGAGCTCATGCGACAGTCCTGTCGAGGTTGCCGAACCGGTAACCGATCCTGAAGGTATTATGCTCAGCACGGCACCACTTTCAGCAGCCTCCAAAGGTGTTATGGAGGGCATCTACACCGTGGTAAGCGGAAAGCCTGTGTTTGGAGACGAGGTTGTGGTGAAGTGGAAGGGGAATAAACTGGCGGTTTTCACTTCGAGGGAAGCGGGTTATGCCGTGCTCGATGCAGGAAGCCTCGACTCTACCGTTTATATCACAGGATACTGGAGGCAAAGGGTCGGTACTGGTACCGGGCCTGTAAGCATCTCGATCGCAAAGGATGAAGGAGCCGCCGGGATAATAAAAGCCGATACTTCTGCGGTTGCGATTGTTATCCGGGGTACATACGGCGTAGGAACCACTTCACAAAGGAGGGAACTTGTGCTGCAGTATCTCCGGCCGTTCAGTGAATTTGTGAAAAACAGCAGATTCCTCGTGATCGCGCACAGGGGCGGTGGGCGGAATTCCGACTATCTCGGCTGTTCCGAGAACACGATCGAGATGATCAGCAGGGCCGAAGGGTACGGTGCCGACGGGGTAGAGATCGATGTTAAAGTGTCGAAAGATGGTGTACCGTTCCTCTACCACGACGATGACATCAACCTCCGCCTCACCCAAAAGGGCGTGATCTGGGGTAAGATAGAGCAGTTCTCATGGCCGCTGCTAAGCACACTCATCACCCTGAAGAACGGTGAAAGGATACCAAGTCTTCAGGATGCACTTCAGTATATTATCGACAACACAACACTCAGGTTCGTGTGGCTCGACCTTAAATCGGAAAGCGATGAGATGCCCCTGGTTGCCGCAATCCAGAAGGAGATGCTTAAACGCGCCAAGGCGGCCAAACGGGATATTGAGATCGTGATCGGTCTTCCCACTGAAGACAAAGTGGCGAATCTGATGAAAATGCCCGCCCATGACAACATACCAACACTTTGTGAGCTGTCTCCGGAACTGGTAAGGGGAGCGAACTCGCTCGTCTGGGCACCGCGCTGGACACTCGGGACTCAGAACAGCATAGTTGCGCAATTGCAGGCGGAAGGGAGAAGGGCTTTCGTTTGGACATTGGATGATCAGACCTTCATAAAAAGTTTTATCGATGAGGGAATATTCGACGGAATCCTGACCAATTACCCCTCGGTAGTTGCATATTACCATTATATGAGGTGATCAGATGCGGCTGCTAAATGTGATCATCCTGCTGTTCGTTTTATTTACGGTAAACACGAAGGCTCAACTGAGCGAGGCTTTGTACAATC
>Ga0116141_10004085_pt1 | contig 12307 bp, 10 predicted proteins | sample AD_UKC097_MetaG_FD_89744 | JGI IMG/M metagenome (GOLD analysis project Ga0116141, IMG submission 89744) | Active sludge microbial communities of municipal wastewater-treating anaerobic digesters from USA - AD_UKC097_MetaG | ecosystem: Engineered > Bioreactor > Anaerobic > Digestate | place: USA... | reverse complement strand
GCGCTGAGCGAGCCTGTCCTCTGCGTCAGGGCCAGCGGCACCTGCGTGGTGCCCAAGCAAAACCAGCGCAGGACGGGGGAATGACATGGAAAAACTGATCATCACCTGCGCCCTGACCGGCGCCGAGGTCACCAAGGAGCATAACCCGGCCGTTCCCTACACGGTGGCGGAAATGGCCCGCTCCGCCCATGAGGCGGTGCAGGCGGGCGCCAGCATCCTGCACATCCATGTCCGGCATGATGACGGCACGCCCACCCAGGAGGCCAAGCGCTATGAGGAGGTGCTGTCCGCCATCCGCGCCAGGTGTCCGGACGCCATTTTGCAGGTGTCCACCGGCGGCGCCACCGGCATGAGCCGCCGGGAACGCATGGCGCCGCTCACCCTCTTCCCCGAGATGGCCACGCTGGACTGCGGCACGCTCAACTTTGGCGGGGACGAGATTTTTGTCAACACCGAGAACGACATCATCGCCTTTGCGGAGGGCATCCAGTCCCGCGGCATTTACAAGGAGCTGGAGTGTTTTGAGAAGGGTCATGTGGACATGGCGCTGCGCCTGCACAAAAAGGGCTATATCACAGCGCCCCTTCATTTCAGCTTTGTTCTTGGGGTCGTCGGCGGCATGACGGGCGAGGAGCGGGATTTTCGTTTTTTGCGCGGCAGCATCCCTCAGGACGCCACCTACTCGGTGGCCGGCATCGGCCGCTTTGAGTTCCCCCTGGCGCTTTTGGCCATCCGGGACGGCGGGCATGTGCGCGTGGGCTTTAAGGACAACATCTACCTGGAAAAGGGCGTGCTGGCCGCCTCCAATGCCCAGCTGGTTGAAAAGGCGGCGCGCATGGCCAGGGCCAAGGGCCGGGACATCGCCACCCCCGCGGAGGCGCGGCGCATCCTGCGCATGGAGGGCAAGCAATGATGATTTCACTCTGTCCCTATGGCACCCACCGGGTGCTGAAGCCCAAGGGCGCCCTGCCCCAGGCGGCCCGGCGCATTGACAACCGCCTGCCCATGCAGGCCAATGAGATGCTCATCTCGGTGGAGACGCTCAACGTGGATTCGGCCTCCTTCACGCAAATCAGGGAGGCTTGCGGTGCAGACAAAGACAAAATGGCCGCGATGATCCTGGACATCGTCAATACCCGCGGCAAGCTGCAAAACCCGGTCACAGGCTCGGGCGGCATGTTGCTGGGCCGCGTAAAGGACATCGGGCCGGACTTCCCCGGAAAGGCGCGGGCAGGCGACCAGGTGGCCACCCTGGTGTCCCTCTCCCTGACGCCGCTGGTCATCAGGCGCATCAAAGCCATCCATCTTCAGACCGATCAGGTGGACGTGGAAGGCGAGGCCATCCTCTTCGCGAGCGGCATCTTTGCCCGGATCCCGCAGGACATGGACCGCAAGCTGGCGCTATCCGCCCTGGACGTGGCCGGCGCGCCTGCGCAGACCCACCTGCTGGTCCGGCCCGGGGACAGCGTGCTGGTGCTGGGCGCCTCAGGCAAGTCCGGCGTGCTGTGCTGTGTGCAGGCCAGGCTGGATGTCGGGGCGCGGGGCAGGGTCATCGGCCTTTGCTATGATCCCCGGGAGGCGGAGGAGCTCAGGGCGCTGGATGCCTGCGACGTCATCCTCATGGCCGATGCCCGCGACCCGATGGACGTCTACCGCCGGGTGCTGGCCGCGAACGGCGGGCGCAAGGTGGATGTGGCCATCAACGTGGTCAACATCCCTGATACCGAGATGGCCACCATCCTGCCGGTCAGGGACGGCGGCATAGCATACTTTTTTTCAATGGCCACCAATTTCGCCAAGGCCGCCCTGGGGGCGGAAGGCGTGGCCAGCAACGCGCGCATGCTGATCGGAAACGGCTATACGCCCGGACATGCGGAGTTTACCCTCGACCTGATCAGGAACCATCCCGGCCTGTCGGCTTTGTTTTTAAGCCGCTATGGCGGAAAGGAATAGCGCCATGAATTTTACCAACGAGGAATATAAACAGCGCAGGGCCAGATACTTTCCCGGGGTGACGGACGCCCAGTGGGCCGACTGGCGCTGGCAGGTCAAAAACCGCCTGACCACAGCGGAGGACATTGCCAGGCATATCGATCTGAGCCCAAAGGAAATAGAGGACATCCACGCGGTGCTGCTGCGCTTCCGCATCGCGATCACGCCGTATTACCTTTGCCTGATCAACCCTGACAACCCCGAGGATTCCGTGCGCCTGCAGTGCATCCCCACGCTGGCGGAGACCCATGTCGGACCCAATGACATGCTGGACCCCCTGGATGAGGACAAGGATTCCCCGGTGCCCGGGCTGACCCACCGTTACCCGGACCGTGTGCTTTTCCTGGTGACGGACATGTGCGCGATGTATTGCCGCCACTGCACCCGGCGGCGCTTTGCCGGGCAAAAGGACAGCGATTTGCCGTCCAAACGCGTGCAGGACGGCATTGAGTACATCCGCCGCACCCCGCAGATTCGCGATGTGCTGCTCTCCGGCGGCGATGCGCTACTGCTTTCGGACAACAAGCTGGAGAGCATCATTTCCCAGCTGCGGGCGATCCCCCATGTGGAGGTCATCCGCATCGGCACGCGCACGCCGGTGGTCATGCCCCAGCGCATCACGGATGACCTGGTGGGCATGCTCAGGAAATACCATCCCATCTGGGTCAATACCCATTTCAACCATTACAATGAGATCACCTCGGAAAGCGCCGCGGCCTGCGCTAAGATGGCGGACGCGGGCATCCCGCTGGGCAACCAGAGCGTGCTGCTGCGCAATGTCAACGACTGTGTCAACATCATGCGCGCCCTGGTCACCCGCCTGGCGGCCATCCGCGTGCGGCCCTACTATCTCTATCAGTGCGACCTGTCTACCGGCATTGAGCATTTCCGCACGCCGGTCAGCAAGGGCATCGAGATCATTGAGGGCCTGCGCGGCCATGTCTCGGGCTTCTGCGTGCCTACCTTCGTGGTGGACGCGCCCGGCGGCGGCGGCAAGATCCCGGTGATGCCCAACTATGTGCTGTCCACCTCGCCCTCGCGCACCGTGCTGCGCAATTACGAGGGCGTCATCACCACCTATACCGAGCCGGACGAGTACAACGATGTCTGCCGCTGCGAGGCCTGCCGCAAGGCCACCCCGCGCGAGGGCGTGGCCCAGCTGCTGTCGGGCCAGAAGCTGGCGATCGAGCCCAAGAGGCTGGGCAGAAGGGAGCGCGCATCCAAACCCTGACAGCGCTGTGCGCGCCCTGGCAGTCCCTGTGCATCGCAGGCAACGTCAAAAACGCCGGCAAGACCACCGTGCTCAACGCCCTGATCACGGCCCATCCGAAGGCCCGGCTGGGGGTAAGTTCCATTGGCCTGGACGGGGAGGAGCTTGACACGGTCAGCAGGCTGCCCAAGCCGCGCGTCTTTCTGCCGGCGGGCAGCCTGCTGGCCACGGCGGAGGACTGCCTGGCGCAAAGCGAGGCGCGGGCCCGGGTGGCCGCGCGCACCGGCATCCGCACCGGGCTGGGGGAGATCCTGGTCGCTTCCGTGACCCGGCCGGGCAACTGCCTGCTGGGCGGCCCCTCCACGGTGGAGGGCATGGCCGCGGTGCGGGACAGCCTGCTGCGCCTGGGCGCGGACAAGGTGTTCATTGACGGCGCCTTCTCCCGCCAGTCGCATGCCGCGGCGGCCCAGGCCATGGTGTATGTGGTGGGCGCGCACGCCTCCCCGGTTCAAAGCAGGGTGGTCGCTTCGGCCGGCCTGGCGCTGCGCCGCTTCGCCCTGCCCGGCGTGCCGGATGCCTGGCAGCCCTTGCCGGCGCAGGCCAATCCCGGCTGGCTGGATCATCAGGGACGCTATACGGCGCTGGCGCCCGCCACCGCCCTGGGCAAGCCGGAGGCGCTGCTGGACGCGGTGCCCGCCGGGGCTTGCTGGCTCTATCTGCCCGGCGCCGTGGATACCGCGCTGGCGGACGCCCTGGTGGCCAGGCGGAGCGAACAGGCCTTCGGGCTGATCGTGCAAAGCGCGCTGTCGCTGGTCATGAGCGACGCGGCCCTGGGCCGGCTGTTTCGCCTGGGGCGGGACATCCGTGTGCTGCGTCCCCTGACCCTGGCCTTCGTGGCCCTCAACCCGTATTCACCCGCCGGCCACCGGTTTGACAGCGCGGCCTTCAGGCAGGCCATGCGCGCGGTGACCGACCTGCCCCTGATCAATGTCGCGGAGGATGTGAACTGATGACCGACAAGCTCAAACTGGACCGGGCGCTGATCGCCCAGTGCCGCGAAGACGCCAACACCATCGCGCTGGAAGTGCAGTCCATGATCGACCGGCACACCACCGTGTCCGTGGAGCGCTCCGCCCTGCGGCTGATGGGCGTGGACGGCGTGGATGACTTTGAGGTGCCCCTGCCCAACCTGATGGTGGAGGAGGTGCGAAAGGACGGCGACCTGTCCCTGGGCATTAGCGCCTACCTGGCCGGCGCCCTTGAGGCCAGCGGGCTTCAGCTGCCGGAATTTTGCGAGGCCTACCTGGCCGGACAGGCCGGCCTGCTGGGACATCCCCTGCCGGACCGGGAGCGGACCGCCCGCGTCCTGGCGCCATATTTGTCCGTCTCCTTTGAGCGCATCGCGCGCAACCGGCGCTATCGCGAGGAGCAGCTGGCGCGCTCAAACCACCGGGAACCCCAGGTCTATGTGATCGTGGCCACGGGCAACATCTATGAGGATGTCAGGCAGGCCCGTTCCGCCGTGTCAGCCGGGGCGGACATCATCGCGGTCATCCGCTCCACCGGCCAGTCCCTGCTGGACTATGTGCCCTATGGCGCGACCACCGAGGGCTTCGGCGGCACCATGGCCACCCAGGAAAACTTCCGCATCATGCGCCAGGCGCTGGACGAGGTGGGGGCGGCCTGCGGCCGCTATATCCAGCTGGTCAATTACGCCTCGGGCCTGTGCATGCCCGAGATCGCGGCGATCGGCGCGCTGGAACGGCTGGACATGATGCTCAACGACAGCATGTACGGCATCATTTTCCGCGATATCAACATGCAGCGCACCTTTGTGGACCAGTACTTCTCCCGTTCGCTCAACGCGCTGGCCGGGATCATCATCAACACCGGCGAGGACAACTACCTGACCACGGCCGATGCCGTGGAGGCCGCGCATACGGTGCTGGCTTCCCAGTTCATCAACGAGCGTTTCGCGCTGCTGGCCGGCATGCCTGAAAAGCAGATGGGCCTGGGCCATGCCTTTGAGATCAATCCGGAGATGGAGGACAGCTTCCTTTTGGAGATCGCCCAGGCGCAGATGGCCCGGGAGATCTTCCCGGAAGCGCCGCTGAAGTACATGCCGCCCACCAAGCACTCCACCGGCAACATCTTCCAGACCCAGGCGGTGGATACCCTCTTCAACGCCGCCACCTCCATGACCGGGCAATCCATCCACCTGCTGGCCATGATGACCGAGGCCATCCATACCCCCTTCCTGTCCGACCGCCACCTGGCCATTAAAAACGCGCGCATGGTGCATTCCGCGCTGCGGCATTTCGCGGACGAGATCTCCTTTAAGGAAGGCGGGCTGATCCAGACCCGCGCGCAGACGGTGTTGCGCCAGGCGGCTGCGCTGCTGCGGAACATCGCGGCGAGCTCGCTGTTTGACGCGCTGGAGCAGGGCGTGTTCGCGGATGTCAAGCGCCGGCGCGACAGCGGCAAGGGCCTGGATGGCGTGCTGGAAAAGCATCCCGGGTACTGCAACCCGGCGATGGATCATATCAGGGAGGCGCTTCAATGAGCATCAGGCCCTATGGAGACACACTCAATGACGGCAAGGTGCAGCTGTCCTTCACCCTGCCCATGGATGCCGGCGCCCATGGCATCGCCTACGCGAAGGAGCTGGCCCGGCAAATGGGCCTGCCCAACCCCGAGGTAGCACATTGCGAGCAAATGGGCGAGGGCTTCAGCTTTTATGTGGTGTACGGCATGGTCCCCTTTTTGGTGAATCCTGAGCAGGTGGAGGTGCACCAGGTGGAAACACAGGCCATGACCATGGCGCAGGTCGAGGCCTTCATCCGTGAGCGGCTGGGGCGCGAGATCGTCTTTGTGGGCGCCTCCACCGGCACGGACGCGCATACGGTGGGCATAGACGCCATTATGAACATGAAGGGCTACGCCGGGCATTACGGCCTGGAGCGCTATGAGGGCGTGCGCGCCTACAACCTGGGCAGCCAGGTGCCAAACGCCGTGCTGATCCGCAAGGCCCTGGAGGTCAACGCCGATGTGCTGCTGGTCAGCCAGACGGTCACCCAGAAGGACATACACCTGAAAAACCTGGAGGAGCTGGTGGAGCTGCTGGAGGCCGAGGGGCTGCGCGGACGTTTTTTGCTGCTGTGCGGCGGTGCGCGCATCACCCATGAGCTGGCCAAGGAGCTGGGCTATGACGCGGGCTTCGGCCCGGGCAGCTATGCCTCTGACGTGGCCTCCTTCGCCGTGCAGGAGCTGGCCGCGCGCCAGGATGCAAAAACTCGGACACAAGAAAACTGACCTGCTTTTTACTTCTTCATGATTCCCACGCGCGTTCATCGTTTTGCTATTTACCGTTGCAATTTCGGGAGGCCCGTGATTATGGCAATCAGCATTGTAGACAAGCTGAGCTGGAAAATGCCGGTTTCAGTGCAAAATGAAGCAATTAGTCAAATACTAAGCACTGATGATTTTGATTGGAACTCACTTATTCTCCCTTATGGGAAGAAGGATTCCTGGCAGAATTGCGCAGTAGTCTTAGCGCGTTTGTCAAATGACACCATCAAGTTGTTAGTGAATAACTTAATGGCATGGTTTCAAGATGCGAATTGGCCAGGCACGGAGATTATTGCCGATAGACTGAAATCGCTTCCACCGGAAGTACTGAGTAATGCGGTGCTCCCGGCGAAGAGACGAGCAACAGAAACAAATGATTCCGATTGGTCAGATCATCTTGAATACTACTTTGGTTCAAAGGGGTAAAATTGAGTTCGGTCTTGTGATGTAGTACCATTTCTATCTACAACCCGGGGCAGGGAAACTGACCTGCCCGTCGGCTTGTCACAGGCCGGAGGATATGGTAAAGTATTATCCGTTGTAAGCATAATGCGAAGGGTCGCAAATGAAACCGGGGGGAGTATTACATGGCTGAATATTTAACAAAGGATCTCAGGAACATCGCCTTGATGGGACATGGCAGCGAGGGCAAGACCACCCTGGCGGAGGCAATGCTGTTCGCTGCCGGCAATATCGACCGCCAGGGCAAGGTGGAGGATGGCAGCACCACCACCGATTATGACCCCGAAGAGACCAAGCGGGGCATTTCCATTTCGGCGGCCATGGCGCCAGTGGAGTGGAAGAATGTCAAGATCAACCTGATCGACGTGCCGGGCTACTTCGATTTTATCGGCGAGTCCATCGGCCCCATGCGCGTGGCCAACACCGTGGGCATCGTCGTGTCCGCCGTGGGCGGCCTGTCCGTCGGCGCCGAGAAGGCCTGGGACGCGGCCACCAAACAGGGCTGCGCGCGCATGTTCATCATCAACCAGATGGACCGTGAAAATGCCGATTTTGACAAGGTGCTTCAAGGCCTTCGCGACCGGTACGGCACCAGCGTGGTCCCGCTGATCGCGCCCATCGGCAGCGCTGCCAAGTTCAAGGGCGTAGTCAATCTGCTGGAGAACAAGGCCTTTGAGGGCGCGGGCAAGACCCTCAAGGAAGTGCCGGTGCCCGCGGAGCTGGAAGACGCCGTGGCGCATTATATTGAGGAGATCACCGAGGCAGCCGCCGAGGCGGATGACGACCTGCTCATGAAATATTTCGAGGAAGGCGAGCTCAGCCATGAGGACATCCTGGTGGGTTTCCGAAAGGGCATGCAGGCCGGCAGGATCGTGCCGGTGGTGGCGGTATCCGCCGGGAGCGGCGTGGGCGTGGCCAAGCTGCTGGACATGATGGCCGATTACCTCAACTCCCCCGCCGGGCGTGTCGCCGAAGGCGTCAACCCCAAAACCGGCGAGGCTGAAAACCGCACCTGCGACAACGGGGAACCTTTCTCCGCCTTCGTGTTCAAGACCGTGGCCGATCCTTTTGTCGGCAAGCTGTCCCTGGTCAAGGTCACCTCCGGCACGCTGACCCCGGGCACCGCGCTGTACAACGCCAGCCAGGAAAAGGCCGAAAAGGCGGGCGGGCTGTTTGTGATGCGCGGCAAGAAGCAGACCAATGTGCCCGTGCTCAACGCAGGGGACATCGGCGCCCTGTCCAGGCTGAATGTCACCGTGACCGGGGACACCCTGTGCGATCCGAACAGCCCTGTGCGCTTCCCGGGCATCGATTTCCCGGAGCCCTGCTTCTCCAAGGCCGTTTATGCCGGCAAACAGGGTGAGGAGGACAAGGTCTTTACCGGCCTGGCCCGCCTGCAGGAGGAGGATCCCTCCATCCAGATCGTGAAAAACGCCGAGACCACCGAGACCCTCCTGTCCGGCCAGGGTGAGCTGCACCTGGATGTGGTGCGCTCCAAGCTGGCCAGCAAGTTCGGCGCCACCGCCGTGCTGGAGGATCCCAAGGTGCCCTACCGCGAGACCATCCGCAAGACCGTGTCCGCCCAGGGCCGCCACAAGAAGCAGTCCGGCGGCCATGGCCAGTTCGGCGACGTGTGGATTGAGTTCTCCCCGATCGGCGATACCACGATCGAGTTCGAGTTTGTGGACGCTGTGGTGGGCGGCGTGGTACCGCGCAACTTCATCCCCTCGGTGGAAAAGGGCCTGCGCGAGAACATCGTCAAGGGCGTGCTGGCGGGCTACCCCATGGTGGGCCTGCGCGCCAAGCTGTATGACGGGTCCTACCACTCGGTGGACTCCTCTGAAATGGCCTTCAAGACCGCTGCCCGCATTGCCTACAGAAAGGGCTGCCAGGAGGCCAGCCCCGCGCTGCTGGAGCCCATCATGCACGTCAAGGTGCTGGTACCCGACGAGTACATGGGCGACATCATGGGCGATATCAACAAGCGCCGCGGCCGCATCATGGGCATGAACCAGGTGGACGGCATGCAGCAGGTGGTGGCCGAGGTGCCCCAGGCCGAGATGTTCAAGTATGCCACCGACCTGCGCTCCATGACCCAGGCGCGCGGCTCCTTCACGATGAGCTTTGAGCGCTACGAGGAAGTGCCCGCCGATGTCGCCAAGAAGATTGTCGACGCCGCCAAGAAGGAAGAGGAAGACGAGGATTGATTCCTCCGTATTCCTGACAATACGCAAAGCAAAAGCCGTTCTTCCGGGAGCGGCTTTTGCTTTATCTAAAAGGGTCTGCTGTTATGGCTGCCAGGGCACAAAGTCCTGCACGGCGCCCTGGCCGTCCACATAGGGGTTGAGTTTGATCCTGGAGTCCTTCTGAACGCGGGCCATCACCTTGCGGGCATCTTCCCCGTCGACCAGCACCGGCTGGTAGTTGTTGTGGCTCTGGGTGCCGCTGATGTGGATGGGCCAGATGGTCATCTGGTGGCCTTGGTAGACGCCGTCCTTGAAGTGCAGGGCGAACTGGGCTGCGATGCCGGTGATGTTGTGCAGCTTCTCATCCACGCCCGTGTTACCGCCAAAGGCGCCATTGCCCAGGGAATACAGGTGGGTGACGCCCCGGGTCACATCCACGCCCTGCGGCACGTGGGGATGGTGGCCGATGACCAGGTGCGCGCCCAAGCTCCGCAAAATCCGGCCATAGCGCACCTGCATGTCGCCGTGGGTGGCGCGGTATTCCATCCCGGCATGCACCGAGGCCACGATGACCTGGCAGCCGGCTTGGCGCAGGGCGTCAAAGCAATCGCTGACCTCCTTCGCGTGGTCCTTGTAATACATCGGCAGCACGCCCACAAAACCGATTTTGATACCGTCCTTTTCCCAGACGGCGTAGTGGTTGCCATGCTCGGTGCAGCCGCTGAAGAGGACATTGTGTTCCTTCAGGGCGGCGATGGTGCTGTCATAGCCTTCCTGGCCGTAATCGCCAATGTGGTTGTTGGCCAGGTTGACCGCTTCAATGCTGTTGGCGGGCAGCAGGGCCGCATAGCTGACAGGGCCCCTGAAGACATAGCGGCTTTTGGACGCCGGGGCATCGTCATTGAATACATTTTCCAGGTTGACCAGGGTGATGTCATCATTGCCGATCAGGCGCTGCAGCTCACGGTAGGGATAGTCCGCGCCGTATTGCTCAATATAGCGCTGAAAGGCGTATTCCCTGGTGCTGACCGGGTCGTTGCTGCCAAACAGCGTATCGCCCAGGACAGTCAGGGTGATCACCTGCTCCCCGGCAGCCGCGCAAAGGGCAAGGCTTGCCAGCAGGGCGGTCAAAACAAGTAAAATCAGTTTCTTCATCATCGTACCTGTCCTTCTCAAACCGGTGAGGAGTCCTTCGCAAATATCGCATATCCCGCTTGCGCTGTCAACTTGGGCCATGGCGGCGCCGATGCCTTGACGGATGCAGGCGGGCTTGATACACTGTAAAAAGTCTTGAGATTCTTAACAATGTGGAGGTTTCTGATGCGCGGTCGATTCCACCAGATGGCTCTTATCCTGATGTGCCTGCTGCTGGCCTGCTCACTTGGGGCAGGGGCGGAGCAGGCTTTTCTAACCCTGCCGCTGGACACCTTCCAGGGCGGCCCCGCTCCCCGGGATGAGCATTACCTGTCCGACACCCTGTATGAGGATGATACCATCCGGGTGGAGATTTTTTCAGGCCACGCGGCTGATACCGACTATACCTATGCCCATGTCAGGGTTTCCGATATCTCCCAGCTGCGCACAGCGCCTGCCGGCCTTGTGAACTCGCCCAGGGCGACCTTCAAGAGCACCTCGACCGCCAGGGGACGCCTGGTGGCCAGGGCAGTGGACGCGGTTGTCGCGCTCAACGGCGATTACTACACCAAGTCCGATAAATGCCAGGTGGTCATGCGCATGACTCACCAGGTGCGCAACATCGCCCGGGGCAACATGGATGTGCTCATCATTGACAAGTCCGGCAATTTTTCAGCCATCAAGCAGTGCACCAAGCAGGATTACCAGGAGTATTATGCCCGGCATCAGGATGAGATGTACCAGGTCTTCTGCTTTGGTCCGGTGCTTGTGGAGGACGGCGTCTGCGTGATCGCGCCGGATTACCGCAATGGCGAGGTGGGCGCGCAGAACAAGACCCAGCGCGCTGCCATCGCCCAGCTGGGCGAGTTGGAATACCTGCTGGTGACCACGGCCGGCCCCCAGAGCAAGGGCAGCAAGGGCATGACCATCCCTGAGCTGGCCCGGCTGGTGGAGGAGCTCAGCTTGAAGTTTTCACCCACCGGCAGCTCCCTGGCGTTTAACCTGGACGGCGGCAACAGCACCACCCTGGTGTTCAAGCAGCAAAGAAAGGACGGCAAAGAAGGGCTGCTGTACGCCAAGGTCAACTCCCCGGAGATTGAGCGTTTCCTCAGCGACATCATCTATTTTTCCACCCTGATGCCCAATGACTGAGCCGCTGTATCTTTTTGCCGGATCGGCTTTTCCCCTGCCAGCATACTGGGCGGGCCTTTTTCTTGCCCTGCTGCTGTGCATGGCCCTGTTTTGCCGCCAGGCCCGGCGGGAGGGGACGGCGAAAGTGAGGATCATCGCCTTTCTGGCGACGGCGGTGCTGCTCTCCCTGTTCCTGGGGCGCCTGATCTATGCCCTGAACAGACGGGATGATATCTTTTTTGACGAGTTGGCGAATATAATGGCCTGTCGGCCTTTTTTACCCCTGAGCCCCATGGCTTCAGCGTGATCGGCGTCATCTCAGGCGTCCTGGCGGCCGCGTTTCTGGTGAGCAGAATCACGCGAAGCCAGATGACCGGCCTGCTGGACCAGGCGGCAGCGCCCGCTGTGCTGCTGTTTGTGCTGGCGCGGCTGCTGGAGCCCCTGAGCGGCAAGGGCCAGGGGGAGATCGTGGAGGCGCCCTTCCTGCAGATTTTCCCGTTCAGCCTGGAGAATGACATGGGGGAGAGGGTGCTGTCCGTCAGCTTTCTGTCCGCCCTGCTGGCGCTGGCCGTCTTCCTGGCGCTGGCGCTGTGGCGCAGGGGGCTGGCCGGCAAAGGCTTCAGGGCTGTGTTCGCGCTGATTTTTTTATGCATCCCGCAAATCATCCCTGAAAGCCTGCGCCTGGATGCCCTGTTTGTCTTTATCTTTGCCCGGGTCACCCAGATCGGGTACATGCTGATTTATTCAGGCACAACGCTTTATGTGCTCCTGCGTCAAAGGAAGCGGGGCGTTCCGGCTGCGCGGCTGGCGCTGCGCGGGCTGTGCACCCTGGTTCTGATCGGGG
>Ga0116141_10004083_pt1 | contig 12308 bp, 14 predicted proteins | sample AD_UKC097_MetaG_FD_89744 | JGI IMG/M metagenome (GOLD analysis project Ga0116141, IMG submission 89744) | Active sludge microbial communities of municipal wastewater-treating anaerobic digesters from USA - AD_UKC097_MetaG | ecosystem: Engineered > Bioreactor > Anaerobic > Digestate | place: USA... | reverse complement strand
GCGGACTCCGGCGACATCGAGATCGACCTCGTCGAATTGCTCTCCGATCTCGGCGGGTATGCCGCGGACACCGGTCGCGGGATCGCCGTCTTCATCGACGAGATGCAGGACGTGGGGGTCGACGACGTGTCCGCCCTGTGCGCGGCCATCCACGAGATCGGGCAGGCCGGACTGCCGCTCATCGTCGTCGGGGCCGGGCTGCCCCACCTGCCGACCGTGCTGTCGGCGGCCAAGTCGTATTCGGAGCGCCTGTTCCGGTATGCGCGCATCGACCGGCTCGACGCGGCGGCCATGGAGGTCGCGTTGGTCGCGCCGGCGGCGGAAGAAGGCGCCACCTGGGAGCGGGAGGCGTTGGCGGCCATGTATGCCGTGACCGGCGGGTATCCGTACTTCGTCCAGGCCTACGGCAAGGCGGTGTGGGACCGGGCGCCGCGCTCGCCGATCACCGCCGAGGATGTGGCGGTGGCCGCGCCGGAGGCCGAGGCCGAGTTGGCGGTCGGGTTCTTCGGCTCCCGGTTCGAGCGGGCGACGCCCGCGGAGCGCGACTACTTGCGCGCGATGGCCGACGTGGCGGCCGGTGTCTTGACCGGACCTGCCGACGGGGCGACCGGGGCCGCCGACGAGTCCGTGGCCACGGCCGACGTGGCTCGGGCCCTGGGCAAGCGCCCACAATCGCTCTCGCCCGCGCGAGACGCCCTCCTCAAGAAGGGCCTGATCTACTCTACCCAGCGCGGCCGGATCGCCTTCACCGTCCCGCACTTCGGCACCTACCTGCGCGACCACACCTGACGCTCGCTTGTGTCAACGGCGGGTGATCTTGGGACTTGCCGTAGTACGAGACGGCGTGAGACAGATTGCCACTCCAGAAACGGGTTCAGGGACAGCTGCGAAGGAATCTGAGACGTTCGGCGCCAGCCGCGAACTCCCTGCGGGGACTAGACCTTGGCGGTGAAGGTGTGGGGTCACGAGACCGTCCGCTGTTCGATGACCGCCTCGACATAGCCACGCACTCGTTCCCTCTCCGCGACTGTCAGGGTTCGAATCAACTCGTCCAGCGCCGTCGGTGAGGCAACGGAGTGGCTGGCTCGATCTTGCCTTGACGGTCCCGTGATGAGCGGAAGTTCGAGTGCGGCCACCTCGTCCGGCGCACTCGGATCGTTCCACTGCACCCACAACACGGGGATCTCCGAGGGAGCCTGGTGCGCCGCGATGCCGTCGAGCTCGAGTGCGTGTGGAATGGGATCGTCGGGCCGTGCGGGCTGCACGTCGAATTGAGCGCACGGCATCACGCGACTCAACACGGTGCAAATCTGGCCGGCCAGCCGGAACTCGGGGTTGAGCTCGTGGTCTCGTTCGGTCTCACCTGGTCGGTTGCTCAACGTGTGTGACGCGGACGGCGTCGGATCTGGCACTTGGGCATAGAAGGTAAGTCGGCCGGAAGAATCCCGAATGAGTCCTTGGCAGAGTTCCCATAGTTCCATCAGGTCCTCGGAGTCGACTTCGAGCGCTCCGGCCAGGGATGCGATCTTGGGCTTCTTGAGTGCCCGTTGGCCCTTCTCGATCTGGGCCACCGTCGCTGGCGGTAGATCAGCCGCCCGGGCGGTTGCCCTGATGGAGGCGCCAGTGCCAGCCCATCGGATCCACATGAGCAAGTGGCCCAGCAGCCTGGCAGAGGGTGTGTTCCGCATCATGCCGCAAGTGTATCACTCTATAGACAGAAGATAGAAACAGGAGATACGATGCTCAGCGTTAGGCCCCCAACCAAGGAGATCCCAATGCACCGAAACTCTTCCGCTTCTTCTCCCGCTCCCTCCTTCATCGAGCACTCCTCCCTCTCCTTCAGGAGCGACGTTGCTGTCCTCACGATCGGTGTAGTGGCGTTGGCTGGCATCGGCGTGCTGTGCCTGCGGGGCGGGCAACTCAGTCTCGGCTCCACTGGCTTGTCGCTCGAAGTCCTCGCGCCCACATGAGCGGCCGCTTACAGAGCACGTCTGCTCAGAAGATCAGGCCTCGGTGAGCCCACCGACTTCCTCTCTGCGGCATCGTGACCTTGTGGGATCGAGAGCGAACCGCCAGCATGCCGGTCGGTGACTGCCAACGCGCCTTTGGCGCGGCCGCCGAATCGGATGGCCTCGAATTGGGGCCCTCGCGGGTTCCGTGGATCAATCAGCGGGGCCACTTCGGCCTCCCCCGCGGTTGCAGTGAAGCCCTCGCGACGCTGGCGGCGATCTTCGACGCTCCCGACGGTGACCCGGAGGCGTAGTCCGGAGGAATCGCCAGGGCCTGTGGATCAGTGTGTCATGAGACGAGTTGGTCACCTCCTCGCTGGTCGTCGTCTCGGTCGACGATGGCGCATTTGTCGAAGCGGGCGCCGGCTCGCACGAGGGCGACCCGGTGGGGCGCGTTGACCGCGCGCCCGTCGCACCGACATTCGCGAGCGATCTCGGCCAACGGCACACCCCGCTCACGCAGGGCACGGAACCGACGAACATTCATCCAGGACCCCTCATCGACGATCATGAGCAGGTCGCCCTTCGGGCTCATCAACTTTGCAGTGGATGAACCGAAGGATGACCCCGCTCAACGGGAGCAGAGGACGACTCGACCTACACCTCAAGCCATACCCCGACTACACGTGACGTCGTACGCGGACAACGAGCGCGCGCAAGCTCAGGCTCAGCAGATCAACAGACGCAGCCTGCTGATCCGACACGCGTGGCACGAGCCCACCAGATGGTCGAGCTGGCGAACGGCAAGCGGAGTCATGTCGCAGGCGTCGAGCGAACCTCACTGCAAGCGCTTCGAGCATGGCAATCCGCGATAGGCATCGCGGTCCGTCTCGGTTCCGTCGACGCCGGAGACTGGGGCCGAACGCGCCGATGGGCCAATCCGCCACGTGACCCCGACCTCGTCGACCGGCTGCTAGAGAGTGTCGAGCCGCTGGTCAACGCTAAGTACCCAGAATCGGCCGCAGATGTCTTCGAGGGCTGGCTGCGCCAGGCTGGTACTGCCTCGCAGAACGCCAACACGTTCTCCCGGGTCACCCAGCCGTCCGCGGCCCTCCAGTCGGTCATAGAAGAAGGCCTCAGCCGACACGGGCGTGCACACGCGTTGATCAAGCGACGACTCGTCGGCCGGGACGGGCTCGCACTCGACCAACGCGGCTGGGGTGTGGATGACATCCCTCAGCCCATCTTGCCCTAGGGAAACGATGATCAATAGGCGATCCGCCGGACGGGGATCGCTCTGACCAGCGCCAACCCGGACTTGCTGCCGCGAAAGGCGCTATTGATCAGTGCTTCCCTAGGCGTTGCCGGAGCACCTACGCAAATCCACTCGGCTCGACCAGTGCATACTCCGCGCCGTGGTCTCGATGATCCTTGTCCGCATGAGCACCGATGCCAGCGCTTGCGTGCACGCGGGCGCAGTCTCGGCTTCCGTGCCGACAAGTCGCGCTACTGGACTCGCTACGCGTTCGCCGCACGTTGAAGTTTCAAGAGTGTCCTGCTCGCCACGGCACAGAGCTTGGCGGTTGAGGCTTCGGGCAGTCCCCCGATGCGCGATTCGCGCATCGGGGGCACGTACGTGGGCTCGGTGTCCACCCGTTGAGAGATGCGCAGCGTCCACCGTGCGACGGTGACTGTGGTAACAGTTGGTGTCCCTGCTGGAACCAAACCAGGGTCGAAGGATCAAGCTCACCGTGAGGGATCCCATCCGGGGGTCACGTCGCGCTGTGTCGGATCCTCCACCTACGTTGGCGGCGTCTGTCGACCCGGGATGTGGAGCCGATAGGGTGGAGGACTAAACCGTCAGCCAGAGCAGGAGGCCGCCATGACCACGCCCGCCAACTGTGTCACCGTACCTGCTCTCCGCGTGAAGCAGTGGCTCCCGGAGTGGGAGCTCGTGAACTTCGATCCTCAACAAAATCAAGCAAAGCCTGAGCCGCACTTCTACCTCTTCTCGCTGTCGGCCGCGCGCCTTCGAGAACTTTCTGCAATTTACCGGCGAGACGCGTCTGACGTGACGGCTCGCGCCGAAGATCTTGGCATTCAGCGGCGTCACGATCCGGAGCGCAGCGCTGAGATCAGACGGTATGTCGTCGAGGGCTATCCCAGGTCAGGACTGAGCGACGCTCAACGGCAAAACGCCGCGAACGGCGGACTACGCAAACCCGGGTGGCTTCCTACCGCTGTGGTGGTCAACATTCTTAGGGCAGGAGACGAGCGCAACGGCCGGACAATAGACGCAGACCATGTTATAATTGTGACCGATCACCCGAATGCGACGTTCGCAGGGCTGAATCTGCCGGAAAAGATCGACGAGGTACTGCCGCCAATTGAGGTGATTGACGGACAGCATCGACTCTTCGCGTTCAACGACGACGACCCCAGCGTCGCCGACTTCGAACTTCCGGTGGTTGCCTTCCATGGCCTTGACATATCGTGGCAGGCGTACCTGTTCTGGACCATTAACATCAAGCCCAAGAAGATCAACGCCTCGCTTGCGTTCGACCTCTACCCGCTCCTTCGTGAGCAGGATTGGCTTGATAGCGGCGATCGCATCCTCGTGTATCGGGAAAGCAGGGCTCAGGAGCTCACTGAGGCACTATGGTCGACCCCTGAGAGCCCGTGGTACAGGCGCATCAATATGCTCGGCGGTCCTCGAAAGGAGAGCGGGCCCGTCACCCAGGCCGCGTTTGTGCGGAGCCTGATCGCAAGCATGGTCAAACCGTGGAAACCATCAGGCCGGCAGAGTCTGGGTGGCGTCTTCGGAGGGACGCCGAACCAGAACGACGGACTTGCATGGTCGCGGCTCCAGCAAGCCGCCTTTCTTGTGACAGCGTGGAGGCTTCTTGCGGAAGCGGTGAAGTCCACCAACGCGGACTGGGCGGAAGACGCGCGTCAGGCACAGGCGCAGTTCGACGGAATGAGCGGCGACCCTGCATTTAGCGGCACTTACAGCCTTCTCGCCACCGATCAAGGGGTCCGCGGATTCCAGCATGTAATCAACGACCTAGCCTATCTTCGTTCGCGGCCACTAGGCCTCGCGACGTGGAGAGACCTGAGTGCCAGTGCCGACATCTCGCCTGCAAGCATTAGCGAAGTGGCGAAGACGATCCCGACTGAAATAACAAACTTCCTTAAGGAGATTGCGGACGGTCTGGCAACATACGACTGGCGGACAAGTAGTTTTCCCGGCATCGAGGAGAGTGAGCGTCTGGCCAAAGCCGCGCTCCGTGGAAGCGGTGGGTACAAGGAACTCCGACAGCAGCTCGTGGCGCACCTAACTGAAGCGGGCAGCGAGGATGTTGCGAGAGCGGCGAGTGACTTGCAGAGTCGGACCTAGTGGCTTCGGTCCGGCCGGCGACTCTGGCATCTCTGAACCTCCCAGGAGCGCGGGCACAAGTAGTCAGCGCCTTGAGCGCTCTCAGCGTATCGCCTGACGGCACGTGGCTTCCGACGGCGAACCCCTACTTGCTTGGGGGGTCGAAGAGGGTTGTGGACGACTGCAAGGCAGAGAGCGTCGCCTACAGCGATGTCACCGAATACGTAGCCGCGTCCGCCTTTGCCCATTGTGCTGATGCTTGGAGTTACGTTGGTCGCGCAGCAGATGCCCTTCTCAAGGGGGACGTCCATGCCTCTGTTCATCTCGCTTACTACGCGGAGCTCAGGGCGGCAAAGAGCCTTCTCGCAGCAGAGGGGGTGTTCGTTGGCAATGGCTTCAGCTTCGTTCTCGGTAGCGCCGCCACCTTGACGACAGTCAGTCGCGAACCGACGCACCAGGCAGCATGGCGACTCGTAGACGAGTGGTTTAGGCACGTGGGCGCTCTTTCGACGGTCGCCAGTATCGTCGCTCCGGGAGGACACTCTCTCCGAGTATGGGTCAGCGCCATACCGGGCGGCGTCAACGCCGTCATGGAAGACATGCTCTCGGGGCTCGCGTTTGACCTCCGCTCTTTCGTGGAGGATCGCGAGCGACGCAATTTGGCAAGTTACGAGCCCACCACGTTAACGGCGCCAACGCTTGGCGTAGACACGGTAAGGCGCACCTTGTCGGGTCTTTGGGCGGAGCTCGAACCCATGTCTGGGGGAGACTTTCCAGGAATCGATCGCTCGATCTTGGCCAACGTGCTCTTACGACAATACTCGGCTCAGAACTTGAGTGCGGACGACGACAACCCCTGTATGGAGCAGGTGGATTGGGCTGGATGGGTTGACTGGATCGATTCACTGACTCCGGCCTCATTGAATCCATCCGCCCTCAGGGACGTGCTTCGTAGCGAGCCGACAGGAATTGCCTTCCGAGCGATCCTTGGGGATACCTTCTCTGACACTTCCGGAATCAGGGATGCTGCCGACTTCATCCGTCCGATGATCTCGCGCGCCACTGTGCTGACGAGGCTCGCGACCGGACTCTGTCTCGGCATACTGAATGACGCAGGCAAAGCCGTGAGCGACGTGTCGGCGTGGACGGCAGCCTTTGCCCTTTCGCGTGGGCACATTGGGGGCGTTCCTTTGCCTGAACCAGCCACAGATCTGTTCAACGACCTCGACCTTCCTCGGGAAGTGTTGGAGTCGTCTCAGGCTACGAGTCTTCGGACGCTCGTCACGGATCTTGCCGATGGTGTTGGGCTGCTTGGCCAGGTAGACCGTGTCGTGGCTTGGAGTTTCGCATGAAGTACATGGGGGGCAAGACGGCACTGCTGGGCGGGAGGCTAGGGGAGATTCTCCTCAGCGAGGCTGACTCGGCGAGTCGCTTTGTCGACCTGTTCGGGGGTTCCGGCGCGGTCGCGCACTTTGCCGCTCAGCACCTAAAACTGCCTATCCTGAGCGTTGACCTCCAAGAGTATGCCCGCGTGTTTGCTTCGGCGGTCATCGAGCGGACCTGCTCATTAGTGGGCGACCCTGCACTAACCGGCTGGCTGGCGACGCCCGTCGCGACCCTCGCTGGGCATGAGCCCATCCCGGTGACTGCGGACCTCGTACATGCTGCGCGGGTAGCCGCAGCTGCGGAGCCGGAGGGGTTCATTACCCGTCACTATGGGGGACACTACTTCTCACTGAGCCAAGCTCAGACGCTCGACTCGCTCTACGCCGCTCTTCCCGCGTCAGGTGCCTTGCGGACCGTAGCGCTGGCGGCGCTACTGCAAGCCGCGAGCGCATGCGCCGCGGCCCCCGGGCATACCGCTCAGCCCTTCCAACCCACAGCAACTCTCTTGCCGTACATCCGTCAGGCGTGGACTCGTGATGTCAGCGAGTCCGCCCGAATCGCGGTGGAGCAGATCGCTCCGGCATTCGCTGCCGTCAGGGGAGAGGCCCGGGTAGGAGACGCTCAATCCGTTGTGGAGACCCTTCAAGAAGGCGACCTAGTGTTCTGTGACCCACCCTATTCCGCAGTTCAGTACAGTCGCTTCTATCACGTCCTTGAAGGCATTGCGCGCGGCGGTTGGGACGAAGTCGGCGGCAAGGGGAGGGCTCCGGCAAGGACACGTAGGGAGACGTCGGAATTCAGCATGAAGTCTAAGGCTCCTGCAGCGATGAAAAAGCTAGTAGCGGGCCTACGCCAGTGCGGATGTCGAGCGATAATCACCTTTCCCAACGCTGATGCGAGCAACGGGCTTAGCGCTAACGACATAATTGCCATGACGGAAGATGATTGGATCGTGCGGGCGCATTATGTCGATTCTGTGCATAGCACCCTTGGGGGCCGGAGCGGTTCGGGCCCCCGGGGCGGACGCAAGAAGTTGAAGGAGGCCGTACTCGTCCTGTCGCCTCGATCAAGCGTGGTCAGTATGCCGGTCAAGTTCCCTCCAGGATCGATTGAGGCCGACGGTGATCGAGTGGCAGCCGGGGTCCTCTGAATGCCTCGTGCCGAATCTCTCAGTTGAGTGCGTCTCATAACCCAGCACAGACAAGTCTTGCGTCTCACATTCAGTCACTCGTGACATTGTCAACGGCGGGTGTTTTCTTGGAACCCGCTGGAGACTAAGAGACGCCGTGAGGCAGATTGAAGTCTCACGGGCGGATTTCGACACGGCACCGCAGGATTCTGGAACCGGAAAGTCTTCCACTGAACTCATGCAGCAAGGGCTGGAATAGCCCTGCTCTTCGGAGTGAAGAGTCAAGTCTGTAGCCGTACGCCACGGCTACGAACTTGACCCCGGAGATGCTGGGTGGGCCAGCCACGACCCGGTGGGCGTGACCGCACCGACGTCCAGGCGGGTCGGTGTGACGAGGCCTGGACGTTTAGGAAGACTGTCTCTATGTCTTAATCATTGCGCCAGGGAGTCGACTGGCGTAGCATTGCGTGTCCTAATCATTACGACATAAGGACATGCGCCCATGCTCTACGCCGTACCCGAGCCGGACTTGGAAGACAGGGCGGTCCTCGACGAGGTCCACGAGATGCGCGCGCGCCTGGGCGGGCGACTTCGCGCGCCCAGGCGTTGGCTCGGTGGCCTGCGCCGCACGACTCAGGCTCTCGCGATCCAAGGGTCCAACACCATCGAGGGCTATACCGTCACGGACGACGATGCCCTCGCGGCGGTCGATGACGAGCAGCCTTTGAGTGCGGACGAGCGGACCTGGGTCGAGATCGTCGGGTACCGCAGGGTGCTGACGTACATCGTGCAGATGAGTGGTGACCCCGCTTTCCAACTCGATGCCCAGACGTTGCGGTCGCTGCATTTCATGCTCCTCGAACACGACCTCACGAAGAGGCCCGGCCGATATCGCGACCGGGCCGTGTATGTCATGCGCGAGTCCGACGGCAGGGTCATGTATGAGGGGCCGGACTCCGACCGCGTGCCGGCGCTCGTCGACGAACTCGTCGAGTCACCAAGCAGTGAGGCCCTGGCGCACGACGACGCGATGGTGCGCGCAGCGATGGCGCATCTCAACCTGGTCATGATCCACCCCTTCCACGACGGCAATGGACGGATGGCGCGCGCCGTGCAGACCCTGCTCCTCGCCCAGGACCGCGTCTTGGAGCCGGAGTTCGCGAGCATCGAGGAATGGCTCGGTCGCAACACCGTGGACTACTACAACGTCCTCAGCGCAACCGGCCGCGGCCACTGGAGCCCGCACAACGACGCGCATGCTTGGCTCAAGTTCAACCTGCGGGCCCATCACATGCAGGCCCAGACCTTGCGGCGACGGATCGAAGAGGCGGACCTCATCGGGGCGCATGTGCTCGACCTGATCAGGGAGGCTGGCCTGCCAGAGCGAACCTTCGACCCGTTGTTCGACTCCGCTCGTGGGCTGCGGGTACGGCGACCGACCTACGTCAAGCGGTCGGGCATCGAGGAGCGGACGGCCACCCGCGACCTCAAGTCCCTGGTGGACGCCGGACTGCTGGTCGCCCACGGCGCGACCCGGGGACGCTTCTACACCGCCTCGGGCCGACTGCTGGCCGTGCGCAACGAGACTCGGCACCAGCGCAAGCCGCTTGATGATCCCTATCCCTGGCTCATCGACGAGATCACCAAGACGGCTCGACAAGAACGTGCTCTTCTTCGACAAGAAGGCCGCCCGTCCCGGAGAGCCGTGGACTGAGCGACTGTGGGTCTACGACGTACGGACGAACAGGCACTTCACCCTCAAGCAGAACCCACTGCGGCGAACCGATCTCGAGGACTTCGTCACGGCATACAAGCCGGGAAGACGAGGCGAGCGGGAGGACAGCGACCGCTGGAAGCCGTTCACCTACGACGAGATCACTGCCCGTGACAAGGCGAACCTCGTCATCACTTGGCTGCGTGACGAGTCCCTCGAGGACCTCGACAACCTGCCGTCACCGCATGTCCTAGCGCGTGAGATCGTCGAAGACCTCACCGCAGCGCTTGAGGAGTTCGAAGCAGTCGCGACCGCCTTGGAGGAGCAGCTTGGCCGACCGACGGGGTAGGCACTTCCCAACTGCCGCACATACCCGTATGTTCACGAACCGGTAGGCCACGCCGGATCCCCGATAGGTCGAACGTGGCCCGGACGGACCCGATCACGATGGCCGGCAAGCAACGGGGTAGCACGTGAGGCAGATCGCTGCTCCAGCGGTGGACTTTGAGACACCAGCCGCGGAGCGTGAGGTGAGTCCCATGGAGTTGAGCAACATGGGGCACGCGCCGAGCAGCAACCCTGATGCATCGCGCTGATCTTTCGCCAACGAATCCTCGGCAGTCGCGACCGCCACGGCGCGCGCCACGATCGGTGACACCACAGAGAGCGATAGGAGTTGCACTTACAAGTGAAACTCCGTACGATCATGAATGACGATTTCGGAAGGAGTGTCGTCATGGCTACCACCATCGCCGCCCACCGCGTGTTCGTCAGTGACAAGGATGCTGCCCAGGCGCACCATGTCTTGGAGACGCTTGCCGGGCCCGAGGGCTCGCTGGGAGTCAAGCGCGGAGAAGAGGCCCATCGGCCGGTTCCTCGGGAGGTCGGCCTCCTGCTCCAGGCCGTTTTGCAGGCCGTTGCCTCCGGACAAGACGTCGCTGTCAGCACCGTGCCGCGCGAGTTGACCACCTCGACCGCTGCACGCCTGATCGGTGTTTCCCGACCCACCCTGATGCGCATGATTGAGCGACAGGAAATCGGGGCCCACAAGGTTGGCTCCCACACGCGGTTGGACTCCGCGGACGTTTTTGACTTTATCCGTGCGCGTCAGGATCGGCGACGGGCTGAATTCGAGGCTCTGCGTTCGCTTCTGGATGACTGAGGGCTGGTCCATACTTGCTCGGCGGGTGTCGGGGCCGGTGGATAGTCTGCTCGTGTGTCCATCGTCGGTCCGTCACGGGTCTTTGTCGACAGCAACGTCCTCTACTCGCGAACCCTTCGAGACTGGCTGGGCCTACTCAGCCTTGAAGGCAGCACGCCCGCTTTTGTCGTGTGTTGGTCTGAGGACGTCATGGCGGAGGTGCTCTATCACCTGCGCCGAGACAATCCCGGTTGGCCCGGTCACAAGATCCGCGCGGTCCGCGACCGCATCGCTGGCTTCTTCGAGGGCGGGCGCGTCGAGGAATTCGAGGTCGACGGCTCCTACCGAGGCAAAGACACACACGACGCCCACGTGCACGCGGCAGCTACCGCGTGCAGGGCCGATTACCTCCTCACGGTCAACGTCAACGACTTCGATGATCGCGATACCTCCTACGAGGTCATAGATCCGGATGCCTTCTTCGTGCTCATTCACGCGGCCGCGCCGGCGCACGTGGAGAGCGTCACTCGTGAGCAGATGAGGTATTGGGCCAACAAACGGGACGAAGCCCAACTCCCCGAGTATCTCGACGCGGCTGGCTGCCCACAATTCGCGGAACTGGTACGCCGCGTGCAGGCAAGGATCGGCGGCATACCGTGGGTGGCCGGGGCCAGTCGCGAAGATGCCAGATCCGATTGAGTGTGGAGTTTTCGTGGTCTCCACCACGAAAACTCCACACTCAACGCCGCAACTGGGCGGTGGCAGAGCGCGCCAAGCCGAGCGGCGCCAAGCCGCCCGCTCAGGCGTCCTTGACCTTGACCACGACCTGGGAGCCGTAGGGCGCGGACTGCACCAGGCGCAGCCGCGCCAACGCCGGGTGCTTGTCGAGTAGTGCGGCACCGTTGGCCAGGGTGCGCAGCGCGGCGGTTTCGGCGCGCGCCGCCTCCAGGCGGGCCAACCCGCGCGCCCGCGCCGTCACGACCTCGAGTTGGGCGGCCCGCAGATCGGGCGGCAGGACGATGTCCTTGACGACGATCTCGAGCACGGCCAGGCCGACGGTCGCGGCCACCGCACCCACCGCCTCGGTCATCGCGGCCACCGGCAGCGGCGCGCCGCGCTGTCCGATCTCCTCGGCGCTCAGCCCGGCCAGCCCCTCGCGGAGGGCCACCTGCGCGGCAAGGTAAACCACGGCATACGGGTCGGCGGACTTCTCGACGAAGGCGACCGGGTCGGCGACCGACAGGCGCAGCGTCGCCGATACGCGCACGGACAGGCCGTCGGCGCTGAGGATGTCCTGCAACGCCAGCGGCAGCAGCGTCTCGCGCCGCTCGACGAGCACCCGGGTCGTGCCGGACCGCAGCGGGTGCCGCCCGGATTCGAGGACGGTGTCGAACGCGCCGTGGCGGTATTGCACGGCGGTGGTGTGGGCGGGAACGGTGATGGTGAACAGGGACATCTCGGGCACCTCCTCGCGGTGCGGATCGACGGGACGGACGGGGGCTCGGGCGGACCCAGCCGTCAGCAGGCGGGCGACGACGACGGCCGGCGGGCGCGGGAGGCGGGGAGATGTCGTATGCCGCGGGCGCGGCATACGCTCACCGCTTGGCGTCCCG
>Ga0116141_10004079_pt1:5000-12317 | contig 12317 bp, 10 predicted proteins | sample AD_UKC097_MetaG_FD_89744 | JGI IMG/M metagenome (GOLD analysis project Ga0116141, IMG submission 89744) | Active sludge microbial communities of municipal wastewater-treating anaerobic digesters from USA - AD_UKC097_MetaG | ecosystem: Engineered > Bioreactor > Anaerobic > Digestate... | reverse complement strand
TGCGCGTGACGACCCGGCGCTCCCGGCTCTTCATCGGCGCACTCTCCGGTCGCATCCGGATTCGCCTCGGACGGCTCCTCGCGAGACTCCAAGGGCTCCCGCCAACTGTGGCGCAGTTCGATCCGGACCCGCCTCCTCCCTGGAGAAAGCGCCCCTCAGATCCGCCCGACTACCGCCGCTTCTGCCCCCTCATCCCCGCTTGAACTGAGGTTTCTCGGCTCAGCGCCGGGCGGGCGGGGGAAGGACGAGCCGGAAGGCGGCGCCTCCGAGCGCCGCGGAACGCGAGGCGCCGACGCTCCCGCCGTGCAGCGCCGCGATCTTCGCGACGAGGGAGAGGCCGAGGCCGGTGCCGCCCTCCTTCGTGGAGGCGAACGGGACGAAGAGCTTCTCCGCCGCGTCCGGCGCGACGCCCGGGCCAGTGTCCTCGACGACGAGGACGATGCCTCCGCCGTCCGCCGGCTCGCCACGAACGACCACCCGGCCGCCTTCGCCCGCCGCCTCCGCGGCGTTCCGGACGAGGTTGACGAGGGCCCGGCGGAGGAGAGCGGCGTCGGCCTCGACCTCGGGGAACGCGCCTTCGGCCTCGAACGACGCGCCCGGGCTGGTCGCCCGTCCCTCGGAGAGGACCTCCTCGACGAGCGGCGTGAGCGCGACGGGCGCCAGCTGGAGCCGTTCGGGGCGCGCGAAGAGGAGGAAGTCGCCCGTGACGCGGGCGACGTGCTCGGCCTCGGCCCGGATGCGCGCGAGGTGGCGCGTCCGCGCCTCGGCGTCCGAGGCTCCCTGGGCGAGGCGCACGTAGCCGAGGATGGCCGCGGTCGCGTTCCGGAACTCGTGCGCGATGCCGGCCGACATCTCGCCGAGCGCGGCGAGCTCGCGGCGGAACGAGAGCTCTCGCTCGAGCCGCTTCACGGCGGTGCGGTCCTCGAGGAAGACGAGCGCGCCGAGGAAGCGCCCGTCCCGGTCGGCGACCGGGACGGCGGTGACGGCGAGGAGGCGCGCGCCCGTGGCATCGCCACCGGCGGCGTCGGCGCCCAGCGTCGGCTCGCCGCGCAGCGCCGCCTCGACGGCCCGGGCGAGGACGGGCCAGTCGGCGAGGCGCGTGCCCGCGGGGGCGCCGAGGGCGTCGCGCCCGAGGCCGAGGGCGGCGAGCGCGGGAGGGTTCGCTTCGGCGAGCTCGCCGCCCGGGCCGAGGACGAGGAGCCCGCCGGGGTGCGAGCGGATCAGGGTCTCGGAGGTGACGGCCAGCGCGTCGGCGCGCCGCTGCTCGCTCTGGCGGAGGACCTCGAGCTCGGCGGTACGCGCCCGCAGCTCCTCGATCGTCCGCCGGAACGCGGCGACCGCCGCGATCGGCTCGGCTCCCGCGGGCGGCCCCGGCGGGACGAGGGCGTCGGCGCTCCGCGCCGTCTCGGCGAGGGCGTCGATTGGGCGCGTGAAGCGCCGGAGGAACGGGACGGCGAGGACGACGAGGAGCGCCATGCCGGCCGGCACGACGACGGCGAGGATCCGGAGCATCCGCTCGGCCGCGACGATCGGCGTGGCGTCGTAGAGGACGCGGAGGATCGAGCGGGACGCGACGAGCGGAACGGCCGCGACGACGATGGGCACGCCGGCCTCCTCGGCCCGAACGACCCGTACTTCGGGGCCGACCGGCCGTTCCTCGTCGGGGAGCCGGTCGGGGACCCGCGCCGCGTCGGGGAGCCAGGTGACGCTCCGCCGGAGGACCCCCCGCCCGTCGAAGAGCGCGACCTGGAGCGGCGCGAACTCCTTGACGAGGCGGACGACGCCCGCGTCGGTCGTGAGGCCGGAGACGAGGTCCCCGCTCGCCTCGACGCCGGTGGCGACGGCTCGCGCCTCCGCCGCGAGGCGGCTCTCCATCTGCGTCACCGCCCAGCGTGTCGTCATCCGGAGGGCGGCGAGAGAGGCGATGGAGAGGAAGAGGACGAAGACGAGGCCCGAGACGACGAAGCGCCTCACCTCGCGCTCCCAGGGGCCGGAGCCCGGGGTCACGGCAGGAGCCCCCGGCCCGGGACCGGAAGGCCCGCCACGATCCAGTCGACGACGGGCCCGCCCCACTGCCAGACGACGACGGAGGCGAGGGCGAGGAAGACGCCGAACGGGACGTCGATGCGGGCGAGGAGGACGAGGAGGCCGCCGGGGACGGTCTCGGCCCGCGCGGAGAGGACGCGGAAGAAGTCGCCCTCTTCGTCCTCGAGCGCGAGGCGGGAGAAGACCGTCGGCTTCCCGAGCGCGGCGCGGCGGCGCGCGAGGCGCGCGAAGGCGGCGAGCGGGCGGGCGACGGGGCCCGCGGCGGAGAGGAGGTCGCCCTCGGCCGGCGCGCCGGGGACCTCACGCCAGCGCGGGCCGGCGGCGGCGACGCGGGCGGCGGCGTCGAAGAGGACGCCGCGGCGGCCGGCCTCGCCGCGCGCGTCGGAGGCCGAGCGGCGGGCGCGCGCGAAGGCACGCCGCCACGCCGCGGCGCGCATCAACGCGGGGAGTCCCGCCGCGACGGTGCCGGTGAGGGAAGCGGCGAAAAGCGTGAGCAGGACGCCGGCGGGGCCGACGAAGGCCCCGATCATCGCGATCATCTTCACGTCGCCGAGGCCCATCCCCTCCGCTCCGCGGACGAGCCGGTAGGCCGCGCCGACGCCCCAGACGAGGGCCGCACCGAAGGCCGCGCCGGCGAGGGCCGGGAAGAGATGCCCGCGGAACGCGGCGAGTCCCGCCGCGCGGGCCGCGGGGAGGTCGCGCGCGGCGGCGACGATCAGACCGAGGGTGAGGACGCCGAGCGTGACCTCGTCGGGGAGGACGCGCGCCTCGAGGTCCGTCGCCGAGAGGACGACGGCGGCCGTCGCGAGGAGGGCGCCCGTGAAGGCGAGCGGCGTGAGGCCGTGGAGGAATGCGGCGGCGAGGAAGGTCGCGCCGACGAGCGTCTCCACGAGGACGTAGCGCGCCGAGATGGGGGCGCCGCAGGAGCGGCAGCGGGCCCGGAGGAGGAGCCACGAGAGGATCGGGACGTTGTCCCAGGCGGCGACCGGGTGGCCGCATCGCGGGCAGCGCGACCGCGGCGTGACGACCGACTCGCCGCGCGGGAGCCTGTGGATGCAGACGTTCGCGAAGGAGCCGACGATCGCGCCGAGGGCGAAGACGAACGGCAGGACGAGCGCCTCCTCCGGCCTCATGCGCGCCTCCGGCCGGCAGGAGAGGCGAGGGCGAGCGCGAGGAGGCCGACGAGCCCCGCCGCCGAAATGCCGAGGCCGACGCGGAAGGAGAGCGGCCGGTAGCGAAGCTCGAGGCGGTGCTCGCCCTCGGGGACGTCGACCGCGAGGAGGGCGAGCTGCGCGCGGCGCAGGGGAACCGGCGTACCGTCGAGCCGCGCCTCCCACCCGGCGTCCCAGCTCCGGGTCAGGACGAGGAGCGACGGCGCCGAGGCCGAGGTCGCCATCTCCACCCGCTCGGGCTCGTCGACGAGGAAACGCGCAGCCGCCCAGCTCCCCGCCGTCCGTCCGCGGGGAAGCGGCCCGGCCTTCGGATCCGCGGCAACGAGCGCGAGCGCTCCGGGGTCGTAGCCCGGGGTGCGAAGCGACGCGAAGGCCTCGTCGTCCGACGCGATGCGGGCCGCTTCCGGGAAGAAGGCACGTCCGAAGGCGACCGGCACGTTCCATCGGCCGACGCCGTTCGCCGTGCGGACGTGCCTGAGCCCCGGGAAGCTCGGCGGGAACGGCGAGAGGACCTGGCGGACGTTCAGGAGTGCGAGGATCCGGCCCGCGTCGCCTCCAGCGAGGGCGGCCCCGGCGAGACGCTCGATGCGCGGGTTCCCGAGCGGCGAGGCGCTCCCCGTCGTCGCGACGCCATGGAACAGGTTGGCGTAGCCGGCCAGCGCCTCGGAGGCGCGGGCCACGGCGGCCGGCCCCCACGCGTCGCCGTCGGCGTAGCGCCAGCGAAGAGCGAGGCTGCGGTCCTGCGCGGCCGGCGCGAAGACGCGGCCGGCCTCCGGCCCCGTCGTTGCCCCGAGCGCCGCCGGCGCGGCGCGGACGGCGGAAGCGGGCGCCGCCTCGAGCGGCTCGCGGGCGAGGAACGGCAGAGGCGCCGCGGCGAGGAGTGCCACGAACACGGCAGCGCTCCTCCGCCCTTCGGCCGTGCCGAGGCGGGAGAGGGCGAGGAGGGCGGCCCCGGCCGCCGCCGCACCGGCTCCGATCGCCGCCGCGAAAGGATCGCGAGATTCCCGGGCGGCCCGGTGGAACAGGGCGAGGGCTCCGAGCGCGCCGAGGAGGACGAGCCCCGCGGCGAGGACGAAACGGGCCGTCCGGCGCCGGCGGGCTCCCTCCCGGGCCTCGTCCCCCTCCGCCTCGGCGTCGGGCTGGCCCGCTCCCCCGCTCCCGAAGCGGCCCCAGAGCCAGCCGTCGAGCCCTGCGCCCGCCGCGAGCGCGAGGACGAGGTGGGCGAAGACGAACCACCGCGCCGGATAGCGAAGTCCGCGGAGGAGCCCGGCGTCGAAGAGGAGGGGTGCGAGCCCCCCGGCCCGGCCGAGCGAAAGCAGGGCGGCCGCGGCCGCGACGGCTCCGAGCGAGGCGAGGAGCTTTCGCCGACCCGGAAGGCCCGCGCCGGCGCCCGCCGCGAGAAGGAGCGGAAGGGGACCGAAGGCGAGCGTGACGAGATAGGCGCCGCGGCCCGGGCTCTCCGCACGCGTCGCCTCGCTCCGGGGTCCCGCCACGAGGTCGGCGACGTCGGACGGACCGACCGCCCGCGCGAGCGCCTCCTCGCGCGTCACGCTCGTCCGGCGCTCCGAGCTCGCGACGTATGCGGCGAACGGGACGAGCGCCGCCGCGGCCATTGCGATGCCGAGCAGGAGCGGCAGCGCGAGCCTCCCCGCGAGACGGGCCCGCGCCCCCGACGGAACGCCGCGCTCGCCGTCCGCACCGGCGAAAAGGGCGACCGCGAAGGCCGCCGCGCACGCCGCCGCCGCGAGCGAGGGCTCGCCCGCGAGGAAGGCCCCCGCGACGGCGACACCGAGGCCGGCGCCCCGGCTCCGCCCGGCGGCGACACGCCAGGCGCACGCGAAGACCCAAGGGATCCAGGCGGCCGTCGACGCGTTGTTGTAGACGGGGACGAGAGAAAGGTACGTGCCGCCGCCGGCGTAGAGGGCTCCGGCGAGGACGGCTCCCGGCCTCGAAGCCCCGAGCTCCCAGAGAAAGAAGGCCGCCCCCCCCGCCGCGAGGGCGAGGTGGAGCGCGATCGCGAGAAACGCTCCCTCCCTCCAGCCGATGAGGAACGGGAGGTCGCCCGGGTAGAGCGCACTGCTCTGGAGCTGGGCGAGCCAGGGCTCTCCGCACGCCGAAAGGGAGTTCCAGAGGGGAGGCCGCCCTTCGGCGAGCCACCGCTCTGCCGTGTAGGCCTTCATCGGCCAGAAGAAGTCGGCGAGGTCGCCCCGAGCCGGTGCGCTTCCGGCCAGGAGCGCCGGCAGGAGGAGCGCCCCCGCGAGAGCGAGGCCCGCCGCCGCGCCCGCGAGAGCAGCCCGGCGCGCGGAACTCTCCTCGTCCGGCCGCGTCGACATCCTCATGATTGTATTGGCTTCGAGCCCGCCGCGTCGCGCCGCGTGATGCCGGCGACGAAAAGAGAAACGCCCGGGCTTGCGGCCCGGGCGTTTCATAAATTCCCGGCGGCGTCCTACTCTCCCACACAGTTACCCGTGCAGTACCATCGGCTCCGAAGGGCTTAACTGCCGTGTTCGGAATGGGAACGGGTGGAGCCCCTTCGATATGGCCACCGGAAAACTCGGTTACTTACCAAGTCCCAGAATCGAGTCGTCATTTCGTTTCGCAAAGCAGCTCGCGCCTCAAGAATTTTATGGCCAAGCCGCACGGACGATTAGTACTGGTCAGCTTCGCGCCTTGCCGTAGCTTGGCAGCTTCCACATCCAGCCTATCAACGTGGTCGTCTCCCACGGTCCTTCAGAGGGGTTGCCCCCTGGGGAAATCTAATCTCGGGGTCGGCTTCGCGCTTATATGCCTTCAGCGCTTATCCTACCGAACTCCGCTACCCGGCGTGTGCCGCTGGCGCGACAACCGGTGCACAGGAGGTTCGTCCAACCCGGTCCTCTCGTACTAGGGTCGGGGCCCCTCAAATTTCCTACGCCCACACGAGATAGGGACCGAACTGTCTCACGACGTTCTGAACCCAGCTCACGTACCGCTTTAACCGGCGAACAGCCGGACCCTTGGGACCTGCTTCAGCCCCAGGATGCGATGAGCCGACATCGAGGTGCCAAACCTTGCCGTCGATGTGAACTCTTGGGCAAGATCAGCCTGTTATCCCCGGCGTACCTTTTATCCGTTGAGCGATGGCCCTTCCATACAGAACCACCGGATCACTAAGTCCTGGTTTCCCACCTGCTTGACCTGTCCGTCTCGCAGTTAAGCATGCTTCTGCCTTTACACTTGACGGCGGGTTTCCAATCCGCCTAAGCATACCTTTGAGCGCCTCCGTTACATTTTAGGAGGCGACCGCCCCAGTCAAACTACCCGCCTGACCGTGTCTCCGGCCCGGATGACGGGCCTAGGTTAGAACTCCAGTGTCGCCAGGGTGGTATCTCACCGTCCGCTCCCCCGAGGCCAAAACCCCAGGTTCAAAGCGTCCCACCTATCCTGCGCAGACAGCACCAAAGTTCAAGGCCAGGGTGTAGTAAAGGTGCACAGGGTCTTTCCGTCTACGTGCGGGTACCCGGCATCTTCACCGGGAGTACAGATTCGCCGAGCGCGTTGCGGAGACAGTGCCCAGATCGTTACGCCATTCATGCAGGTCGGAACTTACCCGACAAGGAATTTCGCTACCTTAGGACCGTTATAGTTACGGCCGCCGTTTACTGGGGCTTCGGTTCAGAGCTTTGCTTGCGCTGACCCCTCTCCTTAACCTTCCAGCACCGGGCAGGCGTCAGACCCTATACGTCGTTTTCGACTTTGCAGAGTCCTGTGTTTTTGCTAAACAGTCGCCTGGGCCTGGTTATTGCAACTCGCGATCGCCTCGGGGGCAAGCCCCTACACGAACGCAAGCACACCTTCTTCCGAAGTTACGGTGTTAATTTGCCGAGTTCCTTCGCAACGCTTCACTCGAGCGCCTGAGGATTCTCTCCTTGACTACCTGTGTCGGATTGCGGTACGGACGCCCTCCGAGCTCCGAAACGAGGTTTTTCTAGGCAGCGTGGCATCATCGACTTCAGGCCTTGCGGCCACCCCATCACCTCTCGGCGTTAGCGAGGGAACGGATTTGCCTATCCCCTCCGCCTACGGGCTTGGCCCACGTCAACTCCAACGCGCGGGTCCA
>Ga0116141_10004078_pt1 | contig 12318 bp, 8 predicted proteins | sample AD_UKC097_MetaG_FD_89744 | JGI IMG/M metagenome (GOLD analysis project Ga0116141, IMG submission 89744) | Active sludge microbial communities of municipal wastewater-treating anaerobic digesters from USA - AD_UKC097_MetaG | ecosystem: Engineered > Bioreactor > Anaerobic > Digestate | place: USA... | reverse complement strand
ATTGCTCTGTTCGTGCCGTTCTCTACGGAAGGCTTGATCTGGGCAGCGGGCTACACGGTGAATGTGGACTTCACTTACACAAATGGCGGCCCGCTGACGGTGACCATCGGCGACTTCGGTGCCGAATTGGATCCCGCCGGAACGTTGACTCTGCCGGATGGGCGCCAGATCTCCGATGACGATGGTGGCGAGGGCGATGATGCCATGATCGCCCTGCAGGATGCTCCCGCCGGAAGATATCGCCTGACTGTTCGTGGCCAGGGTGGAACCTTCGGTCGCTTCTCCGTCTCGGCTGTTCCCGAGGTGATTGGCGAACCGACCACGATGATCTCGTTCGGGCAACGGGTCCAAGGCAGGATTGCATACCTCACCGAGTTGGATCAGTTCACCTTCTATGCTCAGGTCGGCGACTTCATCAAGGTCGCGTTGACCGATTCGGGAAGCGCACTCGATCCGTTTCTGACCTTGCAGGGGCCGGATGGATTCACCTCCATGATGGACAATGACAGCGGACCGGATGATGATGCCCTGATCGTCGTCGGCTCGGCCACCATTGCCGGTATTTACACCATCGGCGTAAGCGCCGCGCCCGCGACGACCGGTTTGGGTGAGTATGTGTTGATGCTTGCCTCCAATGTCATCAACGAGCGCCTGATTGCCGCCGGCGAGACGGTTTCAGGCAGCATCTCACTGGCCGGACAGGTTGATCGGTACTTGTTCGACAATCACGGTGGAGAGGAGATCACCTTCTACCTGGATGACTTCGATCCGCTGTTCAAGAAGGGTGGCGAGCTCAGGCCTTTCCTGACCCTGTGTAATGCAGCTGGAGAGCAGGTGGCCACGAACGCTCGTGGTGGATTGAACGACGATTCGTACATTACAACATCGCTGATGAGTTCAACGATTGAGGTCAGTGGCGGTCCGGATATGACCATAGGTCCGTATCGGCTTGAATATCGTATCGGGCCGTATGTCCCGCCGACCCTGAAGCCAGGCAGCGGCAACGAAACCTGGGTGTTCCTGAACGAATCCGAATGGTATTCCTTCGCGGGTACCGCAGGTCAGTCGGTTACGATTGGTGTGGATGACAAGAAGGGATCGCTGAATCCGGCGGTTCGTCTGTACGGCCCGGATGGCACATTGCTGGCGACAAGCCTGGATGCGTTCCCGGCACCGCAGGATGATGCCCAGATCAGGCTCTTCAAGCTTCCGACAACGGGCGTTTACATGGTGGAGGTCTTTGGCGAGAAGGGCAGCTATGGCGAGTCCAGGATCACTTTCCAGAAGCTGTAAGTCGCCATTGATTGAGTGAAGAACACAGCGGCGGGATTTCGATGAAATCCCGCCGCTGTCGGTTGTGCGTCAGGTGAATACCGTTCTCCTTGACACAAATAGGGGAATCCAGTAGCGTTTAAATTCCTTGAAGATCGCGGCTTTTGCTGCGAGAAACCCAGGAAACGAACGATATTCCGGGAGAGGAACGATACGAATCTCTCCTGAGGAGGAAACAGAGATGGTGGAAGGCAAGGCTTTGGGCCTCATAGAGACACGCGGCCTGGTCGGCTCGATCGAGGCCGCGGACGCCATGGTAAAGGCCGCCAGTGTCACGCTGATCGGCAAGGAAAAAGTCGGGGGCGGATTTGTGACCGTCATGGTGCGCGGCGATGTCGGCGCGGTCAAAGCGGCCACGGATGCCGGCGCGGCAGCGGCGCGCAAAGTCGGAGAAGTCGTCTCCGTGCATGTCATTCCGCGTCCGCACTCCGAACTCGAGAGCATTCTGCCGAAACAGGGCTGACACGACGGACCTGGCGGAAGAACCAGTCGGATCACCGGTGACTTGGGGACGCCCGAATGGACAAACGGCGGCCGCTGGGTTGCCGGTGTGTTGTTTGAGGCGTGAGCGCAACCAGGCCCTCACCCCAACCTTCTCCCGGAGGGACAGGAGGAAGTAGGCTCCGGAAGGGTGTTTCAGGTCAGGTAAGAAACACAATATCACCAGATCCTAAGGACTTTCAGTAGGAAGTATCTGATGGTGGATGACGTCGAACTCCGCGCAATAGAGGAAATTGTCCGGCGTGTCATGGACCGGCTGGTTCAGGAAGAGCAGCCGTCCGATCCGAACCGGAAGGGGGTGCGGATCGGGGTCTCGGTTCGTCATCTGCACCTGTGTCAGAAAGATGTGGAGATTCTTTTTGGAGAAGGATACAAGCTCGAACCGCGCAATGAGCTCTATCAAAAGGGCGAATATGCCACAACCTCGGCGGTAACCCTGGTCGGTCCGCGAATGCGGTGCATGGACCAGGTCCGAGTACTCGGTCCCACGCGGGACCGGACCCAGGTGGAAGTTTCCCGCACCGACGCGATCTTTCTGGGGATCGATCCCCCGGTTCGTCCTTCCGGCAATCACGAAGAGACAAACGGAATCATTGTGGTCGGGCCGGTGGGGGTTATTCACCTGAAACAGGGAGTGATCCGCGCCAATCGGCACATGCACATCCACACCTCCGATGCCCAACGCTGGGGACTCAAAGATAACGACACGGTCCGGGTTCGAATTGCGAACGCCCACAAGAACACGGTCCTGGAAGGTGTTCAGGTGCGGGTGCGAGATACATTCCGGGCGGAAATGCACGTGGACACGGACGATGCGAATGCGTGCAGCGTATCGACCGGAGATTTTGCGGAGATTCTGGACTGAGAATGGATATCGACCGGCTGACAGAGGTGATCACCGAGGAGGTCCGAAAGTACCTTGCGGAGAACGGGCCATCCGCGCCGGCCTGCGCTTGTCCCTCTCCGGCGGTCAGTGGCGGGACGGTGCAGGATGGGGGGAATCGTGTTTCCCCGGCACCGAAACCGGCGGAGCCTTCCGTACGACAGCCTGTTCCGGGGGCAACGCAAAAAGTGCTCTGCCTGATTCACGGTGAGATTGAAGAGGAGCGGGAATTCTCTGCGGCTCTGGGGCGCTGGCCCCAGGACGGGATCGCCGTGGAGGCTTTTATCGGGAGTTCCGTGGACCGGAAAGCGCTGGAGAATCGGGGAGTTCGGGCGATTTCCACTCTTTCTGAATTGGGACTGCGGAATGAAAAGATCAAATCCTATCGGGCAGTGATTGTTCCGAGCCTGGATCGAACGCTGGCGGCGAAGATCGCACTGGGGATCGCGGATGAGGATTTGATAGAGATTATTTTTTCGGCGCTGTTCTATCGAGTCCCGGTGCTGGCGGCGCGGGAGCGGCTGCTTCCCAATTCCCAGACGGCGCATGGGAACAACCTGCCGGGAATGGCGGACAAGATCGCGGGATATCGCGCCGACCTGGAGCGAATGGGGATGGCGGTCGTTCCCATGAAGGAAATGCTGTCGCGGGTGGTCCATAGCGCGAAGGTGGCGATTCCCAACTCAGGGGAGGTTATCGGCCATTTGATTACGGGAGAGGATGCGAAGGACCTTCCGGGTCCGGTGATTCGTGTGGAGCGGGGCGGACTGGTGACACCCACGGCGCGGGAGTTGCTGGCGGAAAGAGGGATTGAGATTGAGATTGTGGGGAAGGGCTGACTGAATATCCCTCACCCCAGCCCTCTCCCGGAGGGAGAGGGGGAAGAGTGGATCTTCCGGGGGAAGAGGGGCGGAGTGCGGGATTGAAAAATCGGTGAGCTGGGCAGTTTGCCGAGTTTTCCATCTTACACTCCGATCAGCGAAGGGGCGATCGATTATGGACGAAGCACGAATAACCGAAATAGTCCGGCAGGTCCTGGCAGAGTTTCAGGCAGGCGGCGGAACGGTGGCGAAGGCTGCGGCTGCGCCTGCCGCATCTCCATCCGTTGCCACAGTTGTCCCTTCCGGCGGGAATGATGGGATCTTCGGAGATATCGAAGATGCGATCAATGCCTCGGTTGCGGCCCAGGCCCAACTGGCGGCGATGGGAATGGATATGCGCAAGAAGATCGTCTCAGCCATCCGCCAGACCGCTCTTGCGGAAAGCAGGCGACTGGCGGAGCTGGCTGTGGCCGATACCGGCATGGGTCGCGCGGATCATAAGCAGGCCAAGAACGATCTGGCCACAGAGAAAACGCCCGGGACGGAAGACCTTGTGCCGGATTGTTTCACCGGCGATCACGGAATGACCTTTGTGGACTATGCTCCATTCGGGGTGATCGGGTCCATTACTCCCTGCACGAATCCCACATCCACGATCATCAACCATGGCATTGCCATGATTGCGGCGGGGAACAGCGTGGTGTTCGGACCGCACCCGGCGGCGATTCAGTCCACCCTGGAGGCGATCCGAACGCTGAATCGCGCCATCATTCGCGCAGGCGGCCCCCCCAACCTGTTGACCAGTATCGCGGAACCGACTCTTCGAACGGCCAAGATCCTGATGACGCACCCGAAAGTGAACCTGCTGGTTGCGACCGGCGGGGCAAGCGTGGTGAAAGCCGCGATGACGAGCGGCAAGCGGGCCATCGCTGCCGGGCCGGGGAATCCGCCGGTGGTTGTGGATGAGACGGCCGATTTGCCGAAGGCCGCCAGGGATATCATCGCCGGGGCCAGTTTCGACAACAACATGCCCTGCATCTGCGAGAAAGAGTGTTTTGTGGTCCAGACCGTTGCTGACCAGTTGATTCTGGAGATGCAGCACGCGGGTGCGTATCTGATTAACCGTCAGCACGTGGATTCGCTCACGAAGATTCTCATCAACGAAGAGGGGCATCCCAATCGGGAATATGTCGGGAAGAGTCCGCAGGTTCTATTGAGCGCAATCGGACTCAGCGCCCCCTCGAACACCGATCTGGTGATTTGCGAAACGGCCGAGGAACACCCGTTTGTTCAGGAAGAGCTGTTGATGCCGATCCTGGCGATTGTGCGGGTTCCGGACTACAACGCGGCGGTGGAGGCGGCGGTCCGCGCGGAACACGGATTCCGTCACACGGCGATTATTCATACGGCCCGCATCGACCGGATCACGGATTTTGCGAAACGGATACGAGTCAACTTGTTTGTGGCAAACGGACCGTGTGGGGCGGTGTTAGGCTCCGGTGGGGAAGGATACATGGCAATGACCATTGCCGGGCCGACGGGGGAAGGCGCGTGCACACCGAGGATATTCAGCATCCGTCGTCGAGTGGCGTTGCCGGGATCGTTGCGGGTGTTGTGAGAACCACCGGCAGAATCCCGATTCCAACCGATCCCCTCACCCGGAATTTCCCTCACCCCAACCCTCTCCCGGAGGGAGAGGGAGAAGAGGCGGGAAAAGGACATAAAACCACAAAGACACGAAGACACCAAGAACATAAGAGACATAAACGGGGATTGGTGGGGGGAGCGTATAATCTCGGAATTTTATTCAGGAATGTGGCTTTATTATGGATAGTCAGGAAGTTCGTGAACGGTATTGCGATTTTTTTGTGAGGCATGGGCATAAGTCCCTGCCGAGCGATTCCCTTGTGCCGCGTAATGACCCGACCCTGCTGTTTACCAGCGCGGGGATGGTGCAATTCAAGCCGTATTTTCGCGGCGAGATGGGGGATGCGCTGAAACGGGCCACCACGTGCCAGAAATGTTTCCGCACCTCCGATATCGAAAATGTGGGATTCACGCATCGCCACCATACTTTTTTTGAAATGCTGGGCAATTTCTCGTTCGGCGACTATTTCAAGCAAGACGCCATTCGGTGGGCATGGGAGTTCTCCCTCGAAGAATTGAAACTCGATCCCAACCGGATCTGGGTGTCTATCTATACGGACGATGAAGAGGCCGCTGAGTTGTGGGAAAAGGAAGTCGGATTTCCCCGGGGGCGGATTGCCCGATTCGGCGTGGATGACAACTGGTGGCCGGGACCGGGGATTGCGGGACCGAGCGGCCCGTGTTCCGAACTGTATTACGACATGGGGGCGCAGTACGGTCCCGACACCGGGCCGGGCGATGACAATGACCGCTACCTGGAATACTGGAACCTGGTTTTCACGCAATACGACACGCAGCAGGACGGGTCGCAGAGGCCGCTGGCGCGGAAGAATATCGACACGGGCGCGGGTCTGGACCGGATCGCTGCCATTGTGCAAGGGAAATTCTCCAATTTCGAGAACGATATGCTGTCTGCTTCCGTCGCTCATCTGGAGGAACGTACGGGCGAGAAATTCGGTGCCGATCCGAAAAAGGACATTGCGTTCCGGGTGATTGCGGATCATGCGCGGGCGACGGTGTTTGTGTTGACGGATAATGTCACACCGTCCAATACGGGCCGGGGATATGTACTCCGGCGGATCATGCGTCGTGCCATACGGTACGGCTTGGTTCTGGGAATCGACCGGAATCTGCTGGTTCCGGAAATGGAAGTCGCTGCCGATGTAATGCGGAACCAGTATCCCGACCTGATCGAGAATCTCGATTTCACGCGGAAAGTGGCGGAAGCCGAGGAACAGACGTTTCGAACCACACTGGAGCGCGGGCTTGCCATGCTGGATGAGACCGTGCGCCAGATGAAAGAGTCCGGTCGGACGGTCCTGGACGGTCGGGAAGCGTTCAAATTGTATGATACCTACGGATTTCCGGCGGATTTGACGCAGGAGATTCTGCGGGAATCGGGACTCTCGTACGATGAACCTTCTTTTGAGCAGGCCATGGAAGACCAGCGCCGTCGCGCCCAGGCGGCCTGGAAAGGGTCCGGCGAAACCAAGACGGAAATCGACCGGGATCTGGCGGCAACGGTGTTCACCGGCTATGAGTCTTTGCGCGAAGAAACCACGGTTCAGGCATTATTCCGGGACGGGAAATCCATTGAATCGGGAACCGAGGGGGATCTGGTGGAAGTGGTTCTGGAGAAGACACCTTTTTATGCGGAGTCGGGCGGTCAGATCGGCGATCAGGGGGTGATTCTTCAAGGAAATGCTCTGCAGATTCAAGTCGATACGGTGCGCAAGACGGCGAACCAGGTTTCTCTCCATTGCGGGCGGATTCTGAAAGGAACCGTGGCGGTCGGTTCCGAAGTGACCGCTGCGGTCGATTCGGAGACACGCCTTCCGACCATGAGTCACCATACCGCCACCCACCTCTTGCAGGCTGCACTGCGGAAGGTGCTTGGAACGCATGTCAAGCAGTCGGGTTCCTCGGTGGGGCCGGATGCGTTGCGGTTCGATTTCACGCACTACGCGGCTGTGACAAAAGAGCAGCTTTGCGAAATTGAGGCGATGGTGAATCGATGGGTGTGGGAGAACCATCCGGTGCGGTGGTCGGTTGTTCCCATGGAGAAAGCAAAAGAGCGGGGTGCGATGGCGCTGTTTGGGGAGAAGTATGGGGACGAAGTGCGGATGATCGAGATCGGCGGAGAGGAAAGGCCGGTCAGCATCGAACTATGCGGCGGAACCCATGTGAATGCGACCGGGGCAATCGGGCCTGTGCGGATCATTGCGGAGAGCGCCATCAGCGCCGGGAACCGGCGTATCGAAGCCGTGGCGGGACCGGTCGGCATCGACTATACTCTGAGTCGCGAGAAGATCTTATATGCAGTTGCTCAGACGTTGAAATCCGGTGTGGAAGAGGCCCCATCGAGGATCGAAAGGCTGTTCGAGCAGAACCGTGCCCTGGAGAAAGAAGTCAGAGAACTTCGAGAGAAGCTGCTGCGGGGGGAGGCGGTAAACCTGCTGGACGGCGCGGAAGAGATTAACGGGATTACGGTTGTCTTGCGGACCTTTGAGGCGGAAGGGAAGAACGAACTTCAGGCGGCCGTGGACCAGGTGCTGCCGAAGATGAAATCGGGAGTGGTGGTGTTTGCCGTGGTCGAACCGGACAAGGTGACCCTGGTTTGCGGCGTGACGGAAGACCTGAAAGGAAGATTACCCGCTTCCACGCTGGCGAAAGAACTGGCGAAGATTGTCGGTGGGGGCGGTGGAGGTCGCGCGGACCGCGCCCAGGCAGGCGGGAAAGATCCGTCGAAGATACCGGATGTGTTTGAGGCGGTAAGGAAGAGAATTATGAATTATGAAGGATGAATGATGAAATAAAGAAAGAGGGGATGGAACGGAGATTGTGGGGAAGGCAGAAGTGAACAGCGGGTGATTTCCCTCACCCCAACCCTCTCCCGGAGGGAGAGGGAGAAGAGATCGGCACAGGCTTCCAGCCTGTGGAAGGATAATGCGGTCATGGCACGCTAGTCTATTGCAGCAGGTGATCCTTTAGCCGGGAAAGAAGACGATGCGATACCTGGATTTCGAACAGCCGTTGCGGGAAATCGAGACAAAGATCGAGGAACTGGAGACCTACGCGCGGGGACGGGAGATTGACCTGTCCGAGGAAATCGGTCCCTTGAAGCGACGCTCCGAGGAATTGCTGAAAGAGATTTTCCAGAACCTGACACCATGGCAGCGGATTCAGTTAGCGCGTCACCCGGATCGTCCGTATTTCTTGGACTACATGAAAATGATCGCGACCGATTTCGTGGAGCTGCACGGGGACCGGAATTTTGCGGATGACCAGGCGATAGTCACAGGGCTTTGCGCGATAGACGGGCGCTCGGTTGCGGTAATCGGGCATCAGAAGGGACGGGATACGGAAGAGAACCTGCGCCGGAATTTCGGCATGGCTCATCCGGAGGGATTCCGCAAGGCGATGCGGATTATGGAGCTCGCCGGGCGAGAGGGGCTTCCAATCATTACGTTCATCGACTCCACCGGGGCGTATCCCGGAATCGGCGCGGAAGAACGCGGGCAGCATGAGGCCATTGCGCGTAACCTGCTGGTGATGGCGGAGCTGCCGGTGCCGATTATCTGTGTGGTGACCGGGGAAGGCGGCAGCGGAGGGGCATTGGCTATCGGGATCGGGAACCGCGTGTTGATCCTGGAATTCGCCTACTATGCGGTATGCACACCCGAAGCCTGTGCCGCGATCATCTACAAAGATCGAACGCTTGCCAAAGATGTCTCCGGGAATATGCGCATTATCGCCCCCGATTTGCTGCGGCTTGGGCTGATAGAGGAAATTATTCCCGAACCGTTCGGCGCGGCGCACCGCAATCCCAGGGAAGCGGCGCAGAATATCAAGAGCACCATTTTGCGTCACCTGGACGAGCTCTCCCTGTTATCACCCCAGGAACTGATCGACCTACGATATCAGCGGTTCCGGGTGATGGGGCAGTTTGTCGAGAGTCCGGCGTGAAGAGAATTACGAATTACGAATTAAGAATTAAGAATTAAGAATTAAAGAACATTGGATGGGGTGGGGAAAGAGATCGGTTTCGGAGAGATGAAGGGTAAGATCCTCACCGCCCGGCCCCCTCTCCAAGGGTGGAGAGGGGGAGATTATCCCCCCCATTTTATGGTGCGGTATGTCAGCAACAATACAAATCGAAAATGTAACGAAGAGATTCAAAGACACAGTGGCTTTGGATCACGTGACATTCTCTCTCAACGGCGGCGAAATTTTCGGTCTGCTGGGACCGAACGGCGCGGGGAAAACCACGTTGATGCGGATTCTTGTGGGCATCCTCGGCCCGGATGAAGGCCAGATCCGCATTGCGTCGGGCGAACGAAAGCGGCTCAAAGAACGGATCGGATACCTGCCGGAAGAACGCGGCCTCTATCCCAAGATGAAAGTCGGGGAGTTCCTTCAGTATTGCGCCCGGATGAAGGGAGTGCCGAAACCGAGTCTCCCGGAGATGATTCGCCGGGGATTGGAGCGAGTCGGCCTGGCCGGACAAGAGGAAAAGAAAATCGGGGAACTCTCCAAGGGAAACCAGCAACGGGTGCAGCTGCTGATCACCCTGATTCATCAACCGGACATTTTGATTTTGGACGAACCGTTTGCCGGTCTGGACCCCATCGGTGCGGACAAGATGAGGGACATTCTTACCGAAGAGGCACAACGAGGCGCGACGGTGATTATTTCGACACATCGCATGGAGGACGCGGAACGGCTCTGCAGGAGTATCGCGCTGATTCATCGCGGAAAACTGATCCGCTGGGGAGTACTCGACGAGATCAAGAAGTCGGAAGGTAGAAATCAACTGATTGTGGAGTACTCGGGGGACGCGGAGATGGCGGGAACGGCGCCGGGAATACTCTCCGTAAAAAAAGACGGGTCCATTCTATACCTGGAAATTGAAGACGATTCGTTTATCCCCGGAATTCTAAGAGATCTGTCTGCCAAGACGGATCTCTACGGAGTCAGAAAAGCGGAGCAGACTCTGCACGATATTTTTGTTCACCTGGTAGAGAACGAGGAAAACAAGAGATGACTTTTCGCTTTCGGAATATCGCCCTGGTGGCGGGCAGAGAAATCCGTACGATTGTTGTCACAAAGGGATTTCTCCTGATGCTGTTTCTCCCTCTTCTCATGCTGGTTCTGGCATTGAGCCTGATGCCGTTGGCGGAAAAAGTCATGACCCGCTCGGTAAAGGAAAGAACGACTCCCGTTCGAGTTCTTGTCTACACGCCCGATCCGGGAATTGTGGAAGCCTGGAATGCGTCCTTTTCGGGTCAGAAACTCCCCAACGGCAAGCGGGTATTTGAACTGACACCGATGCAAGACGAAAATGCCGGTGAACAGGAATCCGTAGCGAAAGGGATGGAAAATGTCCGAACGAGACAATGGGATGCGTTCGCGGTGATTCATGGCGATATTGCTCAGGACGGGAATTGCGAGCTGCACACCCCACGCGGATTCGACATGGCCTTTTCATTCGACCTTCGACGAGGATTGCAGGATGCCGTCCGCCAGGAGCGTTTGAAAAAGGAGGGCCTGGACCCGTCCCGAATTGGCTACCTGACACGCGGGATTGAATGGAATGAATTTGAAGTAACCGAGGCTCCTGCTGCGGAAGGAACGGATACGCCAAAACGGAAGAAGGATTTTAATACATTATTTGCGCCGGCGATGGTCTGCCTGATGATGATGTTCTTTCTTACTCTCACAACCAGCCAGCGCCTGTTGCGCGGTGTGGTCGAAGAAAAAACATCCAGGGTTGTCGAGATTCTTCTCTCGTCTCTGTCCCCCACGGAACTGCTGGCCGGGAAGGTCTTGGGATTTTATGTTGTGGGACTGATTCAATTTGCCTGCTGGGTCGGCATCGGAGCTATCGCTTTACAGAGCAAACACATTGATCTCTCAGGATTCATTCCGCCGATGTACTTCTTGCAGTTCCTGATTTTTCTGACAACGGGATATCTCTTTTTCGCCTCTGTGTTCGCGGCGATTGGCGCGATTGTCGGGGATGAGACGGAATCGCATCAGCTGCAGGGAATTATCACGCTGCCCATTATTATCCCGATGATGTTCAACTTTGTGTTTATTACCCAGCCGAACTGGTGGGTGGTCAGGCTGGTGAGTTACATTCCTTTTATTACTCCGGCGGCGATGTCGATGCGTCTGATCGCCGCGCCCATCCCCTGGTGGGAGATCTTGTCAATTGCTTTGACTACCGTGGTTTTTGCGGTATTGGGTATTCTTGCTGCCGCGCGTATTTTCCGCGTGGGGATTCTGATGACGGGAAAACGTCCGGCGTTGAAAGAACTCTGGAAGTGGTGTTTTCACCGGGATGTGGAGGCGGTAATGGAGAATTGATTCCAGGGGGAGAGGACAATTCTGTCCTGGGTAGGTGGGTCACAGACCCGCCCCTGCATCGGTTTGATCCTCAGAGGGGCGGGATTCGGTTCTCATTGGCTTGCTTCTGTATCACGAAGTCAGCCTATTGCTGTGCCAGGATTTCAACGCCCATGTTATCCACTCCCTGGTAGAGCGTATAGATCCATCCTTCATCATCCACCACGGCCCAGCTTTCCCGGTGGCCCTTTACCGAAAGACAGATGCTTGTGATGTAATCTCCGTTGTTGTTGAATTTCATGATTCCGACACGGGTCCCATCGTCGATCTGCAGAGCATTGTCATAGCCTTCCTTTCCGCGAACGGTTACATAGACATTTCCCCAGCGGTCTCCCGCGATACTGTGAAAATAGATCGGTCCGTCGGGTGGATCGCCATGTGAAAATTCAAGGAGGTATTCTCCTTTTCCGGTCAATTTTTGACAGGGACCGTAGTAATTCTGTACAAATACATCTCCGTTCGGATCGACGATCAATCCATGTGGGGCATTGAATCTGCCTGGCCCCATACCATCCTCGCCGAACGTGTACAGGAACTCCCCGGAAGGATCGTAGACCCCCACCCGCATATTATCGACATCCGTCACAAAGAGATGTCCCTGCGGATCGAAGCCCATTCCATGCGCGCGAAGAATATCCCCCGGTCGGGTTCCCTTTTCGGCGAAAATTCGAAGAAAAGTACCGTTGGGATCGAACACCTGGATACGGGGGCGGTCGCTTTTCTGAT
>Ga0116141_10004074_pt1 | contig 12320 bp, 6 predicted proteins | sample AD_UKC097_MetaG_FD_89744 | JGI IMG/M metagenome (GOLD analysis project Ga0116141, IMG submission 89744) | Active sludge microbial communities of municipal wastewater-treating anaerobic digesters from USA - AD_UKC097_MetaG | ecosystem: Engineered > Bioreactor > Anaerobic > Digestate | place: USA... | reverse complement strand
TTCCCCACCCCGGACAACCTCAGCCGGCAGGAGCCCTCTCCGGCGCCTCCATATTCCTCGCTCCCGGTCACGGCTGGTATTACAGCGGAACCGCCTGGATTACCCAGCGTCAGTGGTCTTATGAAATCATTGAGGATCATCTCAATGCGGAAATGGTTCTTCAATATCTTGCCGGTTACCTGTGGAATGCCGGGGCGAGGGTTTACACATGCCGTGAGCGCGACATGAATCCCAACATGGTCATTGTTGATAATGGCGGCACAGGGTATTCCGAAACAGGAGCCTGGGAAACAGAAACGGATACGGCTGAAATCACCGGGGCGTATGGGGGCGCCCTGCGCAAGGCCGTCACTGTAACAGGCGCTCTGACGGCAACCGCGACGTTCACCCCCAATGTCCCGGAGGAAGGGTTTTACGCCGTTTATGTCTGGTATCGCGCCGTGGAAAGCAGCACCACGACCGATGCGCAAATCCATATCAATCACACCGGCGGCGCCAGCACATGGATTCAGAATCAGAACCATGACGGCTATACATGGAAATATCTGGGAACTTATCACTTCAACAAAGGCGCGAATCCGGATGCAGGTTCGGTCACCATCACAAACCAGAGCGCAACGGCGGGAAATTATGTGATCGCGGATGCGATTCGTCTGGGCGGCGGCATGGGGGAATATGTTCCCTCCGGAGCAACAACCAGCGGACGTCCGCGCTACGAAGAAGCCGGCATCTATCATGCCGGGTTCATGGGTTACACCTACAATTTGGGCCGGACCGAATCCATGCCGAAGTATGCGGGGTGGGAACACGAAACATGGGAAGCCGGAACCGGCGCCTATTTTTCACTCCATAATAACGCCGCGGGGGGAACCGGGACGGAAACCTATTATTCCACATCCGGGGTCGCGGGTTCAAAGGAACTGGCGGATGCCGTTCATGCCGAAGTTATGAAAGATGTCCGCGCCGGATGGTATTCCGGCTGGGCCAATCGCGGGGTGAAAACGGCCAATTTTACTGAGATCATCTCCGACAGCCAGAACGAGATGCCCGCGGCGCTTATTGAGATAGGGTTTTTTGACCGCCCCGACCGCGATGTGTATTACCTGAAGGAGGCGGAATTTCACAACATCTGCGCCCGCGCCATATTCCAGGGTATGGTAACCTTTTACACATCATATTATTCCACCCGCTTCACCAATAAAACCCTCCTGCCCGAACCGCCGATCCATTTCACCGCGCGCAACAATCCGGCAAGCGGCGTTCGGCTGACGTGGGATGCCCCGCCATCCAACACGGGCAATGGTTATCTGGGCGACCCTGCGACCAGATACAAGGTGTATCGCTCCCGCAACGGCAAAGGTTTTGACAATGGCGTGGAAACCATCCAGAACAGCCTTGTTCTCGAAGAAGGCTTTCTGCCAGGGGAAGTCTGGCATTTCCGCGTGACCGCCCTCAATGCCGGAGGAGAATCCTTTCCCACAGAGGTTCTTTCCGTTCGCATCCACGAAGGGATTCCTCCCGTGCTGATTGTCAATGGTTTCAGCCGCCTGGACCGGGGACAGAATGTCATGGAACGCGATCGTCAGTCCGGAAAGGATGCAAGCCGGGTTCTTCTGTGGAAGATGAACTCTCGGGATTATTCGCTTCCTCACGCCACAGCCCTTGCCGCCGCCGGATATGACTTTGATTCCGCATCCTTGAAGGCCGTTACCGCCGGCCGGGTCTCCCTCGGCGAATACAAGGCGGTTGTCTGGATCGGTGGCGCGCAGGGCGGCCTCAACCCGATCGTGGATGTCGCCTATGATCTTCCGTCGCTTGATGCCGCATCGCGCACGCTTCTGGGGGAATATCTTGATGGCGGCGGAAAACTGTTTATCTCCGGCGCGGAGATTTCGCAGGACCTTGGCGGAGCATCGCCTCGCGATGCCGCCTTTCTATCGGGACGGCTGCGGGCCGCGCACCTGCTCGACAGCGCCGGAATCTTCAACGCGTCCGGCGCACCGGGCAGTATTTTTGAAGGACTGTCCCTGGACTTTGACGACGGAACCGGCCGATCATACCGCGTTGGTTCACCGGATGTGCTCTTGCCGGCAAACGGTTCCATGGCGGCCCTCATATCCAGCGTTTCTTCCGATCCGATCATCCTTGAAGATTTTGATGATCTGACGGGGTGGTGGGACCCCAACTCTTCCGGCCAGACCAATGCCGACAACGCTACGGAGGGTGTGGTTGATACCACCACCAAATTTGAGGGAACGGCATCGGGCCGCCTCAGATATGTCTGGGGCAGCGGGAATCATATCCGCTGGTATAATCCGGCGCGTCCGGCCATGCCCGCAACTTCGATATTTTCTGTTCAGGTTCATGGCGACTCGTCCGGCCATCAGATGCGAATAAGTTTGCGAGACTCCGATAATGAAATATTTGCCAATGACTGGATGACGATTGACTGGACCGGCTGGCGCGATGTGCGTTTCAACATTTCCGCTGACAACAAGTCCTTCTGGTATGCTCCCGGAGACGGCGCGCTGACCGGGCCCTCGGTGGGATTTGACAGTCTGGAGCTGCGCAAGATCGGCGCTCAGGATACCGGAGACATTCACTTCGACATCGCCCGCGCCCTTCCCCCGCAGGAAGGGGGAGGGCAGGTCATGGCGGTTCAGTATGGGACGCCCGGCTCACTGGTTTTCATGACCATCCCCTTTGAAACCATTGCGGCAGAAAATGACAGAAATGATCTTATCGCCCGGATCTTTGATTTCTTTTTCCCGGAGCAATCCATGTCAGTCTGGGCACTGTATTAGCAGCGGGTTTCCCTTACTGGTATAAAATGCGCAATAACAATGCGGTTGCGCTTGACAGGGAAGGGCATTTGTGACATGCGGACAAGAAGATAGTTTGAGATGATGTGTCTGGTGTTGTCGCTTTCCCTTATAACAGCCAGCCCATTCTTTCCGTGGAGGAGACTTATGCCGCACCGTATTAAAATCATGCCCTGTCTGGATATGCAGAACGGACGCGTGGTCAAGGGTGTTCACTTCGTGGATATCCAGGACGCGGGCGATCCCGTGGCTTGCGCCGAGGCGTATTGCGCCGCCGGCGCCGATGAGCTGGCCATGCTCGACATTACCGCCACCGTTGAGAACCGCAAAACCATGCTTGAAGTGGTCCGCAATGTTTCCCGCGTGGCCACCGTTCCCTTCACTGTGGGAGGAGGTATCCGGGATGTTCCCACCGCTCACGACGTTCTTTCGGCGGGAGCCGACAAGGTTTCCGTCTCCAGCGCCGCATTCCGCACACCCGAAATCATACCGGAGATGGTGAAAGCCTTCGGATCCCACAAGATCACCCTTGCGATTGACGTGGATCGGAACCCCTCGCTTCCCTCGGGATACGAGGTTTATATTGACGGCGGCCGCACCGCCACCGGCAAGGATGCCATCGAATGGGCCAAACAGGTCCTGGATTATGGCATAGGTTGCCTGCTTCCCACAAGCAAGGCTACGGACGGCGCGAAAACAGGCTATGACCTTGAAATCATCCGTCAACTGGCCGCATTTTCCACCGTTCCCATCGTCGCCTCGGGAGGCGCGGGAACCATGGAACATTTCCACGAGGCGGCGCAGGCCGGAGCCCGGATTCTCCTGGCTGCGTCCGTTTTTCACTTCGGCATTATCAAGATTCCCGAACTGAAGGAATATTTGCGCTCCCAGGGGCATCCGGTTATATGAGTTTAAGAACCGCAATGCCGGGGTGGCGCGCCACCCTGATTATTCAGGGTGTGATTGTCGCGCTGGTGCTTGCGGGGCTTGCCCGCAAGGCAGCCGCGCAGGGTCCCGTTGCGCCTCCCCGGCGCGATGATCCCGGTCTTCGCCTGGAAATTGCCGAAAAACAGCAGGTTTATGTTCCCGATTTTTTCAGCGCGGACGCGCTGACATCAACACCGCTTGTGGTTTTTTTTCACGGGGCGGCCTGGTGTGCGGAGCAGACGTTTTATGATGGGCGGCAGAATGCCGTTCTCGTATCCGTGCAGAAAACGGCGTCTTCAGACTGGGATGTGTGGGAAATAGAATTTCCCGGCCTGATCAGCCGTGTTCAGAAAGTTCTTTCGGAAAACGGGGTTACTTCGGCGCCTGTGGGATCCGTCTGTCTGGCATCCTTCAGCGGAGGGTATGCGGCAATCCGGGCCATTCTCCGCCGTCATGCTGATGATCCCCTCATCACAGATGTTGTCCTGGCAGACTCCCTGTATGCCCCGCGCCTGGAGGGGCGACCCGATGATCTTGATCCGTCCGCAATGGAACCGTTTGTCCAATATGCCCGGCGTGCCGCGGCCGGCCGGGGGCGGATGATTTTCAGCCACCTGTATCCGCCGCTCGAGGAGCATCGCGGGAACACAACAACTCTGACGGCAAAGTGGCTCATGAAGGAAACCGGCGCCGTGGCGCGCCCGGCGACAGGCACGAATTCCCGCAGGGCTGTTCTCCTTTATAAAGCGGAAAAAGCCGGCCTCACGATCCTTGGTTACAGCGGCATGACCACTCAGGATCATTTCGAGCATTTTTATTCCATGGGTGACCTGTATCGGCGCTCGAGCCTTCCTCCCGCGCCATGAGCGGGACATCAGGGTGTTTTGTGGGCCTCAGCGGCCAGCCGATCCAGCCCGGCGCGGTGTTGCATGATTCGTTCCGCGAGGGCGGCATCCTTCGTGATGACAAGGACCTCTGTGAGGGCCACATCTTCAAGGGTAAAGACCAGCGAGCCCTCCTTTTCCATGAATTCGACGGGGATCGCGCCGTCCCTGGTGCTCCGGACTGCCCGGACGGGTTTCAGCCAGGGGGGTGTTCTGAATGTGACTTCTCCTCTGGGTATCGGGGCAAACAGCGAGCCGATGCGATCGGAGGCATGGTCGCGATTCACAAGAATCACGAGCGCTGTGTCCTGCCCGGAAAAGAGGGTTCGGCAGGTGAGCCATGCGGGACGGGCGGTCGCGAACGAGTCCGTCTTTCGCCCGGGCACATCCGCCACATGCGACAGCGCCAGAAGGGGTTCCAGGGCGCGGGCCTCCGCGTTCAGGCGGGCCAGTTCCGCCATCATCGCCCGGGCCTCGGTGTCGTCTGATCCGCAGCCCCGGCATTCCCCGTATGGAGTGAACCACCAGTAAGAGATGCCCTTTGCCCCTGCCGAGAGGGAGTAATAAAACTCGACGCGCTTTTCCTCCGGAGTGCCATACCGAAATACGCGGTCCCCGTCCTGGTAGGAAACGGAGTTGAGAATGACGTGGAAGGGGCGGGGCTCGCTGCCCGATCGGCCCACTTCGGCGGCGGCGAAGACGAAAAAGGGATGGCAATACTGGGCCAGCCAGCCGGGGTGCTTGTGATAGGTTGTCATGAGCTGGCCCTGATAGTAGGGATCCAGTGCCAGAATATCGGGCAGGGGCCCGTAAGTGAGCCAGTTGTCCGGTTTGTAGGTGAGGTCCACATTCAGGAGGGCCAGGTTCCGGGGATCGGCCCGCGCCCAGTTCTTCTGTTTTTCCACAATGCCCTGGGCGTATGACCCGAGGCGTTCATCGGGCGGCAGATCGTTCACGGCGTATTCGTGGGCGTCGGGTTCATCGAGGAGGAAATAGGCGTAAATCTGCCGGTTCTGAATGGTGGGGCCCCAGGGATCCCGGGGCATGTGCCGCAGCCCGGTCTTTTCCAGAAGGGTCAGACCCTCAGAGGACCATAAAAAGCCGCTCTGGTTGCCGGCCATGCCCATGTGTGTATTGAACAGGTGGGCCTGAAAAACGCGGCATACGTTCGCCGCCTGCTCAGCATCGGTGTCCCCGTTCCTGCGGTATCCCCACATGCCGAGGGCGAAGAAATCGTCGCGCGCGCGAATCACCGCCGAGGCTGTTCGACCGTCAGTTGTCACGGCGCGGATGTGATGAAAAGAGCCATGTGCAAGCGGGGGATCACATGCAATTGCGATGGGGAGAAAGCCTTCCGCGCTGTTGCGGCAGGTCTGGGGAGGAAGGGCTGCCGGGCGGCCGTCCAAAGCCAGAGTTTCGATGGTGAACGGCTGTTTATTTTCCTCGCGAATATAGACATGAGGGAGTTTTCCATTTTCGCCGAAACAAAGGGAAGCAATACGGAAAGAGGAGGGGTTCGTTGTTGTAACAGCGCATTCGGCGGACTGTGTATCGCCGGATTTGACAGCTACGAGCAGACGTTGGCCTGCGGGGAGGCGGCGCAAGCGGATGATGGCTTCCGCGACGGCTCCCGGCGGAATGGGATTGGGGCGGACCTGCCACCAGACGGGGCCGCCGAGGGAGGAGAGTCGCCGTCGGGTTTCCGTGGTAGTCAGGTCGGTGTCGTTGAGGAGAAAATGAGCAGCACGGATATCCTGATGTTCTTTTCCCCGGGGACGCAGCTGAGCCCCGAGGTCCAGGCCGTCGAGACAGATGCCATCCGCATCCACGGGCTTGTCGGACGTATTGTGCAGGAAAAGACGGATGGTGGCGCCCGGAGGGTGTGCCTTTTCATAGGGGACAGGGTCGCCAAGGCCCCGCTTGAGGTCCCAGCCGTCCTGTATCCACTGGATCAGCTCGGGAAAGGGGCGGTCGGGGAGATATTCGGGGTCGAGGGCAATCAGCGTTTCGGCAGAACCAGTCTCCGCCGCGGAGGTAAGTGTGCAAAGGGCAAGAATGAGTGCGGCAAGAATAATTTTCATGTCTGTAATCCTTTGCCTGGGACGCAAAATGGGGAATCTGGAATTGTATTGTGGATACATGGCAACGCTTCGATTGAAAATCAACCGGATAATCTCAAGGGGGTGAATTTCGGGAGCGTTTCCCGAAATCGGGAGAAGGATGAAAAGAAAAAACTTTGCATGCGCCAGAGAGGAGTAGTCTTTCCAATGCCACGTTGAATGTAAACCTGAAGTAGAGGCCAAACTCTGGGGGTCAGAACCCATAGCGAACGCAGTAAGGTTTGGGGAGTTGTGCGCCATGCCGTGAGGAATACAGCCCGTATCCTGTTATTTCCGGGTGTTCGAATGAGTTTTTCAGGGAAAAGTTAAAGGATTCAATAGCGTCTGACCCCCATAGACCGCCCTTCAGTGATCATGGAATGTACAAATAAATCTACTGAATCTACCACGGCGTCTGACCCCCGATATAATTTAGAAAATAGATCGTAACCTATTTAATTACAAAGTGATATCCATATATATGGAAAACTAATGTTCATTAAAATCTACTGAATCCGCCACGGCGTCTGACCCCCAACGGGGACCCTCCATGGTCATATTTCATGAGGATTGGGAATCTCACTGAAGCAAGTTGATAGCCGCTTGACCTTTTCGCGGATTCGGGAGATGCACCCGAATTATGAGCCGGACAAGAATCCTGTTGAAAGCGCGGACGGATTGTTTACATGATCTTGACATTCTCGGGGGGGAACGGCCGATTTATGATGGAAACAAGAATGATTCCCGAATTGCCTGTGCCCTGGGGCCGGCATGATTTATCATCGGGTGAAACGCTGAAATTCACCATTGGAGGGTGCCGCCTCTGGGCCCGGCAGAAACTGGGAGACTTGTGGCTTGCCTGGAATTATGAGGATTCGACCCTGAAGGAGGGTGATGACGCGGGGTCCTTGTTTGCCCGGGAACAGCCGCCGGAGCCTCCGGATGACACGTCCTGGCGCCGGTGGGCGTTGCGCGCGGCCGTTCGGGAACTTCGGCTGATGCCCGCCCTGCCGGACCGTCCGATTGTCGTCTGTCCGGATCATGCCTTTCACGTCGGGGTTGAGGCCCGGACCAGGGTGTATGTCCGTGTGCCGTTGTGGATTCGGGTGGAGGAAGAGGGACAGGGGGAGAGAACCCTCATCGAAATTCCGACCGTCAGGCTTTCGAACATCTGGTTTGGCGGGCTGATGGATGGCGAGTTGTGTTATTATATTTCCTCGGCGGCGCGGCGGCAGATGACACCGGACCTTATACATGCCGATTTGGCGGTCTGTCCCGTTCAGATAAACAATATATCGGGAGAGGATCTGGATGTGCAGAAAATCTGCCTTCGGGTGATCAACCTCTCCCTTTTTTGTGAAGGGGGGCATTTCTGGGCGGATGAAAGCCTTGTTAATTTCAAGGGAAAAGATTTTGGAAGCGTGTTTGATGTAACCGGGCGGGCGCCGGACGAAAAAAAGGGTGCGCGTCTGGTCATGCCTCCGCGAATCTCCGGGCGCAAAGGCTTTGTCACACGCATGTTTTCATCATTTCGTGAACTTGCCGGGATGCCGTATTATTGATCATGACCTGAACGGCGGGGGAAGGATCTGAATTATGGGAATTGACTGGAAGGCCATTGTAGATGCCATTACAATCGTCGTGCTGATACGCGTGGCGCTTTTAATCCTTTTGGGCATACCCTTTGTTTTCTGGTTGTCGCGCTTTGTGCGGATATATGTCGGGATGAAGCATTCCCAGCAGCGGGGATTCCTGGCTGGAAAAATCGTTTACTATACCGGATTGACGATCATCGTGATCACGGTGCTTCGTGAGACGGGTTTCCCCCTGACGCCTTTTCTGGGCGCGGCCGGCGTGGTAGGTGTCGCCCTCGGTTTCGCCTCGCAGACAAGCCTTTCCAACGTGATCAGCGGCATTTTCCTGATTGCGGAAAAGCCGTTCGAGGTCGGAGACACCGTGACAATCGGCGATTTTACAGGCGAGGTCCTCTCGATAGACACGCTTTCGGTGAAGTTGCGTTCTTTCGACAACAAGTTTGTGCGAATTCCCAATGAAACCATTGTGAAAAGCCAGATCACGAACCTGACCCGTTTTCCGATCCGGCGAATAGACCTGAGTTTCGGCATTGCGTATAAGGAGGATCCGGAGCATGTGCGAAGGGTTCTCATGGACATCGTTCACAAAAATCCCCAGTGCCTTGAAGACCCGGAAGCGATATTCCGCATCATGGATTTCGGTTCTTCCTCCGTTAACATCCTGTTTGCCGTATGGGTTCTCAGGGGCGATTATTTTACAGCGAAGAATGAGATCATGACGGAGATACTCAGGCGCTTTGCACGGGAAGGCATTGAAATCCCCTTTCCGCATCTTTCCGTTTATGCGGGTTCGGCCACGGCGCCCATTCCGGTGCGACTGGAAAACGACAGGTCGTGATCAGACAATGGCCGCGCGCCTCAGGCTCGCAACGGATTGATATTATTCCAGAGAGAAAATGGACAATTCCACGGGAACGGTCGGGTCCTGTCCCACGGCAAACTCCGAAAAGTGGTCTATGTTGGCCCAGGCATAGCCGCCTGCCGTGTATGTGCCGTAATGTCCCAGGATGGCATCCGGAGGGTTGTCGCCCCGGTGAATGTTTTCCGTAGCGGGGTTGACATTCTTCTCGACGGCATAAACCCACTTGGAGGTTCCGGAATCCCAGACTCGAATGGAAAGCCAGGAACCATCAGGAATTCCAGCGTCTGCCAAGTCCTGGGGAGTGTAATACAACTTCAGAGTGGCCTGGAACTGGCCGCTGGAGAGATAATACGGTGTGAGGACCAGTCTGCGATTCACCGCCTTTTCTCCGGCAAAGCCCACTTTTCCCTGGGGAAACGCGCCCTCCGCCTCGGTTGCCAGAATCAGCGAACTTTTGGCGGCGCTGCTTGACGTGACCTGCAGCTCTGTGCGGCCTGTTCCCGTGGATACGATGCCGGTTCCGCCGGGAATGAAATCCTGCGCCCCGTCCAGACGTCCGGTTTGTCCAATCCACGGGTCATACAGCACGTAACCGGACACGGGGTTTCCGGTTCCCGCGGGACCGGAATTATCACCCCACCAGTTTGGAGTCGCGTTTGTGAATTCCGCCGTACACTGGTTTCTCAGACCGGTCAGGTTGTTAAAGATATAGCAGTCGCTGATCGTGATGCCGGAGGAAGTGGCAATATCTATGCCTGACTGGAAATTGTTGATCGCAAATCCCGAGATGCTGGCATTATCGGCCAGAACCGTCAGGCCGGCGCTTGTCGGTTCCCCGTCAATAAAAGGAATTCCGTTTCCCTCAAGATGAATCCCTCTGTCCACGATCACGGATTCCCCGTATCTCCCCGCGTGAACCACGACAGTTCCGGTGGTGAACACTTCCTCGATCGCGTCTTGAATTGTGTTGAAATGGTCAACCTGCCAGCCCGGTGTTGCGGGAGAATAATCATCATCCACATACACGGTGAATGGTGGAAGCTCCTGGCAGGCGCCGATATTCGTTCCATCGCTCGCGGCAAAGAGAGCGGGGGAATTGGGCTTGACGCGCCACTGATCCCGCCTGACACCGGTCAGGCGGAAGAGGGGATCTTTTGTGGTCATATTATTGGTGAAGGTAAAGGCGCTGACGGGAGGATCATACCATCCAGCCTGAGCATAGGTTTCATCGCCGAACCACTGATAATGATACGCGGATGTGTAATACACCCAGTTGTTGTTAAAGAATAGGTTGTTGTAAATCTGAAACGATCCCTGGATCGGATTGGCGCCGCCTTCCTGATACAGGGCATACCAGCGGCAATTGGCAAAGATATTGTCCCTGATGATGATGTTGTTGCAGTTGTCACCGGTGCCCCAGAAGGAGATGCCCATCGTGGTCTTGTAGGTTTCCGTGCCGGGGTCATAGTCGAGATCTATTGTGTTATGGCTGATTATGACCTGGCCCAGACCCGGCCGGGGGCCGCCATAATAATAGGATATGCCCATGCGCATGCCGGAGCAATAGTTGTATGAAATCTCTCCCACGCGGTTGTCGTATCGGATGGAAATCCCATAGGCCTCCTTGACGCCTGTATACCAGATCCAGTCGTGGCACCAGTTGTTTGTGATTGTAAAGGGCGCCGCGGGGCTTCCATCATTCCCGGAGGCGTGTATGCCGGCCAGCTTGATTCGGTATAATTCACAGTTGGTGATGGTCAGGTTTCTCCCGTAGGCCCTGATGCCGCAATCAATGTCGTGGATGATGCAGTCGTCTATGGTGAGGTTGTCATAGCCGGTTGTAAACGAGCCGTCCCATATTCCACGGGCCTCGTTGTTTGCCAGGGGCAGAACTCCGCCGGCGTTTGTGATCCTGAGGCCCCTGATTGTAATGCCGGCGGCTGCCGGACGGATAACCTCCTGCCCGTTTGTACAGACGGGATTCACCGTCGGATATGTGCCGTCTCCCTGCAGGGTAAGTCCGGCTTTGTTAACGGTGACTCTTTCCGGATAGGGTCCTCCCGAGATGATAATTGTGTCGTTGGGATTAGCGGCGGTTACCGCGGCCTGTATGGTCGCGTGGTCAGCCGGGACATAAAGCGTTGCGGCGGAAATGGCAATTGGCAGGAACAATAGGAATAGAGTCAGAGATAAAAGATATGCACGTTTAGACATGTTTGATAACCTCCCGTCACGATGTGGAGGGAGGACTACCAGATAAACGGGATATCTGTCAATTTTAATTCAGATGCCGGGCGGCATTATTTGCCCCGGGAATTTCACTGTCCCGGAACAAGCAACTCCAACCAGGGCTTCTCATACCCTTCCCGGCAGGTGTTTGTGGCGCAGTGAATATTCCCGGACCATATGTGATACTGGCCGTCATTTACGAAGTGAACCTTGACCGGCAGATCGGCAAGAAGACCGGTCAGATGATCCTGCATAAGGTCGCGTCCTTCCACATGGGGCCCGCGCGGATCCGAGACAATCAAATGCCCGTTCATGACCACCGAGTTCACCATGTTGGGTATCACGGATTTGCCGTTCTTGTCGAACCAAGCCGGAACGTGAATGAAATCGTTGTCCTCAAGACTGAATTCCGTCTTCAGGTTGGCGATGATGGGTGCGATCCGTTCCGCGGCCAAGGCTTTGTTGTGGTTGACGAGGGCGGTGTTATTCAGGAAGGATTTCACGGACATTTCCTTTTCATAGCCTTCCAGCATGGGCAGGTCGCCCCATCCTTCATTCAACCACTTCTCGGCAAGTGCCAGCATGGCGGAGGGATCCACCACCAGAATTTTCCAGGGGCGGTCAGTCCTTCCGGACGGTATGAAACAGATCACCTCATCCACATGTTTGATCAGGAGCCATCCTGTGTCCACTCCGAGGGTGGGTCCCTGGGCGCCCTGGGCGTTGAGCAGGGCAACGATCTCGGGATTCAGGGAGGCAGAGCCGTTCACCCCGTAATAAATGCGGCCGAGGGGATATCCGGGAATTGGCGGTGTGCATTCGAGGTTTCCATACCAGTCCAGCCAGGCGTTGCCCCAGTCGCCGCGGGCGAATTCGGGACGGTATCTGCTGTATTCAAACCA
>Ga0116141_10004068_pt1 | contig 12335 bp, 11 predicted proteins | sample AD_UKC097_MetaG_FD_89744 | JGI IMG/M metagenome (GOLD analysis project Ga0116141, IMG submission 89744) | Active sludge microbial communities of municipal wastewater-treating anaerobic digesters from USA - AD_UKC097_MetaG | ecosystem: Engineered > Bioreactor > Anaerobic > Digestate | place: USA... | reverse complement strand
TGGTGCGGCACCTGCGCGCCGTCCACGCCCTTGTCGCGCAGCACCAGGCGCTGGTGCACGCCGAAGCGGTGCTGTTCGTCCACGATGACCAGCGCCAGCCGCGCAAAGGCCACCGGCTCCTGCAGCAGGGCGTGGGTGCCGATCACCAGCGGCGCGCCGGCGGCGATGCGCTCCAGCGCGGCGGCGCGCGCCCTGCCCTTCACCTTGCCGGAAAGCCACACGGCTTCGACGCCGAGCGGCTCGAACCACGCGGCGAAGGCCTGCGCGTGCTGCTCGGCCAGGAGTTCGGTGGGGGCCATCAGCGCGACCTGCGCGCCGGCCTCGATGGCCGCAAGCGCGGCAAACGCGGCGACGATGGTCTTGCCGGAGCCGACGTCGCCCTGCACCAGGCGCAGCATGGGTTCACCACGCGACAGATCCCCCGCGATCTCGCGCAGCACGCGGCGCTGCGCTTCGGTGAGCCGGAACGGCAGCGCGGCCGCGAGCCGGCGCGCCAGCTCGCCGCGCGCCTCCAGCGCCAGCGCGCCCTGGCGCTTCATCGAAAGGCGCTGGCGGCGCAGGCTGAGCTGGTGGGCGAGCAGTTCTTCCAGCGCAAGCCGACGCTGCGCGGGATGAGCGAAGCGGGCCAGCTCGGCGAGGTCCACGCCCGGCGGCGGACGGTGCAGGAAGCGCACCGCCTCGCACCAGCGCGGCAGCCCGGCATCGCCGAAGGCGCTCGAAGGAAGCAGTTCCAGCGCATCGGTTTCCGGAAGGTGTTCCAGCGCGGCACCGATCAGGCGCGAAAGCTGGATCGGCCCGATGCCTTCGATCGACGGATAGACCGGATCGAGCCGGTCGCCCAGGGTCAGCTCGACGTCGTCGGCGAGCACGCGGTAGCCGGGATGCACCATCTCCATTCCGAAGCTGCCTGCGCGCACCTCGCCATGGCAGAGCACGCGCGCGCCGACCGCGAGCGCCCGCACCTGAGCGGCGTGGAAATGGAAGAAACGCAGCGCAAGGCTCGCACCCGAATCGTCTCCCACCGCCACCCGCAGCACGGGCCGACCGCGGAAGCCGCGCTCGACCGCCTCGATCCGCCCGAGCACCTGCGCCGTATCGCCGTGGCGCAGGGCGCGGATCGGCGTCAGGCGGGTGCGGTCCTCGTAGCGCAGCGGCAGGTGCAGCCACAGATCCTGCAGCGTGGCGATGCCGCGCGCGGCGAGCCGGGCGGCCAGCGCCGGGCCTGCGCCCTTGAGTTCGCTGACCGGGATGCGCGCGGGATCCGCGCGCGCGCCGCTCGCATCCGGCTGCATCGCGGGATCAGGCTCAGTCGAGCACCATCACCAGGTCGATCTCCACCTGCGAATTCTTCGGCAGGGCCGAGACCTGGATGGTGGAACGCGCCGGGTACGGTTCGGAGAAGTATTCCTTCATCACCGCGTTGACCGTGGCGAAGTTCGAGAGATCGACCATGTAGATGCCCACGCGCACCACCTTGGCGAAGCTGCCGCCGGCCGCTTCGCACACTGCGGCGAGATTCCTGAATACCTGGCGCGCCTGCGCCTCGATGTCGCCCGGAACCAGCTCCATGGTGGCCGGGTCGAGCGGCGTCTGGCCGGAAAGGTAGACGGTCTTGTCGACCCGCACCGCCTGCGAATAGGGGCCGATGGCGGCGGGAGCGGCGTCGGTATGGATGATCTGTCGGGACATGGCGTGGCCTCGGTGGAAAAAGGGAACGTCAAGTGTAGCGGCGCGCCGCGCGATGCGGCGGCGCGACCGCTCAGCGCCGCTGCACGCCGATCACCACCGGCAGGCGGCGCACCTTGCGGATCACGTCGGCCAGGTGCTTGCGGTTGCGCACGTTCATGGTGAACACGATCACCGCCGCCTGCAGGTCGCGGTCCTGGTATTCGACGTTCTCGATGTTGGCCTCGGTCTCGCCGATGGCATTGGCCACGCGCGCCAGCACGCCCGGCTTGTTCTCCACTTCGACCCGGATCGCGGAGCGGAAGTCGCCCTGGACCTCGCGCCCCCAGCCGATCGGCACCCAGCGCTCGGGATTCTTGCGCAGCTCCGGCACGTTGCGGCAGTCGGCGCGGTGCACGACGATGCCCTTGCCGGTGGAGAGGTAGCCCATGATGTCGTCGCCCGGCACCGGCAGACAGCAGTCCGGAAAACTGAGCACGCCGCGCTCGCCGCCGGTGATGCGGATCTTCTCGGCGCTGGGCGCGTGCGCAACGTGCTCCTGCCCGTCCACGCTGCGGGTCAGCGCCTGTGCCACCTGCGCCGCCATGCGGTTGCCCAGCGCGATCTCCGAGAGCAGCTCTTCCAGCCGGCGCAGGCGCGACTCGGCCAGGTACTGGTCCAGCACCTTGGGCGGAATGCGGTCGAGCGAGCTGTCGACCGCCTCCAGCGCGCGGTCGAGCATACGATGGCCCAGCTCCACGGCATCCTCGTGCTGCAGACGCTTGAGGTGGTGACGGATCGAAGTGCGCGCACGGCTGGAGACGACCCAATCGAGCCAGCTCGGGTTGGGCGTGGCCGACGGCGCGGTGATGATCTCCACGGTCTGTCCGCTGGCCAGACGGGTGCGCAGCGGCACCAGCTTCTTGTCGACGCGCGCGGCGACCGCGTGATCGCCCACGTCGGTGTGCACCGCATAGGCGTAATCGAGCGCGGTGGCGTTGCGCGGCAGCGAGAGGATGTCGCCCTTGGGCGAGAACAGGTAGACCTCGTCGGGAAAAAGATCGACCTTGACGTTGTCGAGGAACTCGATCGACGAACCCGCCGCCTTCTGGTTCTCCAGCAGGCCCGACAGCCACGCCTGGGCGCGGCTCTGAGCGCTGGACTGGGTGCCGTTGGGCGACTTGTAGAGCCAGTGCGCGGCGATTCCGCGCTCGGCCACCTGGTCCATGTCCTCGGTGCGGATCTGCACTTCCACCGGCGAACCGAACGGACTGAACAGCAGGGTGTGCAGCGACTGGTAGCCGTTCGCCTTGGGAATCGCGATGAAATCGCGGAAACGCTGATCCACCGGCTTGTAGAGGCTGTGCACCGCACCGAGCGCCATGTAGCACTCCATCACCCGCCCGACCACCACGCGGAAGCCGAACACGTCCATCACCTGGTCGAAGCTCTTCTGCTCGAGCTTCATCTTGCGGTAGATGCTGTAGGAGGACTTCACCCGCCACACGATGCGGTGCGGTATGCCTTCCTGGGTCAGGCGCTGGGCGAGTGCGGCCTCGATCCGGTCCATGGTTTCGCGGCGCGACACCGGCAAGGTGCGGATGCGCCGGGTGATGACATCGTGACGACGCGGATACAGGCCGCGGAAGCCCAGCTCCTGCAGCTCGCCCTTGATCCGGTTCATGCCCAGTCGCTGGGCGATGGGCGCGTAGATGTCGAGCGTCTCGCGCGCGATGCGGCGGCGCGAATCGGGGCTCATCGAGTCGATCGTGCGCATGTTGTGCAGGCGATCGGCCAGCTTGATCAGGATGACGCGAAGATCGCGCGCCATCGCCAGCAGCATCTTGCGGAAACTCTCGGCCGCAGCCTCCTGGCGATCGCGGAAGCTCAGCTTGTCGAGCTTGGTCACGCCATCGACCAGTTCGGCCACGGTTTCGCCGAATTCGGCCGCGATGCGTTCGCGCTCTACCGGCGTATCCTCCAGCACATCGTGCAGGATGGCCGCGCAGAGCGTTTCCACGTCCATGCCGAGATCGACCAGCACCGTGGCCACCGCGACGGGATGGGTGATGTAGGCCTCGCCGCTCTTGCGGGTCTGGCCATCGTGCGCGATCGCGCCGAGGCAGTAGGCGCGGCGGATCAGGTCGAGCTGTTCGGCCGTCAGGTACTCGGCGGCGCGCCGCACGAGTTCATCGACCTGCTCCGGACACGGATCCGGGGCACCGGCGGGCGCGGCTGCGGAAAGCGCAGCAGTTGCGGGAGAAGAATCAGGCATGACGCCAGACTACGCAGCATCGCTCCGCAGGGCAATGGCGCTCGACTTCCCGCAGCGGAAGATGCGCCGGCGCAGGTGCCGGCGCAATCCGGAATCAGAGGTCGTCGCCGCCCTTGGAAAGGTCGTCATCGACCTCGGCCGCGGCCCACTCCAGCGCCTCGCGCTCGCGGCGCTCGCGCTCGACCCGATCCGTTTCCTCGATCATGGCGTCGTCGATGCTGCGCGAGGCGATCTCGCGCAGAGCCAGCACGGTAGGCTTGTCGTCGCCTTCCTCGCCCTCGAGGGTGCTGGGTGCGCCCTTGGCGAGCTGGCGCGCGCGACGCGAGGCCATGATGACCAGTTCGAAACGGTTGTCGACCACTTCGAGGCAATCTTCTACGGTGACACGAGCCATGGGACTTCCTTGGCCAAAGCCGGTTTGACAACGGAACCCGGCATTTTATGCCAGCGCCCGCGAATCAAGCAAATCGGACTGCCCGCCTGTCAGGCAAGCAGCGCATCCAGCAGGCCGGGATGGTGGTCGAGCTGGGCCGCGGTGCGCAGGCGCTGGGCGCGGATGATGGACAGGAGCTCCTCGGTGGCGCGATCGAAGTCGCGGTTGACCACGAGGTAGTCGAACTCCGGCGCGTGCTCGATCTCGCCGCGCGAACCAGCCAGCCGGCGCAGGATGGTTTCCTCCGAATCCTGCCCGCGTCCGCGCAGGCGACGCTCCAGCTCCTCGCGTGAAGGCGGCAGGATGAAGATCGTCACGCAGTCGGGAACCTTTTCGCGCACCTGCCGCGCGCCCTGCCAGTCGATTTCCAGCAGCACGTCGCGCCCCGCCGCCAGGTGCGGCTCCACCGACTGGCGCGCGGTGCCCTTGTAGTCGCCGTGCACGATGGCGTACTCGAAGAAGTCGCCGGCCTCGATCATCCGGCGGAACTCGTCGGAGCTGATGAAGTTGTAGTGCTGGGCGTGCCGCTCGCTCGGGCGCGGGCCGCGCGAGGTGAAGGAGATCGACAGGGAAATCTCCGGTTCGCGCGCCAGCACGGCGTTGACCAGCGAGGACTTGCCCGCACCCGAAGGCGCGGATATGACGAACAGGCAGCCGCGGCGCACGCTCATGCGCGAGGCCGGCGGCAGGAGGGGAACGGAATCGTCACGCGGATACTCCGGGGCTGCCCGGACGGCGCCCATCGCCGCGCGGGGACCGGATGGTACTACGCGAAAGCCCGACGCAGCGCGTCAGAACACGAAGGTCGTGCGGATCACCTTCGGCCCTTCCGCCGTGATCTTCACGCGACAGTCTAGAGTCTGGGAATACTGCGACTGCAGTCCGGTGTCGAAAGTCACCGGCGCCTGGAGGCGCAGCACATCTTCGCCTTCAGGCACGGCGCTCGCGGCCAGCGCCTCCAGATCCACTGCCAGAAGCTTGCCCTGCGATCGCTCCTTGGCTGCGGCTTCGCAAGCCGCCGCCGCAGCGGATTCACGCGATCCACCGCAGCCCCCCAGCGCGACAGTCGCCACGACGATCATCGCGCACCACATCGCCCCGCTTGCCATGCACGCCCCCTGGTTCGTCAAGAGTCGCACACCTGGTGCGACCCGGAATTCAAGTCGAGCTGCGCAGAAAATAGCGCAAACGCGCGGTCTTTTCAGGGAACTTGCCGATATTCACATCTGTTCACACTTGCACCTGTGGCGGACGACGGCCCGCCGCAGGCGCGGGCATCAGTAGCGCGGCACCGCGACATCGATGCGCTGCGACCAGGCGTCGATGCCGCCTTCGACGTTGTGCACATCGCGGAAGCCCAGTGCGCGGAAGCGCTCGGCCGCCTCGCGGCTGGAGTTGCCGTGGTGGCAGAGGAAGGCGAGCGGCGCGGCCTTGTCCAGCGCCTCGAGGCGTGCGCGGGAAGATTCGTCGAGCACTTCGTGTGCGCCGGGGAACGGCGCCAGCGCACGCGCAGCGGCCGGACGCACGTCGAGCAGGGTCACGCTGCCGGCCGCCAGGCGGTCGCGCAGCTCTTCGACCGACAGCGACTTCACCGGCGGCGGCGCGTTGGGGTTGCGGATGGTCAGGCCGGCACCGCGCACGTCCTCGATCCAGTCGATCTCCAGGCCGCGTGCGCGCTGCGCGCTGGCGAGATCGAAATGCACCGAGATGCCCTCGGATTCGGACACCACGTCGCCGGGCGCGGCCGGGGCGAGCTGGAACTGCGATTCGAAGCGCGGGCCGATCGACAGGTGCAGCACCAGCCCGTCGGCATCGCCCATCGCGCCCCGGATGGCGTTGGCCGCCGCCGGCGTGATGCGGATCTGCGGCGGGGTGCGGTCGGGTTCGGCCACGCCAAGCAGGCCGAACAGCTCACCCGAATCCATCAGGCCGGCGAGGATGTCGCTGCCGCCGATCAGCTCGCCGCGCACGTAGAGCTGCGGGATCGTCGGCCAGTTGCCGAATGCCTTGATGCCTTCGCGGATTTCCGGGTCGGCCAGCACGTTGACGCTGGCATAGTCCACCCCCAGGCTGTCGAGAATGCCCGAGGCCTTGGCGGAAAAACCGCACTGCGGCGCGCCCTGCACGCCTTTCATGAACAGCACGACGGGAGTTTGCGCCAGCAGCGCCTCGATGCGCTCGCGCACCGCGGGATCAAGTGACATCGTTGGTTTCCTCAGGTTGGATACGGCAGTGGACCGCGCATTTTACGCGCGGCTCCGGAACGCACGGCAAATCGACGGCTCAGTTGCGCATCGCTTGATCCAGGTCACGCCGCAGGTCATCGACGTCCTCCACGCCCACCGACAGACGCACGAGGTTGTCGGTGATGCCGAGCGCGGCGCGGGTTTCGGCCGGGATCGAGGCGTGCGTCATGATGGCCGGGTGGTTGACCAGGCTTTCGACGCCGCCCAGCGATTCTGCGCAGGCGAAAAGCTCGGTGCGCTCCATCATGCGCCGCGCCGCCGCCAGCCCGCCCTTCACGAAGATCGTGATCATGCCGCCGAAGCCGTGCATCTGGCGCGCCGCCAGCGCGTGCTGCGGGTGCGAGGCCAGCCCGGGGTGCAGCACCCGCTCCACCGCCGGGTGGCTTTCCAGCCACTGCGCCAGCGCCAGCGCGTTCTCGCAGTGCGCGCGCATGCGCAGGTGCAGGGTCTTGAGCCCGCGCAGCGCGAGGAAGCTGTCGAACGGCCCCTGGATGCCGCCCACCGCGTTCTGCAGAAAGCCGACGCGCTCGGCCAGCTCGGAGTCACCGCCCACCACGGCCACGCCGCCGACGATGTCCGAATGCCCGTTGAGGTACTTGGTGGCCGAATGGACCACGGCGTGCGCGCCCAATTCCAGCGGGCGCTGCAATGCGGGCGAGGCGAAGGTGTTGTCGACCACCAGCCAGATGCCGCGCGCGCGGGCGAAGTCCGCCAGCCGCGCGATGTCGACGATCTTGAGCAGCGGGTTGGTCGGCGTCTCGCACCAGATCATGCGGGTTTCCGGCCGCAGCGCCACTTCCAGCGCGGCCATGTCGCCCAGGTCCACGAAGGAGAACGACAGCCCCGCCGAGCGCCTCCGCACCCGCTCCATGATGCGGAAGGTGCCGCCGTACACGTCATCCATGCAGATGACGTGGCTGCCCGCATCCAGGGTTTCCAGCACGGTTCCGGTCGCGGCCAGGCCGGAGGCGAACGCATAGCCGTGCGCGCCGGATTCCAGCGAAGCCACGCAGCGCTCGTAGGCGAAGCGCGTCGGATTGTGGCTGCGGGAATACTCGTATCCCTGGTGCACGCCCGGGCTCTGCTGGACGTAGGTGGAGGTGGCATAGATCGGCGTCATCACGGCGCCTGTGGAGGGGTCGGGCGACTGCCCGGCGTGGATCGCGCGGGTGCCGAAGCCGAGGGAGCGGGAATCGGTCATGGGATGAAAACCGGAAGCGGACTGGACCCGGATCATAGCCGCACCGCCGCCTGCGCAAGACGATCGCCCCCTCGCCGGGCTACTGCCTGCGGCGAAAATGCAGCCACGAGGCCAGGGCAAGGAGCAGCGGTGGCAATCCGTAGGCCAGGCGCATGTCGAAGTGATAGACCTGCGACAGGTTCACCGCCAGCGTCTGCACCGTGAACATGCCCACGCCCAGCACGATGCCGATGAAAAGGCGCTTGCCGAAGCCGCCAGAGCGCAGCGTGCCGAAGGCGAAAGGCAGTGCCGCCAGACACAGCGCGATGGTGGAAAATGGATAGAAGATGCGCGCCCAGTAGGCCGACAGGAAGTCGCTCGCATCCAGTTGATTTCGTTCGAGGTAATCCAGACTGTTGTTCAACTCGGCCATGCGCAGATAGCGCGGTCTGGTCACGCCCAGCTGCAGCACGTCCGGATTGAGCCTTGAAGCCCAGCGTTCTTCCGGCACCTGTTCACTCACCACTTCGCGCAACCCGAAACGCGAGCGCCGCACGTCGCGCAGCTCCCAGGTGCCTCCGCGATGCAGCGCCTTCTGCGCCAACGCAATCGAGCCGAGCCGGCCATCCGGATCGAACTCGAACAGGGTCACACCGGAAAGCTCGATCGCGGCATCCGCGCCGCGCCCCACCACGCTGCCCTGCCGTGCATTGAGGAAGGTGTCGCCTTCCCGCGCCCACAGCCCCGAGCCGCTCAGGTTCTTGATGTCCGAGCTTTTGGCTTCGATCACCATCGTCTGGGCCTGCTGTTCGCCCGCCGGCCCGGCGGTTTCGGCAACAAGCACCATGGCAAGGGTCAAAAGCCCGACCACGACCGCCGCCGCCGCGCTGATGCGCACCCGCGAAAGCCCGACCGCACGCAGTGCGGTCAATTCGGAGCTGGCCGCCAGCGCCCCCAGCCCCAGCAGCGAGCCGATCACGGCCGCCGTCGGAAACAGCGTGTAGGCGCGCCGCGGCAGGGTATAGAGGGTGTAGAGCAGCACCTGGCTGAAGCCGTAGTCGCCCTCGCCCACGTCGGTCAGCTCGCCCATCAGCGCGGTAAGGGCATCGAACGCCACCAGCACGAACCACACCGCCGCCAACGCCACCAGCACGCGCGTTGCGATCATCCGATCCGCCAGTCCGAAGCGCGCACGCATCAGCGCACGCCTCGCGGCTGCATCAGCCGCTCGTCATGCCACAGCAGGTACAGCGCGATCGCCGCCGCCGGCAGGTGCACCCACCACAGCCCCATCCAGACCGGAATCGCGCCCGAGGCCAGCAGCGCGCGCCCCAGCGCGAGCAGGTTGAGGTAGACCACATAGCCCAGCAGGGCCACGAGGATGCGCCCGTGCCGCGCGCTGCGCGGCGGCGCGTGCGCCAGCGGCAGCGCCAGCAGCGCCAGCACCAGGGTCGCCAGCGGGGTGGCCAGCCGCCAGTGCAGTTCGGCGCGCTCCTGCGGCGCGTCGATGCGCACCAGCTCGCGCGTGGTAATGCGCTGTTCGACGCGACCCACGTTGCCCGGCTCGGCATCGGGAACGCGGATGTCGTTGCCGGCAAAGCGCATCATGCGGAAGGCGTCGCTGCCCAGCTCGCCTTCGACCCGGAAGCCATCGGTCAATCTCAGGTAACGCTCTTCGCCCTGGCTTTCCTGGAACAATTCACCGGCCTGCGCCGTCACCACGTCGATGCGACCGTCGCGCTCGTTGTGCACGAACAGGCGGCGAAACCGGCGCCCGTCGTCATCCATCTGGCTGATGTAGACCACGCCGTTGCGGCCGGGAATCTCGACGAAGCGGCCCGGCTCCAGACCGGCCACCAGCAGCGACTTGTTGGCCGCCTCGATCATCGCCTGCGAAGTGCGCAGCGCCGCCGGCGACAGCCACAGCGAGGTCACGCCGACCGCCAGCGCCACCGGTAGCGCCAGCCAGGCCAGCGGCCGCGCCAGACGCCGGATGCCCAAACCGGCGGAGGCCAGCACCGCCATCTCGCTGTCGCGGTACAGCCGCCCGTAGGCCAGCAGCACCGCAAGGAACAGCGACAGCGGCAAGAGCAGCGGCAGAAAATCCAGCGCACGCAGGCCGAGCTGGGAAATCAGCAGGCCCGGCGGCAGCTTGCCGCGCGCGATCTTGCCCAGCAGATCGGCCACCAGTCCGCCCATGCTCACCAGCATCAGAACGACCAGGCTCGCGCCGAAGGTCGCCAGCAGCTGGCCCAGCACGTAGCGGTCGATGATCGGCCAGCGCGGCCGGATCATGCGCCTGTGCCCCATGCGATGCACGGCGCACGATGGCTACGGCCGGAGCTGGAACGGTGGCTGGTCGGGTCGGGATGGGTATGCACTAGAATGCTTCGTGGTCGCGATTTCGCCGCGACATGGTATCGGCGCCGGCAGCGGGCCGAAGTATCGCCCGTCTTCCCACAGCAGGAAAACCATGAGCCTGAACACGAGTTTGCTGCGCGACCCGCCTCCGCAGATCGACACCGACGCCGTCATCGCCGCGGTCTTCGAGGATCAGGGTCTGTCTCCGGCAGCGCGCGCGCTCGACGAAGCCTGCGGCGGGCGCATTTCCGCCCTGCTCAGGAGCGGCGACGTTTCCGGCAAGGCCGGCCGCTGCACGCTCCTTCTCGCGCTCGACGGCATCCGCGCCCGGCGCGTGCTGCTGGCAGGCGTGGGTGAAGCCGCCAAGCTCGATACCGCGCGCTATCTCGCCGCCTGCACCGACTCGATCCGATCCCTGCGCAACGGCCCGGCCGCGCGCGTGCACAGCACCCTGCCCGAACTGGACGTGGCCGGCCGCGATGCGGCCTGGAAAATCCGTCAGGCCGCGCTTGCGGCCCATCACGCCAGTTACACCTATTCCGCCACCCGCAAGTCCGCCAAGCCCAGCCCCCTCACTGCGCTGAGCCTTTCCGGCAGCGCCGATCTCGCCGACGAGCTGCGCATCGCCCAGGGCATCGCCGACGGCATCACCCTGGCGCGCGAGCTGGGCAACCTGCCGCCCAACCTCTGCACTCCGGCCTACCTTGCCGAACAGGCCGCCAAGATCGCCGAGGTCAGCGAGAAGGTTTCGCTGGAAGTGCTGGAACCCGAACAGATGAAGACGCTGGGCATGGGCGCGCTGCTCGCCGTGGGCCAGGGCAGCGCCAACCCGCCGCGCCTGATCGTGCTGCGCTACCGCGGCGCGCCCGAAAGCGAGAAGCCGCACGTCCTGGTGGGCAAGGGCATCACCTTCGACACCGGCGGCATCTCGATCAAGCCCGGCCCCGCGATGGACGAAATGAAGTTCGACATGTGCGGCGCGGCCAGCGTGCTGGGTGCCTTCCTCGCCGCCACAACGCTCGGCCTGCGCATCAACCTGATCGCCATCGCCGCCGCCGCCGAGAACATGCCCGATGGCACCTCCTACCGCCCCGGCGACATCCTCACCTCGATGTCGGGCAAGACCATCGAGGTGCTCAACACCGACGCCGAAGGCCGCCTGATCCTGTGCGATGCGCTCACCTACGCGCAGCGCTTCGAGCCGACCACCCTGATCGACGTGGCCACGCTCACCGGCGCCTGCGTCATCGCGCTGGGCAAGCACGCCCACGGCCTGATGAGCCGCGACGACGCCCTGGCCGAGGAACTGCTCGCCGCCGGTGCCGCCAGTCACGACCGCGCCTGGCGCCTGCCGCTGTGGGACGACTACCAGCCCCAGCTCGATTCGGTCTGCGCCGACATGGCCAACATCGGCGGCAAGTCGGCCGGATCGATCACCGCGGCCTGCTTCCTCGCCCGTTTCACCGAGGGCCAGCAGCGCTGGGCGCACCTGGACATCGCCGGGACCGCCTGGGACGAAGGCCGCAAGGGCCTGGCCACCGGCCGGCCGGTGAACCTGCTGGTGGAATGGCTGATCGGCCGCCAATGACATGCCGCGCGCCGACTTCTACCTGATCGCCAAGCCGCGCTTCGCGGACGATCCGCTGCTGCTGGTCTGCGAACTGGCGAAACGCTGCTTCCGCGCCGCCAAGCCCACCCTGATCCTGGCGCGGGACACGGCCCAGGCCGAACTGCTCGACGGCCGGCTCTGGGACTTCGAGGAAGACGCCTACATCCCGCACCAGATCGCCGGAGCCGACGAGGACGACGAGAACACGCCGGTTCTCATCGTTCCGCCGGAAATCGATGTCCCGGATCGCCCCTACATCCTCAACCTGCGCGACGCCGCCTTCCGCGGCACCTGCGAGCGCGTGCTGGAAGTCGTCCCCGCCGACCCGAGCGCACGCGAGCCGCTGCGCGAGCGCTGGCGCGACTACAAGGCGCGCGGCTTCGCGCTGAACAAGCACGACATGTAGGCGCCTGCACGGATCAGCGAGACAGCGTGCCCCGCGCCCGCGCCGCTTCCAGCCAGCGCACCCATTCCTCGGCGTTGCGCTGGAACAGACCGCCCTCCCAATCCTCGGTGCGCAGCAATTCCAGTGCCGCCGAAATCGTGTCCGTACTCGGCGTGCGGCG
>Ga0116141_10004060_pt1 | contig 12352 bp, 9 predicted proteins | sample AD_UKC097_MetaG_FD_89744 | JGI IMG/M metagenome (GOLD analysis project Ga0116141, IMG submission 89744) | Active sludge microbial communities of municipal wastewater-treating anaerobic digesters from USA - AD_UKC097_MetaG | ecosystem: Engineered > Bioreactor > Anaerobic > Digestate | place: USA... | reverse complement strand
GGCCGCCTCGTCCCCCTCAAAGGCATGCCCCGGGTCCCGCTGGACAAACGCCTTGACGAGCTCCGATCCGGGCCGTTCCGGATTGGGGATGCCGATCAGGGCCACGCTCGCGATCGCCGGGTGCTCCGCCAGGATCGCCTCGACCTTGACCGAAAAGACCTTGTAGCCGCTGACGATGATCATGTCCTTGGTCCGGTCGACGACCCGGAGGTAGCCTTCCTCATCCTGGACGACGACATCGCCGGTGTGCAGGTAGCCGTCGGCGTCGATCACGTTGCGGGTCTCCTCCGGTTTGCCGTAATAACCGACCATCACCTGCGGGCCCTTCACGCACATTTCCCCCGGCTCGCCGACCGCGACCTCCCGGCCCGTTTCCGGATCGAGCAGCCGGATGTCCGTATTCAACAGGGGCAGGCCGATCGTCCCCAGCTTTTTCTTGCCCTTCACCGGATTCGACACGATGAGCGGCGACGTTTCGGACATGCCGTAATTCTCCAGCAGCTTCCCCTTGCCGACGATCTTTTCAAACTCCCTCTGGGCCTCTTCAGGGAAGGGGGAGGCCGAAGAGATGCACGTTTCCACATGCGAATGGTCCATCTGCCGGAACTTCGGATTCGCCATGAGCAGTTGATACAGCGCCGGCACATTCACCAGGAGCGAGGGTTTGTACTTTTCCAGCTCGGCGCAGATGTGTTCCGTATCGCGGGGGTTGGGAATGAGAATCTGCAGCCCGCCCAGATAGATGCCGTTGGCGTTCACGAAGATGCCGGCGATGTGGAAGAAGGGGAACCCGCAGAGCGCCGTCACCTCGCCCTCCTTCCAGCCCAGCCAGGTCTGGTAGATGAGGAGGTCGGCGACGCAATTCCGATGGCTGAGCATCGCCCCCTTGGGCATGCCGGTCGTCCCGCCGGTGTACTGCAGATAGGCGATGTCGTCCGGCGTGATCTCGACTCCCGGCTCGTCCGTTGAGTATTTCCCCCCTTCCAGGATTTCCTCGAAGGGGGACACCGTCCGTCCCGCGATCGGCGTGACCTTGCCCTCCAGACCCGGGAGGAAACTCCCCGCCCTGGCCGTGACGATCAAACGCAGGGCCTCGAGCTGGGCCGTGAGCTCCGGCACCTTGTCGGCGAAGGTGATGTCCAGGGTCACGAAGCCTTTGGCGTTGCTGTCGCGGAGCTGATAGGCCACCTGCGCCGTCGTCAGGAGCGGTGAGACGCCCGAGACGACGCACCCCGCCTTGAGCGTCCCCAGCCAGGCGAAGAGATATTCGGGCATGTTGGGCAGGCTGATCCCCACGACGTCGCCCTTCTGAAATCCCTCGGTCAAAAGCATGTGGGCGAAGCGGTTGGCCGCGCGGTCGAGCTCGGCGTAGCTGACTTGCCGGCCGAAATACGCACAGGCCGGTTTCTCGGGAAATTTCCTGAAGATGGGGCGAACCAGCTCGGTATAGGTCGTTTCGAACCGGGCCGGATCGAGGTCCGTCAGCCCTTCATCCCAGTGCTTCTTCCAGAATCGCTCTGCCTTCATGCGCCCCCCCTTCACGTTGTGGATCGCGAAGCGACCCGTTGGGAAACAAGATTGAACGACCCGGGCGGATATGCTTCCGGATGCGGCGCCCCCTCTCTCAGGCCCCCTTTTGCCGGGTGATTTCCTCGTCGCGCAGGGCGCGGCGCAGGATTTTCCCCACGCTCGTCTGGGGCAATTCCGTCCGGAATTCGACGGATTTCGGAACCTTGTAGGCCGCGAGCTTCTCCCGGCAGAACGCCACGATCTCTTCCTCGGTCTCGGTCTGGCCCGCCTTCAGCACGACGAAGGCCTTGACCGTTTCGCCCCGGTACGCATCGGGGATCCCGACGACGCAGGCCGCCTGCACCTTGGGGTGCTCGTAGAGGATCTCGTCCACCTCGCGGGGGTAGATGTTGTAGCCGCCCGCGATGATCACGTCCTTCTTCCGGTCCACGATGAAGAGGTACCCCTCGTCGTCGAGGTAACCGATGTCTCCCGTGGCCAGCCAGCCGTCCCGGATCGAAGCGGTCGCCTCCGGATCGTTGTAGTATCCCCGGGTCACCTGGGGACCCTTGATCAGGATCTCGCCGGTTTCGCCCAGCTTCAAATCCCGGGTGCCGGTATCGAGATCGACGATGCGGCAGTCCGTCTCCGGCACGGGAACGCCCACGCTGCCCAGCTTCGTCTTCCCGCGCCAGGGATTGAACGTCGCCAGCGCCGAGGTCTCCGTCAGACCGTAGAGCTCCACGATGGTCGAGCCGGTCGCCTCCTCCCACACGCGGATGGTCTCCAGGGCCACCGGTGCTGCGCCGGAGAGGCACCCCTTGATGAAGTCGAGCTTGGCCGACTTGAATTTCGGGTTGTTCAGGAGGCCCACGAACATCGTGGGAACCCCGCCGAACAGACCGGGCCGGTATTTCAGGGTCAGCGCGATGATCACGTCCGGCGTGGGACGGGGCACGAGCACGGCGGTCCAGCCCCGGTAGATGGCGTTGTTCATGATGTCCGTGTAGCCGGCGACGTGGAAAAACGGCAGCACGGCGAGCAGCCGTTCCATCCCGTCCTCGGCGTCGAAGATCCATTCCTTGAACTGCTGCACGACCGTGCTGGAGTTCGCATGGCTGATCACGACCGCCTTGGACACCCCGGTCGTCCCCCCGGTGAAGATGAAGGCCGCCGGATCGTCGAAGGCCACCCGGGTTTCCGGCGGCGTCCCGCCCCCCTCCAGGAGGGCGCGGAACTCGTAGACGCCTTCCTGCGGCGAAACGTCCATGTGCAGGGCGTAAAGCTCCTGAACGAAGGGGTCGTTTCCGGGATCGGGAAGGTACTCCCGGATGTGGCAGGCGACGACCGCCTCGAGGCGCGTCCTGTCTTTCAGGGAAAGAACCCGCGGCACCAAAAAATCAAGGCAGACGGCCATGCGGGCCTCGGATTGGCGGAGGTTATGCTCCAGTTCGGTCTCCGTATACAGGGGATTGTTCATCACCGCCACGGCCCCCAGACGGAACAGGGCGTAGGTGGCGATGACCATCTGCGGCATGTTCGCCAGGATGAGCGCGACCTTGTCCCCCTTCCGGATCCCGAGACCGGCCAGGGCGCCGGCAAACCGGTCCACATTCGCATGAAGCTGACGGTAGGTGATTTCGGTCCCCATCATGATCAGGGCGACCTGTTCCGGGTATCGTGCGGCCGTCCGCGCAAGGATTTCGTACAGGGTGATCCGCTCGATATCGAGCGTCGGTGAAACGCCGGCGACATAGGCCTTGTGCCAGATCCTCTCCTCCATGGGGTGTTTCCCTCCTTCTTTATTTGATGGGCGTGCGGACGGGGCGCGTTTCCTCCTCCGTTTTTTCAGGTATCGTTCGACGGCGTGTTCGCCACAGGTCTGCCGTCCGCGGCCGTCGCAGCGATGACGAGGCGCTCGGCCAGCTCCAGGGTCGGCTTCAGGAAGGGGCTCTCGCCCTTTCCCCCGCCCTTGCTGTCCTCCAGCTGGATGACGCCCACGAAGAGCGCCCAGACCACGTCGTTGAACGGGTGGACGTCCATCCGGCGGAGGAGCCCCTGGTCCATGGCGGCGCTCAGGATGCGCCTCCCCTGTTCGAACGTGAGGCGCGCCTTGGCCACGAACTCCCGCCGGACGTCTTCGTCGAGCACGCCCACCATGCCGGAGTGCTGGAAGAGCTGAAGGATCCGGAAGGCCTCGGGGTCGGTCCAGTAGACACCGTACAGGGCCTGGAAGGTGTCGTGAAGCAGCGCCGCGCCGGTCGGGTAGCCGCCCGACATCAGATGGCGCTCGATCCGTTCCAGGGCCTGCTCGGTTTTTTCCGAGGCGGGGGCCAGAAGCGAGAAGAAAAGGTCGTCTTTCGATTTGAAGTATTGATAGATGGTGGGCTTGCTGACGCGCACCTCGAGGGCGACGTCGTTCATCGTCATCTTCTGATAGCCCTTCTGGAAGAACAGGCGCTTGGCGGCGTCGAGGATGTCGCGGATACGCCGTTCCCGCTCCTGCCGCTTGCGCTCCCGGATGGCTTCGCGATGCGAGTCTGCCTTGCCCATGCCCCGTCCCTTCGGATGACGGGCAGCCGACGCCCTACCGTTGGTAAAAAATATACTCCCGGTATCGTCCTGTCAAGCGTTTTCCGATCCCCTGCCGGCGCGCGGCGAGCCCGGCGAGGAAAAACGGAGGTGCGTTTGCCCCGCGTTTTGTCGTTGGTTCAGGCGGCGCGGCGTGGTATAGTGCAGTCGTCCGTCCATGGAAATCCGCCTGCAAAAAAGAAGTCGTCGCGCCGTTGTCGACGAAGCGCCCCGAACCCGTTGAATCAGGAGGGAGACATGATCGAGAATCTGAGTCGCGAACAGTTAGCGGCCATTCTGGACGCCCTGCCCATCGAGTTCATCTTCATCGACACCCAGGAGAAGCTCCTGTACGCGAACAAGGGCGAAAGGCGGTCTCGGCCGGGGCCCACCGACGTCGTCGGCAAGGACATCCGCGGCTGCCACCAGCCGGCGAGCCTTCCCCTCGTGGAGCGGTTCGTCGACAACCTCAAGAGCGGCCGGAAAGACGAAGAGGAATTCTGGCTGCTCTTTCCCGACCGGAAGATCCTGAACCGTTTCCTCGCCGTCCGGGACAAGGCGGGCCGGTATCTCGGGATGATCGAGTATCTCCTCGATTTCAAGGCCCTGGAGGACCTGGCGGAGGACAGGAAGGGCGCCCACGCGCGCGACTACTCCACCCCGCCGCCGAGCGGCATCCCGGTGACCTGAGCGTTCGTGACGGCGGGAGCGGAGTCATCCAAAACCTCAGCCCCCGGACTCATACGCCGGACGGATGATTCCCGAAGTGGGGGAGGAATCTCCGCCGGGCAGACGAGGGGATCGACCAGACAACAAAACCTGGAGGAGGGACACATGATGGAGAAGACGGCACTGGCGAAGCAGGGCATCCGGTCCAACGACACGGGCCGGCCGGCCTACGATCTCGTGATCATCGGCGCCGGGATCAGCGGGTTGTCGACGGGGCTCATGTGGCTCAAGAACACGCAGGGCAAGAAGACCCTGATCGTCGAGAAGAACCCCTACCCGGGGGGTTACGTCACGGCCTACGAGCGGAACGGCTACGTGTTCGAAACGACGCAGCTCTTTCCGGACATCGTGAACATCCTCGACTACCTTGGCCTGGAGGTCCCGCTCAAGCCCTTTCCCGGGACCTTCATGCGACGCCTCGTCGTCCACGGCAACGGGGTGACGGAGTACCGAATCCCCGCCGGCGTCGAAAACTTCACGGTGTACCTCTGCGAACAATTTCCGGGGGACGCCGCCAAGATCCGGAAACTGATGGCCTATTCCGTGGAGATGTTCGCCCAGGTCCGGAAACTCAAGGCCCTGCCGACCCTCGGGGACATGCTCACCACCCCCTTCGCGGCACCGAAGGTGGTCGCCAATCTGAACCGCACGTACGCCGGCCTGCTCGACCGCTTCCGCATCACCGACGACCGGCTGCGGGAAGTTCTGGAAACCTTCAGCTCCTTCTCCGGCGTGCCGTCCGCCCGGGCTTCCGCCATTCTCACCGCCGGGGCGATGCTGTCCTCCATGGCCCGCTGCTACCGGCCGTACGGATTCTTCGACACCTTTCCCGCGGCGATGGCCCGGCGCTTTCAGGAACTGGGTGGGGAGATCCGGCTGCGGGCCGAGGTGGAGCGGATCGTCGTGGAAAACGGACGGGTCGCCGGGGTTCGGGTCAAGGGAGACGAACCGGTGATCCGGGCGGAGCGGGTCGTCACGACGGTGGACCCGATGGTGGCCATGCGCCGCCTCGTGGGGGAGGAACACCTGCCCCCCAAGTATCTCGACCGTCTGAAGGGGATCGTCATGTCCCCTTCATCGCTCAATGTGGCTCTGGGCCTCGACGACGGCATCGACCTGGCCCGCCTCGATCTCGACTATCCCTACAACGTCGTTTCGACGGGACGGGGCACGACGGAACGGCTCTTCGACGCCTTTCTCGAGGGCGGCAACGCCTTCTCCCCGGAATGTTTCCACATGGCCGTCATCTGTCCCTCGCTCACCACGGGCGCAAAGAACACCGTAACGCTCCGCGGCGTTCCCTTCGGGATCGGCGACTGGCTGTCGTGGCGGCAGAAAGACCCGGGCCGCTACCAGGCGGAGAAGGAGCGGTGGGCGGAGTTCTTCATCGGCATCGCGGAGAAGTACTTCATCCCCGACCTGAGCCGACACATCGTGGTCAAGGATATCGCCACCCCGGCGACGTACGCCCGCTACTCCGGGTCGCCCACGGGCAGCATCTACGACATGGCGGCGCTCGTCACGCAGTTCGGGCCGAAGCGCCTGCCCATGAAGACGCCGGTGGCGAACCTCTACCAGCCCAAGTTCGCCCACGGCCTGTACGGCGGGATGATGAACGGGGTGCAGGTGGTCGATCTGATGCTCGACCGGGCGTTCAATGGCGGCAACTCCCTGTTCAACCCGCAGGGACGTCCGGCCGCCTGATGCCCGTGGCGGAAGGCGCGGGCTTCGGCAGGAGGTACAGCAGGCCCGGGAGGAGCACGATCATGATCGGCCGGTCGGCGTTCCGGAACCGGGCCCGGGCGATCACCCTGCCGCCGGGTCCGAAGGCCGGGTCGACCGCTCCAGCCTCAGCGTGACCCGGTTCGCGCTGTCCGGGCAGGGCACCTCGATCGTGTTCCCCTCCCACCAGGGAAGACTCCCGCCGAACTGGAAGGTGGACAGGGCGGGAAAGAGGTCGTGATAGAAGAATCCGCATAACCCGCCGGGATTGTGGCAACTGATCTCGAACGTGTCCCCCGTTCGATGGCCGGCGCTGCACTCCCCTCTTACGTCCGTAACGGTGGCGACGATGCGATAACCAATCCCCGAATCCGTGGCCATACCCGCAACCTCCTTATGGGATCATTCCCACTGAAAAGGCCAGCATGAACTGGGCCGCATAATACATCGGCAGACCCGCATACCGGTTGGAAATGCTTTTTTTCACAAACCGGTGCCTGGCCACAAACAGGTCTGAAACATAGAAGAAGATCGACCCGGTCATGACAAGGGCCCGGGCTTGAACGCAGTAGTCCGGGCGGACGGCCAGGGAGGCCGCTCCCACAATCATGAGGGAGATGATGGCAACATAGGCGATCACGGGACCCCTCATGGAACCGAGGTGCGGGCGCAGCCTGACGAAGACGTATGAGGAGATGATCGAAACCGCCGCGACGGACCCCCATGTCCCGGCGTTGATCCCGGCGGCGATGAAAAACGCCACGATGTAGGCCAGATGTCCCGTGAGGAAAAACGCAAGTCCGGCGGTAAATACCCTGCGGTTAAAGAAGAATGCCAGACAGATGTCGCCGGCGAAGCAGAAGGCAAGACCTGTCAGGATGAGATAAAAATAGGGCCCCGCATGATGGGGCTGGGCCAGGGCCGTTGCGATGAACAGTCCCGACAGAAGCGGTTTCGTCAGGAGGATGCCCTTCAGGCTTTCTTTTTTTTCCGCCAAAAGAAGGCCCCCCAGAAGAACAACGGCGAACCCCAGGATAATGATGATTGCCATGGTTTTCCCTCCATCGGTCCCGCGTCGCCCGTTGGGTGACCGGCGCGGTGCTTCCCCCTTGCGTCCGTGACGGTGGCGACGATGTTAACCGATCCCCGGATCCGTGACCGCACCCATCCCCACCCTGGATCGGCGCGGCCTTTCGGAGGATGCGCCGGACGCCCGGGTGCGCTCACCGGATCCCTTTCCCCGTGGACCGGTCGGTTCATTCGGGGTCCTGGAACTGGGGCGCCCGTTTGGCGAAGTTGGCCGTGATGGCCTCCAATTGATTGGGGGTTGTAATCAGGGTCATCTCCAGCTCGGACTCCATCAACAGTCCCCGGGCCGCATCCCCGTGCCAGACCTCGTTCAGGAGCTTCTTGGCGGCGCGGACGGCGTGCGGGTTCTTGGCGGCGATCTCGCGGGCCAGGTCGATGGCCTCGTCGTAAGGCTTGTCGCAGACCCGGGTGACCAGCCTCAGCTGGGCGGCCTCCTCCCCCCGGATGACCTTCCCCGTGAAGATCAGCTCCTTGGCCACGTCGAGGGAGACGAGGTCGCGAACGGTCTGGGAAGCGCTCATGTCCGGGATCAGGCCCCATTTCATCTCCATGATGGAGAGTTTGGCGTCGGGCGTGCAATAGCGGATGTCGGCCCCCAGGGCGATCTGGCAGCCGCCGCCGAGCGCAACCCCGTGAATGGCGGCGATCACCGGCATCGGGAGCTGTTTCCACCCGTAGGCGATGTGCTGGAAGATGTTCGTGATTCGGTTCCCGTAGCGGTCGGTGAGGCGGGGCAGTTGCGCGCCTTCCCCCGACTGCATCGCCGCAAAATTCTCGAAATCCAGGCCGGCACAGAATCCCTTTCCCTCGCCCGAAAGGACAACGGCCCGGACGGCCGCCTCGCCGGCCAGGCGATCGATCGTGTCGGCGATGGCCTGGACCATTGCCAGACTCAGGGCGTTGTACTTGTCGGGCCGGTTGAAGCGGACGTCCGCCACGTGGTTTTCGATCGAAACGGTTACCAGTTGTTCAGTCATGGGTCCTCCTGGAAATGGGTTCGTGGGTTGTCGTCCGGACGGCCCCCGGCGGGCGGGAGCATCCGCTTCACAGCGCCTCGATCCGGCAGGGCACGTAGCGGTGCAGGGGCGTTCCCAGCCAGTCGCGGTTCGTGTTTTTCGTCAGACGGTTGACGTTCGCGCCGTGGACCTTCCCGTCGTAAACCATCCCGAAGCCGTGGGGGATCACGACATGACCCTTGCGGGCCGTCTCCGTCACCTCCGCCTCGATCTCCACGGAACCGGCCTCCGTCGTGACCCGCACCGTCTGTCCGTCCTTCACGTTCAGCCCCTCGGCGTCGGCGGGATGCAATAAAACGGTGCAGTCGCGCTTCCCCGCGTTCCAGGCGGGATTGCGCATCAGGGTGTTGGCGTTCATGTTGAAGTGCCGTCCGGCCACGAGCACGAAGGGGAAGGCCGGGTCCGGGACGAGGGCCGCCTCCTCGTGCGCCGCGTCGAGGGTTTCCAGCTCGGCCCGGAGCTCCGGAATCACCAGGTTGATCCGGCCGTCCTCCGTCCGGATTTCGTCAAGGTTCCGATCCGGATCGAGCCGGCCGATCCAGATCCCCTCGGGATGGTCCAGAATCTTCTGGTAGAGCTCCTCTCCCATGCCCATGCCGGGCGTGAATCCCGCGCGGGCGGCATTCTTGCGGAGGGGTTTGGGGGCCGTCTGCAGCATCCCCCACAGGGCGGCCAGGTGCACGGACCCCTTGGCCCGGCCCAGGGTCTTGCCGAGGACGAACGGCATGGCCGCCAGGGCCGCCGGTTCCTGGGCGGCATAGTCCATCAGGACCTGACCGAAGGCGGCGTGGCCTTCTTCGGCCGCCTTGTAAAGGCTTTCCGGGATGGGCGGAATGAGGCCCAGTCGGTCCGCCAGGCGCAGATGGATCTCCCCCAGCTCCAGGGGCTCTCCGTCCGGCTCGATGATGGGCCGTCGCATCTGGAAGTAGATGCCCGGAAAGGTCATGGGGAAAAACGTCCCGTCCCACGATTCGTAGCCTGACCGGGACGGCAGGACGTAGTGGGACAGGACCGCCGTCTCCGTCAGGGCGAGCTCCGCCGTCACGAGGAGGTCCAGGCGCTTGAAGGCCGTTTCGTAGGCCGTCGTGTCCGCGTAGGAACGCAGGGGATGCGCCCCGGACACGATCACCGCCCGGAGGCGCTCGGGGTGGTCGGAGAGGATCTCCTCGGGCATGGCGTTGGGCGGGAAACAACCCAGGACGGGGAAAAAGTTCGTGGTAACGGTCCGCCAGGTCTTGGGGTCCCGTTCGTCCGAGTGGCTCCCCAGGGGCATCATCTGGCCGTGGAAGACGTTGCCCCCGCGGACGCCGATCCGGCCGCAGATCGCCTGGAGCACCACGGCCAGATAGGATGAAACCGCGCTGTGGCGATTCATCAAAAGCCCCAGGTCGTAGCGCAGGCAGGACTTGCGCGTGGCGAACTGACGGCAGACCTCGTGGACTTGGTCGAAGTCGAGGTTGCAGGTGCGGACGGCGGCGCGCGCGTCGAAGTCCGTAAAAAGGCCCCGGATGGCATCGAGGCCGGAGGTGTGATGGGCGATGTAGTCCCTGTTCTCCCATCCCTCCCGGAGGATGATGGCGATCATGGCCCGCAGGAGGAGGGCGTCCGTCCCCGGGCGGATGGCGAGATGGAGGTTGGCGACCTTGGCCGTCTCCGACAGGCGCGGATCGATGACGACGAGGGATTTGTCGGGGTCCTTGGCGATCCGCAGGAGGTGTCGCGGGGCCTGGGGGATCTGGTGGCTCTGCATCCCGTTCCAGCCGAAGACGAGCAGGAAATCCGTCTCCTCCGCGTCGATCTCGGCAAGGAGCGTCTGGCGGCCGTGCATCCGGCCGTTGGCCCAGAACATGCCGGAGAACTCCTGGGCCAGGGCGCTGTAGTGGTAGCGGGAGCCGAGCCCCCGCAGCAGGCGGACACCAAAGGCCGCCTCGAAGTGGCACCCCTGGCCGCCGCCCCCCATATAGGCGAAGGAGCGGGGGCCGTACCGGTCGACGATCTCCCGGATCTTCCCTCCGATCTCGTCGATGGCCTGCTCCCACGAGATCCGCTCGAATCGATCTCCGACGCGCTTCAACGGATACTTCAGGCGATCGGCGTTGTGCTGGTGGTTGGCGATGTTCAGCCCCTTGCGGCAGACGTACCCCTCGCTGCGGACGTTGCCCTTGTCGCCCCGCACCTTCACGATGCGGTTGTTCTCGAGCTCGACCTCCAGGCCGCAGTTCTGGGGGCAGAGGACACAGCCGGTCCGGTGGATCGTTCCCATGGTTTTTCCTTTCTGTGCTGCCGGATGATGCCGCAATCAAGCGCGGCCGCTCTGATCCCTGAGCTTCCGGATCAGGCCCCGCAACTCCTTCCGTTCGCGTTCCGTCAGGATGTCCAGAAATTCACGGTTGGCCTCGACGATCGACCGGACCGCTTCAGCGGCCAGGGTCCGCCCCGGGTCCGTCAGGTGGATCTGGATGGACCGCCGGTCGGCGGGATGAACGCGGCGCTCGAGGAGCCGGGCCGCCTCCAGTCGGTCGAGGAGGCCCGTCATGGTTGCACTGTCCAGCTCCGTCCGCTTGCCCAGTTCGCTGGAGGTGATTCCGTCTTCATCGGCGAGAAAGCCGAGCACCAGGGCCTGGACGGGCGTGATGTTCAGCGCGGCGACCTTTTGGGCCAGGAAACGGCTCCCGAGCTGATGGGCCTTCGCCAGCTGAAAGAAAATGCAGTCTTCCGGTTTCACGCGTCTGCCCCCTATTGCTCGCCTGCGAACTACTTTCATGCGAGCATATTCCAGGACCGCGCGCTTGTCAATGGAACAATTCTGTCCGGTTGGATGCGGAATGGACAAATCCGTCTCCGGTCGAAACCCCCGCCGCCCATTCAACCGCTTGAATTTGAATGACAATTTTTATCGTGCAGGTTGGCAGGCGAATTGCTCTTCTCCCGGCCGTATCCATTATTCCTGGGAGGAGACGCGGCATGATGAACCCGATCGATACAGGCGACACGGCCTGGATCCTGGTATGTTGTTCGCTGGTGCTGTTGATGACGCCGTCCCTGGCGCTCTTTTACGGGGGCATGGTGCGCCGAAAGAACGTGTTGTCCACGCTGACCCTGAGCTATATCTTCATGGCCGTGATCGGCGTCCAGTGGGTCCTGTACGGATACTCCCTGGCCTTCGGCGCCGATATCGGGGGGCTCATCGGCGGCCTGAATTATCTCGGACTCACCGGGGTCGATGCGCTGCCCAACGAAAACTACGCCCGGACCCTTCCCCACGGACTCTTCGCCGCGTTCCAGATGATGTTCGCGGTCATCACCCCGGCGCTGATCACCGGGGCCTTCGTCGAGCGCGTCAAATTCAAGGCGTTCCTGCTGTTCAGTCTCCTTTGGGCGACCCTGGTCTACGATCCGCTCTGCCACTGGGTCTGGGGTCAGGGCGGCTGGCTGAAGCAGATGGGGGTCCTGGACTTCGCCGGGGGCACGGTCGTGCATATCGCCGCCGGCTTTTCGGCCCTGGCCTTTGCCCTGGTGATCGGGCCGCGGAAGGGGTTCGGCAGGAGCCCCATGGAGCCCGGCAACATCCCCCTGACCGTCATCGGCGCCGGATTGCTGTGGGTGGGCTGGTTCGGCTTCAACGCCGGCAGCGCCCTGGCCGCCAACGGCGTGGCGGTGAACGCCCTGTTGACCACCAACACGTCCGCCGCGACGGCCGGCCTGGTCTGGATGCT
>Ga0116141_10004058_pt1 | contig 12352 bp, 15 predicted proteins | sample AD_UKC097_MetaG_FD_89744 | JGI IMG/M metagenome (GOLD analysis project Ga0116141, IMG submission 89744) | Active sludge microbial communities of municipal wastewater-treating anaerobic digesters from USA - AD_UKC097_MetaG | ecosystem: Engineered > Bioreactor > Anaerobic > Digestate | place: USA... | reverse complement strand
TTATTGGTGCCAACTAATTTTACTGTGCCAGCCTGCAATGCTTCCGGCCGTTCAGTATTATCACGCATTACCAAAACCGGTTTTCCCAAACCCGGCGCCTCTTCCTGAATGCCGCCACTGTCGGTCAAAACCAGAACGCATCTGCCCATGAGAAAAAGAAATGGTAAGTATTGCAGCGGCTCAATGAAAAATACATTGTTGTTCATGGTTTTGATTTCGCGGCCGAATATTTCATGTATGGGTTTCCTGACATTGGGATTGAGGTGCATAGGATACACAAAATCAACCGTCGGAAACTGTTCGGATAAATCGCGTATGGCTTTGCAAATATTTACGATCCCCTCACCAAAGTTCTCGCGTCGATGTCCTGTAATCAGAATCATCTTTCGTTCTGAGGCCAATCCGTTCCATTGAGTTACCCGCTCAAGTGGCAACCCAAACGCAACGAGTTCGTTTATTATTTCTTCATATACTCCTGGCCTGTTTTCAATAATAGAAAGGGCTGAAAACATGGCATCAATTACGGTATTTCCTGTTACAATAATTTGATTATCAGAAACATTCTCGTCGAGAAGGTTCTGCCGGGCAAGGCTGGTTGGTGCAAAATGCCAGACTGCAATCCGACCGGTAATCTGCCGGTTCATTTCTTCGGGCCAGGGGCTGTACATGTTATGTGTTCGCAAACCAGCTTCGACATGACCAACCGGAATTTGCTTGTAAAACGCTGCCAGAGCCGTGGTTGTAGATGTTGTTGTATCGCCGTGTACCAGCACCAGATCGGGCTGCAATTGTTCTAAAACTTCGCGCATCCCAATTAATACCCTCGATGTAACATCAGTCAGATCTTGTCCCTCGTGCATAATATTGAGATCGTGGTCTGGCACAATGTCGAATAGTTCAAGAACCTGATCAAGCATTTTGCGATGCTGGGCAGTCACACAAACCAGTGTATCAAAATATTCAGGATGCTTTCTGAACTCGGCCACTAAAGGCGCCATTTTAATTGCTTCCGGTCGGGTACCGAAAACCAGCAGGATTTTTTTTTTCGATAGAGGCCTTTCTGTCATCATGATTTTTCATCGGCTTTGCTCTGGCAAATTTATTGATAATAATTTAAAGCTGGGATTTTATACCATAATAATCGAAATCAGTCAACGGGCATTCAATTTCAAAAAATGATATAATGATTGTAATTATGGTACTTTCAAAGGTCAGAAATACGAAAACAAGGAAAATCTGTTGATGATTGTTTCGGAAGTTATATTTTTGCTCAATGAAAATATTTATTGTCGGTTACATGGCATCGGGCAAAACCCGTTTTGCAAGGCGGCTGGCTAATGCGCTTGGAAAGCCGTTTATTGATCTCGATCAGGTCATTTTCGACAGGACACAGCGCACGTCGGGTGAGTGGATACGCGAATATGGCGAAGAAAAATTCCGGCAGACTGAGCTCTTGTGCTTGCTGCATTGTTTGGAGCAGGACAATTTTGTGATGGCAACCGGTGGCGGCACCCCATGCTTTTTCGACAACATGAACCGATTGAATAAAGAAGGTGTCACAATATGGCTCAAAACGCCGATTGGAAAAATCATTCAGCGACTGAGAAACCGAAAGGGCGACCGTCCATTGGTTGCTACGCGTGAAGGCAACATTGACCGGGAAGCGCTTCAACAACATTATTCAGACCGGGTTCCTTTTTATTCCAAAGCCAAGATTGAAGTGGTAGATGTTGATATTTCTCTTGTGATTGATCAAATACGAAAGCTTCAATCCTGATTTGTTTCATTGTCCTCAGCTTCGGTCATTGTGCTGAATTTTAAACCTCTGAATAATAAGAATATAATAATTCCAGATGACAGAATATTGAATATGATGCGAGAAGCTGGATAAATGGATACGCCGAGGAAATGTGAAAATAATATCAGGATATATAGTAAAACAAAGAAAAGTACAAAATAGGTAATACCTGATAGATTGATTTGTTCGTTGAGTGAAAAATTGTTTTCAATCTGGCGTTTGCTTTGCCTCAATTCAATCGAAAAAAGTATGAAATATAAAACAAATTGTGCGTGTATAACTGCATAAACTCCTATCTGATAAACTTTCCTGATAAAGGTGAGCATGGGTAAATCAGAGATATCGTTCAGCTTTCCGGATAAGTAATTATACTGAACCGAAGCCGGTTCAAACCAGAACAGCATGAGAAACCAGAAAAAAATGATGGTCGGCAGGTAATGAATATGTCTGCGGACTGAATGTTTATTATAGCGGCCGGTAATTGAAGTAAGGAAAATGTAAAAAGAGGGCAGAATTGACAATGTTACTGGCAGGGATAAAACATACAAAACCGGCCTTATTTGTTGTAAACCACTGTAAAACAGTGCCGACATCAGATAGAATAATGCCAGAAACATAAAAAACAAACTCAGCCGTATCTGATGTGTTTTGTTGTTGCTGCGATATAACCATAGAAACATGATTGCCGAAAATGTGCTTCCGGCAAAAGGAATCAGACTGATTACATAATCAAATGTTGACATTGGACTGTTTTCTGACCGGCAAAGATATTATTAAAGAATTTCTCCGCGAAAAATTATATCATTATCTGAGGTGTATATTTCATCCGCAAATTTTCCGTATGCTCCTTTTGCGACCTCCTCGTGAAGTCATGTTTATATTAGGTAAACAATACCGGCAAAATGTCTTTGAAATCCAAAACCGGATGAATCATTCTTGTTGTAATCCTGTTTCGACATTAACCGAAAGCCGTTCCAGCATATTATTGTGGGATATTTGTTTGCATTTACACCTGATAACTATGCAGCGGGTAAGGATGTAGGTGACGCACGAAAACAAAATGGGCTTTTCCTGACTTTACAGCGCATGTTCATAAGCACCCGGACATAGTCCTGAACTTGACTTGATGAATTGCTGATCATGCCTTTTGCCTTTGTTGTCTGCAGTAATATTGGGCAATTGAAGCAGTAAAACCCGTAGTTTTTTACGTGTGCTTTTTCTTGTTGCTGTTTGATGATTTTTCGCCCCAAATGCATTGAAATTTATTTTATTTCCGGAACTCCATATACTGTTTCCGGCATTCGTTGTTCCGGAGTTTTTATTGATGGGGCTGTCTAAACGTAATTCAGCTTCTGTAAGAATGGCCGGTTTTATTATCAGCATGAGAACCATTGTTATTGTTGCCAAAAGCATGACCGGCCATATTGAATAATTCGTTCGTCGCATGAGAATTTTTACCTTTCGTTAGCTACCATCAAAATTACTTTTAAATGTGATATATTTTCGATGTGATGCTTTTTTATGTTCATTTTTATGCCAAGGGCTGCAGTTAGTCATTGTAGTTTGATTTGTAAAAAGCTGTTTTTCATTGCAATATATTTTACATTCATGTGATATATTTTATTGTTTTTTTGATGAACGGGCGTTTTTATTGACGAATAAGCAGGACTGTATTCTTGCAAAAAACGAGCTTAAAGAACAGTTGAAAAATAACTAAGTTGCATTTATTCAGTATTTTGATTAAGAAATCCGTGTTTTGTGGCTGGTTTTTTAAAAATCAGTATTTTTACAAAAAAAACATGCGTCTGTACTTAACCGCCTTTATTTGTTTGCTGACATTTTTGGGCAATTCTCAAAACAAATACTGGGTTTTTCTCAGCGACAAGGATACCGCGGGCTATGACCCGTATGCGTTTTTCGATTCAAAGGCCATCGAACGCCGCATCATAAATGATATACCTGTCTGGGATTACTCGGATATCCCTGTTAGTCAGCAATATGTGAATGTGTTGGGGTCACTGAGCGACTCCATTACTTTCGCATCGAGGTGGTTCAATGCTGTTTGTTTGTATGCTACAGAAAATCAGATTGATAACATTCGCACCTTGCCATTTGTGATCAGAATAGAGCAAGCCGCAACAGGACATTTTGTCGCTGCTGACGAAAACTCTGAAAATCAAACCAGTTACATTTCGCCAGGACTTCAGAGCAAGCAGCTTAGTCTTATGCAGGCAAGTCTGTTCCGCGAGGCCGGGATTACCGGAAAGGGTGTCCGGATTGCCATTTTTGATGGGGGGTTCCCGAATGTCGATGTCCTTCCCTGTTTTAAGCATGTTCGTGACAACAACCGGATTATTAAAACATGGGACTTTACACGCAATAAGGAAAATGTATATGGCTTCAGCTCGCACGGAACAACGGTGATGTGTTGTATTGCCGGCATTGACACCGCCGGTGATCCATTTGGATTGGCAACTGATGCCGAATTTTTGCTGGCGCGCACCGAAGTCAATGCGGAGCCCTATTCCGAAGAGGAAAACTGGGTGGCAGCTCTCGAATGGGCCGATCAGAATGGTGCAGATATTGTCAACAGTAGTCTGGGCTATACTTTTCACCGTTATTTTCCTTATGAAATGGATGGAAAGACATCCTTTGTAACCCGTGGCGCCAATATGGCAGCATCCAAAGGCATTCTGGTGGTGAATGCAGCTGGCAACGAAGGTGATGGAAAGTGGAAATATATTGGTGCTCCGGCCGATGCCGACAGCGTTTTGTCGGTAGGTGGCGTTGATCCTTATTCTGGCTATCACATCAACTTTAGTTCCTTTGGCCCCACTGCCGACAGACGTCTGAAACCCAATGTGTGTGCGGCTGGACAGGTGTATGCCTATGGCAAGAAAGGCCCTGGTGTTCATTATGGGACTTCCTTTGCCTCGCCGCTTACTGCCGGCTTTGCGGCCTGTGCCATGCAGGCAAAACCGGGCGTCAGAACTTATGACATGTTTCTCGAAATTCAGAAATCGGGGCATCTTTATCCATACTACGATTACGCACACGGCTATGGTATTCCTCAGGCATCGTATTTTCTGAATACCGCAGCGGAGGAATCCCTGTCCGAAATTGAAATTTCAGTTAGCGACAGCGAGGTGATTGTTGCTGTTGCAGTTGATCCTACTGACAGTACAGAAAATAATTATTGCTATGTTCATTGCAGTAACGCCAGCGGAGTTTTGTCATGGTACAAGGTTTTGACGGTTTATGAAGGCGAGATTCTGAGAATGAACAAAAACGACTTTCGTCCGGGCGAAATCTTACGGGTGTATTATGATGGCAAAATCAAATCTCTCCAATTTTAAAATCACTATCATGAAAAAAATATCCTTCTCTTTTTTGTTTCTTCTGATGGCATCTGTTCTTATGGCACAGTATCCGGTTCTTGACGAATCTGTTACTCCATACGATACATTGCGCCCGGAAACTGGTCCGAATGGAAAGCATTTTTTCAACTCATTTGTAGGATGGCATTTCGCCATTCCTTACGATGCTACCGATGCAGCACCGGTCAAGCCTTTTTCATCATCAGGACTTCGCGTTGGCTGGATGTGGAAACACCGCATCAGCAATTTCCTTTCTTTTGGTTATTTACTTGATTTTAATACCTACGGGTTTTCGTATTCTCAAAGTGAAGAAAAAACTTTTCCTGATTCGCTTGTTCATGAATCTCAAAGCATTGGACTTACAGCCATAGGAACCGGATTATATCTTCGGTTTAACTTCGACACGAAGAGAGGCAATTTCATCGGACATTATCTCGATGCCGGAGCATATGCTGACTGGATTCCGGGACGCACGCTGGCAACCAAGGATGAAATAGACTTTGATCAGATTCAGCGGAGCCGGATCAGTCGCCTGCATTATGTCGAAAAATATCAGTACGGATTATACGCAGCCATCGGGCTGAATAAATTTACCATTTTTGGCCGTTACCGGATAAGTGATGTTATTAAAGCTCCATATCAATCGGCTGAATTGCCGCGGCTTTCGGTTGGAATCGGACTGTGTTTGTTTTAAAACAATCAGGTTTTAATGAGTCAAAAGCTTAGTGAGTGATATCAGTCTTTGAGATAGAATCTTGTACTGGCTGCTGGTCTAGTTTCTCCGTTAAGTGTGAACAAAACGTTTTCCAGATAAATTTTTTTCAGTGATGTGTTTTTAAGCGCACTCAACATTCCATCGTTCAGACGGTTGCTTTTTGTTGCAATGGTAATCAGATCTCCGTCGGAATTCATATAAGTAAACTCAAAGGATTCAACCTCAAATAATTCAACCGCTTGTGAAACACCGATCACGGCCACAACCGGATTGGTGGCAACTTCCTGTCGCGACAGGGTGTCGGTTGTCTGTCCTGCAAGCGATATTCTGAAAGTGTTTTGTGCATTGATGTTTAATGATGCCATAGTGGCAAATGCTGCGATGAAAAACATGATTGGTTTCATAATGTTGAGTTATTTTGACAAATATAAACAAATATTATAATTATCCCTCGAAGAGTTCGAAACCCTTCGAGGGATGATAAACACTATCTGTCAAAAGATAATCGTTTATTGTAAAGTACTTTATCGTCGGCAACCAGCTTCAGATAATACACCGGATCGGAATAGACTTCGGCATCATACTCGAAAGAAAGCGTCTGATGACCTTCGACCGGACCATTGTACATTTCACGCAATAAGATTCCATCTTCGCTGTAAAGTGCCCAGACAACCATTATTTTATGCTTCATATTGAATTCCACTTCGCCGCCAACAGTCACTTTGTGCGGCTTTACCTGATAATCGTATAAATATGACTCATCGGCGGGAATTTCCTCTATTTTTTTGCCGGTAAGCTCGGATAAGTATTTCTGCAAAATGGCTGCCTGGGTTGTGTCGAACGATGATACGGCATAGAGCGGTTCATCATCGATGAGTGTCCACATGGCTTGCTGTCCGGCCGGCGACCAGAATTTATTTTTTTCGATAAACTGAGCCAGTTTGACAATTTTTTCCGAAGCCATCTTATCCGGATTGTAATGACAGGTTCCGCTGGGTGCATGATCGTTTTGTTCCATGCACATGCCGCGCAGACTGATTTGCTTTGTTTGTCCGGGTTGCAGTGTGGCGACAACGGATTCTGTAATAACAATATCCTGATACGAGGAGTCTGTTGCAACAAAAACGAATCCTGCCGGAATTTTCACATCGAGTTTTGTTTTGGCTGCGTTCACAAGCCGTATGGCCAGGGGTTTTGCATAATGCACACTCGAATCGTTGCCGATGGTATAGCATTTTATGCTGCCGGATTTTTGCAGATCCGAAATTGTTTGTGCCTGCAAAATGCTGGACACGAGCAGTAATGCTGCAAAGATGATGGTTCTCATGGCTCAGGTGTTTGGGTGAATAATTGGCTCAATGAAATATAAACGTGGATGGAAATACAATTATTTTAATTGGTGAAAATATTTTTTTTACGTTTGATCATTGTCATATTTCGACATTTGCTTCGTGTAGTTTTTGAATTGTTTCTAACTTTGAACCATAATATCAGAAAAATGGGAATTACAGAAAAAATTGCGTTGTGGGCTACGGCCTTTATTGCTTCAACAGGATACGTTGGCATTTTTGTATTGATGGTCATGGAAAGCATGGTACTTCCGGTGCCCAGCGAGGCCGTGATGCCGTTTGCCGGTTTTAACATTGTGGATGGGAATCTGACCTGGGCTGGCGTTATTATCGCATCAACCCTGGGCAGTATTGTTGGCTCACTTATTTCGTACTATATTGGTTATTATGGTGGTAAACCGTTTATCGCTCGTTTTGGTAAATATCTGCTGTTGAATCAGCATCATCTTGAATTGTCGGAAAAATTCTTTGCCAAACGTGGTGAAATAACCATTCTCATTGCGCGTTTCATTCCGATTGTGCGTCATCTTATTTCAATTCCGGCCGGATTCGGTAAAATGAATATTCCGAAATTCATTTTGTTTACAACCATCGGAGCTGGTATCTGGAATGCTTTTCTTACATGGGTTGGATTTGTCCTTCGTAAAAACTGGAGCGAAGTGATGAAGTATTCCCATGTGATTGATATTGTTGTTCTTGCCGTACTTGGCGGTGCTGCATTGTTTTATCTGTACAAAATCATTAAAAGCAGAAAAACACAAAAGAATTCAGCTGAATAATTTTTAAACACAAAATGTAATGAAAATCAGTGTCGATATTTCATATTATCCTTTGACAGAGAATTTTAAAATTCCCATTAAAAAATTTATTGCGCAGTTAAATTCTTACAGCGAAATTTCAGTGAAATCAAATGGCATGAGCACACAGGTTTTTGGTGAATATGCCGATGTGATGCGCATTGTTACGAAGGAAATGGAAATGGCCATGGAATTGCCGCACAGCATTTTTATTCTTAAAATGGCAAACGCTACGCTCGATAATGATTATAACCCAAATAAATGAGCGAAATCCTGAATTATATTGTTGCCAACTGGTTTGAATTGACAGCCGCTGCATTGGGAGTGATTGCTGTTTTTCTGCAGATACGCATCAATTCTTCGTATTGGGTGGTGAGCATTCTCAATGTATCAATGTATATCTGGGTTTATATTTCACAGCAGCTTTATGCTCTCATGATTCTTATGGTTTATTATGTGGCCATGAGTGTGTATGGCTTTTATACATGGCGGTTTGGAGCAAGGTACAAAAACAGAAATCATAAAGTGAAAATCAGTTATACCAAACTGCGCACCTGGATTTTTACTTTCATCACTGTTTTTGCATCTTTTATGATTATTGCCTGGGCTTTATATCAGTTTACTGATTCCCGCACTCCGATTTTGGATGGCCTGGTGACAGCATTGAGCTTTTCCGCTACCTGGATGCTCGCACGAAAGAAAATTGAGAACTGGCTTGTATGGCTCGTTGCAGATATCATTTCATGCTATCTGTATTATTCGCAGAAAATGTATCCCACCCTGGTGCTTTATGCTTTCCTGAGTGTTATGGCTGTAATCGGTTATTATTCATGGAAAAATAAAATGAAACAGGTTAATGCATAAAAATATGCGAATAGCGATAACAGGGCCAGAAAGCACCGGTAAAACAACGCTCACTGAATATTTGTCTGCACATTTTGGTGGAGTTGCAGTTTCGGAATTCGCTCGTGAATATCTCGAAAATATCGGACGTTCATATAATTACGACGATATTCTGCATATTGCTCAACAGCAGATTCTGAGCGAAGATAGAGCATCCATGAAAAGCAAAATTGTTTTTTGTGATACCGAATTGCTGGTGACCAAAATATGGTGCGATGACAAATTTGGTCGTTGTCATTCATGGATTATTGAAGAATTGCAAAAAAGAGATTATGACCTTGTTTTACTTTGCAATACCGATATGCCCTGGGAGCCCGATCCACAACGCGAAGACCCGGATAGACGGGATTATTTGATGGGTCTTTACCGGAATCAGGTTGCGAATTATTACGTCAATGTAGTGGAAATTTCCGGCGATGGCGATGAACGTCTGAAGATGGCTTGCAGTGTAGTAAGTGAGTTTTTGAAAACCAAATCCTGTTTATGAAAACGAGTTTTGTTAGTTTTTTTCTGATTGTTGCCGTTTCATTTTTGCTTGTTTCCTGCGGAGGCAAAAACAGGTCTGGTAGCGGGGAAACCAATGACTCTGCCGCAACAGAAAACGAATGTGTGAAAGAAACATCGCTGTCACTTTTTGTTGACAAAAAAGATTTGAAAGATAATAGGGCGTTTGTCACTGCGGACAGTATGTTTAAAATCAATAAACAGCAGTTTGTTTTCACCAACGACTCATCGGCGGAAATACAATGGACAGGCATTTCAAAAATGTCTTCAGGAGCTGAAGGCGAGGTGGTTGTTCATGTTGGGTTGTATTCAAAAAATGGGAAAACCCTTCGTCCTGGATTGTACAAAAACATGGATTTCGATAGTGATTATTTTGCGAAAGTCAATTTGGAAACCGATGCTGGAACCATCTGGTTCAACTGGGCTACCGGATTGCCAGATCCGGGTGCTGTAAAAATACATCAGATCGATCGTAGCTCAGTCTGTGGCTCTGTTCATCTGAATGTTGACAAGCCCGACAACAACTCAATCGGCGTTGTGAAGCTCAATGGAAATTTTTACATCGAAAATTAAAACCCCGTCGCTGTTAAATGCTGTCTATTACTTTGTAGCAGCTTTGTTTTCAAAATCATTCATTTGCAATGCCTCAATTTTATCGTCGAAGCGCAAAGTCTGTATTTGCCAGATTTTATCAGGTTTGTAGAGAATGAAAGTGAAAAACAAGGGTTGCCTTTTATACCGGACCATATAGGTGCCAATGGTCATCGCTGGGCCAAGTTCTTTAACAGAAACCGGGTCAAATCCGTAATAGTCGCCGATGACGGCAACAGCAGTGGCCAGTTTGAGTTTGATGGCGGTAACCTGTTCTGAATTGGGTTCCAGAAAAGGATTGGTTGAGAAAATGTAATCGATTGCTTTTTCGCGCCCATCATTTTTATAGATGGAGAAGAAATTATCAATGACGGCCTGATAGGTGGTTTCCTGAGCATTGATATATAATGCAGGAATGAAAAGCAGTAATGCAAAAAAAAGTTTTTTCATTTATTGGATTTTAATAATTTCCTTATCGGCGGGTTTTGTCTTTTTCCAGCGTTTGTGCGACCAAAGCCAGCGGGATGGCTGCTGCCTGATCGTTTCCTCAAGCAATTGTGCGTAGCGCGCAGTAAGATGCCCTTCCGGCAAATCTTTTCCTGTTTCTGTAATAGGAATCAGATTGATTTCGTAGTATCCGCGCTTAATTTTCAATACCTGTGTGAAAATTACCGCCAGTCCGAATTTTCGTGCATAAGTCTCAGGCCCGTGCAGAAATCCTGATGTCTGGTGCAGAAATTCAACCCAATATGCTTTGTCGAGTTGCACGGGCGACTGATCCGAAGCCATGATGAAAGCACATGGTTGCTGATTCATATTCCGGAACATGAGTCCGGTGTTTTTCAATGGTACCACATGATAGTTCCGTCGTTCTCTCGACCTGCGTATAAACGCATCAATTCTCGCGTTCCGCATGGGCTTGTAAATAGCAAACACCTTATGCTGAAAAACACTCCCGAAAACACCGGTGGTCCATTCCCAGTTGTTGAAATGAGCCATGTCCAGAATAACACTCTTTCCTTCTTTGAAATACTGCTCCATCAGCTCAGGGTTATTAACCTTATAGCGCTTTCCGAGTGCGCGGCGCGACATTTTATAGCCCTTGCCGGCCTCGAAGAGCATGTCGGCAAAATAGCGGTAAAATTGCCTTTCGATACGGTTGAGCTCCTTGTCATCTTTTTCGGGGAAAGATGCATGCAGGTTGCGTTGTACTACCTTGCGCCGGTAACGGATTACATGACGCAACAGAAAAGCGTTCACATTGCAGAGCCCATACATCAGCCAGAAAGGCATGACGCGGATCAGCGTCTGCATGAATATGAAAACAACATACTGAAACATGATGCTAAAGTACCAATTTTTTTAAAGAAAATATTAAGCATGAAGCAATACTTTGAATAATTTGTATATTCGTGTCTTCATTTTCTCTATGGTTTTGTTTTCTGATTAAGCCCTCTATCTGTATGAAACATGTTTACACTTTGTTTTTTTTATGTACTGTTTTTTTGTCTCAGCGGGTTTTTTCGCAGGAAATGTGGGGTGTGGTGAACAGTAATTATGCCGGTATCAATTCCAATTTAATCAATCCGGCAGGTATGGTGGACTCAAAATACTGGCTCGATATTAATATTGTGACTCTTGATGTCTTTGCTGAAAACAATAGTCTGTATGTGCCGCACAAAGAGCTTTTCTTTTTGGAAATTCTTTCGCCGGCTGTCGATTTTGGCGATGAAACTCCAGTTTTGAAAGATACTTACGATAAGCAGCGGAACCTACATGCAAATTTCAGCACCCGGCTCGAGTTGCCTTCATTCATGCTTTGCAAGGGCGATCAGGCATTCGGCCTGCAGATGTCGGTGCGTGGAGCCGGCAGTACGCGCGGCATTGAATACCATACTTCAAAATTTATTTATGAGGGGATTGACTTCGACCCTCAGCAAAATGAATTTTATGAGTTGCGCAAAATGAAAACTTCGGCATTGTCGTGGGGCGAAATTGCAGTGAGTTACTCGAAAGCTTTTACAACATTTTCCTCAACTTATGGCTATTGGTGCAACTCTGAAAAAAACGATGGGATTGGGTGGGGCTTATTTCAATGCACCTTATGCCAATTACATTGTGTATGATGACTCAACACTGGCTGTTGAAGAACTTGATGCTGAATTTGCTGCGGCGATGCCCATGGATTACTCCAACAACGAATACTCTTCCGATCAGGGCATGTTTCTGGGCGGAGGATGGGCGGTTGATCTCGGTTTTGTGTTTCAGAAAAAGCGCGATGGTAATGGTTTTATGCGGGTCAGGCAGCTTTGTGCGCA
>Ga0116141_10004054_pt1 | contig 12358 bp, 9 predicted proteins | sample AD_UKC097_MetaG_FD_89744 | JGI IMG/M metagenome (GOLD analysis project Ga0116141, IMG submission 89744) | Active sludge microbial communities of municipal wastewater-treating anaerobic digesters from USA - AD_UKC097_MetaG | ecosystem: Engineered > Bioreactor > Anaerobic > Digestate | place: USA... | reverse complement strand
TGGACCCTCATAAAAGACGAATTCGCCCTTGCCGTCGCGGCTTCGTAACGACTTCCGGAAGGTATCATGGTCATCCCACATCTTCAGCACCTCGTTGTTCACCTTCGGGAGGTCAAGGCCCTTGTACTCGGGAAATTTCTTTGACATACGGTATTACCTGTTAAAATCAGCGTGCAAAGTTAGGAAAAAAGTCTGAAGTCTGAAGGTCTGAAGGTCTGAAGTCTGAAGGTCTGAAGGTCTGAAGGTCTGAAGGTCTGAAGGTCTGAAGGTCAAAAGGTCTGAAGGCCGCAATGTCAAAGTCAGGCCCTGCAGCATCAGACCCCAGATCCTCAGGCTTCAGATTGAGGCCGGAAGTGTTGAACCGGACTGCCGGAAGATGCTGGTATCGATGAAGTCAACTCCCTTAGACGAATTGCCGGGAAGGCAACAGAGAGGCGGAGTCAGATACTAAAACAGCGGGCCGGTTTTACGGTATCACCAGCTTTCTGGAAACAGTCTTTCCCCTGTCATTGATATTGATTATGACCAATCCGTGAAATCCGGAAGGGAGTGGTACTGTATTAAGTTCGGAGTCCTGGAGACGGCAGGAAAGGATTTTACTGCCGAGTGAATTGAACAGTTCGCATCCTGAACCATCACTTACAGTGCCTTTGATAATTATCATTCCATCATATGCCCATATTCTCAGATCAGATCCTTCATCTTCAGGGTTGACGTTAACACCTGTGGGCATATTGGCAGAAGCTATTATATAAAATCTCCCTGTGCCATATGTGTCAGCCGGAAGGATTGTTGTATAACTGTCGTTGCCGATATCGGTGATTTTGCCTTTTGCCCTGTCTTCCAGCCAGAACCTTTTGTCTCCAGCCGGTACTGTAAAAGCTTCGAAAGTAACCTCTCCGCCATTCTTCGAGTCTACGCCCACAGGTATCGCAAGCTGATCAACATTTTCAGCAGGCAAGGCCTGCCTGGCGAAATTCACGCTGTTATCGCTGATCACCAGAGATGTATATATTTCAATTGGCTTTCCGGATGACAGCAGCCCGACATCATAACCCGGATCAAGACCGGTGGTCATTTGCTCATTGAATATGACAGCAGCCAGGCACTCATCATCTCCGTATTTTGCTTTCAGCATTATGCCCGGCCAATACTCATTAACATTTTCTGACTTGAGCAGGACAGAATTCGTTGCATGAGCCTGCATCTCCCTGTCAAAGTGAAAGACAACGCCGTCTTTCATTGCCAGGACGAAGAAACCCTGACCGGCCTGGATATTATTAAAACCGAATAAAAGGTTCTCGGGATCCTCTCCTGAGATCGGATCAGGAAAAGCAATATCCTTTCCCCTGTAGTGGTAGGAGTCGCCGTCATAGATATATACTGCCACATAATTCGGATCGAACCTGTTTGTTGCCATTGTTCCGTCCCCGTCGTTGTCATCAAGGAAGCCTCCGGGGCCTCCGATTGTAAGGGCAGAAGTAAACGGATTGCCTAGAAGGTTCCATCCGCCTCCTCCGAAGGGAGTCCGGGCGATGCGGGTGTTATACTCTTCAAGTGTTCCTGTAAGATAATCAGTAACATATGGAGAAGTAGCAGGCATGTCAACGGTTGTCATGAGTAAGCCAGTAAATACCAGGGGCTCTCCTGCGGTTGTAACAGTATAACCTTTACCGCTTGAACATGCAGTTACAGGGTCACCCCAATCACCGGCCGGTTCATCCCATTCCCAGAAATCTGCATTAGACGGCAGCAGCAAAGTGCCAACAGGAGCAGAAATATACCTGTAGAGTGTTCCTCCGGGCATGGAGCGCCTGTATGTAATGTTCCCGGATGGTGTTCCTGAACCGGCATATATCAGTGAACCACTGTTCTCAGTTCCCTCAGAACTGATTGTCAGCTTTCCGTTCGGATTGAACACTGTGCCCTCAACGGTCACCATTGCACCCGGGGCTATTGTGGTTCCGGCGCTTGAGGAGGCAATCCCCAGGTCATTGAAAACGGTCAGGTATGGTGCGGTAATTGTCTGTGGGGTGTTACCGTTGAAAATCACAATACCTGATCCATGGTCAAAGGTTCCGCTGTTTATCCAATTGCCGCCTGCGTACAGGGTTCCGTCACCATCCAGATAAGCTGAATTTATAATATCGCCTGACAGGCTGAATGTGCCTCCGTTCGTTATCGTTCCGCCATTGTTCAGCAGTCCGCCCTGGCAGTTCACTGAAGCCCCTGGCCCTATCTGTACGTACCCACCCTCATTCCTGATACCCTGGCCAATACCCCTCTCAGACAACACCGACATGAACGGTGTCATGATAACTAACACCTTGATAATGCATGATCTTCTCATTGTTACTGGTTTTTCACTTTTGATGGACCATCCTGTGGTGAAACATACAGATTCATTCCTTTTCACCGGCAGCTACTGATTCTTAATACAACGTACCGAGTTCTTTACCCAGTCATTGTAGCCTACGCTTCTTGACAGATTTGCCCTGTCATTGCTTGCGTTCCTGGTTATACTCTGGTTGGATGTCCAGATACAGGTCCCGGTTCCCAGGCTTACGAATCCGGAGTTCCACTGTTGTGTTGCCCCTGCAGGTAATAACGTAAAACCATATTCATCAGTTGCACCTGTATTTGGCGCTACCCAGTGAACATTACCGGTTTCCTTGAGTTTGCCGGCTGCTACATCCAGTCCTCCTGCATAATCTGACAATGTCGTCCATTCCGGGTCTGAAGCCACATGCCAGCCGACAGGGCATAATTTCCCGGTGTTGACTGCCGGGAAATTGTACAGGGCGCCGTATGGTACTTTATAATTCTCGTCGAAATTGTACCAGGTATATTCCGGAATGACTGAGTGCCAGTCACTGTGATAGTTAATCGGCGTATTATCATTATATCTTGTTGTCCTGAGATTCCCGGCCATCCATAATTGTGTTCCGATTTGCACTGTCCGGTAGGAATTGCCGTCAACATCTGAAACATAGGTGGAAAACATCACCTGGTTGCCGTAAGAAGTGCCTGCCGCGTTGGTGGCGTATGCCCTCACATAGTACAATGTACCCCCGGTTAAACCGGTCAGTGAACTGCTGAAAACACCTGTACCCGATCCGTCGCTGGTATGCTCTCCGGTTACAACAGGATCCGGAGAAATTCCCCAGCAAACACCATGTGCAGTCACTGCGGCATCGCCGTCATAGGTAATATTTCCCCCCGATGTGGCTGTGGAAAGACCGGTGCCTGTGACAACGGCAGTTGTCAGCTCCGGAACTACTGGCGGTGCTGTTGTTTGAGTCAATGCTGCAACCGTTGACTCCCCGCAGGTGTTGTATGCCCACACATACCTTGTATAGGAGGTGTTACTGCTTAACCCGGTTTCGGAAAAGGATGTCGCTGCGAGCAGATCCGTTGCCGTCGGGTATTCGCTGACAGTATTCCACCTGTAGCCGGTAGCATAGGGAACACTGTTCCAGTTCCATGTGATCTGGGTCCTCGTTGACTGATGTGTCGCTGCTGCCGGAGATGCCGGATTCAGACAACTTAGTTCCAACGTATTCCAGTTGCCGCCAATAAAAATTGAAAGCGACCCCGATCCACAGTCGGTACAAAACACAAGTAATCCATCAGCAGGATCTGCAATGGCTGCAAGCTGCGAATGAGTCATTCTGGGGATAAGCAAGCCCCTGTCAGTCGACCTGATATCAAGCATTGCGCTGGCGTCCGGTTGAGAATTATCGGGGCTGATGCTGACCTGGCCAAAAGAGGTCAGAACCGGGATTTCAAATGCCAATCCCAGTAACAGATAATTCAGGAAATTTCTCATGTTGTTACCTTAAGAAACGGAAGGAAAATTAACTCCTTTTCAGACAGGGAAATATGCTGTAAAGCTACTTTTCAGAAATGTATTTGCCTGGGGATCAATTAAAATTGTCCGTGAGTTGTTGCCGGAGCAGGTTTTTGATTGATTTTACATTTCTTCTGAGGCTGGCGCTATTCAGACACATCCTTTTTTCCGCAACGCGGCAAAAGCCAGGAAAATGGGTGTTGAATACCATTAAAATTGATTATTCCGGGACTTGTCAAGATACAGATTATCAGCATTTCACTATTGCCTATTGCCCAATGCCTGCTGCCTCACAATAATAGTGAATATTATATGTTAATTTATATTACATTTGCCGGATAATACTAACATCGGTAGCCATGGCAGAAAAGACAAGATATTCGGATGAGGAGCTGGAGGAATTCAGGCAGATCATCATGGCCAAGCTCGAGAAAGCAAGGAGGGATTATGATGTGCTCAAGGCAAGCATAACCCACGAGGATAATAATGACACTATGGACACCTCGCCCACCTTCAAGGTGCTGGAGGAGGGTGCAACCACCCTGTCAAAGGAGGAGGCCGGCAGGCTCGCACAACGGCAGCTGAAGTTCATTCAGCATTTGCAGGCCGCGTTGGTTCGCATAGAGAACAAGACCTACGGCATATGCCGTGAGACGGGTCAGCTTATCAGCAAGGAGCGCCTGCGCGCCGTACCCCATGCCACCCTGTGCATGGAGGCAAAACTGAAGCAGAAATAGAATAGGGGACTCCGGGTCTCAATCATAAGGTCACAGGTCCTTGAGCCCGTGGCCTTTTGCTTTTTATATCTGAAAATAAAACATCAATGTCACCGGAGATGTCATTGAAGATGTCATTGAAGATGTCTTCGAAGGCACTATAATAAAATGAAACAGAGTACAATTTATGCACCTCAGGTTGATATCATCAAAGACCGTATCCAACCTGAATATAAAGCAGTATCTCATGACGCTTTTCGGAAGCTGCTGGAGATCTATGAAACATTCAGCCTCGTAAAACACGGAGATAATGACAAGACCCGTACTGCCTGGCTCGAGGTTGAACGTGGCCCCATAGAAGCTTTTGGTGATTATAAGGAACTCAAAAGGGACGGAGAAGTAGAGTCAAGATCGGAATTTGAACAGCTTTGGAAAGACTATTACCCTGAAAATACCAAATGGTACGAGTTTTCCACCAGGGAATACATGGACGAGAAGTTCTTTTTCCTTGATGGCAAGCTTATTGCCCGCACCCGTGCGGAAGATACGGTGAATCCATCACATTCTCCGCTCCTTGATCTGTTTGGGCAATTCACCGATTGGCTCCAGGAAAAGATTAATACCGAAATGGATAAGCTTAAGGACAACCCTTCAGCCTATAACGCATATATCCGCAATAATCTTCCTTTTTCAAAACGATACGGGAAGATCAACAGGGCTAAGCTCTGGGATATCCTGGGTGATGATGCCAACAGGTTTGATAAGAACCTAGGTGAGGATACGGTGAGCAGGTTACTTGATTTTGTTAAAAGTACTGCTAAAGCAAAAGCTCAACCGTACACTGAAATGACCGCTGACACCTTTTTCCGGATCTGCGAAACTGGATACGACGCCAATGACTATTTCGGGGCACATAAAATCAGGTTGTCACCACGTGAGAAATATCTTGGAAAAGCTGACGGCCGGGATGCCGGCCTCTCTAAAATTGACGGAAATTCACCAGATGATTTTCGCAATTGGTACCACAGTGACCAGGTGATGGGTGCCCATCCCCGGGAAATCTGCAGGGGAGGTAACTCCACGCACATATCATTATATGTTTTTGATGTGGACGGGAACTGGCATCTGGCGCTTGACGGTTCCAGCTCAGCAAGGGTGGAGGAGACAGTGCGAATGGCAATTGCCATGCATGAAAATGGAATCAGCTTTGAGTTGCGTGACGCTGACAGGATTGTCCGGAAGGTTACCGGAGTTGATGATATTGGGATTGTGCCGGACAACGTCATTCCGGTATATTGCCACAGTTCATTCCCTAAAGAGGATATGATTTGCGATTTTATGAATCTTAGTTATGAGGTCGAGCTGGCGGAGAGAATTGTTCCTATGGCCTCATGGTATCCGTTAGAGGTAATCACCGTTGCCTGAAATTTGAAGGTAATGTGAAACCCTGGCCTTTTTAGTTCAGAAAATCCGCTGAGAAAAGAGTGTGAGTTTTAAATGATCTTTCGTAACTTTAACTGTGGTTAAGCTTCGGCTGAAAACCACTTTGCTGCATTCCTGAATAAAAGATTTCATTGGTTCGATGAATTCCAAAGACATTGACATAATGTTATCTGAAGGAGAGGGCCTTCGCATTGAATTCAAAAGCTCGTTCGACAACAAGGTAATAGAGACACTTGTTGCATTTGCCAATACATCCGGTGGCTCGGTTCTGATTGGGATTTCAGATGACAGAAAGATATCCGGGATTACAACCAATCATGAATCTGTACAAAACTGGCTTAACGAAGTAAAGAATAAGACGACCCCCGCAGTGGCACCATTTGCGGAGTATGTAGATTACAAAGATAAAGTTGTAGTTGCTCTGACAGTGCCCGAATCCCCTGTTAAACCGGTTTCGATGCGTAGCAAATACTTTAAACGTGTCGCCAATTCGAACCACTTAATGAACACTGATGAAATTGCCAGTGAGTACCTTCGGACAATAAACAGCAGTTGGGATTACTATGCTGACCCGGAACACGGAGTTGATTCATTGTCGCTGGACAAGGTCAGGGTCTTTATGCGCCGGATAGAACACCATACCGGGAATCTCCTTATCATTGATCCGCTAGAGTTTCTGGCAAAGCTTGAAATAGTACGCCGGAACCAGTTGACCTTTGGCGGATTTCTGCTTTTTGCCAGAAACTATTGTCTGATCAGCGATTTGCAGGCAGGAAGATTCAAGGGAGAATCAACCATCATAGACAGCCTCTCGTTGAATACCGACCTTTTCTCGGAGGTGGATGAGGTTTTAAATTTTATTAAAAAGCACCTGATGGTTGAATATATCTTCAACGGAGAACCACAGCGTACCGAGAAATTTGATTACCCGGTTGATGCTATCCGGGAAATCATTGTAAATATGATAGTGCACAGAGATTACCGTGAAAGTTCCGGAAGTGTGATAAAGATGTTTGATGACCGTATTGAGTTCTTTAATCCCGGAAGGTTAACCAGTGGAATTACTGTTCAGGATCTTTTATCCGGCAATTATGTATCTCAATGCAGAAATAAGCTGATTGCCAGGGCTTTTAAGGAGGCCGGACTGACTGAACGATATGGATCAGGAATAAACCGGATACTAAATATCTGTAAGAACCACGGAATTGTGCCACCTGTTTTTGAGGAAATTTTTAATGGATTCAGAGTCATCCTTTATAAAAAGAAGGCAAATGTCACTGAAGATGTCACTGTAAATGTCACTGTAAATGTCACTGTAAAACGTGTGGAAGCATTACTTGAAATCATCAGAAAGAACCCTTCCGTAACAGTCAATGAAATGGCCCGGAGAATGAAAGTAAACAGAAGGACTATTCTGCGTGACCTTGAAAGGCTGAAACTTGAAGGCAAAATAAGCAGAACAGGAAGTGATAAGTATGGATACTGGGATCTGATCTGAATAAAAGAACATGCCCTGATTAAGACTTCAGTGGCCAGGCCTCCGACCTTCCGACATTTAAGCTGACCGCGCGTTCCTGAAGAAAATATTATAGATGCTGCGGGCGAAGTAACGGATGTCAGTGCCAAGCGGATTCTGGTCCCATGAGTCGAAATACTTCAGCTCCGAGTGCTGAATAGCCTCGAGGCCGGTGGGCAGATCGGCATAGTACGGCGGCAGGAGGCCCGGCTTGTACCTTATGCGACGGTCACGGATCTCATCGTCATAGAGGCTGAAATAATGTTTCGAAAGCGGTCTCACGCCGAACAGCTTGATGTCGCCCTTGAGGATATTCACTATCATCGGCAGCTCATCGAGCCATACTTTCCTTGCAAAGTGTCCCCACGCCGTCACCCGGAAATCGTCCTTCATCTTCCCGCCGTCGGCGATGGAGTGTAGTCCGTATACATAATCCTGTATATATTCCGAGTAGGGATGCATTGTGCGAAGCTTGTAGACATTGAAGGTACGCCCGTCTCGACCGATTCGCGGCAGCGTTATTATCATCCCGTAACCGTTCTCGTTGGCCGGCCTGGGTTCAGAGCGACGTTCCGCCTTGATGCACAGCATGTCCCCGGCGAATTTTTCCTGTTTGATTGCAAAGCCTGCGCGACTCAGCCGGCCCAGTGCCTCAGCCCTCGAGAACGGTGCATTGGCGCCGCCGGTAAAAAACTCCCAGAGCCCGCGGGTGATACGCAGACGCGGAATTACACGGTTGATCAGGAAATCGGGCAGGAAAATCAGGTAATAAACAAACGATGAATACTTCTCTTTCAGCCGCTCGGCCCTTTGCTCCAGTGTCTCCACCGAGCAGATGAAGAGTCCGTAGACCCCCAGCCTGCCGTTGACTGTATCGAGGAACCTGTCGAGTTTCCTGATGCCGTTCATCGGCTTGAGGTTGATTATGCAGGTGTATTGGTCATGCTCAAGATTCTGAATGTTAAATGCTTCTGAGGTTGACACTATTGCAAGTCGTGCCGCATCCTCCCGGCTTACCAGGGATGAAAGCGCCTCGGCGCGAACTCTTGAACATCCCTCCTGGAGCCTCATTGTCAGAGCCGGATCAGGGATGATATCGCTTGCTTCACCAGGATGAGAGCGTGCTACGAGCTCGCGCTCGGAAAGCTTTATTTCTGCCGGGGTGATCAGCGGCGCCTTGCGGAAGGCGAGATAAACCGAACCTAATACAAGCTCGAGGATAGTTGCGGTGATGGCAGTGCCGAACACCACCTGCCTCGAGTAGCTCAGGTCGCGCAGGGCGAAGAGCAGCAGTGCTGAAATGCTCGTAGCGATCAGGTTGGCGGTGAGGACCCGCGAAAAGAGTGTGCGGAGATTGACTATGCGGCCGCGGCCGATCTTCCCGCTGACGGCGGAGACCACAATCCACAAAAAGGCCAGCATCAGGAAGAATGTGATGTGCGAGAGCATGTAGGTTTTCAGGCCGGCCGGCTTGAGCATCGACATGAGGATGTATGACGATGCAAGTATCAGAATGTCAGCCCCAAGCGTGATTACACGAAATTTCCCCCGGTTCATTTCCCTATAGATTTTCGACAGTATGCCGCAAATATGCTACAAGCGTTATCTTTGTGGAAAGCCTCATTTTGTGAAGTATTCAACATACATAGTAACTTTATCAACACTGCTAATATTGTGTTGGTGCGCTCCCGCGCGCGCGCAGATGATTCCCGAACCGACGGGCGACGAGGCCGTTTACCTTTTTCTGGACGAGCTCGCGGCTGACGGGGTGATCTCGCTCAACGGGGCGGTAAAGCCTTACAGCAGGCAGATAATCAGGCAGAAACTCGGGGAGGCTGCCGCCCGGCCGGATAGTCTGGCGGCGCTGCAAAACCGTCTCACCCCTCGCCAGCAGAAGGAACTCGACTTCTGGCTGAACATCTACAGCCCCGGTGAACCGGACGGCAAATTCAAGCTTCTGCTCAGTCCTGCCACCGCATATTACCGCGACTCACTCTTCAGCGTAACCGTTTCGCCAATCCTTGGACTGACGGGCGGGATTACATCCGGCTCAGACGGTGGTTCGGGCAGCGGAACAGGCAGCACTTCGCGGCAGCGCACAATCGCCTGGAAAAACGGTGCGAAGGCGTATGGGAACTACGGCAGATGGGCGTTCTTCGCAGCATTGCAGGACAACCACCAGGACCCGCTTATGGGCCACGCCGAATACCTCACACGGGAACGCGGCGGGCACATCAAGAATGAAACTGATTTTTCCGAGATGACCGGCGGCGTAAGTTACATGTGGAAGTGGGGCGACATTGCCTTTCTCAAGGACTCCCCGGTGTGGGGCAGCGGATATGGCGGCACTAACATTCTCTCCGGGCGTGCTCCATCGTTCATGCATATCAGGCTTCATCTCAAACCGGTAAAATGGGGTGAGATGACCTGGATACACGGCTGGCTTACCTCGATGGTGATCGACTCAACACGATCGTATTGGGTCACCAACGCATATGGTACCGAGTACCGTGAGCACTACCGCCGTAAATATATCGCGGCAAACATCTTCACCTTCACCCCGGTGGAGCGGCTGCATATCTCCGCCGGCAACAGCGTCATCTGGTCTGATCCGCGCATCACCCCCTACTACCTGATGCCGGTTTTCTTCTACAAGTCTGTCGACCACAGCGTCAACTCGGGCATCAACAACAGCAACTCCCAGATGTTCCTTGATATCAGCTCGAACAATATAAAGCACCTGCACCTCTATGGTACACTGTTCATAGATGAACTCTCCACGGCGCGGTTCACCAACTCCGATTACAATTTCTTCTCATGGAAGGGCGGGTTCCGCACAGGTAATTTCAGCTTTATGCCTGACATCTGGCTGACTGCCGAGTGCACCTTCACCTATCCCCTCACCTTCCAGCATAATGTGCCTGTCACCACCTTCGAGAACCAGGGATACAACCTCGGCCACTGGCTGCGCGATAACAGCCGGAGCTGGTATTTTGCCCTCGACTGGCGGCCGGTGCGTGCTGCCGGTGTCAGACTGTGGCATGAACGCTCAGAACGGGGACCTGACTACCAGAGCATCGGCGGGCCGCGGGTTGGGCTGCCTTACCTGGAGAGCATAGAATGGCGGAATGTCACCACCGGCCTGGATGTCAGTTACATGATCACCGGCGGGGTGCAGGTCCGCGCCTCGCTGATACGGAGCAACATCACCGGCGAAGAAGACTGGTACCCCACCCATCTGTATGGCCGCACCACAACAATCAGCGGTGGGGTTGTCTGGGGATTTTGAAATTTGACACGTGGCCATTTCTCCTATGATGGTCAATCATGCCTAAAAACAATGAGCGAACTTAATGGGCATATAATTGTAAATTTGTTAAAGGCTCAAAGATGAGTACAGTCGAAATATAGCAGACTATCTCAAATGATGCTTTACAGAAGGAGATCAGGGAATGGCTAAGTACAAAATAGAATGGTCAGTTGAAGCCAGACCGGATATAAGAGGTTAATCAATAATTTATTTTATAACACTAACTATAATTTACAAAAATGCTTATATTTGTAAAATAGAGTTATTGTTATGAAAACAAGAAACAACATACTTTTGCCACGGGCACAGAAGCCGCTGACTATCCTTGGTGAGAACATCCGGCTTGCGAGGCTGAGAAGAAGATACAGTATGGAACAGGTTGCAGAGAGGGCTGATATCAGCAGACCCACATTGCACTCAATTGAAAGAGGCAACTCCAATGTGACAATAGGGGCATATGTTAAAGTATTGTTCGTGCTTGGACTGGAAGGTGATATTGCCAAAGTGGCAACAGATGACATCTTGGGCCGAAAACTTCAAGATTTTGGGTTAACGGTCAGGAAAAGAGCGCCCAAAATAAACAAATCGGTGTGACGGCTTCCGGGGGCATGGCATTTACAATGCTTTATCGCCTACGGCGAAAATTTATTAGTTTTGCATACTGATTGAAAGGACCATGGAAGAAACCCAGTCACAGCCGGCTGTAACCCCGCTGCCGGCCGCCACTTTGTCAGGTGGCCCACCTCCGGCCGCGGTCACGCTGCCGGGCGCCACGCCACCGGCCGCCACTTCGCCGACCGCCGCCACTCCTCCGGCCGCAGTCACGCTGCCGGCCGCCGCCACTGCGAAGCCGCCAAGGGAACTGAAGAAACCGGAGAAGGCCTGGTATGCCGTTTATACGAATTCCAGGGCGGAGAAACGGGTCAGCGACCGCATAGATGAACTGGGCATCGAAACATTCCTCCCCCTCCAGAAAACACTCCGCCAGTGGTCCGACCGCAAGAAGCTGGTTGAAAAACCGCTCATCTCTTCCTACGTATTCGTGAAAATCATCCCTCGCGACTACTTCACCGTACGCAAGATAGACGGGGTGGTCAAGTTCATCATGATACAGGGCAAACCGGTTCCCATCCCGGAGGCGCAGATCACTAACCTCGGCATACTCTGCGGCAGCGATGCCGAAGTTGAAGTCAGCGCTGACGTTTATGAAAAGGGCGACCAGGTTGAAGTCACCGTCGGCAGCCTCGCAGGCCTCCGCGGTGAACTCATACGCGTGGGCCGCAAACATAAGGTGGTGATAAGGATCATCCAGCCCGGAATGAACCTCACCGTAGATATTAAAACCAACGCCATACGTAAACTCGCAAAAAATTCAGATATTTAGTACGCCAAATACTCATCCGAAAACTATGACCTTCAGACCTTCAGACTTCAGACCTTCAGACCTTCAGACCTTCAGACCTTCAGACCTCAGACCTCAGACCTCAGACCTTCAGACCTCAGACCTTCAGACCTTCAGACCT
>Ga0116141_10004051_pt1 | contig 12370 bp, 10 predicted proteins | sample AD_UKC097_MetaG_FD_89744 | JGI IMG/M metagenome (GOLD analysis project Ga0116141, IMG submission 89744) | Active sludge microbial communities of municipal wastewater-treating anaerobic digesters from USA - AD_UKC097_MetaG | ecosystem: Engineered > Bioreactor > Anaerobic > Digestate | place: USA... | reverse complement strand
CCCTGGTTCCCTCTGAATGAGAAAAACGGGATAACTACTCGAATATTCACTTTCTTTCGTTATCCCGTCTTATCCCTCGTTGTCCCTGATCGTGCGTTCAGGGTCTAGTGGGTGTACGCCTGTGCTGGTTCGAGTCCAGTCTTCGGCACCATAAAGAAATCAGAGGGTTGGCAACATTTTGCTAGCCCTTTTTTTCGTTAAAAAATCCTATTTCGGAAACAAGTGGAAATGGATTTAATGCCCACAGGAAGAACAGCTCGATGAAGAGCAGGAGGAACAGCTAGAACCACCAGTGGGTGATGAACCGCCGGAAGGCGCGGATCCGGATTTTCCTTTACCAACCTTGGAAATCAGTTTACGGGTTTTCTTTGACTTGCATTTTGGACAAGCGGTCTTCGGTTTTTCACTGAGACTTAAGGTTACGACCTCAAATTCACTTTTACATTGATTGCATTGATATTCATATATTGGCATATGACTTACCCTCTGATTTTTTTCCAATCTAGAGATTCAAAAGAAAAAAGTCAATACCTGCAGGAAGCACCAGTAAAAAAATTTATCCCCAAACGATCGACACATTTATTGTTTAAGCGCTTTCTTGTCCAAGTCTATATCCAGGATCTCTTGTTTCACAATATATTCTGCTTTAAAAACGAGACATTACAGATGACTGGGAAGCTTGTTTTTCACAAATTCGGAAAAGTGATGATACTGGGCCAGAAAGGTGAATGTCCGACGCAGAAGCCTTGGATTGATTTCCCAGGTTTTTCTCATGCTTTTGATAAACAGTCCCCGCTCCGCCGGTTTCGCCAAAACCAGAAAATAGAACAGCAAGCGCATTCCATTCAACAACTGATTTGGATCGAAGTTCTTTTTTGTGTACAGATCGCAAAAATAGTCCACCCGACAAAGCCAGCCGGCAAATCTTTCGTAAAAAGCGTCTGGATCATAAATTTTTTTGAAAAGCTGGCAATAGCCATCGAACAGATCGTCCCGGCTCATTTGTTTCGGAATAATGTTGGTGCTAAGCTGCCATTCGCCCGTAAAATCATCGCCAATCAAGCGCCTGTCCTGCTGCAGACGCTGATAGAGAGGGGTATGGCGGGGAGCGTTTAAAAGGCTGATGCCCGCAATCGGGCTATGCGTTTGCGATATAAATTGATTTATTTCCTCAAAAACCGTTTTATCGTCATGGTCAAATCCAACCATCATGCCCAAAAAGGGCATAATACCGTATTTTGATATTTTTTGAATACGACCGGCAAGATCCTTTTGAAGATTGTGCATTTTCTTCGCTTCGATCAGGCTTTCCCTCCGAATGGTTTCAACTCCGAGAAAAAGAACGGAAAACCGTGCATCTGCGCATGCTTTGAGAAGTTTTTCGTCATCAGCTACTTCCACGGTAATCTGCGTGGAAAAAGACAGAGGAACGGGCTGAGTAATGTTCCATTGGATAAGGGCCGTCAGAAGCTTTTCCGTGAAAGGCTTGTACGCAAGAAAATTATCGTCGGAAAAAAAAACCGTCCGTGCGCCCGCAATACGGGCGCGGCTCACTTCTTTTATGACCTGTTCAACAGATTTCGTGCGCGGTTTTCTCCCAACATACTGAATTACATCACAAAACTCGCAATTGTGGGGACAGCCCCGGCTGGTTTGAACCGGAATGTTGACATAATCACCGACATGGATCAAAGACCAGTCCGGTGCCGGGCTGTCTTTCAAATCGACATAGGTTTCCTGACAATAGACGGCTTTGGCCGTTCCCTGCAACCATGCTCTTAAAAAAACCGGCCAAGTATATTCCGCCTCACCAATGAAATGGTAATCCGCGAGACCTGTGCACTGATCGCAATTAATGCTGGCATAAGCTCCCCCCAGAGCAACAAACCGGCCTTGTTTCCGGAAGCCAAGACAGATGTCCCGGATTCTTCGGGCATGAAGGGTGGAACCTGTTACAGCCACCAAATCACACGGCATTTTCCAATCCAGGGACGAAACATTTTCATCGCACAACACATACTCGATATCAAGATCCGGTGGTGTTAAAGCCATGAGAGTGGCCAGCGCTGCGTTGGGCATAAGAGTTTTTGCCCCTAAAAGTTCAACGGTTCCCTGCATGACCCAGAAATTATCCGGATGCTTGGGAGCAACAAGGAAAATGCGCTTGAAAGATTTTCCGCTTCCATAACGTCTGGTCTTCATAATGTTTCACGGTTCCTTTTTCATTGCGTAACCAGCATAGAAAAAGGATTTGGATCTGTCAATAAGCAAGAAAAAAGCAAGAAAGAGGCTTTCGTAAAATTGTAATTGATATTTTCGAAAAGGTTCTGCATGATGAAGTTATAAAAATGAAAGACGTATGCCTTTCAGAATTATTCAAGGAATCATCTATGGAGTCTGCAAAAACATTGATCCTTGGTTATGACACAGTATCGTCCTTGGGAACGGACCTGGCAAACCAGTGGCAAAGAGCAGTAGTTGGAGAAAGCGGCATCGGCCCTCTGACCCGTTTTGCACTCCCTGAAAATTTTCCGGTGCGTGTCGCCGGCCAGGTGGACGATGTAGACATTACACCGTATCCGTTTTTGTCTCCGAGGGAAATGGCACACTGGACATCACCGGTATTTAAATACGCCCTCCTCGTGGTTCACCGGGCTCTTAAGACAAGCAACGTCCAAATTACCCCCGACATCGCGCCGCGAGTGGGGATTACCTTCAGCTCCGCCGTCGGAGGGATTGATGCGGTACTGAAAGCGGACCGCCAGATGATTGCCGAAAAGAAAATGCCGCATCCCTTTGCCAATCCAAACTCCTGCATCAACATGGTAGGCGGCAAGGTGTCCATCATGACCAAAGCCACCGGCCCCATCAGCGCAACCATTACAGCCTGCGCCACGGGTGTCACCTCCATGATTATCGGCGACATGATGATCCGGCAGAATCTGGCAGACATGGTGATCGCGGGCGCAGTCGATTTCCCGCTGGTTGAACCAATTCTTGCCGGTTTTGCATCCATGAACGGAGCATACCGCCCGAAAGAAGGTCAACCGGCAGAGCCTCCGGAAAAAACCAGCCGTCCTTTTTCGGTCACACGCAGAGGTTTTGTGGTCTCGGAAGGAGCCGGTTGCATTATTCTGGCATCTAAAGCTTTCGCAAAAGCGCATGGACTGGAAGCAAAATTCGAGTTGGCCGGATCGGCCATGACATCGGACGCCAGCCATTTTGTCGCGCCTAATCTCTCCACCGTACGTAAATGCATGGAACTTGCGATAGCCAGCGCCGGTCAACAGCCGCAGGATGTTGACGCAATCAATGCGCATGCAACCTCTACCAGAATCGGAGACAAAGTGGAGGCAGACGCGTTGTTTGGTATCTTCGGACGTAACGTTCCGCCTGTTTCCGCCAATAAATCCCAGATGGGACATGCAATGGGCGCATCTTCCGCCATTGAGACCATTTTGGCAATGGAAGGCATGCTTCATGATGTACTGCTCCCGACCATCAATTACGAACAGGATTCGGACATTATGCTGGATTGTGTAGCGGAAGGAGCCAGAAAACAGCCTCAGGAATTTCTTTTGAAGAACGCTTTCGGTTTCGGAGGATGCAATTCATGCATTCTCCTTCGCCGCATTGCATGAAGGATTGCAGGACGAATGAAAGCGCCCAAAAATCGCAAGGTATTTGTTGTCGGCTATAGTGCGGCAACCCCACTGGGTTCCACCTTTGAAAAAACCTGGCAGCGCGCCGTCAGGGGAGAAGCAGGATTTCGCAAAGTCACCCGCTGTAAAGTACAATCCTTATGCGATATTGTCGGGGAAATACCGGATTGGTTTCCGCTGGAACTCGATTTTACCGACGCCAAAGAAGTTTATAACTGGAACGCAGCGTTTGTCATTTTAACCATGGCAGTATGCAAGGAGGCACTGGCCCATGCCGGCATTACCATGGATGAAGCCATTTCTCCAAGAATGGCTTGCCTGATCGGTTCGGCGCTAAACGGGTCCGATGCTTACCGAGTCGCCATGCACGATCTTGAACACCGTGGACCTCTGCGTGTAAGCCCATACCTTCTGCCAAACCTCTGCGCCAACCTGCCGGCAGGTAAGGCCGGCATGCTTTTGAAATTTACCGGACCCATTTTTTCACCGCAGGGTGCCTGCGCATCCGGAAATCATGCCATCGGCATTGGAGCACGTATGATCCGCGATGGAGATTGCGATTTTGTGCTGGCTGGTGGAGCTGATACGCCGATTCTCCCGGAACTGATTCACGGCTTTGCCAATATGAATGCAACGATCAAGGTACATCCGGATGACCGAGCCGCAAAAGATTTTTCTCAAGCCTCAAGGCCTTTCAGTATAGACCGCAAGGGTTTTGTCCTGTCGGAAGGAGCGGGAGTAATCGTTCTGGCAGCGGAGGAAATGATCAAAGCACACGGACTGACGCCAAAAGCCGAAGTGGTGGGCATTGGATGGACATCCGATGCCCACCATTACACCAGCCCCAATCCGCACACCATTGTCCGTGCAATTCGCGAAACGCTGGAAGATGCCGACCTTCAGCCGGAGGACATACAATACATCAATGCCCACGGCACCTCCACCCCCAAAGGCGACCGGACAGAAATCAAGTGTTTGCGAGAAGTATTCGGCAAACAGATCGAAAAGATTCCCGTATCGTCCAACAAATCGCAGTTGGGCCATACATTGGGGGCTACCGCCGCCATTGAAGCAGCCCTGACCATTGAGAGTATGCACCAAGGCATTATCCTGCCGACAATCAATCATTTTCCAGATCCGGAATTTTCTGATATTGATGTAGTGCCGAACGTAGCCCGTAAATCGAAATTCAATATTGCACTCTCCAACGCGTTCGGCTTTGGCGGAACAAACTGCTGCGTCATCTTCCGAGGAGTTTGATATGAAACCAAAACCCTTTATTCCAGAAATATACAATAATAACAGAAAGTTCGTTTCTGACCGCACCACGGGACTCATTTGGCACCACTCAAGACAACGAACGCTTTACGCCGATACAGACCGTTCACAAGTCGTCTATCACTCCAACTATCTGCGTTACTTTGAATTTGGTCGCACATCCTTGATGCGTGATGTAGCATACTCCTATAAAACTATTGAAGAATGTGGATATGTCTATCCGATTATCGATCTGGGCATCACTTTTTATCAGCCCCTGTACTATGATGACTTGATGGAGATATACACCAGACCCGTAAATCTGGAGCGAGTTCGCCTACAGTTTGATTATGTGATAACGCATGCAGAAAAAGGGCACATGATTTGCTCAGGATATACAAAACATTGCGCGGCTAACGCTTTGGGCAAACCGGTAGCCGTAGACCCGAAAACGGTTGAGCTATGGAAAACCTTTCCCGACAAAATATAAAAAAGCGTTTTCCCTTTGCTCTTTCAATAAGACCATACCTGCAAGACCATCATTTGGAAGGAAAAGCCGTGCTCCCCGCCGTAGAGGCTCTAGCCTTCCTGGCATTATCCATTAAAAGTCAATATCCTCATGCCTTTCTCAACCATCAGCTTCATGCGTCCTTTTCCAGATTGTTGGTAATTCCGCCTAAAGGGAAGACTCTGGATACCCAGGTAGAAATGGATGAGGATCCCAGCGGAATTAACGCTGCCCTTCTGACCTCTATCAACATACAAAACACCGGCATCCGCAGAAACCTTGAACATACAAGAGTAACCTTCTCCCAAAATATGTTATTGCCCAAACCCGGCATGTCTTTTCAAGATGCTTCCAAACTTGACGGAAATTGTATTCAGGTTTCCGCCGCCTCTATTTACCGCGACTTGATCCCCTTTGGGACATCTTATCAGAATATTATCGGAGATTTGTCGGTTTCTCCTCAGGGAGCGCTTGCACATATTTCAGGCGGCACAACAGCAAACAATATCCTTTTGGGATCGCCTTTTGTACTGGACGCAACAATGCATGCAACCTGCGTTTGGGGACAGAGATTTGTCGATACCGTTTTATTTCCGGTCGGTTTTAACGAGCGCATTCTTTATAAACTCACGCATCAACAGGCGACTTACTTGGTCAGAATCGTCCCCGTGAATCTCCTTTGCAAACCTCTGATTTTTAATGCTTGGATTTTTGATCAACAGGAGGAGCTTTGCGAGCAAATCTGCGGTTTACAGATGCAGGATATTTTTGGGGGGCGCATAAAACCGCCTGCATGGATCAAGGAATAGACATGGAAAAAATCGCTTTAGTCTGTTTTTTTTCCTATCTGGCCGGATCTGTCAATTTTGCAATACTGTTTTTCAAAATCAGCGGCAGGACGGATCCACGTCTGCGTTTCAGCGGCAACGCCGGCACAACAAATGTTTACCGTCAAGCCGGCATGACCTGGGCTATTGCCATTTTCCTGCTGGATCTGAGCCGGGCATTTGCCGTGGCAATGCTGGCTATGTATGTTATTCATGTCCAATGGCTGATCTGGGCCTCTTTCTTTCTGATTCTTGGAAACCGTTTTCCCTGTTTTCATGGATTTCGGGGCGGAAAAGGCGTAGCCAATTATCTTGGATTCACAGCGCTGGTTGTGCCTTGGGCGGCCTTATTGTCTGCGATTACCTGGGTATCCGTCTACTGGATTAAACGCGTACCATTTATCGCTTCATTATTTATGGCGGCGGTTTTGTCCATCGGTCATGCACAGTCCCAACATTGGGCGTTATCCACTTCCATCGGATCTTGTGCGACATTTGCTTTGATTTTTTTCAATCATGCCAGCAATATGATGCAATTCGGGAAGGATCAACCATCGTCTCTTCCGACGGAATGATCTACTTGCGCACTCAGTTTCTTATTCGTCCATACCTGATCATAAGATCTGACGGCTTTCGTGTAAGCAAACCGTTGCTGATACGGTGCCAGAACAGAAGAGTTTTAGCCATAAAGCCCGGAACAACAAGGAATTTCTTTCCTTTGATACCACGGACAATGGCCCTGGCCGCCTGCTCCGGTGTCAACAAACCGGCCAGATTCTTTACAAACCTTGCCTCCGGCGGCAGGGTTTTCGCTTCTTCCTCAATAAACGGAGTTTGAATTTCCGGGGGGCAAATCAAAGTCACTTGAATCTTGAACCGCTTCAGTTCACTGCGCAAACATTCCGTAAATCCCACAATGGCATATTTACTGGTGCAATATAGAGAGTAGCCATACATACCGATCATTCCGGCAACAGACGCAATGTTAACAATATGGCCGCTGCCTTTTTGTTTCATATAAGGCAGGATGGCACTGATGGTGTTTCGGGTTCCGTAAACATTTATTTTGAGTAATCGGTCAAATTGTTCGTAGGAAATATTTTCAAAATAATCTCCTGAACCAACACCGGCACTGTTGATGAGGATATCAGGAATGCCGAATGTTTCGACGGCAGTTTTCATCTTCATTTGGACATCGCCATTGTCTGCGACATCCATGGATATGCAATTCACCCATTGGGAAGAATGGTTCATTTTGGTTTCAACTGTTTTACATGCTTTTTCAAGCATTTCCGTCCCCCTGGCAAACAGGACAATCTGACATCCTTCTGCGGCCAGCGAATTTGCCGTTGCCAGACCAATTCCGCTTGAACCACCGGTAATGAAGGCAAGCTTATTCAAAAAAGCCGTCATGGGATTCACCTCTTGAATTCTTGATCTATATAAGTTTTGGTCAGCTTTAAACCTTCCGCATAAGAAATTTTCGGTGTATAGCCCAACTCCTTGTTGACCCTGTCGATCGGTATCCGGTTGTCAGAACCGATAAGGTTTAAAGCTTCGCAAGTGATAAGCGGACGTTTTTGAATACCAAGATTTTTCCAGATTCCCTCCAAGAAATATGCGCCGAAAACGGCAAATGGCCGAGGGATTGACTTTGGTTTTTTTGATCCGATCATTTCCGCCACATCTGTAAAATACCGTTTCCATGTAATATCTGTTCCATCGGAAGCATTATAGGCTCTACCTACGGCAATTTCTGTCGATCCGGCAAGAATGAGGATATCGGCTACGTTATCAACATATGCAAGCCCTGCATTAAAATTTCCGCCAGAAATAAGACCGGGTGAACCGCTGCGAAGAACATTCACCACATCATGGAGCCATGGACCGGATCGCGGACCGTAAACGTTGGCCGGACGAACCACTGTAAGATTCATCCCCTTGTTTTGGTAATAGTCCCAAGCGAGTTTTTCTTGAGCCTGCTTGGTTCGGCTATAGAGACCGAAGGTTTTGCCGAAAGATGTCTCTTCAGTGCAGGACTGGCTGTATATCTTATCCCCATAAACAACAATGCTGGAGGCCAGGACAAGACGGGCTTTATTCTTCACCGCCTGATTGAAAATCTTCCGGCTGCCTTCAACGGTAAATTCCCAGTATTTTTTCGCATCTCCCCAATCGGTAACAACAGCCACGAGATGAATTATGGTTTTTGCGCCGGCGGCAGCCTTTTCCACGGTAGGAAGATCAGAAATGCTGCCTCGGAAAATCTCAACATAATCAGTCCATTCCGCCGGAACAGCCTCGCCTGGAAGTGCCAGAATTTTGACCGCGATTTCATTCTGTATCAGTTTATGAACGACTCTGCTGCCGATGAATCCCGTTGCTCCGGTCACCAAAACCGGCTGGGCCATTTGGGAAATCATATTTTTCACCTCCACATTTTAAAGTAGGTTATTTCTCCCGAATGCGCCTGAAGAATTGTCTGTGGAGATCGCTACAAAATAGTATTGATTCCTGACGCATCAAAAATCCTATTGCATCTTTCCAAAACATCTCTATCTGAAAAAGATGTCATCATTTTACAGTTTTTGTATGGATCATTCACTCCGACTTTATCGCTTTTTTCATGCCATAAAGGATTATAAGCGAGAAGGGCGGCTTCGTTGATGTTCATGCTTTTCAAAAATAATGCTATTTCCTGAATATTGCTTTCTGTGTCCGTGATATTTGGAATCAATGGTATCCGGGGCAGAAGCATTTTTCCATCATCTGCTGTCTTCCGGAAAAGTTGTCTGAAATTATTCAAAATCTTTTCGTTAGACACGCCGCAGTATTTCTTATGAGCCTCATCATCGATTATTTTTATGTCGAAATATATCGCATCGAGATAAGGATAAAGCTTGTCTATAAATTTTTGGATGTCGAAGAAACCGCAGGTTTCCAAAAGAGTATGAATGCTGTTTTGTTTCAGTGACATCAAAAGCCCGGAGGTAAAATCCATGAACAGCGTGGGCTCGCCTCCGGAAAGGGTCACCCCTCCTCCCGACGTATCGAAAAAGGGTTTGTCCGGCAGAATTTTTTTCACGATATCATTGATGGACATTAATGTTCCAATTTTGTCCAGCGCTCCCGAAGGACAGGCATCAACGCACAAAAAGCACAGGTCGCATATCCTTCGATCGACGTAAAAAGGATTATCACAGGCAAGAGCGTTTTTCGGGCAAACCTCGCGACAGGCTCCGCAGTTTATACAGGTTTTTGCCTCGAAGGATATTTCCACGGCAGCTTTTTTACTTTCCGGGTTGTGACACCACACACAGGAAAGAGGACAACCTTTGTAAAACACCACAGAACGGATCCCCGGTCCATCGTCCAGGCTATTGCCTTTAATGTCCAGGATTAAAGGCAACTTTATTTCGTCTTGGGTCATAATAAATTAGTCTCTTACCATCACAGCCTAAATATTGAATTCCGCGCGTTCTATTAATTCCATCTGCATTTCTCTGTTCAGCGTCACAAAATAGGCATTATAGCCGGAAATACGAACAAGCAGATTCTGATAGTTTTCCGGATGCTCCATGGCATCACGAAGTGTTTTTGAGGACACCACATTCAACTGCATCTGCATTCCCCCAAGATCGCTGTACGTTTTCACGTAGGAGTAGATAATATCTACATTTTTCTGATGCGTCTCCTGCACACCGGGCACGACTTTTACATTGAAAGCGATGTTGTTGTTCATATTTTCCGCTTTCAGTTTAGCAACATCACGAATATTGTCCAGAATGCTCCTGGACGCGTGAGGCTCGGGTGTGAGGCCCGGCGTAAAGGCTTTGCCGGCCAGTCTCCCCGAAGGAAGAGCACCGGTCAGCGTGCCGAAAGCAACATGGTTGGACATCGACCAGAAACCAGCCGTATATTTGCCGCCACGGTAATTTTCGTGCTCGATAAAAATATCATGGGCTAGTTTTGTCACACGATTGGCCATTGCCAAAGCCTCTTCATCGCCCGATCCGAAAAGGACCATCTTGTTTTTAATCTGAGCCAGGAGCTTGGAATCGTTTTTAAAATTTGTATTTACGGCATCCAGTAACCGGGGAAACGTAATCTTTTTTTCTTCAAAAATCAGTTTTTTGATGACCATCATGGAATCGGTAATATCGGCAAGCCCGATACAGGCGGTTCCAGATGAATTGTAACGAGCACCACCCTTCGTCACATCTTTTCCTGCTTTTAACGAACCTTCAATCAGAGCAGAGATCAATGGAGTGGGTCGGATGGTTTGATGAGCTTCCCCGAGAAGATTATTGTATTCACAGGTTTAATCGGCCAGAAAACGAAGTTGCGTGGCAAAAGCGTTAAAGAAGGATTCAAAATCGGGAAACGCACCAGCCGGGATGTCGCCCGTTTTCGGCCCCAGATCCCAGCGCATCAACGGATGCCTACCGTTATTCAGGGCCATTTCCAAAGCAGCCACCATATTAAACATCATACAGTTGGTATGGCCCATATGACGACCGGAAAGCGTCGGTTCCACGCAACCGGTCGCCGACCAGTCACGTAAATGTTCCGGGGGATAATGAAATTCGGCAAGCGATGCCATTACCGCCTCATCATTGTGAATGGACGGCGTCGCCGTGGTATTGATATTCACTTCGCAAAGTCTCTTCAAATAAGTGGCGCTGTTTTTACGGTTATTGAAACGGGCATTGACATTGGGATCGCGAATGGAAAGCATTTCTGTCACTTTCAGAAAGATATAAGTCATATCGTTGACGGCATCGTCACCTTCAGACGTCACACCGCCCAATGTGATGGCCTGATCGGAGGAACTGCCACCGAACAAATAATTGCCGATGTCCGGAATCAGGGGCAGATGGTCTGTGCAGCGCATATAGAAGCAACCGATCAGTTCGATGGCGTGTTTGATGTATTTCTTTCTTTCTTGATCGTCTTGTATCTTCTCCATATCGGCTATAAAAAAGGGTTGCAGCCATTGATCGAGTCTACCCAACGAAAAACCGGCATTGGTGTTTTCCATATGCACCCCCACCCAGATCATCCACATGGCATTGACGGCTTCATCAAGGGTTGTGCAGGGGTGGGCAGGAACCCGTTTGCAGATTTCAGCCAGATGGAGCAATTCGTCTTTGCGGAGAAGTTCTTTTTCCTGAGAAGCGAGCCTTCTGGCTTCCAGTGAAAGATTTTTCGCATAGGCGTTGATGCCTTCTAGGCTTATCTTCATGGACTGCAATGTATCGTGTTTTTGTTTTTCATTTTCCGCTATTGAACTCAGCTCCCTGTCAATTTTCGCGATAATGCCTTTGGTACCGAACCTTAATATTTCGGGATAATTTAAAATTGTGTGCGAAAGGGCGACTGTTTTCCATAAGAAACAGGCGGCAAAACGTTCGTCAAGTTTCTGACAAAGAGGATAATCTCTATTGTACCGAACCCATTCACGGAAATTGCGCTTTAGCCAGAACGGAAAGACTTTGTTGTGAAGAACAGCAATCGTCTTCGAATCAACATCATAAGGGTTTAACGGTCTGTGGGAAACCGTAAGCAGCTCTCCCCAGATCATGGTGCCATGCGCCTCAGGATAGATAATTACGCCAATGTCTTTCGTTGTACTTGTACCGGCAATCAGATCATTTTTTCTGATGATTGGTTTCTTGTTCTCCATCAGATATTGAAAAGCTTGGGCCTGGCGCAGTTCGGCTACCCAGGGCTTGCCGTTTTTATCTTTTTCAAATCCATTTTCTTTAAACCATTGCGTAATAAGCTCTGCCCTTTCGTAGCAAATGGCCGGTTTTGTTTTCAGATGAATGTCGAGAAAATCCTTGATTCTGGAAAAATCGTCAAGAGAATATTCCGCCAGATAGGGGTCATTCAAAAACCGGACATTCGGATCGACATTAACGGCCTGAAGTTGGCAGGGTTTTCTGATTTCAATGCAATGTTTTGATGCTTTTTCTGCATCATATTGACGGTTTTCCATTATTGCCTCATTTTTCAGTTTTGCAATCTGGAAATGTTTCAAAAGGAGAGAAAGATACAGATTAATCAACTGCAGATAGCCGAGATTTCCCAGAGTGATCATTCTGTTTTCCATG
>Ga0116141_10004046_pt1 | contig 12375 bp, 16 predicted proteins | sample AD_UKC097_MetaG_FD_89744 | JGI IMG/M metagenome (GOLD analysis project Ga0116141, IMG submission 89744) | Active sludge microbial communities of municipal wastewater-treating anaerobic digesters from USA - AD_UKC097_MetaG | ecosystem: Engineered > Bioreactor > Anaerobic > Digestate | place: USA... | reverse complement strand
GTTCACTGTCCTTGGACCATGACCACAGATGAAATGACAAGGAGCTGGGTGGTATGACAAGAATACCCCGGCTCTTTGTCCTTCCCCGTCAACCCCTGGCTGGGAGACAATGCTGCCAACCATGCCTGATGTACTTTTGATTGGTGTTTGTATGCTTGTCTGGAAAAATAAGATGTAATGAATTTTGATGCTGTACACGCCGGGCATCTCAGACAGACTATGAGATTTGTGGAATTTAGGGACGCCCGGAGAATCCAAATATCGGGCATCAGGGACGTTGGTGAAATGGCAACATTCGCTTCATTTCTCAGGATACTAATTACATAGTTCAAGTTGATGGTAATCGTCCTAATTTGCTATGTTTACTTTTATCGGGTACAATTTCATCATATGACAAAAAGGAACTTTTATTGAAAATAACCAAAAAAAGAAATGGTACATCGGCGGGTTCAACTGATGCCATGTATCAAACAGTTTTTGAAAATACAGGAACTGCCACCATAATCGGCGAGGATGATACGACAATATATCTGGCAAATACCCAGTTTCAGAACCTGTGTGGCTGCTCAAAGGAACAGCTTGAAGGGAAAATGAAATGGGCTGATTTTATTGTACCTGAAGATCTCCCCATGATGCTCCAGTACCATCGAAATAGGAGGGTTAACCCTGATGCAGTACCAAAGCACTACGAACTCAGGTTTCATGATTGCAACGGTGTAATCAGAGATATGTATATCACGGTTGACCTCATCCCCGGGACCCAAAAAAGTGTCCTTTCTTTCATGGATGTTACGAAGCTTAAGCAGGCTGAACGGGAGGTAAGAGAGTTAAATGAAGAGTTGGAGAAACGGGTTAAGGAACGGACTGCCCAGCTTGAAGCAACGAATAAAGAGATCGAGTCATTCTCCTACTCTGTCTCCCACGATCTGAGGATGCCCCTTATCTCTATTCAGGCCTTTTCTCGTCTTCTTATAGAAAAGTATGCATCCCGCCTCGATGCAAAAGGAAAGCGTTTCCTCAGTGCCATACAAAAATCATCAAAGCAGATGGATCAACTGATCAATGGCCTGCTTGCCCTTTCGAAGCTAAAAAAACAGGAGCTCAAGGCAACCGAAATTGACATGGGGAATCTTGCGAGAGATGTTTTTGAAGAACTCAAGACAGTCAATCCGGGTCGGGTGGTAAGGCTTGTGGTTCATCACCCGCCCACAGGGGTAGGTGATTCATCAATGATTCGACAGGTTGTGGTTAACCTTCTCTCGAATGCCATGAAGTTTACAAGAAAAAGAGAGGAGGCAGTTATCGAGATTGGTGGCTCTTATGATGGTGATGAAACTATTTACTATATAAAGGATAATGGTGTTGGTTTTAACATGGCAGAGGCTGATAAACTTTTCGGGGTTTTCCAAAGGCTCCATAGCGCCGATGAGTATGAGGGAACCGGCATCGGTCTTACCATTGTTCAAAGGATAATAACCCGTCATGGTGGCCGTGTTTGGGCCGAGGCAAAACCCGATGAGGGTGCGACCTTTTACTTTACCCTTCCTGGAAAGTGTGTTTTGAAATAGAATAAAAAAAGCACCAGCATCAGAACAAACCACTGTTACCTGTACTGGCGCCGCAACTTCCGTATCCCCAAGCCGAAGCCTCGAGACCACCATAAAATGAGCAGTTGTCAGCACTGAGTATTATATGCGTGCGCTGCTGTCTGCCTTTGAGAAGGATTCCGAAGCCCATGTCGATATAATTGTGGAGCGAAGAAATCAGACGCACAATGCGATGCCAGTTCGGCATAAATCGAGTGGGGTTCAGGCACAGAGAGAAAAACTTAGGGACAAGAAAAAAGGATTGTCATTTTCGTACAAAAGAGAGCAGATTATCCAGCCGGCAGGTTGACATGTTGACAGAAGAAGCAACCAGGGATAGATTAAATGCGCTATCCCTGGTATTGACGGCAACAGCATCTCATGCTCTATCCTCTCTTGTTCCGTATTTGACAGCTATGAAGCACGCAATTACCATGGCCACGATTGCTCCGATAATTACCATCATATCAACTCACCTCCTTTCTTTTAATATGAGTGTCTATATCTTTATTAGCAGAGCTATCCATGTATGTCTGTTAAGTATAGAACTATGTTTGGTGTCAAACTGTGTTAAGCAGTTAACATTGAAAAGAAACGGTTTTCGGTGTACAATCTACGAGATATGTGAACAGAAGGGGGGTTTCTATGGATAGAAATAGTTATATTCCTGATTCTCCATATCTAACAGATAATCTCACAGATCATCCAGAGGAATTATCCCTTATCCTCTCGATTTCAAAACCAAAAAGATATAAAGCCGGCGGCCTTGTCTATGTTCAGGGGGAGGAGAGTAAGCCCTATTTTTATCTTATTGAGCAAGGCAAAGTAAAAATCAGTCTTTTAAGCAAGGGCGGCTCAGAAAGGATTATCATCATTCAAGAGAAGAACACCCTTTTTGGATATGCAGCTACCTTTGATGGTCACCCATACTTTCATACTGCAACTGCTGTGGAAGAAACAATTTTGAGAATCATACATATTAATGACTTTCTGAATCTCGTCGACAAGCACCCGAAGGTTGGTCTTCTCATCGTGGTGGCGTTTGCCAGAGTTACAAGGATGCTTGTGCTCCAGATTGAAGATTTCTCTTTTCTTGATGCGGAAAAAAGGGTGGCCCACATGATATACAAACTTGCTTATGAAATTGGCCAAAAAACACCAAGAGGGCTTCTCATAGCAAAAAAGGTTACCCAGGAAGATATTGCAAGGTTAGCGGGGCTGTCACGAGTATCTGTTTCCCTTGCCTTGAATCACCTCGAAGATCTCGATATCCTGAGAAAGAAGAGAAACATCATAGAGGTTTTCGATATTAAGAAGCTCAAGGATTTTATAGGTTATCTCTGAGCTCCAGAAAAGCAGAGTATAAAAATAATGCAGTGAAGATTGATTTCCATACCCATATCTATCCTGACCATGTAGCTCGTCAAACAGTTTTTACAGTTCAACAGCGGGCAGGAATCGATGCCTATTCTGACGGTACCCTGGAGGGGCTCAAAAGGTCTATGACTGCTGCCGGGATAGATCTTTCCGTTATAGCTGCAGTAGCAACAAAGCCGGAACAGGTTCCATCCATCCAGAGATGGTTGACAAGCATACGTCAACCGGGCATTGAGGCAATGGCTGTCATGCATCCAGCTGATCCTTTAAGCTCTGAGCAAATGAGGGCTCTGAAGGGAGAAGGATTTCGGGGCTTTAAATTTCACCCGGATTACCAGGGTTTTTTTGTAGATGATCCACGGATGTATCCTTTGTACGAAGCAATAGCGGCTGAAGGCATGTTCGTTCTCTTCCATGCGGGAATGGATCGGGGACTTCCCTGTCCCATCCATGCAACACCAAAGCGCCTGGCCACAGTTCACAAGGCCATTCCGGAGCTCACCATAATTGCTGCCCATCTGGGCGGGGAAGGGGCCTATGAGGAAACAGCGGAACATTTACTTGGACAGAACATTTATTTAGACACTTCTTTTGTACTGCGCAGGATGCCCGGAAAGTTCAGGGAGCGATTTTTTAAGGAACATCGGGCAGACCGTCTGGTGTTTGCATCAGATAGTCCGTGGACGGATCAGAGAAAAGAGATCCATTTTTTTCTGCAAATTCCGTTTCTATCGGACAGTGACAAGGAAAAAATCTGTTTTTCTAATGCTGCGCAGCTATTGGGATTGGACACTAAAAGAAAGGATGTTGAACGGGCTTGTCAATAATTCTAAGGAGGAGCCTGCCCTTTCATATAAGAGTAAATTTCCAGGAACAGAACCAGCCCTTTGGATGCGGATCCGGAGGACACGAGATGCATTCCACGCGTATGGCAGGGTCTATAGTCCTGGCAAAGGTAGCGTATTCGACAATGCCCCCTGATTTGCATGGATAGTCGTCCATCCCCTTACGATTTCGGATTTCCTGTACACGACATCGGCACATCCTGTAAATCAGTGTGTCGCCGGAGGGGTGCTCGAAAATGTGTTTGTTTATACGTGAGTAAAGGCGATGGTTGAGTGCTTTTTCCAGGGCATCCAGGCCGCCATTTTCAGGAAGACCTATCAGGCTCTTGATATGAAAGGCCTCCAGGGGAGAGAAACGACTCCAGCAAATGTCTGTACATCTTTTAGCTGTAAACATGTCGAAAGTTTTCTCAACGCTTTGAAACCAGACCCCATCGGCAGCTAGCCAGTTGATGGAGACGGCGGTGAGAATTTCCTGCAGATCTTTTTCTGATTTTTCAAGAAGCTGCTTTGGGACGCCTTTAGGGTCGACCTCAAACCCCAGTAACTTTCCAAGGCGTTTCATCATTATTGGAAAAGCTGTCTGCCAGGTCTGTTCTTCAAGTTCCATGGCACTCTGTAAGCCAAGCTGATATTCTACTTCTTTAAACCATAATCCGTAATGGAGAAAAGTAAGTCTTAAACCATCAATAATTTGGGAAACGATTCTTTCCTTCCTGTTAAGAGTATTTTTCTTATTCATAGATGCCTCGTACCGTCCCTATTACTGGAGCTTGGATCCTCCTTCTGTGTGTAAAGCTGAAAGGCGTATCCTCCATTGCCCTTCCTTACCCGCGAAGGGTCTCCCATGAATGATGTAAATAATGTAAAGAAATATGTTTTCAGACATGGGTGAATGGGTATATTGCCCACGAGCAGTGTGTCCATTTTATTTCCTTGGGCTTGTCCGAAGGAAAATACTTACCTACATTTTCCATTATGCTTCGCAAAAATGCAAGGGGAATCCCCGAACCTCACCAGAGAATCTGTCGAGGCTCTTCTTTCTCTTCGGGGCTTTATCTTTGCTTGATCCAGACAACGAACCGTTCTGTACCCGAAAAGTTGACAGGGTAATGTCCAATGCTGATAAAACGAGTGTGAGGGGTGGCACAGAGGTTGTTGAGATGGGCAATATTATCAATGATCCCGAATTTTCAGCGAAAGCTTCAGAAATGGTGTCAGCCCTTATTAGACAAATCAGACCTATTGAGTCCGTGCTGACAAAGTGAAACACGGATAAATGCTGACAGGGCAGCCTCACCCAGCTATCCTAAATGCACCGTGAGATAGAAAAAGAATTAGCTCTATGGACGCACTAGCCCTCTGTAATGCTATCCTTAATCCTCTGGCATCATCATCGGTTACAATTTGGTGCTCAGGGGTGAGGTAACCGCCTTTCCACCGTCCACATTTATCCGTGATGAACTGGTCAAGAAGCGTGTGCTTATCAAAGTCGAGGGCCTCACACTGGGATGCTACAAGCTGATATTGGAACTCATAGTCAAGTATGGTTCCAAGGGGCTTCCATCCGTTTGCGCGGGCTGTGGCCAGGATGTACTGCCACTCTTCCTTGTTAGTGACGTGGGTGACAGCTTGACTGGCACTGCTGTGGTTGATTCCAATGAGGAATAAAAGTTCATCGTCCATAGTTTGTTCAATAAATGTCTCCAGTCAGTAGATCATTGATACCCAAATCTAATAAAATATTTTGTATTTTTCCACTATTAATTGCAAATTTTTTTGAAATAACAGGCAAGGCGATCAACAGGGCTAAAAACATAACTGCTCTTTATAAGAAAAACAGAATGAGGCAAAAAAAGATGAGTTATCAGGTGAAACGGATGGGGGGCAGGAATGGCTGCATTCCCCATCCTTCCATACTAAAATTATCAGGGTGACAAAAAGTTCTTTCGTTATTTATCCACTGTGGCGAGACATTCAATCTCGACCTTGGCTCCCAATGCGAGGCCATTCGCGCCTATGGCGCTTCTGGCAGGTAACCTATCCTTTTTAAAATAAGTCACATAGACTTCATTCATTAAGGGCCATTCCTTCATATCAGCTATCATGACTGTACACTTGAACACATTGTCCATGGATGAGCCATATTTTTCGAGAGTAGCCTTTATATTGTCGAATGCCTGTTTTGTTTCAGCTTTAATACCGCCGGGTACAACCTTCATAGTGGTATAATCAACGCCGATCTCCCCGGACAGGTAAAGGATATTTCCTACGCGCGCCGCATCAGAGAAGGGAAGGGCCATGGGTCGAGGAGTCTTAAAGTATTCGATCTTGCTATCCTGTTTTCCTGCCTGCTGAGCATATACTGTGAATGAACACACAAAACAAAAACAGATTACTGCTGCAATAATATGGATCTTCCTCATGTTCTAACCTCCTTTTTATTTGAATTTGTCAAATCTTAAACCAACTGATTGCCCGGTTTCAAGCCATATTTTATTCTGACTGTTATAAGCTTCCAATAAAAAGTTAAATATGTTTTATATCTCCTGAGGCGTGAGAAAGGCTACCAGGCAACATGAGAAATCTGGTATAATCGAATGTTGCAATATGGCGTCAACAAGGAGGAAATTTCGTGAAAATAGGTGGGTTTGAATTACATGATCCAGTTCCGGAGTGCAATGAATCTTATGCCATAGCTACCCTTAGGCCCTGGATAGATGTGAATAGTATAGGAAGTCTTGTGCTAAAAGAATTGAAGTCTCGGTACGATGCTGTAGAATTAGGAAAACTATACAAACCCGGTCATTTCTATGATTTCACCAGGTATAGGCCTACAATCGACCTCGAAGAAGGTATCCGTGACATATCCATTCCCAATTCAACGATCCACTATGCGAGAAGGGAGCAGGAGAGTGATCTGCTGTTGCTCCGGCTCCTGGAACCTCATGCTCACGCAGAGTTCTACATCGCCTCTGTGTTGAAGCTTCTCAAAAGGTTTAAGGTAAAGAAATATATCCTGCTTGGAAGCATGTATGATATGGTGCCGCATACCAGGCCTTTACTGGTCAGTGGATATGGGATGGGCACTGGAGCAGTGGAGGAATTAAAAAGAACAGCGGTATTGCCCATCACCTACCGCGGCCCATCAACCATTTTAAACCTGATCGCAAAAGAATCGGCTGAACTGGGCATCGATGCAATCGTCTTTATCGTCTCCTTACCCCAATATGTAGTAATCGAAGAAGATTTCATGGGGAAGGTCAGGCTCATGGAATTGCTAAACTCGCTCTATAACATCCCAGTCGACAAAAAAGACTTTGAAAAAGCACTGGAGCAGCGCACGTCAATTGCCGAACGGGTGGAAAGAACCCCAGAGGTTAAGATGGTTCTGCCACAACTTGAAAATGTATACGACATGCGGATCAGAACGATGAAAACAAAGGAAGGCCCGCAACTCACTCCGGAAATAGAGGAGATGCTCTGGAAAACCATGGGGAAGGACATCGGAAAGGCCTAAGGATTAGCTTGACAAGTGTTTGCAATAAAGAATCAACAGAACTCGAGGCAGTCGTTAAGAAATACTGGGAATGGCGACTGCGGGAGTTTCCGGAGTTTTCAACATGGACTGGTGACAATAGATATAACCATAAGTTTACCGATCTTTCTTTGGAGGCTATAGAGAGACGCCAAAGCGACGAACGCCACATGCTGGAGCAGGTAAAGAATATTGACCCGTCCGGATTATCCGGGCAAGATGTTCTATCCCATGCGCTTCTTCTGTGGGACTTATCACTTGCTGTCTCAGCACAACAATTTCCACCGGTCATGCTTCTTACCCAAATTTCTGGACCTCAGCTTATGTTTCCTCAACTTGTTTCAGTAACATCTTTTCAAACCTTGACTGATTACAACAATTATTGTGCGCGGCTGGCTGCTTTTCCCGTCTATTTGGAACAGGCGGCCGGCCTTCTTCGTCATGGCATTGAACTGGGTTGGGTACAGCCAAATGGCCCACTCTCAGGGGTGCCGGGGCAGATTAACGGACAGATCGTGTCTGATATCGAAAAAAGCCCGTTGTATACCCCTTTTCTTAGAATGCCTGATACGGTGACCGAGAAAGAACGTCATAGGATGAAATCCGAAGCAAATAAACTGATAACCGATTTGGTATTTCCGGCTATGAACCGCTTCCGGGATTTTATTACCGATATTTACATGCCGGCTGGAGACAGGTCTCCGGGTGTATCCGCTCTTCCTAACGGAGAGGCTTACTACGCACATTGTGTAAGAGAATACACGACCACTGACCTTCAGGTTTCAGAGATTCACAATACAGGGGTTAGGGAGGTGGAGCGTATTCGTGTTTTGATGCATGGGGTCATCAGAGAGACCGGATTCAAGGGGTCATTGCAAGAGTTTGTAGATTTTTTGAGGACCGACCCTCAATTCTATTTCTCGAAGTCAGAGGACCTTGTGGTGGCCTACCGTGACATAGCAAAAAGGGCAGATGCCGAGTTGCCGGCGCTTTTTTCAGAATTACCCCGACTGCCTTACGGTGTGCGTACTTTTCCTGATTTTGAGGCGCCCAATCAGGTAACAGCCATGTATTACCCCGGTGCAGCCGATGGTTCAAGAGCAGGGTATTTCATGGTGAACACATACCGACCTGACATAAGGCCGAAATATGAAATGGAAACCCTTACACTTCACGAAGCTGTTCCTGGACACCACCTGCAAATTGCCAGAGCCCAGGAGCTTCGACACCTGCCTGATTTTCGGCGAAACGGCTCTTACACTGCCTTCATCGAAGGCTGGGCTCTCTATGCCGAAAGCCTTGGCAGGCAAATGGGGTTTTACTCAGACCCCTATGCTCGTTTCGGACAGCTCATGTATGAGATGTGGAGAGCATGCCGTCTCGTGGTTGACACAGGAATACACAGTCTTGGCTGGTCACGGCAACGGTCCATTGATTATATTCGGGAGAACACAGCCAAGACCGAACAAGAGATCGCAGTTGAGGTTGATAGGTATATTGTGTTACCCGGGCAAGCGCTGGCATACAAAGTGGGAGAGCTCGCTATCAGGGAGTTGCGGGCCAGTGCGGAAAAAATGCTCGGCAAGTCTTTTGACATACGCACATTTCACAATGCCCTTCTTGACAACGGTCCCCTTCCGCTGTCGATCCTGAAAAATCAGATGGAAGAATGGATCAAGGGTCAAGCCTGAGCCATGAACTCCATTTACAAGAGTGATTACGCTATTACGATCGAAGAAAAACAGTGTCGGAATATCCATTTCACGGGTATTTTCGGCAGCGGCATGAGTGCCCTCGCGCAATATCTGTGTTTTCACGGATTTATAGTGTCAGGTTCCGATCGATTACTACTGAGTGAGGATGCTGTTTCTTTGAGGCAGTCTCTTGAGAGAGTAGGGTGTCTGATCGTTAACCAGGACGGTTCCGGAATAAGCACGGATACTGATGTGGTTTGCGTTTCAACGGCAATTGAAGAATCAAATCCGGATATTTCTGCAGCCCATGCCCGCAATATTCCTGTTATTCACCGCTCTGACCTCCTTGCTGCAATAATTTCCTCAAAAAGGACCATTGCAATAGCGGGCACGAGTGGAAAATCGACAGTGACGTCCATGATATTTGAATTCCTGACAGCCTGTGGAAAATCACCTTCTCTTATAAGTGGCGCATCTTTGCGTAGACTGGAAAACGAAAGGATGATCGGTAATGCTTTCAGGGGTAGTTCTGATCTCCTGGTTGTTGAGGCTGACGAGAGTGATGGAACCATCGTGAAATATCATACTGACGTAGCGGTCGTTTTGAATGTTTCCAAAGATCACAGGAGCGTAGAAGAAATCAAAGAGTTTTTTTCAACCCTGATATCGAAGGCAAAATGGGCTGTAACAAATTCTGATGACTCCATCTTAGCCTCTCTTCCGGCATCAGAAAGATTTGGCCGAAATTTACTGGCCTCATGGCGGCCTGATCAGGAAGAGCTTCTGCCCATGTCAGTGAAGCTATTCCGCAACGGCATTGAATATCATTTACCGCTGCCGGGACTGCACAATCTTGAAAACCTCAGGGCCGCGCTCTGCGTCTGTGAGCGTTTCGGCTGTGAAGGGAGTGACCTTGCAAGTGCTGTACAAAATTTTAGGTGTGGCAAGACGATTTTGTATCACTGAGACGAAACAGAATGTGTACGTAATCGATGATTTTGCCCATAACCCAGCAAAGATACGAGCGGCTGTTACCGCTGCACGGGGTATTTCAGAGCATGTAGTTTCTGTATATCAACCCCACGGGTTTGGCCCGACACGGTTTTTGAGGGATGAATACATCACAACTTTTCGGGCTATTTTCAAAGAGGGTGACTTCCTTTATCTTCTGCCGATCTATTATGCAGGCGGTACAGCACAAAAGGATATTTGTTCCGAGGATATTATAGCAGGTCTCTGTGATGTCTCCTTCAAAGCTGAGGCAGTGATCGATCGAGATCAGTTGCTGGCCAGATTGGCAAACAACGTAAGACCAGGAGACTGTGTTCTCGTGATGGGCGCCAGAGATCCTTCCCTTCCTGCCCTTGTGAAAAGAATAATAGAAATTTTCGACAATTCAAATAGTGTGTCATAAACCACTTCTTTTTGGATTCCTCCCATAGTCCTGAAACTGCTTTGGAATTGTGATTGATTTGAGAAAATTCTCTTTAAAAATGGTACATCTATACCCGGGCGAACAGGGCTGTGTGTCCCTATCCCTCTCTCTGGCACTTCCCGTGACCGGTGTGGCCGGTGACGAGCTGTAGAACCGTTCGCTCCTAAGCTGTCTCTTTATACACTCGATTGTTTCCCACCGGGATGTTTGAAGAGTCGCTGGTGTGGCTGTTGGATGCGGAATATCAAGTGTTTTACTCAAAGATAATCAGTTTGGTCTGTGTATTGACTACAATCACAGACTTATCAATACGCTTCAGTATATTGGATTGATAAAACTGCGACGAGAAATATGGAGACCGGAGTAATTAGTGAATTTCAAAATAAAAAAAGGAGGTGAGCAAGACAATGAAAAAAATATATATAATCCTTTTTTTTCTTATTTTTGTGCAATTATGTGTGGTTTTTCCTGTGTCTGCAGACCCTCGCATGGAAATCAACAAGAACCTTTGTCATTTTATCCTAGACCCAACAAATACCGATAATGAAGTCTTTGTTGCAAACTGCAGGGCCGAGATTACCACAAATATTCCACTGGCAGCAAAGGAGGGTCAGGTTGCCTGTGAAGGTTACGTTGCAAGCGGATATGGGCAGGTAACGAGAACGATTCCTCAGGAGGCAATCCCATTGAAGCCGGGTGAAACCTTAAGGTTCACAAACGAAAATTCAAATGTACCCTGCACCATGGTTGAAAGTAATGGCAGGGCATATACATCGAACAATTGGGAGAGTGTCATCAAGGTAGAAAAGGGCAAGCCCAAGGGGTTTGTCAAAGTGACCTATAGACTGTTCTGCAGGGAAGGGTACCAATAGCAGGTAAAGGAACTGGATGAGATAAACTCTTTCGATTGAAGTCCGTCCGGATATCCTTATCAGTCGCAGTTTTTCCTGTAAATCTCCATGAGATCGAGGTATTCTTGGGTAATTCCCTGAATTTTAAAAATATCAGTATCGTTGAGTGGCCTGATTACCCTGGCTGGAGTCCCCATGGCGAGTGATCTCGGTGGAATAACTGTTTTTGGGCTCACCACTGATCCGGCACCGATAATAGATTCTTCTCCAATCTCAGCCCCATCGAGAACGATAGCTCCAATGCCGATTAGTGATCCTCTCCCAATATGACATCCGTGAACAACCACGCGGTGACCGAGCACAACCTCATCATCCAAAACTAATGGATGAAAGTCCTTGACAATGTGGAGAACGCTGGAGTCCTGAATGTTGCATGCTTTACCAATACGAATGTAATTATTGTCACCTCTCACGATACAGTTGAACCATATGTTTGCTGACGCTCCTATAGACACGTCGCCAATGATCGTGGCATTTTTTGCAATAAAGGCTGATGGATCTATTTTTGGTTGCTTTCCCCGGAATCCAACAATCATGCTTCATGCACCTCTCAGGTGAGAATCATTCTATGTATGTAACATATCTGAAGAGGCAATCTTTGGCAATGGAAAAAAGTTAAAAAATAGTTGTTTGTCTACCATGTTCTTGCAGTAATCGTAATCTTTGTTCCTTCCTCAGCCTCTATGAGGGTGACTATTCGATATCCTTTTGCGGTTGACTCACTCCACAGGGCTGATTTTGCTGAGGTTTGGGGTTTTGAAGTTGAAAATTTTCCAAGCCTTTCCTGGTAAAAGGCAAGTACTTTCTTAAAACTATCTGAGGTAATAAAGGTAATATTTTGAAAGGAAGAGTGGTTCTGACCTGTTCTTACTGGTATGTAATCTGGAATTTCTTTAGATCCGGGATAGAGGGGAAGGCCAATATCTGTTTCAATAGTTTCTGCCTGTATTTGTGGGATGGTTAAAGAGAATATGACAAAGATAATGATG
>Ga0116141_10004040_pt1 | contig 12380 bp, 9 predicted proteins | sample AD_UKC097_MetaG_FD_89744 | JGI IMG/M metagenome (GOLD analysis project Ga0116141, IMG submission 89744) | Active sludge microbial communities of municipal wastewater-treating anaerobic digesters from USA - AD_UKC097_MetaG | ecosystem: Engineered > Bioreactor > Anaerobic > Digestate | place: USA... | reverse complement strand
GAAGGGGGCGTGTAGCTGCGTCCGTATCCCGGCGTGTACTTGACCAGGGGCCTGCGGAACGGCTTGCCCGATTCCATCGCATAGCCCAGTCCATGAGCCAGTCCCGAGTCGGGCACGCCGCAGACCATGTCGGCGTCGGTGTCGCCGTCCCGCCTGGCCAGGAGGCAGCCGCTGCGCTCGCGGACGATTTCGACGTTGGTTCCGTCATAGCTGGAGGCCGGAAAGCCCGTGTAGATCCACAGGAAGGTGCACACCTGGATGGGACGCTTGCGCCCGGGTTTGCGCTGCACGATGCCGTCTTCGCTGATCAGGAGGATCTCGCCCGGTTCGACGTACTTTACGGTCTCGAACCCGAGGTTGGGAAACGCGCTGGACTCGCTGGTCACCGCCCATGAGCCCTTGCCCCGGCCCACCACCAGGGGGGTGTAGCCGAACCGGTCCCTGGCGACATAGATGCCCGCTCGGGTCAGCAGCAGCAGGGAGCACGAACCTTCGATAATGTTAAACATCCGCTCGATGCCGTCGACCAGGTCGGCGCCCTGGTTGATGAGCTTGCCGATCAGTTCGGTGGTGTTGACCCCCTTGCGGCCGACCTCCGAAAAGGAGATGCCCTTACGCAGAAGCCGGGCGGCCAGCTCCTCGGCGTTCTCCACCAGGCCCGCGGTGGCCAGGCAGAACGGCCCGAATCGGGAGTTCAGGTAGATCGGCTGTTCTTCGGAGGCGCTGATTACCCCGATGCCCTTCTTGCCGATCATCTGTCGGCAGTCGTCGAAAAACTTCGACTTGAACTGGCTCTGGCTCAGGTCGTGAATGCGCCGCGAGAACTCGTCGCCCAGGACGGCCAGACCGCCGAACTCTGTGCCCAGGTGGGAGTGGTAGTCGGTGCCGTAGAAGAGGGTTTCGCTGCAATTCGCCTCCGAGACGACGCCAAAGAGACCGCTCATTCAAAATCTCCCGTCTGCATCGAGGTGCGGAGCCGCTTGGCCACATCCTTCCGGCATGGGCTCCGACTGTTCGATAGTTCCAGAATACCAGGGTCCCGGGCGGAATTCAAACGGTCGCCGGTAAGTTTCCGGGGCAGCGGGCCTGTTGCGGTCCTGGGAGGGGGGCCTCCCGCCGGACCTCTGGCGGGCGGGAGGGCCGATTGGGGCCGATGGACGCGTTCGAATATCTCCCAAAGCGGTGCAAAAAAATCCTTGCCTTCGGTTCGGCCGATCCGTATAGTACAAGTTTTCACGCAGGGCCGGTAAACGATCTTCTCAAGGAGACTGTTCGGTGAAGACGGAAATACTCGATCACGTTGTGAGCAAGAACCTCAAGAATGCACTTCCGCACTTCGAGATCGGCGATACGGTGGACGTCCACTGCCGGATCAAGGAGGGGGACAAGGTTCGGACGCAGATTTTCACCGGTACGGTGATCGCCGGCAAGGTCGGGGCATCAATGAGACCTTCACGGTCCGGCGGATCGTAAACAACGAAGGTGTCGAGCGGAAATTCCCGCTGCATTCGCCCAATGTGCTGGATGTCCGCCCGATCCGGAGCGGAAAGGCCCGCCGGGCCAAGCTGTACTACCTGCGTACCCGCACCGGCAAGGCGGTCAAGCTGGCACATCGCCACAGCAAGCACACCGTCTCGAAGTAGTGGCCGCAGGCCCGCGATGCGGGCTTTCGGCTCAACGACTGGCAACTGGAGGCCGCAATGACATGCGGCCTTTTTTCTTGGCGGCGCACCGTCGCCTTATAGACGCACAGCGAGACCTGAGGATGCGGGAGAGCCTGACGTGTTGCTGTTCAATAGACGCAGGTTGCTGGCGGACCGGGCCAGACTCGGCCGCTGGGGCGAGAAGCGAAGCGAACGGTTCCTGAAGGGCAAAGGGTTCAAGACGCTGGCGCGCAACTTCTCCTGCCGGACCGGAGAACTGGACCTGGTCATGGTCGATCCCCACGGCGTCATTGTGTTCGTGGAGGTCAAGACCCGCGCCGGCGAGCAGTTTGCGCCTGCCGAGGCGATGATCACCCCAGGCAAAAAGCGTCGGGTCAGACGCGCCGCCCGCTATTTCCTCGCCTGCCACCGAATTCAGGACCGAATCTGCCGCTTCGACGTCATAACCATTGTCGTAGGCGATTGCGGCCCCCCCGAAATCCGCCACTACGAAGACGCCTTCACGCCATGAAGAAGGTGCGGTTCTGCCTTTCATCCGCTAAGATGATACGGTGGAAACGGTGCTCCTGGCATCCGAACGATGTTCTATCTCAGTCAATTGGGGCGGTAAGGCGCATGGATTTGGTCGACACGCATTGTCATCTGACGTTTGAGCCGCTGGCGGAGGACGTGCCGGGGGTGCTGGAGCGGAGCCGGCAGGCGGGCGTGACCGCCTGGATCACGGTCGGGACGAGCCTGGCGGACAGCCGAAAGGCGGTTGAGCTGGCCGGCCGGCACGAGAACCTGTACGCCTCCGTGGGGATCCACCCGCACGATGCCAAGGACGCCGACGCCCCGGCCTTGGGTGAACTGAAGGAGCTTGCCCGAAGCGAGAAGGTCGTCGCCATCGGCGAGACCGGCCTGGACTTCCACTACAACTTCTCGAAGCAGCCCGACCAGAAACGAGCCTTTGCCGATCATCTGAACATCGCGAAGGAGCTGGACTTGCCCGTCATCATCCATTCTCGCAATGCGTTCGCCGAGACGCTCGAAATCCTCGATCGGTGCGGGGACGGGCTGAAGGGGGTGGTTTTCCACTGTTTCAGCGGGTCGGCCGACCAGGCCAGGCAGCTTCTGGACAGTGGATACTATGTTTCTTTCACCGGCGTGGTCACCTTCAAGAACGCCCATACTGCCCGTGAGGCGGCCCAGGCGGTGCCCGTCGATCGGCTGATGATCGAGACGGACTGCCCGTACATGTCGCCGGAGCCCGTCCGCAGTCAGAAGCCGAATGAACCGGCCCTGATGCTCCATACCGCCCGGTTCCTGGCCGAGCTGAAGGGTCTGTCCGTCGATCAGCTCGCCCGGCAGAGCACCCAGGCCGCCGTGCGTTTCTTTGGCCTGCCGCCCGCGTGCGGCCTGTGATTGTGGGATGGACAGGTCAGATGGGAGGAGTGCATTCTGTCGTGCCAGGCTGACGCATATCGGACTTATGCCTCGTTTGACTAAGTGTCTAAAAGCATGTTCGATGGCGTTTCTCAGTATAGAAAGGGCCGTTTGGCGCCCATCACTTGACTTTTGACGGCATTGGACCCCTATTTAATAGCCACGCCTCTGGAACCATTGAGGCAGGCCCTTATCTCTGCCCGTGGCCTCGACGGGCGGGAGGATTTTCCATAGAGAGCGGCGCTTCAGGAAGGACGTGCGTAGGCACTGATGGCAGGGATATTCGACCACGTGGCGATCAGCCGCGTGCAGCAGGCAAACGATATCGTCGACGTGGTGGCCGAACACGTCAGTCTCAAGCGGAAGGGTCGGGAGATGCTGGGTCTCTGTCCGTTCCACGAAGACCACACGCCGAGTATGAACGTCAGCCCGACCAAGCAGATTTTCAAATGTTTTGCCTGTGGCGCCGGCGGCGACGTGATCAAGTTCGTCCAGATGCGCGAGAACCTGACGTTTCCGCAGGCGGTGGAGCGGTTGGCCGAACGCGCCGGCATCCAGTTGGAGTCTCGCCGGTCCGCCGCGCCGCAGCGTCGCGATCCGGTTTCGGACGTGGACCCGAATCTGTTGGCCCGGGTCAACGCCTGGGCAACGAAGTTCTTCCAGCAGTGTCTCAACGATCCCGAGCGCGGCAAGGTCGCGCGGGATTATCTCGCCTCGCGCAAGATTTCCGCCGAGAGCATCGCTCGGTGGAACCTGGGTGTGGCGCCGAATGCCGTCGACGCGCTGGCGAAGGCGGCGGGCCCGAGAATCCCGCTGCGTCTGCTTCAGCAGGGCGGTCTGGTGGCCGGCGCCGGCCAGGACAAGTTCGTCCACCGTCTGATGTTTCCGATCACCGACGCGACGGGACGTTTCATCGGATTTGGCGGCCGCACGCTTAGCGATGCCGGCGCCAAGTACATCAATTCTCCGACCACACCGCTGTTCGACAAGAGCAACACCCTCTATGGTCTTGAACAGGCCCGTCATCGGATCGTCTCGACGGGAACTGCGGTCGTGGTGGAAGGCTATACCGACGTGATCATGGCCCACCAGTTCGGCTGCGCCAACGTGGTCGCGACGTTGGGCACGAGTTTCACGACGGGCCACGGCCGGACGCTGCGGCGTTACGCCAAACGCGTCGTGCTGGTGTACGACAGCGACGTCGCCGGGATGGAGGCGGCCAATCGGGCCCTGGAGGTGTGCCTTTCGCAGAGGCTCGACATCAAGCTCGGTTTCGTTCCTGAAGGCAAGGATCCGTGCGAATTCCTCCTCGTGGCAGGCAAGGAGGCTTTCGATCGGGTCGTCGACGGGGCCACAGACGTTCTCCAGTTCAAGTGGGACCGGCTGCGAATGGCCTTCGAGGGTGACGACTCGCTCGCGAACCGCAGGACGATCCTGAACGAATTCCTCCAGGCGGTGGCGACGGGGCTGGCGGCGAACAATATTCCCGTGCTGGACAGCGGCCTGATCGTCAACAAACTCTCGAAGATCATCGGTCTTACACCACGGGAGATCAATGCGGATCTGAGCCGGCGGATGGGCCGGGTCTCGAAGACGATGAAATCCGATGGAGATCGTCGGAATGAAGTCGAACCCATCGACTGGGGCCAGGGCCTCTATGCGGCGGCGCAGCGAGAAGTGCTCGAAGTGCTTTTGAACGAACCCGCTCTCTTTCAGGGTCGCCAGGAAGAGATCTGTGTGTCGCTGTTCAACGTCCCGATCCTGCGTCAGATTGCGGAGGTGCTGTTGGATGCGCTGCGATCGGACGACGGTTTCTCCTTGTCCGGGCTGCTGGCTCGGATTGAGTCGGTGTCACTGGCGGAGGGGTTGGTGGCCCTTCAGGCGGCCGGAGAGCAGAAGGGCAACTATGCTTCCCGGCTGGCGGACGCTGTCTCGGTGTTGAGACGATATCGGAAGGATTCTCAGACCATCGGACTCGATCAAGAAGGAAATGAGGTCCGCGGCGTTGCCGCGGCGGATGGATCGGGGGCCGGACAGAACCCCCATAGCCTGGGCCTGCTGTGAGCCGGTCACGTCCGGTAAGGACGCAGGATGCGAACTGCCGCGCAAGATAGGCCGTAACAGAGTCGAATTCGAGTATTCAGACACGGAAACGGGAGACGTCATCGGACTCGGGTGGTGATTTCGGACGTTTGCACTTTGGCTTTAGTGGAGTCGGTATTGTGGCGAAGAAAGTGAAGAAACCCAAGAAGGCGGCAGATATGAAGCAGACGCAAGTCACTGAAACGACTGACACGCCACAGACGGAAGAGCCGAAGGCGCAGGACGTCGAGCAACTGATCAAGACGCTCATCGCCAAGGGCAGGAAACGCGGATATCTGACCTACGAAGAGATGAACGACTCGCTGCCCGACGATGCCGTCAGCCCCAGCCGGCTCGAACGGATTCTTGGAACGCTGGATGAGATGGGGGTGCGTCTGATCGACGAGAGCGACGTCGAGGCGCAGGAGGGCCGCAAGGCCGGTGAGGAGTTCGAAGAGGACGCCGAGATTCCGGAGGTGGAGGCGGCCGAGGAAGAGGAGGCTCACGAAGAAGACGAGACCCTCGAGAAGGAGCTGACCGAGGGAGAGTCCTCCCGCCGCATCGATGATCCGATCCGCATGTACCTGACGCAGATGGGCCAGATCCCGTTGCTGACGCGCAAGGATGAGATCTCGCTGGCCCGGAAGATCGAGATCGCCCGCATGGCGTTCCGGCGCAAGATGCTCCAGTGTGACTATTGTGCCCGCAATGCGGTGGAGCTGTTCCAGCAGGTCTACGATGGGTCGATGTCGTTCGATCGTACGATCAAGACCGGAACCACTCCCTTGACGGTCAAAGGGGTGATCCGCAAACGCATGGTCACCAACCTCAAGACGGTGACGGAGCTTCTCGACATCAACCAGGGCCTGTTCAAGAAGATCGGCGTCAATCCGGACGGTGACGAACACAAGGTGGACGCCAGGCGTCTGCGTCGCAATCGACGCAAGATCGCCACGCTCCTGGAGGAGCTGAGCCTTCGGACCAGCCGGATCCAGCCGATGAAGATCAAGCTGCACGGCGTCTGTGAGAAGATGCGTCAGCTTGAGAAGATCATCGCCGCGGGCGTCAACGATGTGATGACCGCCGACGACATTAGCGCCGCCCGGCAGGAATTGGCGGGCCTTCAGGAACTGGTTCTGGAGACGCCGGACCTGCTCGAAAAGAAGCTCCGGTCGATGGAACGCGTATTCACCCAGTACGAGGAGGCCAAACGAACGCTTTCCAGCGCCAACCTTCGACTGGTCGTCTCGATCGCGAAGAAGTATCGCAATCGCGGGCTGAGCTTCCTCGACCTGATCCAGGAAGGCAACACCGGCCTGATGCGCGCGGTCGACAAGTACGAGTACCGTCGCGGCTACAAGTTCAGCACGTACGCGACCTGGTGGATTCGCCAGGCGATCACGCGGGCCATCGCCGACCACGCCCGGACGATTCGTATCCCGGTGCACATGATCGAGACGATGAGCCGCATTCGCAGCGCCTCCAAAGTCCTGCATCAGGAACTGGGCCGCGAACCGACGATCGAAGAGATCGCCAACGAAGTCGGCATGTCCGTGCAGGAGACGCGAAGGGTGCTGAACATCTCCAAGCACCCCATCAGCCTCGACCGGCCCATCGGCGACAGCGAGGACTCGTACTTTGGCGACTTCATCGAAGACGACGACGTCGATTCTCCCGTGGCGTCGGCGACGCAGGAGATGCTCAAAGAGCGGATCGACATGGTTCTGAAGACCCTCTCATACCGTGAGCGGGAAATCATCAAGCTTCGATACGGCATCGGCGACGGCTACACCTACACGCTCGAAGAGGTCGGGCGGATTTTCAAGGTCACGCGCGAGCGCGTCCGGCAGGTGGAAGCCAAGGCGATCCGCAAGCTTCAGCACCCGGTCCGGGCGCGGAAGCTCGAAGGGTTTCTGGACCACAAGTCCGCCTGACAGCGTCGAGGCACGGTATGACACATCCGGCCGGAGGCTCCCCGATCCTCCGGCCGTTTTCGTATGTGGCTTTCCTCCCGGTCTTCCTCTATCGGCAGTCCTCCCGGCGTCCCGGGGCGCAAGAAACTCTATCCAGGGACGATTGGCTATGCATTTGAGTCAACGACTCTCATCGTGGAGGCCTCAGGCGGGCGATGTGAAGAAGTGGTGACATGGCTGTTGCCTTCGCGACCGCCTGCCCCGATCCGTGCCGGGGGACGTCCGGCGCCCCGGAGCAGGCAGAAGACGACGCGATCGACATCTCGGATGAAGGAGAGCAGACATGGGCGTGGAAAACTGGTCCGAAAACGTAGTCCTTGTCAGCCTGCCGGGCGAGCCCCAGACGGTCGAGGAACTGACTGACGTGGCCGAGCTGATCTCCGAGCGAGAGGATTGCGACGTGGTGGTGGACTGCTCGCAGATCGACCGGATCGGCCGATCGAGCTGCCGCCTGCTTCTGGAGTTGCACGGTGCATTGACGTCGCGGGGACATCAACTGGTGCTCTGCGGGTCCCGACCGGGTCTCAGGAAAGCGTTCACCTCGCCTGCTCTGGCCCACGTGCTGCGGTTTGCCGACGATCGATTCACCGCGCTGGCGAGGTTGGAGCTGGCGCTGGCGCAGCCGTAGCGTCTCGGTTCGAATGTGCCCCTTTGCCGGGTGGTATGGCAGGAGATGAGGCCGTCTCGCGTGAGGCGGCCTCGTCTTCGACTTGACGGGCCTCGTTCCGCATGCGTCCCCGGCCGAAAACCGAAGCCCCCGGCGGACGATCCACGATCCTCCTTGTTCCCTGACTTGCCCCAGAAAAAAAACGCTCCCCTAAGGCAACAGCGGCTGCGGTTTGTTATATTGGTGGGCACGGATTGTTTCCTGATACGGGCTTCAACGCCACCGGCGCGTGTGCGGTGGTTCAGCCAGACATCGGATTCCAGAAGGGAGGATACCATGAAGACCAAGAGCATCCTTTTGTTGTCGGCGGCACTGACGGCGATCCTGGCCTTTCCCGTCGGGGCGCAGGACAGTCTCGGCGATATGGTGTACCAGGGCGGATATGACTGGCTGATCGGCAAGTGGGTCGCCACGACGGAGGAAGGCCAGAAGATCACGTTCGAGCTGAGGTGGGTGCTGGATCGGCACGCCGTCGTGACGACTTCCCAGATCGGCGACATGAAATACCAGGGCATGATCATGTTCATCCCCTATCGGGAGGAGATCATCCAAGTCGGGGCTGACAGCCAGGGCGGCGCCTGGACCGGGGCCTGGCGGGACGAATACGGCAGTGCCGTCCATCGGATGGAGCAGAAGCGACCGAATGGCGAGACTCGCAGGATGGAGATCGTTCACACACGGGTCGACGCCGACACGTTCAAGGCCACGGCGTATCCGATCGACAGCAGCGGTTCTCGCGCCTCGGAGCCGTGGGCGACGCTGACGTACAAGCGTCAGAAGGCAGATGCATCAGAGGCAAAGGCCGCCGACGGGGGCGCCGGCTGGAGCGATCGGACAACCCTCGGAGACCTGCTGGCGCAGTATGGGTATGAGTACATGATCGGCCGATGGCAGGCCCGCGACGACGAGGCGGGAACGGCCATCGACGTACAGTACAAGTGGGCCCTCGACAGGAACGCGGTGCTCGTGGAGGCGAAGATCGATCGGTATGAGTACTGGGGGATGATCGCGCTGGCGCCGTCGGGCGACGAGGTCATACAGTTCGGCGCCGACAACCGGGGCGGGACCTGGAAGAGCACCTGGTCTGAAAGCTACGACGGCGCCATCAACCGGCACGAGATGCTGCGGCCGGATGGGACCAGAGAGACGATGGAGCACATCTACAGCAAGATCGACAACGACAGCTTTAAGGTCAAGGAGTACACGGTCGAATCGGGCGGTTACCGGGCTTCGAGCCCGCGTGGCGAGACGACGTTCAAACGTCGCGCCGCCGAGACCTCACAGAAGTAATCGCAGGGATTGTGATTGAACGCAAGGGCCCGGCGTCCGATGGATGGCCGGGCCCTTCTTGCATTTGGCCACAGCCCCAATGGGCTTGGGGATCAGAAGCGGAAGCGCGCCCCGAACATATAGATCGGACCGCCGAAGTCGAAGCCCGAGTCCTCTTTCTCGATGTCGTACTGGAACTCGAACAGCAGCTCGGCGTTATCGTGGATCGCCACGTTCACGCCGGCCATGACGAACGGAAAGAATCCGTCTCCCAGTGTCTCAGTGTCCTCGTCGCGGTCCTCGAAGGTGATGTAGGTGCCGGGGAAATCCGGATCCTCGATCGTCTCGTAGTACCTGTCCTTCCAGGAGTCGAGGAACCAGAAGTAGCCTACGCCGGCGCCGAGGTAGGGTCGGATCGGGCCTTCCTGGCCAAGAGGGTGCAGCCGGGCGGCCAGCCGGATGTCGATCAGGCTCAGTTCGTCGGTCGAGTACAGCTCCCACACGGCGCCGTCTTCGAAGACGCCACTGTCTGCGTCCTTGTGTTCGCCGAGCGAGGAACCACCGACCGACAGAGCGAAATCGAGACGGTCGTTGGCGAAAAGCTGACTGGCCAGTTCCATCTCGTACCGGGTCCGCGTGGTGTCCTCCAGGCTCACGGGGCTTTCGAAGGTCTGGACGCCCACCTTGAAGGCGACGCCCGGACCGTTGCCAGCCAAGGCGCAACTCGTTATCCCCAAGAGTATTACGATGCCTTTCCAGGCTACCGTTGTCCGCTGTTGTCTGCCGGCTGATCTCGTCGATTTCATCTCTACTGACCTCCTTCAAAAGACTCCACGCGCTCAATCGTAACTGATTCTATCTCCAATTGATAGAGGCAGTTCGACGTACGGTGGTAACGGGGCGGCGGATGCTTCCAACGGTTTCTCGCGGCGCAAGTGGCCCGCCTCCGGTGACGCCGCCCGCGATCTGAGGGCCAAGGCAGGGCCGGTGTTAGAGCTTGGCGCCGCAGAACTTGCAGTGCCTGGCGTCCGTGTCGTGGCCCTCGGCGCTGCAGTTGGGACAGGCCTGAGTGTTGGGTAGTTGCCGCATGCTCGCTCGCGACCACTCGACCGTGACGATGCCGGCCGGGACCGCGATGATCGAATAGCCCAGGATCATCACGAGCGACGCGAGGAACTGGCCCAGAGGTGTCTGAGGGGAGATGTCGCCGTACCCGACTGTCGTCAGAGTTACGATCGCCCAGTATACGCTCTGGGGGATGCTGGAGAAGCCGCTGTTGGCGGAGCCTTCGATTACGTACATCAGCGAGCCGATGATGACGACCAGCGTCAGCACAAAGCTGAGGAACACGAGAATCCTCCGCCTACCGGCGTAGAAGGCGGCCTTGAGGATGCGCGCCTCTTTCGTGTGATGGCCGAGCTTGAGGATTCGGAAAACGCGCAGCACGCGGAGGATGCGGATGACCGCCAGATAGCGGGTGCCGAACACCACCAGGCTCAGATACGTCGGCAGGATCGCCATCAGGTCCACGATGCCGAAGAAGCTCACCGCATAGCGAACCGGCTTGCCGACGCAGAGCAGGCGCAGAATGTACTCGATGGTGAAGAGGATCGTGAAGAGCCATTCGAGACCGTAGAGCCAGCGGCCATACTCGGCTCGAATGGACGCGACACTGTCGAGCATGACCACCAGAACGCTGAGCAGGATCACGACGATCAGCGCGATGTCGAACCACTTGCCGGCGGGGGTGTCCGCCTCGAAGATGATCTCGAACAGGCGATCCCGCCATGAGCGATTCGATTTGTGCTGGACTTGTGCGTTCACCTTCCGCCGCTCCATGGCCGGAATGCGTTGTCTTCCACTGCGCCCCGATGCGTGCCTTTGATGAATCAGTTCGGTTCTGATAGTATAGGGAAGGTGTGGATCGTTCAAGCGACTTCTGATTTGGCCCGCCCCGGCGTAGCGGCCGAACTGGAGACTGGGGTGGTGGATGTTGAGGACAATCAGTGAACAGGCGGCAGAGAATCTCATTTGGTCTGGCAGCGGTGGCCTTGGCCGCAGTTGTTGCCGGCATATTTGCCCTCCGTCCGTCCAGGGGAACTCGGCGGCCGACGCAGTCCGATCCTGCCGTCATCTCTGTCGATCCGTGCAGTGTCCCATCTCCCGATGTACCGACCTGGCGGGATGGGAGATCATCCGAGCCGGTCGCGCGTGTTGCCGACACCAATCAGACGGTCGTTCGCGAGCCAAATCATCCGGAGCGCTCCGCCGCGGATTCCGAGTTGACCCGATCCATTCGCGCAGCCTCGAATGTCGGCCCGGCCTCAAGGCTTGGTGGCACGATTCGAGGCACGGTGCTCCGCCCGGATGGGACGCCGTATGTCCAGAGCATGGAACTGATTGAGATGCTGCGCGTTCGTGTCCAGGGGCCCGGGTACGAGCGAGCCTGCGCGATCGATGACGCGGGTCGTTTCGAGTGCACCGGGCTGGACGCGGGTCTCTACGCGGTGACTGTGGTGGATTCGGTGGCTCGGCATCGGATTCTCTGTCACGGCGTGCTTGTGGACGTCAGCCCGAAGGCCGCGTCGGAAGAGGTCGTCCTGGCCCTGGGTTCGGAAACGACGGTCACTGTCCGGGCCTTGGGTGATCTGGACCATCGGCCTGTGCAGGCATACTCCGTCGTGGTCGAGTCCACGCGGGGGCCGGCGGCCGCCACCGGGAAGACCGATGGTCAGGGCGCTTGTGAATTCAGCGTGGCGGCTGGTTCGTACCGCGTCTACGCGCCCGCGTGGGACCAGGGGCAGTCGATCGAGGTTTCGCCCAGACTCATCAACGTCAGAGCGCCCGGATCGCCAGTGAGCGTGGAATTGCTGGTGCCCCAACGCGAGCCGGAGACAGACCTGATTGATATCGCCCTGGTGGACTTGGAAGGGCATCCCGTTCCTGGGCTGGTCACACTGGAGGGGGTGGCTTCTGATCCGAATGCCGAACCAGCGGCGTGGTTCTCTCTCCCGGAGCCGACGTTCCAGCCGCCGGGTGGTCTGCTTGGCAGCGCCTGTGATGCATCGGGTCTGCTCGGCCGACGGTTCATCTGGCGTAAGGATGCTCGGAATACTGAAATCTCGCTCATTCTGGAGCCTGGCGCAACGATTGTCGGTCGCGCGGTTGGCGTGGATCGCAAGCCTGTGCCCGGCGCCCGCGTGAGCCTGGAAACCCTGATGCTCGACAACCGCTGGACCGGGCTGCCAGACCCGCTCCTTGCCGCGACCACCGACGACGACGGATGCTTCCAGTTGCAGG
>Ga0116141_10004039_pt1 | contig 12380 bp, 13 predicted proteins | sample AD_UKC097_MetaG_FD_89744 | JGI IMG/M metagenome (GOLD analysis project Ga0116141, IMG submission 89744) | Active sludge microbial communities of municipal wastewater-treating anaerobic digesters from USA - AD_UKC097_MetaG | ecosystem: Engineered > Bioreactor > Anaerobic > Digestate | place: USA... | reverse complement strand
TCCTGTCGGGTAGTGGATGGTTTGCGAACGACGGATCGGGTCATTTCACCAAGAAGGAAGGGGCGCCGGGAGGCCTCTATGCGGCGGACCTGGACGGCGATGGCGACCTGGACATCCTCTCGGCTTCCTCCTACAAGATTGCCTGGTATGCGAACGACGGGACGGGCCGCTTCGGACCCCAGCAGGTGATCACCACAGAGGTCTGGTATCCGGAATGCGTCTATGCGGCGGACCTGGACGGCGACGGCGACCTGGATGTCCTCTCGGCTTCTGCGGACGACAACAAGATTGCCTGGTATGCCAACGACGGGACGGGCCAGTTCGGAACCCAGCAGGTGATCACAACGGCGGCTATTTGGGCGAACTGCGTGTACGCGGCGGACCTGGACGGCGACGGCGACCTGGACGTCCTCTCCGCTTCTTCGGAGGACGACAAGATCGCCTGGTACGAGAACGAGTGAGTGACTGGCAGGATCGCGTCCGACCACATCCGGAGATACCTGCGACCTGGACTATCCCAGGCTGTGCTGGGAACTGGTTTCTGAGAATTGACCCTGTAGCCTTCTCATAACATTGCAGGTGTACTCTGCCGGATGCGTGCCAAGACGACAAGATGACAGATTGTCTCAGTTTGTCATGCAGTACACGCGGGAAGCGTTGGGAATAGGCACAGGGTTGTCAGTTGGGTCCCGGGCCACGAGCCACGAGTCACGGCCCGAGCACCTTCTCCACCGCTGCGACGACCGCAGCGTGCACCACCTCGGGACTGGGCGTGGCATCGACCACCGCGAAGCCCGGACGACTCTCGGCCAGCTTCAGGAACCCCTCGCGGACGCGGGTATGATAGTCGTCGCCCTTTCGCTCCATGCGGTCCAGGTCGCGATTGAGGCGCTCTGCGGCCGTTTTCAAGTCCACGTCCAGAATGATCGTCAGGTCCGGCCAGACCCGCTCCAGCGAATCGTTTGCGATATCGACGACCTTCTCGACACCGAAACCACCGGCGTGGCCCTGGTAGGCACATGTACTCGACAGCCACCGGTCCAGGACCACGCACTTGCCCTGTGCCAGGGCCGGGGCAATGCTCTCGGCCCAGAGCTGCACCCGTGCCGCCATGTAGAGCAGGACTTCCGTCGAGGTCGTCATGGCCTCGTGAGCCGGGCTCAGTAGGATTTCCCGGATCTTCTCGCCGATCACCGTCGTCCCGGGATCGCGGAATCCCACGGCAGTCACGCCCCGCCCCGCCAGCCAATCCATCAGCATCCGAGCCTGGCTGCTCTTGCCGCAACCGTCCGGGCCGTCCAGAACGAGGAAGAGGCCCTTGGAATTGATGATTGATGATTGGCGATTGATGATTCCGTCAGGATTCACTGTCGCACCGTTCACTCTCCGCCTTGGCCTGCTCCAGCAACTCGATCAACCTGTCGTGAACGCCCAGGTCCTGGGCCCATTTCAGAAGGTATTTCACATCCAGGTTCTTCCACTGCGTGGCCGCCACCCCCACGGCATCGGCGTATTGGACCTCGGACTCTCGCCCCTTCATCCACTCGAGCTTGCTGAGGATGGCATCCTCCGGCGAAACCACCCAGACATCCAGGCCAAGCACCGTTGCTTTCTGCCTGCGGCTGAACTCCATCAGACTGAAAGGCCGGGCCCGCCGGACTTGTAGATCCGCCTTCCATTGCGCGTCCATGTCGATAACGTTGAACGCGGATTCTCGACGCACGGCCTCCATCGCAGCCTCTTCACTGACGTAATACGCCGGTCCTATGCTGCTGAGGAATCGTTGAAGCTGGGACTGGGCGGGAGCGATTACCAGATCCACATCATGGGTCTCCCTGGGACACCCGTGGAAGCTGCTTCCCAATGAACCCGTCAACATGTAGGGAATCTCCGCGGCGTCCAACAACCCGATGAGCCGCATGAGAAATTCCCGCTGCTCATCCATTGGAGGCCCTGTCCCCGCCGAATATCTCGCGGTAGAGGCGGTCGCCGTATACAAGTCGAAACGTCTCGTGCTTCACGCGGGTTTCGTCCCACGTGGGATGCCGGTGGCGGATGCCGTCAACAACAACATGACGAAGATTGTCGCTCAACTCGAAGGTCATAGCCGCTCGCCCGGCGACGCCGAGACGGCGCAATCCTCTGACCCGCTCGGTCCAAGCCTCATTCGTTGTGTCACGGGGTATCATGTCCATGTACTTCACTTCGGGTGTTTCGTTTCGGCCGTCTTTGGCCGCTCCATGATCCGATCCGAGTGTATCGTGTCGGCCCACAGGCAGTCAATATCCACGATGCCCGACACACAGGTATCGACTATGCGATGGCAACGACCCTGTCATGCCTGCGGAGGCAGGAATGCAGAGCCCTCGGGCTTTGGCACGTCCCCAGAGAGTGGATTCCCGCTCTCGCGAGAATGACAGCGCGGGACGCGCTCGGCTATCGAGGCAGCCTCCCGCGCCCGATGCTCATGGGCAGGGCTCATTTCGCCAGGGAGAAGTTCTCGTCGCCGACGAGCTGGCGCATCTTGCGGCAGAATTCGAGGTCCGGGTTGACGCACAGGCCGCGATCCGCCGTCGCGTGGACCCGCCCGCGGTCCGTCACGATCACCATCGAGAGCGGCCGGTTGCCCCGATGAGACTGGCAGACGCTGCGGATCTCCATAACCTTCTCCTTCGTCACGTCGCGAGCATCCAGCTTGATCTTCACCCCCTTCGCGAGTTTCTCACGGGCCTTTTCCAATGGGATCAGCTCGGAGGCGAGGATGTTCGCCCGTTCCCGGCGGTAGTCGGTCTTGCCCTTGACGAAGACCACCGTGTCCTCGACGAGCAGCGACGCATACTCGGCCAGCGTATCGGGGAACAGAACCACCTCGATCTGCCCTTGCAGGTCCTCGAGCGTGAAGACCGCCATTTTGGAGCCGGCGTTTCGTCCGTTCTTGGTGATATTGTAGCGAATCTTCGTGACCATCCCGCCGATGGTGACCAGTCTCTCGCCGCTGCCATTGCCGTTGCCGTTCTCACCATGTTGCCCGTGAGTCTGCGCGAGCCGGGCGGTGTTGGTCGTCGAGTAATCACTGATCGCCTCGGCGTGCTGGCTCAACGGGTTGCTCGTGACGTAGAACCCAAGGACCTGCTTCTCGAAGGCGAGCATCTGCAGTTCCGGCCAGGGCGGCACATCCGGGAGCTGCTTGTGGTCCTCGGCGTACTGCTTCTCGTCGGCGATCTGCCCGAAGAAGTTCATCTGGCCGTGGATCTTGTCCGATTGCAGGCTGGACCCGATCTCCATCGCCCGCTCCAGGCCAAGCGTCATCTGATTGCGGTTGCCGCCGAGCCGGTCGAAGGCCCCGCCCTTGACGAGCGCCTCGATCACCTGCTTGTTCACCGCCCGCAGGTCCACGTTCTCGCAGAAATGGAACAGGCTGCGGAACCGCCCCACCTTCTTGCGGGCCACAATCATCTGCTCGACGGCCTTCTCGCCCACGCCCTTGACCGCCGCGAGGCCGAAGCGAATGACGCCCTTGCTGCCTTCTCCGGCTTCCCGATACAACGGCGTGAAATCGACATCGCTTTCGTTGATGTCCGGGGCCATCACCTTGATGCCCATCTCCCGGCACTCGCCGATGTACTCGACGACCTTGTCGGTGTCGCCCATTTCATACGTGAGCAGCGCGGCCATGAATTCGACCGGCCAGTGCGCCTTCATGTACGCGGTTTGGTATGCGACGAACGCGTAGCGGGTCGAATGGCTCTTGTTGAAGCCGTAGCCGGCGAACCGCTCGATCAGCTCGAAGATCTGCTCGGCGTCGCTCTTCTTGAGCCCTTTGTCCACGCAGCCGGCGAGGAACCGCTCCTTCTCCTTGGCGATGATGCTGGCCTTCTTCTTGCTGATGGCCTTGATCAGGGCGTACGCCTCGCGCAGCGGGATGTCGCCCATGCGGTTGCAGATCCGCATGACCTGTTCCTGATAGCAGTTCTTCACGACGATGCCGTTGGCGACGAGATTGTGATGGTCGGCCACGGACATCCCATAGAACTGCTGATCGTGAACTCGTTCGATCTTCGCGATCCGATAGTAGCGGACGCCACCAAGATCCATCCCCGCTTTCAGAGCAGTGATTGACTTGACAAACGGGAAATCATGCTTCATGCCGGCGCGCATGATGCCCGTCCGTCGAGACAACGCCCGCTGGGATTCGCCGGTGGGAACCGCCTCCAACAGACGAGATCGTGGAATCCAACCGACGGATTGACCTCGAGTCAACCTGCCGGCGAACCGACGTACAAGAAGGTAGGGTTCGGTGAGACGCGAAAGCGTCACCAAGTCCCGGAACTGAATGCGATTCGGGCGAATCGTCGTCGGGACGCCCTCCAACTGACACAGGCGGCGAACATCCTGAAGCAGCGTGCGAGAACAAGAGGAAAGAAAACAGACTCCGGCGTTCCGAGTCCCCACTGCCGTACACCCATCAGCATCCAACAGCCCCGCCAGAAAAGCCGCTCGTACCCGGCTGCTACAGCGGAAGAGCGCCTCGGGAACATTCTTGTGCCGACCCGACGCTTTCATCCCCAGGGTCTCCAGCAGATGGTGCAGACGCGTCTTGCGGTTGCCGTGCGAGCAGTCGTTCAACAAGTGAGGATCGGACAGGCTCAAATACCAACTTCGCCCGTGGAAGTACTCATGAGCATGTAACGATGGCAATCGCTCATGCATCCAGGCAAGAAGCTTGCGGTGATCCTCCTCTCGACCCGTCGCCAACGACAGACCTTTGCCTGTCATCGCACCGTCCCCAACGAGCGAACCGAGCAAATATGCCACATCCTCATCCGCGCCAAGCCATGGCGCCAGATGTCGAACCGTTGTCTGAGCCTGCGGCAGGTACCGTCCGACAGCCACAAGATCACCGGCTGGGTCGAGTCCGCCGGCCTCCTTCATCCCAGCGAAGGTATAGACCTTGTGATCGTCAGTGAGCGTGACCGAAAAGCCATTTTCCAGCGTGATCTTCACACCGTCGCTGCGACGCGTCGGACCGCAGCCGTGGCATTGTTTTGCCTCAAACTGCGATGTCGCCCGGTTCAAGGAATGAACGAGGTCACCTGCCCGCACGTCCCGAATCGGCTTCTCGGTGCCATCGGCCATGGCAATCCGGGCATCCTCGTGGATACACATGATGCCATACGTTTCCTGGAGCACCTCGGTCATGATCGGGTGCGGGCAGGTCCACTTGGCGCCGTGCTTGCGGTCGATGTAATCGGGGATCAGGATCATCGGGCCGGGACGGTAGAGCGCGTTGGCCGCGATCAGGTCCTCGATCCGGTCCGGCCGCATCTTCATCAGCAGATCCTGCATGCCGCCGGATTCGAACTGGAAAATGCCCTTGGTCCGGCCCTTCGTGAAGACCTCGAACACCTTCGCGTCCGTGATATCGACCTTCTCCAGGTCGATGTCGATTCCGTGCTTGTCCTGGACCAGCTTGCGGGCCCGCTCCAGGACGCTGAGCGTCTTAAGGCCCAGGAAGTCCATCTTCAGCAGGCCGCACTTCTCGACCATCGGCCCTTCGTACTGGGTGATGATGTCGTCGGAGCCGGCGGCCTTGTACAGCGGCACGAAGTTCGTCAGCGGCTCGTCGGCGACCACGACGCCCGCCGCGTGGACCGAGGCGTGCCGGGCCAGTCCTTCAAGCTTGCGGCCGATGTCGATCACCTTGTGGGTCAGGTCGTTCGTGTCATATGCCTGCTTGAGCTCCGGCTCGGTCTCCAGGGCCTTGTCGAGCGTCATGTCGAGGGCGAACGGCACCAGCTTGGCAAGCCGATCCGCCTCGGCCAGCGGCACGCCCAAAACGCGGCACACGTCGCGGATGACGGCCTTGGCCTTCATCGTCCCGAACGTGATGATCTGGGCGACCTCGCCGTACTTCTTGCGGACGTAGTCGATGACCGCCGGACGGTGGACCTGGCAGATATCGATGTCGATGTCGGGCATCTCGTTTCGAGCCGGGTCCATGAATCGCTCGAACAGCAGGTCGTACTTGATCGGATCGACGTTGCACAGGCCCAGACAGTAGCCGACGAGCGTGCCGACGCCGCTGCCCCTGGCCCCGAGCGGAATGCTCTGCGAGCGAGCGTAGTTGCAGAAGTCCCAGACGATCAGGAAGTAGCTGGAGAAGCCCTTGGACTGGATGACGTGCAGCTCCCGCTCCATTCGCTCCCGGACGCGATCGGTGATCTCGCCGTAGCGTTCTTTCGCACCCTCGTAGCAGAGGCGGCGGAGATAGTCCTCCGGCGTCGAGCCGTCCGGCGGCGCGTACCGCGGCGCGTGCCGGGCCTTGAGATCCAGCTCGACGTTGCACCGGGCCGCGATGGCCAGCGTGTTGTCGCACGCCTCGGGGGCCTCCGGGAACATCGCCCGCATCTCGTCGGAACTCTTGAGGTACACGCCGGGCGGATAGACCATCCGCTCCGGGTCGGTGGCGAGCTTGCCCGTGCTGATACAGGTGAGACAATTGTGGGCCTCGTGGTCCTCCGCTTCGAGAAAGTGCACATCGTTGGTCGCGACCAGGCCGATCCCCAGTTGGTTGGCCAGGTCGATACACCCGGCGCGGACATTCGGATCTTCATCCTTGTGGCACTGGATCTCGACGAAGAACCGCTCGGGCCCGAAAATCCTCAGATAGCTCTCGGCCGCCGCCTTGGCTGCTTTCATGTCGCCGTGCGAGACCGCCGCCGTGACCTCGCCCTTGATGCAGGCGGTCGAGCAGATCAGGCCCTCATGGAACTCCGCCAGCACCTCTTTGTCGATGCGGGGCCGATAGTAGAACCCATCCACGTAGCCGGTACTGGCCAGCTTGAGCAGATTCTGGTAGCCCGTCTGATTCTCGGCCAGCAGAATCAGGTGATAGGCGGCGTCGGAGATCGACGTCTTGGTCCGGTCGAACCGACTGCCCGGCGCGACATAGGCCTCGATCCCGAGGATCGGCTTGACCTCCGCGGCCCTGGCCTTCATGTAGAACTCGACGGCCCCGAACATATTGCCGTGGTCCGTCACGGCCACCGAATCCATCCCCAGCTTCTTGCACCGCGTCAACAGAGGCTCAAACTGAATCGCCCCGTCGAGCAACGAGTACTGGCTGTGCAGATGGAGGTGCGTAAATCCTTTATTTGCCATATCTTATGAATCCAATCATAATCCCTCATTCGGAGCATCATGATAGGTCGCAGAGATAGGACTGTCAAGCGTGGACAGCCGCGGCGCTGGTCAATCTGAAGAAGTGGCCACAAGAAGTAGGGAGGCGTCAGACATAGCGAACTGGTCAGGTCCGTAGGGCCTAACTCCTACCAGAGTGCATCGCGCACTCGGCCAGCGAATCCCTCGCTGACAGCAAGAGCTACCCTTCAGGTAAGGGAGTCTATGGGTCCTCCGGACGGCGCTGACGAGGCAACCGCTCCCCGAAAGGAGGCCGTGGGCCTTAGTCTGAGGATAAACGCCCCCCTATCATCACCTTGCCTACGGTCGTGAGAAACCTCCCAATCGTAGTCATGTAAAACCCCTTCTCGTGCTGAGCACGCAAGAAGGCTGGTCATGATAGAAAGGCACGGCGCCTCCCTAATTCTGCTCACGGACAGCGCAGGCCAATCACGTTGCTTTTCATGCTTGGGGTAGTATATGCATAGGCGGTCACGGAGTCAAATCGACAAACGGGCGTTCACAGACCCCTCTGGCGCACGACGTGTCCACCTGATGCGCAGCGAGCCCGAGAAATGTGTGCCCCCGAGCGGCCTTTCTGGTAACATGACGTTATGAAACCGACGTTGTACATTGAGACGAGCGTCATCGGCTACTACACCGGTCGTCCCAGTCGAGATTTGATCCTAGCCGGGCGGCAGCAGATAACGCGAGACTGGTGGGAGAATGAGCGGTCAGAGTACTCTCTTCACGTTTCTGCGTTGGTCCTGGAGGAATGCCGGCGCGGAGACTCGGAAGCCACCAGACGTCGGGAGCAGGCTCTCAAGGGGATTCCGCTCCTGGGAGCGACGGACCGGACGGAAGAATTGGCCGAAGCACTTGTCGCGAAGGGCCCTATCCCGGCACAGTATCCTGAGGATGCGCTCCATATCGCTCTGGCCTCGACGAACAGTATGACCTACCTGCTCACCTGGAATTTCCGGCACATCAATAACGCAAGGATGAAATCCGACGTGGCGAGAGTAATCAAGCTCTTTGGGTACGACTGTCCAGTCATATGTACGCCCGAAGAACTCATGGAGACCGACTATGAAGACGCAGGATCCGATACTTGAGGAAATCTGGAAAGCGAGGGACGAACACGCACGTCGCTTCGATTACGACATCAAGAGGATTTGCGGGGATCTGAGAAGAATCGAGAAGGAATCGGGCCGACGCGTGGTCACACGGAAGGTCAAGCGGCACTCGGCCACTGCACAAGAACCACCGCAGAGCAAATGACGGCCATATAGCCTGCGTGCCGAGAACCTCAATCGTTCTGGACGCACAGGTCGTACAATTCACGGAGGCAGTCACGGAGGTTGCCTTGATGGCGATGGAAGAGGGCGTTCAGGGACTCGGTGGGGATGGGGTGGTCCGGCGGTTGGAGTTCGCGGACAATTTCTTGCAGCAGCGAGGGGCTTGTCGTGCATTCGAGGAGTGTGGGGAGCAGGCCTGTACGGTGGGAGGTGATGACCAAGCCGTAGGTGTGTGTGATCGTGTGGCGTTTGAGCAGCGACCAGCAGGACCGCGGGACGAGGTCGGCGCCGTCGAGCAGCAGGAGTTCGTCGCGGTCCAACTCCGCAAGGAGGCGCCGGCAGGCCGGATCGGTCAGCGGAGAGGTATCGTTCACGAAAACCGTCCGGGTCTTGATGCCCTGCTCGGCAAACAGCCGCTCCAGGTCCTCCAGCAGCGTGGTCTTGCCCGAACCGTCGGGGCCGACGATGGCCGCACGATAGTTCAATTCTCTCAGGCGGGCGAGGACTTCAAGGAACGTGCCCCCCTGCGGTCGAAAGCGAATCGCATGAATGCGGTCCATCGCGAATGGGTTGTCTCGTGCCCTCATCTGCATTCCTTTGCGGTGTTCCCCAGTCGGTCACAGCCGGAGTCCTTCCGGCACCGCCATCCATCTCAATCGAGCCAGGATTGATAGTACCCCAAGTCCGGCAGATAGCCATCCCGAACGATCAGATCGACCTGGGCCGCGTTTGCATCTGCGGGCGGCACATTCGCAAGAACGGGGCACGGCAGGAATACGCCCCACAGGGCAACCCGGAACACAATGACGGCAACACAGATTTTCAGCGGCATCCTCCGAATTCTTGATGAATAAACCTGCCCAGCGGTAGTCCTGACATACAGGCGACTATACAGTATGATAGTGCCGAACGTCCGGAAAGTCAAGCTCGCAGCGCCGGCCCGGACATCGGCGGGCTGCAAGCAAGATGGAGTCGCTCGCTCATGGCAGAACTGGTGACCGTTCACAAGACGATGGAAGCCGAGGTGGCCAGGGTCGTGGCCTACCTGGAGAATCGGTGCCTGCATCCGGTCGTGCTCGACGACAGCGAGAAGATGAGCCCCTACCGCAGGCAGGCCCACGAGATCCGCATCGCCGTTCCGGAAACGGAACGCGACATGGCAATCCGCATCCTGGAACAGATGCAGCAGCAGGAGCAGGTTCGGCTGTCTCCCCTCGTCAAGAAGGCCAACGCCGTGGTCTTCACGCTCATCGCAGTCCTGGCCCTCCTCGCCGTCGTGGGTCTGCTCGATGCGCGAGGCTTGTGGTTCTATCCCCTGTGCGTCCTGGTGGTCGTCCTCGCGGCACCGGCTCTGGTTCGACGCGCATGGGGCAGAAGGCCGGACGCATCCTCGGCCGAGAGGACGGACCGGGAATGATACATCGGGGCGAAGCCTTGCCGGGAGGCGGGCCGCATGGTAGCTTGGTGGCACTTCGCCCCGCCGGGCCGGCAAGCGTCAGCGGAGCGAAGCAGACGGCGTCGGCTCCTTGATGAACGTGACAAAGATGGGGATTGAGCGATGAAGATCGGATTTCACACGGATGCGTTCAACAGCTCCTATTTCAGCTTCGAGAAGTGCCTCGAATGGGCACAGAAGAACCAGGTCCACTACATCGAGTGCGGCCTGATCGACGGCGTGAGCTGGATTCATGGGCTGGGCTACCAGCCGCACGTCGCGCTCTACGAGGACCCGGTCCTGCTGCGACGCAAGATGAACTCTTATGGCGTGATGGGTTTCTCCAGGTCGATGCGGCCTACCCCCTCTCGGGCAAAGACGGCCCGATCCGCGGCGTGCCCTACGTGATGAAGTCGATCCAATGGGCGCACCTGATCGGCTGCCCGAACGTGGACACGACCGACGGGATGCACCAGCCGGAAGGGCTCACCGACGCCGAGGCCATGGAGCTGATGAAACGCAGCTACGGACAGATTATCGAGGTCGCGGAAGCCCACGAAATCATCGTGAACATCGAGCCGCACGGTTACTTCACAACCAAGCCCGACATGATGTCGCGAATGCTCGACTTCTGCGACAGCAAGTACCTCCGCATGAACATGGACACAGGCAACACCTTCATCGCAGGCCAGGACCCGGTCTCGTTCTTGAAGCGATTCATCGACAAAGTCAGCCACGTCCACATCAAGGACGTCTCCGAGTCGCTCGCGGCGGCGGTCCGGGGCAATCAGACGGGCATCGCAGTCAGCCAATGCGCCATCGGCGAAGGCGTCAACGCCGACAACATCCGCAAGTGCATCGAGCTGCTCCGCGACCACGGCTACAAAGGCGTCCTGAGCATGGAATGCGAAGGCCAAGGCGGCCCCATGATCGAAAAATCCCTCGCCTGGCTGCGAAAGACACTGGCGCAACTGAAGATACAGATAGGAGAATGAAACCGCTGATAAACGCGGATGAACGCTGATATTCAGAAGTTGTTCACGACGCGTCGGACTTCGAGTTTCGGTTTGGCGAAGTTCATCAGCAGGCACAGACAGAGCTTCGTGGCCTTCAAGTAGTTCAGACACTGGGCCAGGTGAATGTCGTCGAGTTCCTTGACCGCCTTGAGTTCGAGCAGAAGGCTCCCTTCGACCAACAGATCCGCCATATAGTCGCCCACGACCACGCCGTCGTAGTGGACCTTGATGCCGTACTGCTGCTCGACCTTGATGCCTGCCTTGCGAAGCTCATGGGCCAGAGCGTTTTCGTACACCTTCTCCAGAAATCCGCATCCCAGCGTGTTGCTGACGGCGAAGGCGCACCGGATCACTCTCTCCGTCAGTTCACTCATCTCCCTCCGGTCAAATCGGCGTTCATCAGCGTTAATCTGCGGTTCCATCTCTCTCCTTGTTGAGTGTTCACAGGCCAAAATACCGTCGTCGGACACCAGCCCCCGCGCAAACCACCCGGCACCGCGACCTTGCCGACCGGAAACGGGGCACGTGAAGCCGCAAATGAGCCATTTCGACCATAGAACGGCCCCGACGTCAGCAAAACACGGTCTTGCCTAGCTGACGCTTCGGCTCAGGCACGCGGCTTGTCCGCGTCGCCTGGAGCCACTTGTTGGGTGCCGTTTATCCACGCCCTGATGTCAGCAAGACCTTTCGGGGGTGGGGCGAACAATCTTATTTGCGCCCCTGGCCAAAGCCGCCTAGCTGCCTCGGCATGAGAGACTATATCAACGATCCCGACTTGCTCGATCTGGCGCCCGACCTCTCGTAGATGCGTAAGCACAGCGTCATCGTAATCGTTAAATGCGAAACCGAACACAAGCAACCGACGTACACCTCCTATGATCCTGCGAGATAGACCCCACTGGTCGTCCAGTTTTTGCGGTGGCACCTTGTTTGGCGTGGGTGCCACTATGAGTGCCTTGCCGCTCAAGCCTCGACGCCCATCTGTGTATTTGCCAGCAGTGTCCCAAGAGATGCTACCGTGAAGTTTCGCAAACGGAAGTCGCCCAGTCAATCTGACGGGATTCCGCCACTGGGAAACAGGATACGGGCCTCGTCCACGAAGGACCTCACCAGAAACGCCGTGGTTGAATCCTCTGGAACCCAGGGCGTATTCCACAAGGAGGTCGTAATTGAGGGTGACGATGCCGGATAACTGTGTGCCACACTGGATGATGAAGCGTGCAGCGGGCCGAACTCCGGGCCTCTCCCATTTCCTGTTCTCGTCGATCATCAGCACGTGTCGTCTGTGGCGGCCAGCATGCCACTCCTGCCAGATGAATGGCTGGGACAAACGTCTAGCAGCCCGTTGAAAAAGTCGTCCCGGCAGGCGTTTTTTATCTGGACAGAATGTATCTGACTTGCTATCGTGGGGACATGGATGTCATGGAGGATACCCCATGTCGATGAGCAGAC
>Ga0116141_10004038_pt1 | contig 12381 bp, 13 predicted proteins | sample AD_UKC097_MetaG_FD_89744 | JGI IMG/M metagenome (GOLD analysis project Ga0116141, IMG submission 89744) | Active sludge microbial communities of municipal wastewater-treating anaerobic digesters from USA - AD_UKC097_MetaG | ecosystem: Engineered > Bioreactor > Anaerobic > Digestate | place: USA... | reverse complement strand
TATTTGGGGAGTATGATCCGAAAAAAAACCTTCCCTATATTTTTATGGTTATGCCTATTGCCAATGCGGAAAAAGTGTATAACTTTACCAAAAATATAGCTCTACCTGGTGGTAATGACCTATCCGTTAGTAAAAAATCCAATATCTATGAAATTGATCTGCAAGGTCTTTCCTGTATGTGGACAGGAAAATCTATGTTGATAGGAATGACCGATCCAAACAATGATAACGACCTTAGCAAGAAAGTGAAAACTTACTTAACCCAGGATAAATCTGACTGTATTCTTGCTAATGAGAAATTTAGCCGCAGTAAGCTGAGAGGTCACGATATAACCCTTTGGGCTAATTTGGATGGAATGGCTCGTATTGCTCAAAAAGGATTAAAGGATGCCCAGGGAAATGTGGAAAGATTAATTTCCCAGCGAAAGCAGCGCGAGATGTATAGTGACTATTATTATAATACAAATTTACCCTATTCTTACAGTTACTGGGAAATTATGGACCACTTTCCAGTGGACGACCCGAAAAATGTTTTTGAAAGCGTTCTTTTAGGAATTGCTTATGAAAGCAAAATTCCAATGAAAACAGTAATTGATTTACCTACTGAATTATATAATACTTACCTCTCTTTTTCCGCCGATTTTGATAAGGGAAAAATGGTCTCCTCAGTAAAATTTGAGACGACCCCGGAGAGGCAAAAGAAATTAGAAAGCATTATTGCCGATGCCGTCAATGTGAAAGACCTTTATCCTTATGTTCCAACCGAAGGATTGATTATGCTGAGCTCTGTAAAAACCAATTATCCAAAACTCTATACCCTTACGGAAAAGAGAATTGATAAATTGTTGAAAAGTGTTGACAATCCTGAGATAAGCAAGCTAATGAAGCATCTGAATAAGCTGGCAGATGGTTCCGGCATAATTGCAGTGAATATTTTGGACGAAAAGGAAGCACCCTTTGTAACCCTTATTGCATCAGTTAAAGACAATAAGGGAATACAGGAATTGCTGAAAGATATGGTCCGGGAAGGTTATTTACGTAAAGAAGGTAAATACTACTATTTGGATGAGTTAGTCATTTTCTTTGAAGATAATGTGATGATCTGCACTACCAATCATAATAACTATAAAAAAAGTAATCGCAATTTAGAAGGAACTCTTGCCCGACAAATGAATAAAAATCCGTTCAATATGACGATGGATTTCACGGCTTTAAAAGATTTAACGGATGACTTGTCCGATGAAGAAGAAGATGCTTTGGATATGCTGAATAAATTGAATGCGCTTGTTAAAACCGATGGCAAAACCTCCAATGAACTGAAAGTAGAATTAACCTTCAGTGATAAAAAACATAACTGCTTGAAACAGGTTAAAGAATATTTAAGCGATAATGACGATTTTTGGAAAGATATGACGGAAGAAATAATGTATACAGTAAGTTATATGGCTGAAAGAGAGGATGAATCACAAAGTTATGGACGCCAACCAATGGTTGAAGATGAAACAACTTCTGTAGAAGAAGTTACACCTGCACCTGCTGATACTCTTCTTGAACATAATTATTAGAAAAATACTCTGAATTTTATCAATATTTTTGAGTAATCGGAGCTCTTTTGAGCTCCGTTTTTGTTCCGGAAGAACGACTTCCCTTGTATGTACCGGCGGACGCCGTTCCGCCGTTATTCACCAATCCGGAAGAACGATGTTCTCGTCGTTCAATGGTAACCCGGGTTTTTCGTTACCACATACAAAACGGTAACAAAATAAAGCGTAAGAAGACCCATTTTACAAAGGTAGAAGTTGGATAATGGGTTGGCAAATTCCGATTTGCCAAAAAGGACGCAGTCCTTTAAAAAAGTATGCCTGGGTTGCCGAATCGGAATTCGGCAACCCAGGCATTTTTGTTACCGCTTACTTTTTGGTAACAAAAATAAATCGTGAGCGGTGGGTTGACGAGGATGTCAACTTTGCGGCGGAACGGCGTCCGCCGGTACCTGTTTTTGGTTGACGAGGAAGTGAATCTTCCGGCATTTTAACACAGCATAAAAGTTCCTTTAACGATTCCTTAGCAAAGTTAAGGCATCGTTAAAGAATCGTTAAAGGGTCTTTAAAGTGACAAACAGGAAACATTATGCCGCCCTTCCAGCAGATAAAAATAGCAATTAATAAAAAGCGGAGGCAACATTATGCCAATTATACCCCGATTTATCCCAAATAATGCAGTTGCGGGATAGTGGGTTGGCAAATTCCGATTTAAAAAAAGGTCGGAGACCTTTACAGTCCTTTAAAAAAGTATGCCTATCGGCATTTGCCGAATCGGAATTCGGCAACCCATAGAACGCAGTGCTTTAAAAAAAGTATGCCTGACGGCATTTGCCGAATCGGAGTTCGGCAACCCATTTTCTTTTGCCGAATCGGAATTCGGCAACCCACAAAGTAAAGTTGTTAATTTGTTATTTCTATTGCATTATTTGGGTTTATCTCCTCCATTTTGGTTTTCTTCCCAATCCGTAAACCTTTGCGTCCATCTTCTTTGCTGTGTAATCAGCGTAAGATATGGGTTTGCAACGGGTTCACACTATTCTAAGGAAAAAGCATTAAAAAAATTTTTAGCCAACACTAACTGCATAGTATCTAAAAGGATATGTTTCTTTTGGCAGTAGTTTAAAAAATGCTTCTTTTGTTCTATCTTTTCTGAAATTAGCGTGTTGTTAATTTTTCCCTTTTGCTAAGTTATCTTATTCATAGCTTTTAGTTACTTGACAAAACAGAGATAGGATTTTTTTTGGTGAAGTTGGTCTTAGCACAGCTTGGGGAAATCTATAAAGGTATGTGAAACCGTATTTTTTAATATAGCTGTGGATAAGTTGTGGATAACTGCAAAAAGGGGGATTGGAAGGAAGTCCTTTTTTTGATGTTAAGTTTATAAAAATAAATAAGATAATAATATCACTGGCGTATCTGTAACAGCAGCATACGGTTTGTGGATAAATAAAGTTTATGGGATAGTGCTTTATGGATCAGGATATTTGGCAGAACATATTGGATAAGCTGGAAGAGAATATTAATTCTCAAAGTTTTAAAACCTGGTTTTCGGATACTAAGTTAGTGGATATGAATGATCGGGAATTGATGATTAAGGTAGCTACTCAATTTTCGGCAAATTATTTGAATCAGAATTACAAAGAGGTCTTAGGAGAAATTTCTTATGGGCTTTACGGCAGGAAATATGAGGTGCAATTTATCACTCAACCGTGGCGAAATCATCGGGATGAAGAAAAAGAACTGCCAGAATATAGTGGCAACCGGGTTGTTTCCAATGTAAAACTGAATGAGCGTTATACTTTTGATGAATTTGTGGTAGGGAAAAACAACAATTTTGCCTATAGTGCAGCCAAAGCGGTTGCCGAATCTCCCGGTTATACATATAATCCTCTTTTCATTTATGGTGAAAGCGGAATGGGTAAAACCCATCTAATGCAGGCAATTGGAAATTTCGTGCAAAAAGAAGGACGGAACTGTTCCATTTACTATATAACATCCGAGGCATTCACCAATGAAATGATTGATGGTATTCGCAGCAATAAAATGTCGGAATTTAGAAATAAATTCCGAAAAGTGGATTTGTTGCTGATGGATGATATCCATTTCCTTTCCCGTAAGGAAGGAACTCAGGAAGAATTTTTCCATACTTTTAATGCCTTGTTTGAAAACAGAAAACAGATTGTGCTCACTTCGGACAGGCCTCCCAAAGATATTCCCGATTTGGAAAAACGCTTGGTTACGCGCTTTGAAAGCGGTTTATTGTGTGACCTGAAAAATCCCGATTTTGAAACACGCGTCGCTATTTTGCACAAAAAAGCCGAGCCCGAAAATGTGGTTTTAAGCGATGACATTATTAATTTTATTGCGGATAACATCACCAGCAGCGTTCGTGCTTTGGAAGGTTCGCTAATTCGTATTTTAGCGTTTTCTTCCTATAATAAACTGAATCCGGAAGAATTAGATGTTTCTATAGCCAGCGAAATTCTTTCGGATATGATTTCCGAAAAGATGAACGCTATCAGCTTGGATGCAATTACCCAACAGGTCTGTGAATGCTATGGAATTACTCCTGCCCAGTTACTGGAAAAAACGCGTAAACCTCAAGTTGCTTTTCCGCGTCAAGTAGCAATGTATTTGGCAAATTATTTAATTCCCCAGCTCTCCTTGAAAGATATTGCAGAATATTATAACAGGAAGGACCATACTACAGTATTACATGCCAAAAAAATGGTGGAAAATCAGTTTCGGGAAAAAGAGGACTTCCGAATTTTGCTGGAAGGGATTATTAAAAACTTGAAAAAATAAAGCGAAAAGGATGTAGCTTTTCCGGATGGTTGAACTCCCGGTCAACTATAAAGCGACAGGGATGTCGCTTTTCCGAATGGTTGACGTCCTCGTCAACTATAAAACGACAAGGATGTCGTTTTTCCGGATGGTTGACCTCCCGGTCAACTATAAAGCGACAAGGATGTCGCTTTTCCGGATGGTTGACCTCCCGGCCAACTATAAAGCGACAGGGATGTCGCTTTTCCGGAAAAAGTTATCCACAGCTGTGGATGAAATTAGGTGTATAGCAGTGAATAAGTTAAAGCTAAAGGAATTGGGGAATTTATATTGTGGATAACTCAGGGTTAGAGACCCAAGTTATCCACAAGTTATCCACAGAAAAATTCCAGCGTGAAAAGCTTAACAGACATAGAAAAAAGAAAAAGCTTGACCAAATATCCCCCTATCCACAACGCCTACTTATAATACTGAATAATAGATTTAAATTAATATAGGATTATTATTATGGAATCATTCCAAGCCATATTAAAGCTGCTTACCTGTCTTATGCTTATTTTAATGATGCTTAGCGGTTGCACGGATAAGAATAATTTGACGGGTAATAATTTCAGTGACATAAGAGCGATAACAGTTAACGATGGAAATGGAATATTATTTGGTTTCAGTTTTCCTGCTGCGGAAGAAATAAGCATTTCCGGCAGTGAAACGAAACTTTTGGCAGGAAACTATAACGCTGCCTCGGCATTAAGTTTTTTCCGGTTTACGGGCTTACCTACTAATATAGAAAGTACTGAAATAGATAGCTGTTTTCTCTCTTTAAACATTGCCGGGTGTTATGAATTGCGTAATTCGCTAACATTAAAATTATACAAATTGAACAAGGTCTGGACCGATTCCTTAGACCTGGCAAATATTACCGAAAGCGATTTATCAACAGACCCTATAGCTACATATTTAATAGCCAATACCAGCGAAATTACTGGAGAGGAAATTACTTTTCCCCTTCTGGAAGCAGATATAACTAATTGGCAAAATCCTGATTCTACCGGTTGGAATTTAGCCCTGAAAGTGGAAAATGAAGGTTGGGTAGAAATAAGCTCTCGGGAAAACAGTTACAGTCCGAAATTACAGATCAAATATAAAACTGAAACTGAAGGAGAATGGATAACCTATAATCAACCCCCGACAAAAGATACTTATACCTTAGAAGCACAGGAAACAGATCCCCCAGAACTATGGAAAATCAGCAATCTAACCTCCACCTGCCTATATGTGAAATATGAACCAACCTCTACTATATTTGTAGATAATGAAGGAAATCAGCTTACAGACGAGCAGAGAAAAAGAATGACAATTAACAAAGCCAGTTTGGTTTTATATATTAAAAATGATGATTATTACCATTCCACAAATAGCTATTCTCTCCGTCCTTTCAATGTCGTAAAGGATTCTATTACCGATCCTGTGCAATTGTTAAAAAGTGATTATGAAAAACTTGTTTATACCTATAAAAGTGAGGGTTATATAACCGGGGATTCGTTAACGGTAAATATTACTCCAATAATTCAGGCATATACATCAGGCGATAAAATCCCTAAAGGAATAATGATTCAGTCCACTCAGGAACGCCAGAATTTTGGCACGCTGGAATTTTGGGATTGCAATGATAGCACTCCTATTGAGAAAAAACCTTATGTTAAAATAACTTACACTCCTCCCTATTTATAAGATGAAAAGATTTGCTTTAATTCTGATTGTCATTATATTGTTATTTGCCTGCACAAAAAAAGAAGAAAAAGGGGTTGCCTTAGCCCAGGTAGATAAAGAAATTCTCTATCTGGATGACTTTAAGTCCACTTTTGCCGTTGAGGATTGGGAAAAACTTTCTCCGGAGACAAGGAAAAAATACATTGAGGATTGGGTAAACCTTACGCTTTTAGCTCATTATGCAGATAAACAGGGCTTAGATAAAGATAAAGCAGTGAAACAAAAAATTAACTATGCTGCCAAAAAGGTTAAAGCCAATGCGCTAATTGCCAAACGCCTTTCCGAAATTGAGGTTTCGGAAGATCAGCTGTTTAATTACTTTCGCCTGCATCAGGCAGAGTTTCAAAAAAATGCAGTTAATTATAATATCCAGCGTATAGCTTTAGTGGATAAAATAGCTGCGGAAAATGTTCTGCAGCAGCTGAACCAGGGATTGAATTTTGGAGAAGCCGTGCAACGCTATTCCGTGGAAGAGTTGAAAAACAAAGGGGGCTTTATGGGAATGGTTTCTGCAGGCAGCCCGGATTCTTTATTTTGGTTAAAGGCACGCGAATTGCAAGAGAATAAATTTGGCTTGGTCTATAAAGAACCGCTGTGGTATGTATTTCGCGTTCTGGAAAGTGAAATTACCCCTCAGGAAGCCAATTTTGAGGATTACAGAGCGGAAATAAAACGCAAGGTGCTGCTGGAAAAACAAGACCAGGTGTTTCAGGAATTAATTAAAGAAATCAAAGCCCAAAGTAGCGAGATATATTATTACTAAAAACATCCCTTTTTCCTTAAAGCCAGCCGGTGGCAATAAATAGAGGAAGATAAATAATGAAAAGAAAATTAACTTTAGCCCTATTGCTGATAGTGTTTACCCTATCTTTAACGGCAGAATTGATAGATAAAATTGTAGCCAAAGTAGGAACAGACATTATCTTACTCTCCGATTTACAGAAAGAAATGGCACAAATGCAAAGTGCCGGTTTATTGGAAGAAAATACAAACCCCAAAGATGTTCTGAATGAAATGATAAACCAGAAATTAATCATCCAGAAAGCAAAAGACCTAAATCTCACAGTGAATAATGACGAGATTAAAACAATGGCTGAGAATTACTTGAAGAAGATAAAAGCCCAATATCCCAGTTCCGCGGACTTTAATACAGACCTGAAAAAGAGTAAAATGACGGAATCCGACCTCCTGCAGTTATATAAGGACTTGCTAACTGAAAGAGCACTCTCCGAACAGATTTTAAACAAAGAAATAGTGAATAAGGTAACCGTTACCGAAAAGGAAGTAATCAATTTCTATAACGCTACGAAAGATACTTTAGCCGTAAAACCTGTTTCCTGGGATTTAGGAATAATCTTTAGAGAAATAAAACCCAGCCAGAAAAGCAAAGAGGCAAAACTGGCGGAAATTAAAGAAATCCAAAAACGCCTGCAAAAAGGTGAGGACTTCGCTACTCTTGCTGCCGCAGAAAGTGAATGCCCCAGTAAAGAAGTTGGAGGTGACCTCGGTTTTTTTAAAAAGGGTCAAATGGTTAAACCCTTTGAAGATGCTGCCTTTGCCTTAAAAGTTGGAGAGATAAGTGACATCGTGGAAAGCGAATTCGGCTATCATATTATTAAACTGGAAGAAAAAAGAGGCGAAGAAATTAGAACTCGCCACATCCTAAAGACCCTGGTTCCGGCAGCGGAGGATTCCTTACGCGAAAGACAATTGATGGAAGAAATCCGTAACCGCTATGCCAACGGCGAAAGCTTTGCCTCTTTGGCAAAAGAATATTCAATGGATGAAGAGAGTAAAAAAGATGGCGGTTCTTTAGGTGAATTTACGGAAAAAGACCTGCCTCCTCTTTTTGCTGCTCAAATTATGCAAACCCCTGTCGGCGAAATGACTCCCGTTCTGGAAAATAACGATATGCTGTATATCTTTTGCCGCTTACAGGAATACCCTCCCCGTATTTATAAATATGAAGAAGTGAAAGACCAAGCCCGTGAGATGCTCCTGAAGAAGAAACAGTTTGATGCTTTCAATACCTGGATAGAAAACTTACGGCGTGAGGCATTTGTCCAAATAACATTATGACAATCGCCAACAACAAAAAGCTTAACCCTTATACTTTTATCGCCACTTTATTGGGTATAGGTTTTATTCCGTGGATGCCAGGAACTATAGGTTCTTTGGCAGCGTTTGGAATTTACCTGCTTTTTGCGGGTTCACCTTTTCAAGGTAAGGCATTATTTTACACGATACCTGTCTGGTTGGTCTTTTGCCTGCTGAGTGTGTTCTTAAGCACAAAAGCGGAAAAAACCCTGGGAAAAGATAACGGCAGCATTGTGATTGATGAGGTCTGCGGCTATTTTGCCAGTGTGCTGTTTTTACCTCATAACTGGTTAATTGGACTTTATGCCTTCGTGCTTTTTCGGGTGTTTGATACAGCTAAGCCCTTTCCCATAAAAAAAATTCAGGAACTGCCCCAGGGCTGGGGTGTTGTTACTGATGATCTAATAGCAGGAGCATATACTAATATCCTGATACAAATACTAAATAAAATATATCCAAGATTCTTTGGATTATAGGAGAAAAAATGAACTACATATTACTGCAAGCAACACAAAAAGGCGCTACCCAACAAGGCGGTGCCGGAACTACCCTCATCTTTATGATTATAATGTTTGTAATCCTGTATCTATTGCTAATCCGTCCCCAACAAAAGAAAGCAAAAGAAACCCAAAAGATGCAGGAGGCGCTGAAAATAAACGATAAGGTCTTAACCAGTTCCGGAATCTATGGCCGTGTCGTTTCTCTAAAACCCGATAAAGGAATTGTGGTCTTAGAAATTGATGATACCAATAAAGTGCGAATAGATATTCAAAAAAATGCTATTGTAGGAGTTGTTGCCACAACAGAATCCGGAACCGAGAAATGAAATATCAGCCCAAACTTTTACCTGTGCGTCTCTACGGAGATAATATTTTAAGGCAGAAACTGCCGGAAGTAGATTTTAATACCCCCGGTCTGCAAGAATTTATCCAGGATTTAATCTATACTATGTATGCCAGAGACGGAGTTGGCTTAGCAGCTAATCAAGTTGGTTCACTTTGGCGGGTAATAGTTATAGATCCGGACAGGGAAAATATGTTTGACCAGAAAAACCCGATAGTGATGATTAACCCTGTAATTGAAAGCAGAGAAGGGGAAGTTATTTACGAAGAGGGCTGTATCAGCTTACCGGAAATATATGCTGATATTTCTCGCAGCAAAAGAATTACCTATTCTTACACTGACCTTAATGGTAATCGGCAAACAGAAAGTGCTGAAGAAGTAAAAGCAGTTATTATTCAGCACGAATATGACCATCTGGAAGGTATTCTATTTACAGACCACCTGGGAAGAATTGCCCGTTTAAAGATTTTGCATAAGCTTAAAGCACTGCAGGCAAGGGCAGTAAACGGACAGAACATAATGGAAGGGATAGCACTATAATGCGTTATCTGTTTATCGGTTCTTCCGATTACGGTTTACCAACGCTGCAAAAGCTATTGCAAAATGACTATAAGCCATCTATAGTAATTAGTCAACCCCCAAAACCTGCTGGACGCAATTTACATTTAACCCCCACCCCTGTAGCCCGATTTGCAGAAGAGCATAATTTACCGCTTATTACTCCTGAGGATATAAATGCCGAGGAAAGTATCGCTAAAATGGCTAAGCAGAATGCGGATATTATTATTACCGCTGCCTTTGGTGGCTATTTTGGAAAAAAAATCCGTTGCCTGTGTCCTTTGGGAGCAATAAACCTGCATCCTTCTCTGTTGCCTAAATACAGAGGCGCCAGCCCTATTCAAAGTGCTCTTTTAAATGGCGAAACCGAAACCGGAACTACTATTTACCAAGTGACGGCAAAAATGGATGCCGGGCAAATTCTGGCTCAAGCAAAGCTCTCTATAGCCGAAAACGAAACCTGCAGCGAACTTCAAGAACGCCTTGCAGAACAGGCAGCTGCTTTATTATGGCAGTTTTGGTCAATGCTGAAGAGGGCTAAAAAGCTTATCGGTGCAGAGCAGGATGAAAAACAGGCAAGCTACTGCAATAAGATTACTAAGTTTAGCCGCCAAATTAACTGGCAGAAAACGGCAACAGAAATCCATAACCAAATCCGCGCTTTTTCCTTAACTCCCGGTGCCTGGACACTTTTCAGGAATAAAGAATTAAAGGTGCTAAGCTCGGAAAAAACAACCGAACCTGTTCAGGGTGAGCCCGGGTTAATCTGTGCTATAGATAATAACTATGGTTTTTTTGTTAACTGCCTGGACTATAAATTGCTTATCAAAAAGGTTCAGCCCGCGGGCAAGAAAGTGATGACGGCTAGTGCTTTCATCAATGGAGCCCGCATCAGGGGAAAAGAAATATTAGGAAGGGAAAAATGAAAAAGGAATACTTTGCCATAATCAAATTCCCTATGTTTGTCAGCATTTCTTTGCTCATAATTACGCTCATCTTCTTTTTAATGGTATTAGGCAGTTATCACCGGTTAGGTCTTTCTGCCTGGGGAAATATAATCTACACCATCCTTTTTGTGATCATAGTAATGCTAATAGGCACCTGGATTTTAGCTCTGGTAAGCACGCATAAGAAAATTAAGCCACCTTGGTTACGAATGTATCTTTCCTGGATGCTGGTGAATATCTATTATCCTATTGCCAGAATTATGGGCAGAATATCTTTCCAGAAAATGGATACTTTGCAGGAGTCGTTTCTCTATTTTAATAATGAAATTGTAGTAACAAATCATCAGGGGATGCATTATTCCAATCTGCTTTTGTTATTACCGCACTGTTTGCAAAGTTCCCAATGCAAAATTCGCATCAATAACAATATTGTTGAATGTGAGGAATGCGGTGGCTGCGATATGGCTAAAATGAAGGCCTTAGCAAGGAATTATCAAATTAAAACGGCAGTTGCCAGCGGCGGTTCTCTGGCAAGAAAACTGGTGAATGAGACCCAACCGGATATGATTATTGCGGTTGCCTGTCACAGAGATTTAACGGAAGGAGTTCGTGATAGCTGGCGTTTTCCCGTTTATGCCGTTTTGAATGAAAAGCCGAAGGGACCTTGTTTTGAGACCACGGTCAGTGCTTCGGTAATTGACTTTGCCATTCACAAATTTATTTAACAGGAAAGGGATATGAAACGCATAAACCTCTTCACGATAATCATTATTCTGTTGCTAAATGCTTTTATTACAATGGCGTTAATAAACAGGCAAGCGGGGAAAAATGTGGTTAGTAACGATTTTGTTTCGCCTTCTACATCCCAACCCAATAAAGCTGCAGCTGCCAAAAGGATAAATTCCATCACGGAAGCCGTGAAAGCTGTAGAACCGGCTGTAGTTAGCATCAATGTAATAAAAACGGAATATGTGCGAGCTGCCAGTCCTTTTGGTTTCGGTTTTTTTGATTTCTTTGGCTCCATTCCGTTATTGCGGCAAGTGGAATCAATTGGCAGTGGAGTTATCTATGATTCCAACGGTTACATCATTACCAATGCACATGTTGTTAGTGGTGCTGCTCAAATCAAAGTTATTTTACCTGATAAACGCGAATTTTCTGGAACGGTTGCCGGGATAGATGATATTCACGATATTGCCAAAGTTAAAATCAATGGGAATAAACTACCTGCAGCGCAATTGGGAAATTCCAACGATTTGATAACCGGGGAATGGAGTATTGCCTTAGGCAATCCTTACGGCTTTTTATTGAATGATTCCAAACCCAGTGTTTCGGTAGGGGTGATATCTGCCATAAATCGTAATTTTGCAGCTCGGCAGGACAGGCGAGAGTATAAAGCTATGATTCAAACCGATGCAGCAATCAATCAAGGTAATAGTGGCGGTCCGCTGGTTAATATCAACGGGGAAGTAGTTGGCATTAATACCTTTATCCTTTCCGAAAGCGGCGGCAACATAGGTATCGGTTTTGCCATTCCGATAAATTCGGTAAAGAACATTTTGGCAAAGATATGAACAGCAAATATGTAATATTTATCCTGCTTCTGTTTACCTGCGGTTTGCTTTTTGCTCAAACTCCGCTCAGTTGTTATGATATTCAATATAATCCCGATGGCGGAGGGGATTCTCCTTATATGGAGCAAAGCGTTATCGTGCAAGGGATTGTAAGTGGCGTTGCTTTTTATTCTGGCAGCGGGTATAATAATTACGGTTTCTTTATCAGCGATCCTGCAGGGGGTCCTTGGAGCGGGTTATTTATCTATAATCAAACCTATCATC
>Ga0116141_10004034_pt1 | contig 12384 bp, 13 predicted proteins | sample AD_UKC097_MetaG_FD_89744 | JGI IMG/M metagenome (GOLD analysis project Ga0116141, IMG submission 89744) | Active sludge microbial communities of municipal wastewater-treating anaerobic digesters from USA - AD_UKC097_MetaG | ecosystem: Engineered > Bioreactor > Anaerobic > Digestate | place: USA... | reverse complement strand
TCGGGACATGATAATCCGCAAGGAGAAGGCATCCGATATGGAAGCGATATTCCGGGTCGCCGGAGAGGCTTTTTCAGGAATCGCCCCTCACCGTAACCAGAGGAGCAATTCATAGTGAATGCTTTGCAAGATTCCATTAAGCCCTTTCTCCGGTCGCTAAGTGAATAATAACCAACTTTTTATAACAGGAACTGTGCCGAATGATTGATGGGAACCCATTTGTGGAAATCGCTGCCATTCTGGGTCTCGCGGCTCTGATTGGTATGATCGGGCAAAGATTGCGTCAACCTTTGATTATCATGTTTCTCGCAACGGGGATTCTGGCGGGGCCTTCAGGTTTGGGAATCATTCAAAGCCATCATCAAATCGAACTGCTGGCACAGATTGGTATCGCGCTTTTGTTGTTTGTCGTAGGCCTCAAGCTCGATCTGCATCTGATTCGCACAACCGGTCCAGTCGCTTTTGCCACGGGACTGGGACAAATCATTTTTACGTCCATAATCGGATTTCTAATAGCCATCGCCCTGAATATGTCCTTTCTCACCGCAGCCTATGTCGCTGTAGCCCTTACTTTTTCAAGTACAATTATTATTGTCAAGCTCCTGTCCGACAAAAAAGAAATCGATTCTCTCCATGGCCAGATAGCTATCGGCTTTCTGATTGTTCAAGATATCGCCACGATTCTGGCTTTGGTCGGTCTGACAACCTTTGGATCATCAGGCGCTGAAGAAGGGGCGGTTTATGTTTCGACACTGATCATTGCCGTTAAAGGTTTGGGGCTGTTGGGCGTTGTGGCTTTGCTGATGAAATATATTCTTCCCTACCTGACCAAACGTCTCGCTCACTCTTTGGAATTATTGACTCTTTTCGCAATTGCCTGGGCGGTTTTTCTCGGCGCGGGCAGTGAGTTGCTCGGGTTCAGCAAAGAAGTAGGGGCGTTCCTTGCCGGGGTTTCACTGGCATCCACCGAATACCGTGATTCCATAGGGTCGCGTCTTACAAGTCTACGTGATTTTCTTCTTCTGTTTTTCTTTATTGATCTTGGATCGCGCTTGGATTGGTCCACCGTGGGCTCGCAGATGGGTGCGTCGGTTCTGTTCTCTCTATTCGTTCTCATTGGCAACCCGTTGATTGTTTTAGCCATTATGGGGTTCATGGGATATCGAAGACGTACCGGATTTCTGGCCGGGCTGACAGTGGCTCAAATCAGCGAGTTTTCTCTTATCTTGGCAGCGTTGGGGATGAGTATCGGGCACATCACGAATGAAACCGTTGGGCTGATAACGCTCGTTGGGGTTGTGACCATTTTCACCTCCACATACATGATCCTGTATTCCGGTTGGCTTTACCGCCTCCTGTCCGTTCCTTTGAAGGTATTTGAAAGGAGTATTCCATACCGGGAAGACGCCATGGATAGCCTTGAAGAAACGGCACCGGTAGATGTGATTCTGGTCGGTCTGGGCAATTATGGAAGCGGCCTCGCGGAATACCTTTTAAAGCGTGATAAAGCCATATTAGGGATTGATTTCGATCCGGGTGTTCTGGGCAGATGGCGTGAGCGAGGAATTCCCGTTCTATATGGGGATATGGCCGACCCGGAGATGCATGAGCAACTGCCGCTGAATAAGGCACGATGGGTGATCAGCACCGTCCGTTCGAAGGAGATGAATTTGGCCCTTGTTCATCATCTCAAAAAAAAATTCGATGGCAAAGTTGCTCTGACAGCCCCGAACGAGGAAGAGGCCGTTGAGTTTGAAAATGCAGGTGCTCACTTGGTTTTTCGACCATTTAACGATGCCGCGGAACAAGCGGCCGATTCGCTGACCTATGCAATGGACTTGGTGCCGGAAAATATTGATTGGCCAATTTCGTTTCGTGAAGTTCGTATTCGGTCGGATTCTTCCACTTCCGGGCAGAGAATCATGGATATCCCGTTGCGAGCAATTACGGGAGTATCCATCCTGGCTGTAAGTCGAGGCGGGCGTGTCTATTTCGATCCAAAGCCGAATTGCAGGATTTTTCCAGGGGATCGTTTGCTCATCATGGGGCCTCCCGGCGCGTTAAAAGACGCCGAAAGGGTAATCAATCAGATCGAAACGAGAAGAAATGCGGAGGATGCGGACCGATTTGAAATTGCGGAAATCAGAATTGCGGATGATTCGAAACTGTCAGGCCATTCATTGGAGGCTCTCCGTTTTCGCCAAAAATATGGAGTCACTTTGATCGGAATTCGACGCGGTAAAGATCAGGTCACGACGATAAATCCGACAGAGCGTTTATTGGCAGGGGATTGCCTGATTGTTATCGGGACCGCCGGCGCGGTTAGAAATTTGAAAAAACAGGAATCACTATAGTGATTTATCAGAAGCATATCAGAAATTCATCCGACAATTTAACCGTTTTGATTCCTTCGGCATGAAGTTCGCTGTTGTTTGCCTCGACCGGCGGTCTCAGATCGGCCTTCCAGGGTGTCGTCGGAAAATGTATTTTTATCAGCCTGGGAGGATAAATATGTCTATAAGGAGTAAAGATGAGCAAGTGGTTGTACGATGAAGGCAAGCATTGCGGCGTTGATTACTCAAAAGCCGACCAGGCGGAAATGTATGATGAGCAGCATCAAAAATTCCGTGATTATGAGAAGGAGTTCAAAAGAATGATGGACTTTCTCGAATTTCGGAATACAAAGGATATGACCCTCGTTGACATGGGGTGTGGTACCGGCGCCACATCGATTTTCGCGGCGAATTTCTTCAAAAATGTATACGCGGTTGATGTTTCGGATGTCATGATAAAGCAGGCAAGGAAAAAGATCGAACATCGGAATATTCATAATATCCGGTTCGTGAATGCGGGTTTCCTGAGCTATCGTCACCAAGCCGAAAAGGTTGACCTTGTCGTCACAAAGGCGGCATTTCACCACTTGCCGGATTTTTGGAAACAGATTGCCTTGTTGCGGATCAATAAAATGCTGAAAATGAAGGGCTTGCTGTACATCCATGATGTTGTGTTTCATTTTGATCCGAAAGAGCATGGCCGAAAAATCAATTCATGGATTGCCGGATTTGAAAAGCTTGCGGGAAAAGAATTCCGATCGGAAATCGAAACACATATCAGGGAAGAATATAGCACGTTTGCCTGGATTATGGATGGTATGTTGCGGAGGGCCGGATTTACAGTGGAGAAGTGCGAGTCGGCCGATGAATTTATTACGGAATATGCGTGCCGAAAAGTATCCGATTTGAATTTGGAAGAAACCGCATAACCGGAGCGACGGACGCACTACTTCGTTTTGCGGAGTCCCTGAAGGGGATACATTGCGGTTGGGGAGACGGTATGAATCGTCCGGTGGAAAGATATTGGGAACGGAGACTTGAAAATTGCAGAAAATCTCTGAAAAGCAATCATTTCGAAGCATATCTTGCAAATGATCGTGCCGGTGCGAAAAGAATTTTCATGGAAGATATTCTACCGAAGATCCAAGTGAAAAGTGTTTCATGGGGCGATTCGCTCACCTTTCATGCCACTGGAATTTTGGGTGAAATGAGAAGGAATCCGGATATCGAAATATTGGAAACGTTTGCTGAGAACGTATCGCGTGATCAATTAATCGAAAGACGCAGACAGGCTTTACTGACCGATCTTTTTTTCACGGGAAGTAATGCCGTTACGGAAACCGGCAAGCTCGTGAATCTTGATATGGTAGGCAATCGTGTGGGAGCCATCACATTCGGTCCCAAGAATATTGTCATCTTCGCGGGAAGAAATAAAATCGTTTCCGATGTCGAGGCCGCTATGAAACGCATCAAATCCTACGCGGCACCGCTGAATGCGATACGGCATCCCGATTTACAAACCCCGTGCATAAAAACCTTCTGTTGCATGGACTGCAACAGTCCGGACCGTATCTGCAACGTATGGACGATTACGGAAAAGTCATTTCCCGCGGGGCGAATCAAGGTTGTGCTGATCAATGAGGATTTGGGTTTATAAAAAACGGAGTGTGTCACGGTTTTTGCTTTTGCGAAACCGCCCCTTTCCCTCCATGCCGGTGAGCCTGTCGCTATGAAAGGACAAAAATGAAAAACATATTTCCTGAACCAATCCGAAGTTTGCCGGAAGCCGATATACCGATTGATGGCGTCAAGGCATATTTGTCGCAAGCTGCAAGCCATCAACTGATATTTATGCAGTTTGAAAAAGATGCGGATCTCCCCGAGCACTCTCACGCGGCTCAGGTAGGATTCGTTCTTAACGGGACAATTGAATTGACGATAGGCGGAATGAAAAACATATATCATAAAGGTGATATATACTGCATTCCCAAAGGCGTAAAGCACTCCGGAAAAATCCATGCCGGATATGCAGACATTACCTATTTTAATCAATCGGATCGTTATAAAGAGAAATAACCGGATTTACATGACATGGGATTCATCGGGGGAAACCTGCCGTCTTTTGTGCATGGAGATGCCTCCTGTTCCGTCTAACATGGAGAATCGCGAGAGAAATGTTTAAAGAGTTGGAGGAAATCAATATCCGTCCCGAACCGTTTGCGTTTTACACGGCAAGCGACTTGTGGACGGATGAGCATACATCAAAGCAGATGCTTGCATTCCATCTTAATGAGGATATGGATGTTTCTTCGCGAAATGTGGAGTTCATTCATCGATCGGTTGAATGGATCGTTTCCCGTTTCAACGTCGGCAAAGGGACAAAAATTGCTGATTTCGGATGCGGGCCGGGCTTGTATGCAACCAGGATCGCCGCGAGGCATGCGGATGTGACCGGCATCGATTTCTCGAACCGGGCGATTACCTACGCACGGGAAGCCGCGGCCAGGGAGCGGCTGAACATCCACTATGTTCATCAGAATTATCTCGAGTTTGAGACAGAGGACCGTTTCGATCTTATCCTGATGATTATGTTTGACTTCTGCGCGCTCAGTCCCATCCAGAGAAAAAATATTGTAAGCAGATTCCACAGGATTTTGAAGCCGACGGGTTCGGTTCTTCTGGATGTGTATTCGCTGGCGGCATTCCACAAACAAAAAGAGACCGCAATATACCAGGCCGATCTCCTCAACGGGTTCTGGTCGCCGAAAAGGTACCACGGCTTTCTAAATACCTTCAAGTACGATAAAGAAAAGGTGATCCTCGACAAATATACGATTGTCGAAGCTGATCGCGTCAGAACCATCTATAACTGGTTGCAGTATTTTACGCCCGAAGATCTGGAGATTGAGTTTTCGGAATGTGGTTTTACCATTGAAGAACTTTATTCAGATGTTGCGGGAACCCTGTACGATCCGCAATCCGAGGAATTTGCGGTTGTTGCCAAAAGATCATAGCAAACAAGGGCCCAGACAAGCCCTGTCCATACGGCGGGGAATTCCGCCGCATTTCACTCTGGGCATGGCCTCGTTCGTCGGATGATATCATCGCCTGTTCCGTGAAAAAAGTTTTGGAGCGTATCTATGAGCAAATTATTCGAAAAAAGCTCGATTAACCGGATGTCATTAAAAAACAGGTTCGTGCGGGCGGCAACCTGGGAGGGACTCGCAACTCCGGAAGGCGAAGTCACTTCCAGGTTAATAGAAATGATGGAATCGCTTGCCGGAGGAGGTGTCGGCTTAATCATCAGCAGCCATTCGTATGTGTCGCCGGAAGGCAGGGGAACACCTTGGCAGATCGGTGTTTACAAGGACGAACTGATTCCTAAACTCAAGGAGATGACTGCTGCGGTTCATAACAACGACGGGAAAATTATCATGCAGCTGGCTCATGCCGGGCAGTATGCCGAAAAAGAGACAGGCGCTCCGGCACTGGCGGTGTCGGATTCCGGAACTTTCTCAGAAAGGAACGTAAAGATAATCACTCGCAGGGATGTCCATCGTCTAATTACCTGTTACTCCCGTGCCGCAAAAAGAGCCCTGGAATCCGGTTTCGATGGAATCGAAATACATTCGGGCCACGGATACCTTCTCAGCCAATTCCTGTCTCCTGCTTATAACAAACGGCAGGACGAATACGGAGGTTCGATTGATAACCGGACGAGAATCCATCTCCAAATATACCGTGGCATAAGAGAGGTTGTTGGAAGAGATTTTCCGATTTTGATAAAAATGAATTGCTCCGATTTTATAGAGAATGGAATCACACTCGACGATTCATTGCAGGCGGCGAGAATGTTCTCTCGCGCGGGCTTTGACGCGATTGAGATAAGCGGCGGTATTATCCGAACCGGAAAATTTTCCCCCAGTAGACCCGGAATTACAACGGCGGACAAGGAGGCTTATTTTAAAGAGTTTGCCCGCGAATTCAAAAACAAAATTAAAACACCGTTAATCCTTGTAGGCGGTTTACGATCTTTCGAGGTTGCGGACAAGATCATTGCGGATGAAATCGCCGATTATATTTCAATGAGCCGGCCGTTTATCAGAGAGCCGGGTTTGATTGATCGCTGGCAAAAAGGAGACCTGCTCAAGGCGGAATGCAGTTCATGCAATTTATGTTTTAATCCGGGATTTGACGGCAAAGGAATATATTGTGTCGCCAAAGAGGCGGAAAAAAATGGAACGCTCGGTCGGCGGATCAATCGATTCAGTTGAGCAGGGCCACTCGGGGTCGTGTAATGGGAAAGCCTCTCCTGGCACGCAACCGATGAAACACAACCGTTACCCTTGGAATAAGTAAACGAAGGAGTAAACGATGGAATTCGCGCAAGGATTATTTGTAATTACGATTATCCATCTGCTGGCGGCTGCTTCACCAGGTCCGGATTTTTTAATGGTAACACAGCAGACATTATCCAATGGCAAGAAATCAGGACTTTTATGCAGTCTCGGAATTGCCTTGGGCCTGTCCGTACATATTACTTACTCTTCTTTGGGATTAGCTGCGGTAATAGCAAAATCATTGACCGCGCTTTGGGTAATCAAGATGCTTGGCGGAAGCTATTTAATTTATCTGGGTGTAAAAGGACTTCGCTCGAGACCGCGTAAGGCTGAAGATATCCAAAACAGCAGAGTGAATGCGTATTCTTCGGTTCGAACGATCGGAATCGGATTCCTGTGTAATGCGCTGAATCCAAAAGCACCCCTTTATTTTATTTCATTATTCACGATCGTCCTGTCGCCGAATATGCCCCTATATCTGATTGCTATATATGGCTTCTGGATTATGATTCTACAGTTCGCATGGTTTTCCTTTGTGGCAACACTGCTTTCCAGTCCTCTTATCTCCAAGCATTTCAGAAAATTCGGGCACTATATGGATCGAATATTGGGAAGCGCCATGATTTTCATGGGCATTAAAGTAATTATGTCCCAAACAAAATAAGGGTTAATGCGCCGCTTTGCCGGTTCGTTTTCTTTGACGCGGAGCGGCAACGTTCGGAGAAGATATGAACAAGCAGGTTACTCAGGATGACATCATTTACTTCGTGGTGACGGATCGCTTTTTCGGCAGGGACAAGCGAACCGTCGATCCGTCGGACACGAGCATGCACGGAGGAACGCTGGACGGCATTCTCGATAAGATCGACTATCTTCTCGAGCTGGGCGTGACGACGATTTGGGTAACGCCGGTTTACGAGAACATCCAGAGCAACGGAACCTCGGAGCCTTACCACTACTATTGGCCGCTCGATTTCGAGCGGATCGACAGACGTCTGCTCGACGGCACCCGTCTGCCCGACTCGGTGAACATGAGCACGTTCGGAAGATTCGTTGACTTATGCCAGGCCAGGGGCATGAAGGTAGTGCTCGACATGGTCGTGAACCATGCGGGATACCGGGCGCAGGAGCATTTTGACTCCGCCTGGTTCAACGTCGGCGGGTCCGGCGACATAAAGGGAGAACTGACGGGTCTGCCGGATTTCAATCACGATAATCCCGAGGTGCTTGACTTTTTCATCAACAACATCGAAGACTGGATCATCAGGGGAAAAGTCACCAACATCCGCATGGATACCGTCAAACATGTGGAGCCGAAGTTCTGGCATTATTTCAAATCCCAGATCCGCGGCGGTTATCCCGGCGTATGCCTGATCGGGGAGGTGCTGCTTGAGGGCAAGGAGGACGTCGCCAGGCTCCTGGAGTATCAGAACTACCACGACTTCGATTCGATATTCGATTTCCCCCTGTGCACGGCGCTTCGATCCACTCTCATTTACGACGAAAGCCTGAGCTATTGGCTTGCACGCCCGCGACTGAACGATGGGGAGCCGCCGGGGGTTCTTGACGATGACAATCCGCTAAAGGGCGGATACCGCAACGCGAACCGTCTCGTCACCCTGCTCGATAACCACGATTTGGAACGGCGCATCATGAGTCATGCCCGGACGAAACACACCGGCGAAGGGGCGGGGCTTGATTGGGCAATCCGGGTTACGAAGCTCTGCCTGGGCGCCCTGTTTACCATGCGCGGAATACCGCAGATTTATTACGGCACCGAGGTGGGCCTCGAGGGATGGAAGGCCGGCGATGACCGCGACCTGCGCCGTGATTTTCCATGGCACGTGATCGGCGCCGATCATCACCCCAAACACCAATTCCGAAAGGAACGCGAGATCTACGAATGGACCCGGGACCTGATCCATCTGCGCAAGGGGAATGCGGCTTTAAAATACGGGACGACCATAACCCTGTGGTCGGACGACCGGATCTATGCGTTTTTGCGAATCGCCACGGATGACGTGGCCCTGGTGATCATCAACAACGGCTACATCCGGATGCCGAATCCGATCCATTTGAATCTGAATATGTCGGTAATTCCGCAGCGCGTTGCGGACATGATAACCGGCGGGCTGAAACACTGGAAGACCGGGCAGGCCCTGACGGTGCAGGACGGCAAGGTGCCGGTTACGGTTGACGGCAAAACAATCGATATCTTCTGTCGCGATGATTCCTGAGAAATTGGAACAGATTCATTCTTTAATCAATGACCGAGAAGAAAACAGGCAACATTTCAGACCGGCTGCGGAGTCGGAAATCCTTGATCCATTTAGAGTCCCTACGGTTTGCTGTTGCTTCATGCACGTACATCGGGCTACTGAATTCTTTACAGAAAAAGAAAAATATGGACTTCCGTGACAAAATTATCGCAGACATCGCAGAAGGTTGGTGCCGAAAAATATCCGGAAAGGTTGTTCGTAATCTCCGGAAAATGACCGAAGAGTTGCAGTCGGGATATGGGAATTCCGGGGACACCTTACTTAACTTTCTTTTTCGGTCCAGGTTTTTGAGGTTTAAGTTTTCGGCATAAAAGGTGTTCCACTCTTCCGATGAAAGAATCACTTCCCAAAGGTCTTCCGGTCCGCTCGTGTTTCCTGAATAACGCTATTTCCTGTTCATGAGCATCAAGGGACAAGAAATCTTCCCAGGATTTGTTTACCATCTCCACCAATGGTTTTGCTTTCACAAGGATATCGTCTTTGCCTCTAATATGTGGTCCGGCGCTACTCCATTGCCAATCCTCGGGTTTCTTTACAAAGCCTGCCCGGACCGGATTGAATTCCACATATCGTGCACATGCCAGAAGGTATTTCTCGTCCATAATAAAAGATGAAAACCTTCCCTGCCATAAATGACTACGCCATCCTTCACGAAAATTGATTTGTCTTTTGTATCGTCTGTGCGCCTCTCCAATTGCCTTATTCAAACTATCCTTTGTCTCTGGCACAACAATCAGGTGAATGTGGTTCGGCATCAGACAATAGGCCCAAGCCTCCACTTGAAACTTCGTGCACCATTCCGACATTAACTCCAGATAGGATTGATAATCCTCATCGTTGAAAAATGTTTGCCGCCGTCTGTTCCCTCGCTGGGTTACATGGTGCGGGATTCCCTGCGCTACCGCTCTTGCCATTCGTGCCATGTTAGATACCAATCAAATGTGCTTGTTTCTGTCAATAATTAAGTATGGTGTCCCCGGAATTGCCCGGAATTGCTTTATTCACTTCTTCTGCATTCATCAAGCATGAATAAATCTGGTCGAGCGTCGCTCAGACCTATTGAAATTTACAATTAAAATAAGATGAGTTATCTAAATTTCCGATTTGACATATCGATATTGTTCATATTAAAAAAATCAATACATTGATGAATTTGAGTTTTTAGAGGCCATAGTGCATAGAGAATCAGAAATTACATCAATGAGATATGAAGGGATGGGAAAAGCGGAATTGAGGATTCAACTCGGCAGTTTCATTCTATGCTTATTTTTCTTAAGCATTGCCCTCTGGCTGCGCGGGCGCAGGGGATTCCTGAAAGAATTGAGAAGACCGGCACTGCTACAGATAATGCCAAGAAGGACACGTTCCTGTCGCTGATAACATACGAACCGCATATGGGAAAATGCTGAGTGGAAAGCTCACCTGGAATAACATGATCTCAGTAAGCAAAGCACATACACCACAGATTGCCATCAGCAGTCGCGTTGATCAGCGGGTAGGGAATCTGATAGATTTTGCACTACAAAATCACTTTCGTGCCATTGAATATACAATAAAGGCAGAAGACACCCCTCTATTGAAAAAGGAGATTCCCGCTATCGATGCCCTTGCAGGCTCAGCCCTGGATATTCGCTACCATGCTCCATTCAAAACGGTAGAGCTTTCTCATAAAGATCGGGAATATACCGAAAGGTCTTCAAAATACCTGAAAGAATGCATCGACGTGATAGCCGATCATGGTGCTCATCATATGGTAGTGCACATTGCATTTGGTTTCCGGTTCTCATTAGAATCACTTTCTTATAGTCATGCTCTCAAGTATCTGGAAGAAGTCGCATCATATGGGCACGCAAGGGGTGTCACAGTATGTTTAGAGAATCTCACCTATGGATGGACAAACAATCCTGAGACTTTTCTGGAATTGGTCCGCGAATCCGGTGCCAGAGCAACTATTGATATCGGTCACCTCTCAGCGTCGCCCCTTATCGTCGACGGGGATTTGCCCGGAACTGATTTTATCCGGATGCTGGCACCATATATCGCAGGCGCTCATGTATATGAAATCGAGATCTTCGATACCGACGCAATGACACCACGCCATATTGCCCCGAAGGATACAACGATAATACAGCCGCTCTTAACTGAATTGCTCCATACCGATTGCAACTGGTGGTTAATTGAATTGGGAGATAAACGTGAAGTCATGGAAACAAATCAATTACTGACAAACTTCCTTTCCGGATGCAGCATGGAGATTACATAATTGCCAGCCACTGGATAGTACCCCCAATATTCCACCTGAACAAGAGACTACACAGATAAACGGAAATTCCACATGTTTTATGAGATGGAGTCTATAGGTGATTTGGGGACTACAGAAATAATAATTAATTCATCAAATATGATCAAGAAATGGAGATGAGAGAATGAAACAGTTGAAGATGAATGGAAAAGTATTGCTGACATTTGTTGTTATGTTTTCTGTAGCGGTTCTTGTGACTTCAGTCTGTTCGGCAGGAACCGAGACTTTACGAATAGGGGTCATCCCGGCTGAGAATATTTACAGAACGAAAGAGGAATATAAGGGATTGATTGATCATATTAAGGCCAAGTTGGGGGTGGATGTTGAACTCTTCACTGCGACAGATTATACTGGTGTCATTGAGGCAATGAGGAATGAGAAAATCGATGTCGCATTCTTTGGTCCACTTTCGTATGTCCTTGCGACTGATAAAGCGCACGCGGAGGTCATTGTTAAGGAAAACCGAAAGAAGGCTGGCTCCATGTACCAGGCCTACATCGTTACGTATGCCGACAGCGACATCAAGACAATTCAGGATCTTAAAGGACATTCCTTCTCCTTTGTTGATCCGGCGTCAACAGGCGGGCATCTCGTTCCCAGACTTGCTATGGTAAAAAACGGGATCGACCCGGAGAAGGATCTAAAGAGCGTCATATACGCAGGGGGGCATGATGCATCCCTGCTGGCGGTAAAAAATAAGAAGGTTGATGCGGGAGCCATTGTGAATGTTAGTTATAATGATATGAAATCAAAAGGTATCTTTACAGAGAAGGATGTCAGAATCATCTTTGAATCAGACCCCTTTCCTGGCTGTGCCTGGGCCGTTCGAGGGAATCTGCCGAATGATCTGAAAATCAATATACAGAGTGTGTTCCTGAATCTCCATAAAGAAAATCCCACTGCTCTCAAGGGGTTTGCCGGTAAGGTCTTGAATTACGAAAAGGCCTGCGACTCTGACTGGGATGTTATCCGAGATATGGCAAAAATACTGAACCTCGATCTTTCGAAGTCCTGATGAGATAAGGCATGTGACGAAATCAGATGATTGCCGTCAATAGAGTATCAAAAAATTTCAACGGCACGATACAGGCATTACAGTCCGTTGATCTTCACATCAAGGCCGGTGAATT
>Ga0116141_10004032_pt1 | contig 12390 bp, 10 predicted proteins | sample AD_UKC097_MetaG_FD_89744 | JGI IMG/M metagenome (GOLD analysis project Ga0116141, IMG submission 89744) | Active sludge microbial communities of municipal wastewater-treating anaerobic digesters from USA - AD_UKC097_MetaG | ecosystem: Engineered > Bioreactor > Anaerobic > Digestate | place: USA... | reverse complement strand
CGTCGTCTCGCGATAGCCCGTGATGAACCCAGTTTCATAGTCGATGAAGCCGTCTTTCAGCACGTGATCCAGCAGCCGCAGGGCCTTTTCTTGGAGTGCTGGGTCCTTGAACTGGCGCCCGAAGTCGTAAAGTTCGTATGCGCCGCCGACGGCGTTGGCCGCCCAGCCGGGGCCTTCGAGATTGCCGAAGTCGTGCCAGCCCATGATGGCGCCGTCTTTGTCCACGAAGCTGGACTTGCAGCACAGATTCCCATTGTACTCGACCAGCGTCCGCTCCACGGTGAAGCGGACGCTGTCTCTTGCGGAATCCAGGACGGTGTAACCGGGGTCCTCGGGAAGACTAAAAGGGGCCCCCAACGCATGCCTGTGCGCTGGGGGTCTCCATACTCGTTGCCGTGCTCTCGAGGAGCACGTAGTCCAGGCCAAACATGTAGGCTTTGACGGCGTTGTCGTTGGCGCCGACGATCTCGACTTCAAGCACGTGTCGGCCCTGGCTCAGGTCGCGTGCGCCCATGTCGAGGACGCCGGTCGGGACAACGCCGTTGTTGAACAGGTCGATTGGGTTGCCGAGTTGGTTGCCGTCGAGGTAGAGTTGCACGATGCCGTAGTCGATGGCCTTGGTGAGCTGCATCTTGATCCGGTAATTCCCGGCTTTCGCGACCGGGACGGCCAGCTCGATCGCGTTGCCCGGCTGGCCGTCGGTCCACCACAGGTGCGCCTCATTGCTCCACTGGCCGTCGTAGCCGGACATATCCTGGACCTGCGTGTTGCCGCCGGTCTTCGAGAGGATCGTCAGGTCCTCGCCTTCGATGGCCCCCTTGATCTTGAAGACCTCGACGGCGCCCCAGTAGCCTTTTCGCTGATCGACCGGCACGGGCTCGTATGGGTCTTTCTGTCCGGCCGCCTGATACCAATAGGTGGTCGCGGCGTACAGCGTAGGCTTGGTGTTCGGATAATACTTCTCGATGGCGGCTTCATAGGACTTCTGGAACGGCACATTGTCTGTGATGTGCCAGCGATTGACGGAAATGTGGCCCTTGTTGTTCATGCTGATCGTCTGGTTGTGGTAACAGTTCTCGAACAGCGTGGGATTGCACCAGGCGTAGCCGAAGTAGTCCTCGGAGCCGGTGCCGAAGGTAGAGGGGAACTTCTCGCCGTCGACGAAGAACTTCTCGTCGCCCTCGCCCCACCAGCCGCCGCGAGGGTTCCAGACGTGCAGCATGACGCCGCAGAAGCGGCCTCGGCCCTCCGTCTTGAGCATGGTCCAATCGATCTTTCGCCGTTCCGGGTCTTCCGGCAGGAAGGCGTCCCGATGCCACTTCGCATGGAATCGCCCGAGGTCGTCGATGGACTTGCGCAGCGGGGCATGACTGATCGTGAAGTTGATCGAGCGTGCCTCGTTGCCGTCATTGGTGACCTTGATTATTGCCCCTTTCTGGAATGGCATGTACCAGCGGCAGTAGAAGCCCGCGTCGTTCATCCCCAGCGGGAAGGACTCGTACTGGTTCACGCCGGGGGCCGTGCCGAAGAAGTCGCCGAGCGGCGCCCAGACGCTCGGTTGGGACTCGCCGTCCCAGTACATGTGCAGGGTCAGCTCGCGGAGGATGTCCCGGTCGTCCGGGGAGGCGGGCAGGTCCATGTTTGCGTCGATCCCGGTGATCGCCTGCTCGCCCTCAAGTCGCAGGACGGTGACCGTCTTGCCCGGCGGGACCGTTACGGGCTGCCTTACCTTCTGCATGCCTCGACGCCGGACCTCTTGGCCGCCGCGACGGGACAACACCGTGTTGGCCCGCTCCAGCGCGAGCTTCTCCTCGTCCGACAGGTTTCTCGTGAAGGTCGGAAGGATGGTGTCTTTAGGGTAGGTCGTATACGTGAAGTGGTAGTAGGCGCCCCAGTCGCCCTCGGCGACGATCTTGCAGGACTTCTGGAAGGGGATAGGGACGTAGCAGTTCTGTCCCCGTGCGGCCTCGTGGACCAGGGCGGGGTAGACGAACGGTTCATTCTCGCAGTTGAAGTATCCGATGAAGGGCAGATCGACGACGGGCTCGGCCTGGCCGTCGAGGTAGATCTTCACGTGGCCCTCTTTGGCCAGGGCCGACCAGGTCCGCCAGATGACCGCCGGGCCCTCGATCTCGGCAAAGACGAGCGTGTCGCCCTCTTTGCGGATGATGCCGTTTCCGTCGCCGTTGGCGTCCCAGCGGAGATATTTGCCCGTGGCTTCGTCGTACTCGCTGGCGCGGTCCCAGCTCGACTGCTGGGCGCATTTTTCGCCCGGCACGGGCAGTGTGGCCAGGTAGTCCAGGTCCGTCAAACGCCTGACCAGATCGATGTAGGTGAACTTCTGGGCGGGTCCGGCCTGCGCCGCGGCCAACAGCGGCAGCAGGAGGCAGAGACCCGCCAGCAGGTGAATGGGTCGCGTGGTGTTTCGTCCGGTCGTTTCCATGCTCTACCTCCTTATCAATGCATGAGTTGCTGCTGCCGGCTCGGCAGCGCAGAGCCTGTATCAGCACACGGGCGGTATTGTAATAGGAAAGGCTCTCTCTCGCCAGCAAGTTCGTATTCCGCCCGAACCTGCCGGCCGGAGAGAGCCTTGGATGGATCGTGACATGCCCGATCGCGCCTGCGGTCCGCCCCGTCTCAGACGGTCGTTACTGATTGCCGTATTTCACGGAGCAGCCGTAAGGCGGTGTCACGGGCAGGCTCACTTTCTCGCCCGCCAGCAACTCGGACAGGGCCTTGTCCACGTAATTGACCGGCCCGGCTCCCGGCTCCTGCTTTCCGAGCGGGGCGTTGTCGATGGCCCCCTCATAGGCAATCGTGCCGTCTGTGTCGATGACGAACATGTGGGGCGTGTTCCGGGCCCCGTACTGCCGGCCGACCTGCCCCGTGCGGTCGTCCAGGATTGGATAAGGCAGCTTGCATTTCTTGGCGAAGTCGCGGTTCGCTTCAACCGTCGTATGGTTCGTGCTGTTGATGGCGAGCCAGACGACTCTCTTATCCCGGTACTTCGTCGCAAGGTCCACCATGGTGTGGACGGTTTCATAGTGGTATCGGGAGAAGGGGCATTCGGCGTTCATCCACTCCAGGACCACGATGCGGCCCTTGTAGTCCGACAGCTTGATGGTCCGCCCATCGAAGCTGCTCAGCTCGAATTGCGGGGCCTGCTTGCCGTGGGTCTGTCCGCGGTCCACGGGTCGCTGCGGCCGCTCCCGCTCGACCCTCTGTAACTGGAGCTGCTCTTGTTCCAGTTTCACCAGGGCGCTCTGGAAAGCCTCCTGTCGCCTGCTGATGAGGGTCTTGACCTGGGCCGCGGTCTCTGTGGCCTTTTCCTTGGTTGCGGTTTGGTAGAGGGCCTGCAACTGGTTGGTCAACTCCTGGTGAGCCGCCTTCAATTCCTCGATCTGCTGCTGCAACCTCTGGTGTTGTTGGACCCTCGTCACGCCAGTGGCTGCCGTACGTGTTGTGGGGGCGGGGCGCTGCCCGGGTCGCACTGCCTTCTCTTGTGTCTGCGCGGAGGTCTGGCCCAGTCCTGTCGAGGCCAGCGCGAGAAGCGTCCATAATGTGCTGAGAGAAATGGCTATCCTGTTCATTTCGTCTACCTCTCAAACTGTACCTTCATTTTGTCTTGCGGTGGCCGGGATCGAAGCATCCAAATCCGGATAGGGATCGAGACGCGACCTGCGATCCGGCGGGTCAGTGTAACTGCTTCTACTCCCGCAAGCCACAGGAAGTTCGGGGATCGACGGGGAAGGCCTATTTCGTGGACAGGGTGTCCTTGACCTCGCCCAGCAGGTGCGTGATTTCCCGGATGGCCTGCTGTGGCTTCGATAGGTTGCTCTCGATCATGGCCACGAGCCTGGACCCGATAATCACGCCGTCGGCTCCGGCCTGTGCAAGGGCCCTGGCGTGTTCTGGCTTGCTGACGCCGAACCCGACACAGATGGGCACGTCCGTCAGGCCCTTGAGCCTGTGGATCAAATCCCCAACCGTTCCGGAGAGCATTTCCCGGCTGCCCGTCACTCCCAGCAGGGACACCGTGTAAATGAAGCCCGTCGTTTCTGCGGCGATTCGCTTCATTCGGTCGGGGGTCGTGTTGGGTGTCACCATGAAGACCGTATCCAGGCCGGCAGCCGCGGCCGGGCCTGTGACCTCGTCCGAATCGTCGATGCTCAGGTCCGCGACCAGGACGCTGTTGACCCCCGCTTCGTGGAAATCCCGGAAGAATCGCTCGACGCCGTATTGCTGGACGAGATTGCAGTAGATCAGCAGACCGATGGGGATGTCCCGGTGCTTCTTGACCTCGCCGATGAACTCACACGCCTTGTGCACGTTCATCCCGCTTCGTGCAGCGCGCACGTCCGCCTTCTGGATGGTGGGGCCGTCGGCGATGGGGTCGGAGAATGCGATGCCCAGTTCGAGCACGTCCGCTCCGGCATCCACGGCGGCTTTCACGATGGCTAAACTCGTATCGTAGTCAGGGTCGCCGATCACGAAGAAGGGGATCAGGGCGGCTCGGCCCTGGCGTCTGAGATCGGAGAACACGTCTTTGTAGCTTCTCATCAATTGGGCTCCACGAAGTTCGAAGCAATAGGACTTATGGGACAGTTGGGACCTATTGGGCCTCGCGAGATTCTTTCAGTGGTCGATGGCTTTCCACGATGCCGACGTCTTTGTCGCCTCGGCCCGAGAGGTTCACGACGACCACGGTTTCCGGGGCCAACTGGCCCTTGAGGCCCACGACATGAGCCAGGGCGTGCGTGCTTTCCAGGGCGGGGATGATTCCTTCGATCCGCGTGAGCAGGCCGAAGGTCTCCAGGACGTCGTCATCGTCGGCCGGCACGTATCGGGCTCGGCCGGTGTCCTTGAGCAGCGAGTGCTCGGGTCCGACGCCGGGATAGTCGAGCCCGGCACTGATGGACTCGGTGTCGATGATCTGGCCGTCGTCGTCCTGCAGGAGGTACGACTTGGCCCCGTGCAGGACGCCGGGCCGGCCGGCCGTAAGACTGGCGGCGTGTTTGCCCTTCGCGACACCCTGGCCGCCGGCCTCGACGCCGACGAGTTGCACGTCCTTGTCCTCCAGAAAGCCCGCGAAGATCCCGATCGCATTGCTGCCGCCGCCGACGCAGGCGACGACCAAGTCGGGCAGCCGTCCGATCTGGTCGAGGCACTGCCGGCGCGCCTCTTTGCCGATGCAGCTCTGGAAGTGCTTGACGATGGTGGGATAGGGGTGGGGTCCGGCCGCCGTGCCGAACAGGTAGAACGTGTCCGACACGTGCGAGGTCCAGTACCGCAGTGCGTCGTTGATCGCGTCCTTGAGCGTGCCCGTCCCGCCCTCGACGCCGATGACCTCGGCCCCGCACAGCTTCATCTTGTGGACATTGACGCTCTGTCGTTCGACGTCCGTGACGCCCATGAAGATCTTCGTTTCCATCCCGAGCAATGCGCCGATCATGGCGGTCGCCAAGCCGTGTTGGCCTGCGCCGGTCTCGGCGATGAGCTTGGTCTTGCCCATGTATTTGGCGAGCAGGCCCTGCCCGAGCGTGTTGTTCACCTTGTGCGCGCCGCCGTGGAGCAGGTCCTCCCGCTTGAGATAGACTTCGAAGCCCACGTGCTCGCTCAGACGCCTGGCGTGGTAGAGCGGGGTCGGTCTGCCGGCGTAGTTCCTGGATAGTTGATCGAGTTCGGCGATGAACGCCCGGTCCACGGAGAAACGGTCAAACGCTTCCTCCAACTCTTCGAGCACCGGAATCAACACTTCCGGCACGTAGTAGCCGCCATAGTCACCGAATCTGCCTCTATGTTTCATAGAATCCACCTTCTCGCAGGGTTCGCGAAGCGTTCTTGTCCTATCGGTCCCATCCGTCCCATAGGTCCTATGTTGCTCTCTATGCTCTCAGGTGTCGAATGCTGTCGAACAGGGCCTTCATTTTCGCGTGATCCTTCTTGCCGGGCGAGGACTCCACGCCACTGCACACGTCGATCCCGTAGACGCCGAGCGAGATGGCCGCGGCCGCATTGTCCGGGGTGATCCCGCCCGCCAGGAAGACCCGCTTGGCGATATGCCCGATGATATTCCAATCGAAGGTCAAGCCCGTGCCGCCGTATCGCTGCGGGTTGTACGTGTCCAGGAGGACGGCGTCTGTGAAGCACTTGTCCACTCGTTGCAGGTCGGTCGCATCCTTCACCCTTACGACCTTCATGGTTTTGACGCTGTCGTAGGACAGCCACCGGCAGAACTCGATGTCCTCATCCCCGTGCAGTTGCACCCAATCCAACTGACACTGGCTGGCGATCTCGCGAATCTCGTCCAGCGGGCTGTTCACGAAGATCCCGGATACGTCGATGAAGGCGGGGAGCTTCTTGACGATCTCAGCAGCCTTCGCCGGCTGGACGTAGCGCGGGCTCTTGGGATAGAAGTTGAAGCCCAGCAGGTCGGCTCCCATGTCCATCGCCGCGGCGGCGTCCTCGTAGTTCGTGATTCCACAAATCTTGACCTTGGTTATCAACATATTCTCATCTCGATTCGGAGGCTACGTCCGGTTGGAAACCTCGATGAGCCTCTCCAGACAATGTAACGCCTTTCCATCATCAATAGAAGCCTTCGCCAGTGGAATGGCCTGCGCGAAGCTATCCGCCAGACCCGCGACGACGATCGCCGCAGCGGCGTTGAGCGCGACGATGTCCCGCCTGGGCCCCTTCTCCTTGCCCGCCAGGACCTCGCGTATCACCGCGGCGTTTGCGATCGCGTCCCCGCTGCCGAGGGCGTCGATCGATGCGTTGGCGATCCCGTAGTCCGCCGGGTCCAGCTCAAGGGACGTGATCTTTCCATCCCGCAGCTCGACGATGCGGGTCTTGCCGAGCAGGCTGATCTCGTCCATGCCCTGTCCATGGACGACCATGGCCCGCCTGGCCCCGAGCATCTTGAGGCTCTCGACGATGCGGTCGAGCAGTTCGGCGTCGGAGACGCCCATGACCTGGGCCTTGGCGCCCGCCGGATTGGCCAAGGGGCCAAGGATATTGAACGCGGTGCGAAAATCCAGGCTCTTTCGGATGGGCTGTACGAACCGCATCGCCGGGTGGAACTTCGGCGCGAACATGAACCCGATGTGCGCCTCTCGGATGCACTGGGCGACGCCGTCGGGGCCGGGATCGATATTGACGCCCAGCTCTTCGAGCACGTCCGCCGATCCGCACCGGCTCGTGATCCCGCGATTGCCGTGCTTGGCGACGTAGGCGCCGGCGCCGGCCGCCACGAAGGCGGAGGCCGTGGAGATGTTGAAGGTTTTCACGACCGCGCCGCCCGTACCGCAGGTGTCGATCAGGTTGTCCTGATCGACCTTGACCCGCACCGCGTGATCCCGCAGCGACTGTGCCAGGCCGGCGATCTCGCCCGCGGTGGCCCGCTTCATCCGCATCATGGCCAGAAACGCCGCGATTTGGACCTCCGTCACCTGCCCTTCGAAGATCGTGTCCTGCAGAGCCTTCGCCTGCTCGTAGGTGAGGTCCTTGCCGTTGAGGAGGATTTCGAGGTACTGCGTGATGTTCGCCATGGTCAGCTCCCTACTGTAAGTTTGCGGTTGGCTGCGATGTGGAGAACGTTCGTGATGATCTTCCCGCCCGCGGGCGTCAGGATGCTCTCGGGATGGAACTGCACGCCGAAGATGGGCAACTCCTTGTGCTCGATGGCCATGACGATACCCTCGAAGCAGCCCGTGACTTCCAGGCAGTCCGGGAGCATGCTGGCCGCGAGGCTGTGGTAGCGGCCCGCCTGCAGCGGGTTCTCGATGCCCTGGAACAGGCCCCTGCCGTTGTGGGTGATTCGCGAAGGCTTGCCGTGCATGGGCTCCGGGGCGTGGCTGACGACCCCGCCGAAGTACTGCACGATCACCTGGTGGCCCAAGCAGACGCCGAAGATGGGCAGCCTGCCCTTGAACGTGTCCACCGCCTGCAGTGAAACACCGGCCGTATCCGGATTTCCCGGTCCCGGCGAGATCACGAGCAGGTCCGGGTCGAACTCGTCCGCCACGGCCTTCAGGTCCTCGATGCGCGTATCGGCCCGATAGACCCGAGTTTGGCACTGCCGCTTGGCGAAGTCGTCCACGAGGTTGTACGTGAACGAGTCGAAGTTGTCGATGAACAGGACTTTCTTATCAACAGGCTCCATCGGAATCCCTTTCGTATCACGGCGATATCCCACGCGCTGTCATTTCCGCGAAAGCGGGAATCCAGCAACTCCTCGAAGGTCTGTGGACCCCGCCTGCACGGGGGTGACAAGTCGAGGTATTGGTATGTTTGCATGAATTCATGGTTCGACTCACGGAGTCATTTCCCCCGAATCGCCCTCAGGCAGGATCCTGCCTTGTGCTCGGTCTCTTCGAATTCGGTCTGCGGGACGCTGTCGTGCACGATCCCGGCGCCGACGCGAATGTAGGCGGTGCGGTCGCGGACCTGGAGGCTGCGGATCGTGATGCAACTGTCGAACTGACCGTCCACGGTCAGGTACATCACGGCCCCGCCGTAATAGCCGCGTTTGCTCTTCTCGAGCCGGCGGATGATCTTCATCGCCTCGATCTTCGGCGCGCCGGTCAATGTCCCCATGTTCATCGTGGCCAGATACGCGCTCAACGCGTCGAGATCGGGCCGGAGCGTCCCTCGGACGTTGCTCACGAGGTGCTGGACTGATTCGTATTTCTCCACGGTCAGCAGTTCGTTGACGACCCGGCTGCCCGGATTCGCCACGCGGGCGATGTCGTTGCGGGCCAGGTCCACGAGCATCATGTGCTCGGCCAGTTCCTTGCGATCGAGCTTGAGCTCCGCCTCGTAGCGGAAGTCGGTGTCCGTGTCGATCTCGCCGTCGATACGCCCGCGTGGTTTCGTGCCGGCGATGGGGCGGATCTCGACGTGTCGCGGCCCGGTCCCGCTGACCCGCAGGTTCAGCTCGGGGCTGGAGCCGATCAGAATCGTATTCTGCGTATTCAAATAGAACATATAGGGCGACGGATTCAGCTCCCGCAGCCGCTTGTAGACGTCGAGCGGTTCGTCGGGGCATGGCTCGGTGAGCGTGCGGCTCAGGACCACCTGGAAGATGTCCCCGTCGAGGATGTGCCGCTTGGCCTGCTCGACCATGCCCTCGTATTCGTGCTGGACCGTATCGGTCGAGGCCGGCGGCAGGGGGACTGTGTGCTTGCGTCCCTTGGGCGGATCGAAACGGGCCATGTTGAAGTAGTAGTCGAAGCAGCTCCGGGCCTCGGCGATCACGGCCTCGCGGTCCCCGTTGGTGATGACGCAGTTGACGACGACGTAGCCTTGGTTGCTCGCATGGTCCATCAAGAAGATGTTGTCGGCGAAGTACAGCTCGTAGTCCGGATTGCCGAGCAGGTCCTGGTTGCTGGCCGGCAGCTTCTCGAATTGATCGACGAAGTCGTAACTGAGGGCCCCGAGCAGGCCGCACGTGACGCGGAACGGCTTGCTGGCGAGGTGAAAGGCGAACGCGACCGCCCGCAGCACGTCCATCTGATTCGTGGCGCGGAGGCGGGTCTGCTCATCGACCATTCCCTCATGGCGTCGAATCCGACCGGTGAGACAATCGGTCCCGAAATCGAACGATTCGCAGAAGGCAAATCGCTCCGGGTGGGTGGCCAAGTAGCCCAGCATCCTTCGGCCGGGCTTGCTGAGGGCCTTGACAGTGAAGTCGGCGCCGGTCCCGGTCAGGTACAGGGCGGGGCGGGCCGTGCCGAAGCTCAGGGCCGTGGTGCCCGCCAGGTACTCGCGCGATTCCAGCAGACAGCAGTTCCTGGCCCGACCATAGTCGGTGAGCTTGGCGAAGAACTCGAGCGGATCGTCCACGTCGATCCGCTTGACGATTGGGACGATCTGGCCTGGTTCGGCGTTCTCTATGATCTGGCGATAATCTTCCATGGTCCGATTCTCACCTCAAGGTCTTCCTGCCACACCCGTTCGGGGGCGAATACCCACAAAAAAAAGCAGCCTGTCGGTTCCGACAGGCTGCTTCAAAAACTCTGGTTGCTTCTGGTGCTACTTAGTGCAAAATCTTTGCGTGCCTGCCGGGATTATCCTGCAGGCCACCAATACCCGAAAAAGCTGAAGTTCTTGCACATGTTCTGCCTCATAATCCTTCCATTAAATCGACCAGACCCGACTTTGTCAAGAGGAAAATCCAGAAATTCTTCTTCGCCATACACCCCGCACGACAGAATCGTCACCACTGGGCCTCGTCGAAAGGCCCCCTGGGGCCTTCGATCTTCGGTTTCGGCTTCGATTTGAGGATTGCCTCGGCGATCGGCAAATCGCCTGGGCGTGTGATCTTGATGTTGGACGCGTCCGATTCCACGATGGCGACCTTGTGCCCGATTGCCTCCACGAGAAAGGCGTCGTCCGTGACGACGGTCTTATCGACGTTGGGCAGGTTGGCGTAGGCTTTCCTGAGCAGGGCCAGATCGAAGACCTGGGGTGTCTGAGCCTCGAACAGCCCGGCGCGGTCCACGGTCCGGACGATCGTGCCGTCCCGGACCTGCTTGATCGTCGCGATCACCGGGGCGGCGGGGATCGCGGCTCCCGTCTCGGCTGCCTTGGCGATCACGTCCGTGATGAGCTGGTCCGTCGCGCAGCAGCGGCACGCATCGTGTACGGCGACCAGGTCGATCCCCTCCTTGATGAGGTCGAGTGCCTTGATGACCGTCTCGAACCGCTCGGCCCCGCCGAAGAACGTCTGCACGCCGAAGAAGGACAGCTTCGCCCCCCAGTTGACTTTGAGTGTCTCCGCGTCGTCCTTGGAAATCCCCAGCAGGACCTGCTTGACGTTGTCGCGATTGGCGAACAGCTCAAGGCTCCGCATGAAGACGGCCCGGCCGGCCACCTCGACAAATTGCTTCTTCCTCTTGCCCCCGAACCGGCTCCCCGGCCCCGCCGCACAAATAATCGCTGCAACCTTCTTGGACACTTGTCACTCCGTAAGCTAATAGTCGATTCCCGGCCTCGCGGGCACGTTCTCATCGAATGGATGCTTGATCTTCTTCATTTCGGTCACCAGATCGGCCAGGGCGACAAGCTCGGATGTCGCACCCCGACCGGTCAGGACCAGCTCGACGTGCGGGTCCTTGAGCTCGACGAGAGTCTGTATGTCACCCAGCTCGGCCAGCCCGGCCGAGACGCAGTAAACGACCTCATCGAGGATCAGGACGTCGTACGTTCTTGTAGCGGCCGCCTCGGTCAACTTCGCCAGGGCCTCGGAGATCGCCGCCTTCGCCTGAGCCACGTCCTGCTGGTTGCGGAGCGAGCCAAACACATCCCAGTTTGCTTCCAGTGCCTCCACACGGATGGGCAGACCGGATTGTTCGACGCCGAGGCGCTCGCCGAGTTCCAGCGACGGCGGTTTGAGGAACTGGTAGATCAGGACCCGGTTGCCCCGCCCCGCCGCACGCAGCGCCAACCCAAAGGCCGCAGTCGTCTTGCCTTTGCCGTCCCCGGTATAGATCTGCACCAGTCCTTTCTCCAACATGGGCATATCTTACGGCCATTGTGGCCAGGATTCAATCCGCCGATTTGATGTCTGGTCATAGAACAGTCATCGAAGCACCATTGCTCTCTTTCTTCCGCTCTTCCGTAGGGGATTCGCGGTCTACATGGGTTTCTTCCCGGAGTATAGTTTTTGACATGATTCACGGGAGCCATATACGGCAGGTGGCTGCGCAGTTGGGAACAGCGGCGAAGGCGTTGCAGGTCATTCTCTTCGGTTCCTATGCGAGGGGAGACGCCACGGAACGGAGCGATGTGGATCTGTTGGTTGTGGCTCAGACCGCTTTGCCACGGCACAAAAGGGCAGTTGATCTGTATCGGCAGCTTCGCCCCTATCCGTTTGGGATGGATATTATGGTGTACACACCTCAGGAAATGGAGGAGGGGAAGAAGTCGGCTCTTACTTCTGTGTCGACCGTTCTACGCGAGGGCACGACGCTCTATGAACACAGAGATGGATCTGGCCGGAAAATGGCTGGCTAAGGCTGAGAACGACCTGCTGAATGCCGACAACAACCTTCAGTCGGCGGGACCTTGCGGGTCTTTCTATCAACTTCCGGGAAGAACCGTCAGTCTACCTAATCGATAACGGCGGTATCCGTCGTCGTTTGGCAGGGCAAGGGCGATCTTCGGAGTGCCCGTTGCCGTGCCGATAGAGATGTAAACCTCGTAGTCGCCTGGTTTCAGCAGGCGGGTTCGCTCGTCGGAGGCCAAGGGTAGGCTGAAGTCGGCCTTGTGAGTCTGTGTCGGCGCCTGGTTGGGCTCCGCGACGCATAGCTTCCGCATGTCCATCCCATCGTCCACGAAGACCGCGGCGATTCCGCCCTTCGTGTCCTTGATCGTTATCGCCGGATG
>Ga0116141_10004030_pt1 | contig 12391 bp, 10 predicted proteins | sample AD_UKC097_MetaG_FD_89744 | JGI IMG/M metagenome (GOLD analysis project Ga0116141, IMG submission 89744) | Active sludge microbial communities of municipal wastewater-treating anaerobic digesters from USA - AD_UKC097_MetaG | ecosystem: Engineered > Bioreactor > Anaerobic > Digestate | place: USA... | reverse complement strand
TTGTTCACGAACCGCCTGTTGACGGACCAGTACGAGCCGGGGAGCATCTTCAAGCCGTTCGTTGCGGCGATCGCTCTCGACACGAAGGTGGTCAACCGGTACGAGACCATCTTCTGCGAATACGGCAACTACCGCGGCAAAGGGTTCGGCCGCATCGGCGAGTACCGCAAGGGGTTCGGTGATCTGACGGTTCGCGAGATCCTCAAGAATTCGAGCAACATCGGCATGGCCAAGATCGGTCAGCGGCTCGGCGCGACCCGCCAGTACGAAGGCCTCACGCTGTTCGGGTTCGGACGCAAGGTGGGCATCGAACTGCCGGGCGAAGCCGAGGGAAAGCTCCGGCCGCCGGACCAGTGGACCGGATACAGCGTGACGAGAATTCCATTCGGGCAGGAGGTCTCCGTGACCGGCCTCCAGATCCTGCGGGCCTTCTGCATGCTTGCCAACGGAGGCCGGCTCGTCCACCCCTATATCGTCAAGTCGCTGGTCCGCTCCGACGGCATGGTGGTGGATATGAAGCCCTCCACGCTCCGGATCGGCTATGTGATCAGGCCCGACGTGGCCCGGTGGATGGTTCAGGATGCCCTGACGTGCGTGGTGAACGATCCCAAGGGCACCGGCGCCAAGGCCAAGCTCGACAAATGGACGGTCTTCGGCAAGACGGGGACGGCGCAAATGGCCAATCCGGACGGTCCCGGGTATCTGGAGAAGGCTTACATCGCGTCCTTCATCTGCGGTGCCCCGGCCCAGAGCCCGCGGGTTGTCGTGCTGATTTCAATCCGCCGGCCCAATGTGGCCCTGAAGAAGGGCTACACCGGCGGCACTGTCGCGGCCCCGGTCGCCGCCAGCATTCTGGAAAAGACTCTCACCTACCTGGGTGTCCCGGCGAACGGGTCGAAGGAAGCATCCACCGTGATGGTCGCGTCCCGCCAGGCGACACCCTACTCCGAAGAGGAAGACGACCACTCCTGGTAGTTTCCACGTCACGGGGCCCGCCGAGCCTGCCGCGAGCGCATGCCCCTGCGCTCTTTTTGGGCTGGCGGGCCGCTGGAAATCTGGTACACTGCTGACCTTTGGTTTGTCGTTTGACGAGACAGGAGCAGAAGAGCCGGATGGCCAGGATCATCTATGCGGTGACGGGTGAGGGGTTCGGGCATGCGAGCCGGGCGCATCTCATCGGACAACGGTTCCTCGACGCCGGACACGACGTGATCTTCGCCACGTCGCACCGGGCCCTGTTGTATCTGCGCGAGTGCTTTGGCGAGCGGGCGCAGGAGATCTTCGGCCTGACCTTCGACTACAGCAAGGGGTACGTCGCCCCGATCGCGACGGTGTGGAAGAACCTGTGGCAGTTCCCGAACGGCCATCGGACCAACAAGGAACTCTACAACCAGGTGTACGAGCCGTTCCGGCCGGACCTCGTGGTCACCGACTTCGAGCCCTTCAGTGCCTGGTGGGCGGTCCGCCATCGCGTCCCATTCATCAGTGTCAACAACGAGCATACGCTGACCTTCTGCAAGATCGACCACGAGCTCAGGCATGTGATCCAGCGACTCCAGGCCAGCGCGGTCACGCGGTTTCACTGCATGGGCGCCAAGGCGTACGTGATCATCAATTTCTTCGAGGCCCCGCTCAAAACGGATCGGGCGATGCTCGCCCCGCCGATCGTGCGGCGGATCATCACGGAGCTGACGCCCTCCAACGCGGGCCACATCACGATCTACTGGACCACGGGAACGCGCGAGCAGTGGCTGCGCGAGGTGCTCGGCCGATTCCCGGATCAGCAATTCCACATCTACGGCTTCAACAAACGCTTCGAAAGCGGCAACTGCCTGTTCCAGGAGCGCTCCACGGAGGGTTTCCTTGCGGACCTGGCTTCCTCGCGGGGCGTGATTGCATCGGCGGGCTTCTCGCTGATCAGCGAGTGCCTGAGTCTCAAGAAGAAGATGTTGCTCTTGCCGGTCGGGGGGCACTATGAGCAACTCACCAACGCGCACTACGTCGAGAGGCTCGGCCTGGGCGTGTGGTCGAAGGGACTGGATGAGGCGGTCCTGTCTCGCTTTCTCGAGCGGCTCGACGAGCCGATGCCCCAGGACAGTCGCATCCTCTGGCCGGACAACAGGAGGTTCTTCGAAATCCTCCGAGGGGTCCTCGCCGGATTTGAAACGCCCGCGAGTGTCACGATATGATGAAGCCCGCGCGTGATGGCGACTTCTCATCTGTCGGGAAGGCAGTGCCGTGCCACAGTCACGGGGAGGGGAGGGCGTCGCCGAGATAGCCGGCGGCGGCGCACAGTTCGAGGATGGCTCTTCCCAACGGACCGGCGTCGCTGCCGCCATGCTGCCCTCCCTCGATCACCACGGCGATTGCGATCTTCGACCCGTAGCGATCCTCGGCGTAGCCTGCGAACCAGGCGTTGTCGGGGTCTTCAGTCGAGCCGGTCTTGCCGTAGACCTTCACGCCGCGGCCGAACAGGCTGCTGCCCTTGAACACTGTGAACGCTGTTCCGCCCTGCTCGTTGACGACGGCACGGATGCCGTCTCGGGCCGTCGCCAGACTTGTGAGAGAGATCGGCAGGTCCACTGCTTCGGCCGGTGGTTGCGGGGGGCGCAGGAACAGCCGAGGCCTCGTGCGCCGGCCGCCGCGAGCGAGGGTCGCGAAGGTGTTCGCCACCTGCAGCGGCGTGACTCGGAAATTGGCGTGACCGATCCCGAAAAGCCGCTTGTGCCAGGGCTGCAACGGCGGGATCTGGTCGAACGACACGATATCGGTGTCCGCGGATGCATATGAGCTACCGATCTGGCCCGGAACCTGTCGCAGGCTGCGCGCGACGGCGTCGCCATCCGCCGCCACCGGGCAGACCAGGGGGATCTCGTGCCCGTAGCCGAAGTTGAACAGCCACTCCTGCAGCACGCGCGAGTCGAGCCGGTCGGCGAGATGGGCGAAGTAGACGTTGCAGCTTCCCTTCAGTGCGTTGCGGGCGTTGTTGATCCAGCTTGCATCGTGTCCGATTCCGCTGCGTTTGAAGATCAGGCAATTGGGCCAGCCCTTGGGTTGTTCGTGGGCCGGGCAGCTTATCGGTTCTTCCGGCGCGATCATTCCGGTCTCCAGGCCGGCGATCAGGATCAGGGGCTTGACTACGGATCCGGGCGGATAGTGGTTGGCGATCGTGCGGTTGGTCAGGGGATGATTCGCATCGTTCAAGAGTCGTCCGTAGTCGTAGCGGGCGGTGTTCAGATCGTAGCTCGGCAGAGACACCATCGCGAGGACATCCCCCGAGCCGACGTCGATCACCACCGCCGCCATGTTCGCGTCGTGGTAGTCCGGATTCTTCTCGGGACTGCTCATGTACTCTTCGATCTGCTTGTGCAGGTCGATGTCCAGGGTGAGCTGGACGTCCTGGCCGAACTCGGTCTCGATTTCGCGGACGAGCTGGCGGTCGATGTCGTAGACCAGTTCCCCTCGCCGGCCGCGGAGAATGCTCTCGCAGACGTACTCGATGCCGTCCTCGCGACCGCAGACCTCGCCCGCGAGGTAACTGGCCTGGGGATCGTCCTCGAACAGCTCCTTGTCTCGTTCCTGGGTGGCCGGTCCGACCCAGCCGATCGTCTGGGCCGCGACCGATCCATAGGGATAGTAGCGATGGCCGGTCGGCAGAACGTTCACATCGGGGATCTCGCGGAACTCAACCTGGGCGGCGAAGACATCATCCTCCGTCTGGAGTTCCACGAGGGCCAGCTTCTTCTTCACTTCCGGGATGTCATCCACCTGGGCGATTCGCCAGCACAGATCGCACGGGTCGTGGAATTGTCGCCGCAAGTCCGCCAGGGCTTTCTCAGCCGGGACGCTCACGCGGCTGCCGTACTGGGCGACCAGGTTCGGGTCATACTCGCTGCGAGCCCAGCGCACGCTGGTCCGAATCCCCCAGATCCGGTCGTTTCCTGCCCTGATCGCGGCCTCGATCTCCTCGCGACTCGCGCCGAACTGCGAGCAGTGCTGGATGACGCTCTCAAGCACATGACGCTTTTTGTCCGCCTCCTCGCGGACCTCCTCGGCGGTTTCGTCCCCGTCTTTGCGCCGAGCGTCGAGGATCTTGGCCAGCACGACGCGTTCGTCGAGGTAGCAGCTCAGCCCGTAGCTGATATAGACCTGGAACTGCGGCCTGTCCGTTGCCAGGGCCTTGCCCTTGCGGTCGAAGATCGTGCCTCGGAGCGTCTTGAGCTGCCTGGACTTGCCCTGACGCTCCTTGATCTTGGCGATCTCCTCCCGGACGGCCGGTTCGGCCAGCAACTGCATCTGCGCAAGGCGAAGCATGCAGATCAGCAGAATCGCGAGGCTGACCCCGATGAATACCTTGACTCGTTGTTCGTACATCCGTGCACCACGCGCCCGGTCCGGTTCACCGTCTCGATCCAGGCCCCCGGCCATAGGAACGGCGGCCCTTTCCATTCATACGCATCCACCAGCCAACGGGCAAGGACAGAAGCGGCCCGAGAATGCCCGAGTACAGCGGTTGCCAAAGGCATTGGGCCGCCAGATTCACCTGCCCCCCGTCGGCGCGCAAGGACGCCAGAAAGTGGCTCAGGGCGGCGGTCAGCATACCCATGATGAAGATCGCGACCATCTGATAGACCGGCCTGCGCAGCGAGAAGACCCGCTGCACGTTGAACAGCAGCGTGCCGAACAAGCCGAAACTGATGATGCGCGGGCCCATCACGTTGCGGATCGGGCTGACCAGGTCCGCGATGAAGCCGATGGCAAACGACGTGATGACCACGTCCGTCGAATTGCACCGAGAGGCGAAGAACACCAGCAGGATCAACAGAAGGTTCGGCTTGATGTCCGCGTTCCCCAGACTCAACACGTTCACCAGACCGGCTTGCAGTACCGAGGCCAGAAGCACGAGCACCGCGAACCGAATCCAACGCATCAGTCACTCCAAACACAAACCGAATCCAAACACTTCCCAAGGGGGGCCCGATCTGGATCGAGCGGACGGCCGGATGCCCTGGCCGGCATGCGGCGGCTATTGTGGTCGAGGGGCGGAAACCACGATGGCCACGTCGCTCAGCGTGGCGACATCGCAGACGGGCACGACCCGGACATCCCAGAACACGGGATTGTCGAGGTCCGGCTCGCAGCTCGCGACGCGCCCCGTGATGACCGGCACGTCCAGCCCGGGCAGCCTCCCGGTGTATACGGGATCGTCTTCGCGGATCTTGTGTTCCCTCCAGATCAGGATCTTGGCCGTCCCGTCGCCCTGGCCCTCCATGATCCCGCGTACGGTCAGGTCGGCGACGCTGGCGAAGACCTGGGACCCGGCGGCGGTGATCAGGCGAACCTTCGCCGTCTTGGCGGCGACATCGGACACCGTTCCGATCACGCTGTTGCCCTGGGCGTCGCCGCTGTCGCTCAGGCTCACGACGGACTGGCCCGTGGCGACGCCGTCGTCCGACCCGCGACTGATGAACAGATGACTCTGTGTCGCATCCGGCATTGCGAGGACTCTCGCTTGTCGCAACTCGACGTTTCCCCACCCCGGTCGATCCCGGAGCTTCGCCAGTTGTTCGTTCTTCTGCCTGGCGTCTTGAAGCTGCCCATCGAGATTGGCGATTTTGGTCTGGAGTTCCAGGACGAGCTCTTCGTGCTCCTGCGAGCTGACGCCCGGCGTCTGGACGGGGCCGTGGGCCGCCAACGAGGCGCTTCGCCCCAGGGCCAGCGGCCACCGAAACACGCTGGCGTAGAACAGTTGCAGACGACTGCACGTCCGAGGCGGAACGGCGAACAGAAAGATCAGTCCGAACAGCATGCCCCAGGTGAAGAGCACTCCTCGGGACAGATTGATCTTCCTTTGTCTCATGGCATTGGTCTGTCTATCGAGCTTCTATGAAACGATCCGGACCAGACCATCGGGGCCGGTCGCGGGACACGGTCAATCGTACCCGCGGTCGCTGTGGTCCATCGTGTCTTTCCAAATCTCGAGGTTTTCCAGGTAGACGGCCGTGCCCCGCGCGACACAACTGAGCGGGTCCTCGGCCCGATACACCTTCAGTCCCGTGGCGTTGGCGAGCACACTGTCCATTCCCCGCAGCAGGGAGCCGCCGCCGCAAATGCAGACTCCGTTGTCGATCAGATCGGCGGCCAGCTCCGGCTCCGCCCGCTCCAGCGTGGTCGTGACCGCCTCGAGGATCGCCGCGACGGGGTCTTTCAGGGCCTCGCGGATCTCCTCGCTGGTGATCACAATCTTGCGGGGCAGGCCGGAGATCGTGTCCCGGCCGGCGACTTCCATCGTCAATTCCTGTTCGAGCGGCGCTGCCGAGCCGATGGCGATCTTGACCTTCTCGGCCCGCGCCTCGCCGATCAGCAGGTTATACGTTCGTTTGAGGTGGTTGATCACCGCCTCGTCCATGTCGTCCCCGCCGACGCGGATGCTCGTGGCGGTCGCGATGTCGGCCAAACTCATGACGGCGACTTCGGTCGTGCCGCCGCCGGTATCTACGATCATGGAGGCGGTCGGCTCGGTGATGGGCAGCCCGGCGCCGATGCCGGCCGCCATCGGCTCATCCACGAGGTACACTCTCCTGGCGCCGGCCCGCTCGGCGCTGTCGATGACGGCCCGTCTCTCGACGGCGGTGATGCCGCTGGGGACGGCAATGACCACGCGCGGCCTGACCAGCCGGCCCCGACCGTGGACCTTGTTGATGAAGTACTTGAGCATCGCCTCGGTGACTTCGAAGTCGCTGATGACGCCGTCTTTGAGAGGGCGAATGGCACTGATGGAGCCGGGGGTCTTGCCCAGCATCTCCCGTGCGACCAGACCGACGGCCTCGCCATTGTTCAGAACGATGTTGGTCCCCTTGCGGACCGCCACGACGGAGGGTTCATTCAGGACGATGCCTTTGTCACGGACGCAAACCAGCGTGGAGCAGGTACCCAGATCGATACCCATATCCATACTGAAATAGCCGAGGATTGAGTCCAATAGCACGGGCGACTCCTTTCAGTTTACCATTGGATATTTTGAATGCCGTTAAGCGGTATCGTCAAGGGAATTTGCTACGGCAATCCAAAAATCGTGGCGTACCGGCTGTAGCAGGCGAATGTGACATAGGCCGCCGTCGCCAGGACGACCCCCACCGCGACAGCGAGGATAACGGTGTACAGATTGCTGGGAGGGGCGATCTTGGCCCCGCGTGCTTGAGGCATTGGACTCATAGACGGATAACCTCCTGGCGGCGGGAGCCGGATGGCCGGCCCGCCGGGTTCGGCTTACAGGTTCGTGGCCACTCTGTCACCCGCTCTCGGCTCCATTCCCTGTTGGATGAGAACGACGCTGCCGACCGCCTTGTCCGGCGAGGTCTCGAAGATCAGGACGTCGGCCACGACGATCTCGCCGCGGATGACATGGAACTTCATCTGCGGCCGGACGCCGGCGGCCGCTCCGATGGAGATCTCCGCCAGCTTGCTGCCCATATCCACGGCTGTCACCTGACCGTTCAGGCTGATCATGCGGGTCTGGCCCGTCGGGGCCAAGGCCATCGGCTGCACGGTCGTGCCCGCCGGGGCCACGGTGGTCGCGGGCCTCATGGCGACTCGCCCATACTGCTGCAAGTACTGATTGAGCCGGCTCTCGGCCTCCTGGTATTGTTCGGTGAGCTGGCGGACCCTCGTTTCGAGCTGTGCGATCAGCGCCAACTTCTCCAGGAGTATCTGGTTGGTCTCATCGAGCTCCTTCTTGCGATTGGTCTGCTCGGCCCGGAGGTTCTGCACTTCCTGCTGAGCCGTCTCGAAGAGCGTCGTCTGTTGCCTGGCCGCTGCGGTCGTCGTCTCGACGGCGGCAGCCATGCTGGCGACCTTCTGCACCAACTGGTCTTTCTCTCGCTTGACCATGTCCAACTCGCCCTGGAGGTTCTTGGTCTGTGTGTCAAGGGCGAGGATCTGCTCATTGAGCTTGGCCTTCTCGTCCTCGGCCTGCTTCTTCTTGTCTTCGAGCTGCTGCAGGGCGTCTGCCTCTCGGCTCTTGGATATCTGGTTGCTTCGCCTGGCGTCGTCCGCGTCCTTCTTGTAGTTGTTGGCGCTGGCGACGTATGTGACGACGATGCCGCACAGGAAGATCGAGAAGACGGTCAGCAAGACGATCAGAACCTTGGTAAGCGTGCTCAAGACAGGCTCCTTTCACGAATCAGCTTTTTCCAGCAGCACTTCTGCGCCCCGTACTATGGGACGTTGGGCATGGGCCGACAGATATCCCGCCTCCGCAGACCCTGTCAGGGTCATGAGGGGCCATGCATCCTTGCCCAAGTCCCAATATAACATCTGCACTCCATAATTTTACGCTTCCGGGCGAAAAAGGTCAAGTCATTTTTCCTAAATAGCCCAAATAGAAACAGTTGTGACCGCTGCGTGAGCTTTGGAGGGCACCGGTTCGGTGTGATGCGATGAGGCGATGGCGCGTCGAGTCTGGAGCTAAAGGTGATCGTTTCCGTCCGAGAAGAGAGCAACCGAGAGCCTGGGGGGTGGGGGTGGTCAGCGGAAGAGGATCATGAACTCGCCCTCTTGCGGGCGGATCGCAGGACGGCTTTGGCAGCCGCCAAACGGACGGGCTTGGACGGGTCTCGCAGCAGGCCGGGAAGGTGTTTTGTGACGGGGGGCGTGCCGATCTCCCCGATGGCGAGGGCCGTCAGGATTTTGATGCGATCCTGGCTCTGAGGGTCGCCATCAGTGTTGGGATATTTGTCGACGATTTCCAGGACCTCCGGCTCGCCTGTGGGGCAGCCCAGCTTGCCAAGCTGCTCGGCCGCCGCCAGGCGGACCTCCGGGACGGCATCGTCCAGCATCGTGATCAAGGCGTTTCTGGCCTCTTCTGTACCGAGCGCACCCATCGCGCGGATGCCGATCACACGGTCGTCAGCGTAGGCGCTGATCAGCCGAGTCCAGAGCTTGGGGTAGATCTGGCGGTCCCCAAGCATGGCGATGGCTTCCGCCGCCTGCAGGACGACCTTGTCCGCGGAATCGCTCCGTTGCAGGGTCCCATAAAGATATGGCAGACCTTCCTGCCTGCGGCTTCTGCCCAGCAGAAGGGCGGCGTTGGCGCGAACCGTCTGGTCCTCGCTGGCCACCGAATTGCACAAGACCTTGTAGTATTCCGGGCTGCCCAGACGAGCGATTGCGTAGGAGGCCGCGAGCTTGATGTTTGGATTGGGATCGCTCAGCAGACGAACGATCTCGTCTCTGGCCTGCCCGTATTCCAGGTCGCCCACCGCCAGTGCTGCGGCGAACCGGACGGGCATCACGTCGTCGGCCAGCAGCTTGCGAACGAGCGGCATCAGCAGCGGATCCTGGGTCGTCGCCACCACCTCGACGGCGTTGGCGCGAATCTGCGGGTTGGTGTCCGCCAGACAGTCCGAGATGATCTGCCGGGCCTGGTTCGGGAGTTCGCCCGTAGCCGTGGGCGGCGACGGCTGGGCTGTGGGAGGTGACAGCAGCGGCACGGAACGCGCTTGCATCGCTTGGCCGTGCGCCAGGACGAGCAGGACTACGACGGCCTGAAGAACTCGGCGGACGCACGACGCCCACGCGGACCGTTCTCGATCTGAGATTCTGGTCATCTGAGCTTGTTTCGGATTTTGGGATTCGCGCTTCGGATTCTGATCGGAGAATCGAAACCGAGCTATGTGGCCTGCTTCGACCTTCGCCGTCGCCACCGGGTCGCGAGGGCCCAGAGGAGCGTTCCGACGAAGACCGCCGCACAGCCGTTGGCGAACCACTCGCCATGCCGGCTGTAGAAGGTCACCCGTCTATCTATCGGCAATCGGTCGGTGAACCATCCAGCCATAGCGGTTCGCTTCATCGCTTCGGCTGGGAAATCGCTGCTTGCGGCCAGGTATCCGTTGCGGATTCGGCCGGTAGATTCGATCAGGCAACTGATGCCCGTATTGACGCTGCGGACGACGGCCAGCCGGTTCTCGACGGCCCGGAACGTGCAGATCGCCGCGTGCTGGGGCAGCTCGGTGCTTGGGATCACCCGGCCTGCCGCCTTCGGGAATCGGACGAACCACCCGTCGTTGCTGATGTTCACCAGCCAGTCGATTCGCTTGTGGCCCTGCTTGTCGAGCGAGAAATTCCTCGCAACGTAGGGGATTGCGTCCTCATAGCAGATGATGACCGCGAAATGCCAGGGAGTTTCAAGTTTCAAGTTTGAGGTCTGAAGTGGGGAGTCGCCGCTTGGGACATCTTTCGGCGTCATCTCGAAAATGGTATAGCGTTTCCCGTGTTCGAGCGAGTAGCTGAGGCTGTAGCCCTCGGGCAGGAACCTCCCAAGCTGCCTGAACAGCCAGGGGAACTGATTCTTGAACGGGATGTACTCGCCGAAGAGGACGAGATGGATCTTGTCGTAGCGACCGGGGTCGCGGGTGCCGTCCGGGCGGTAGCAGTAGGCGGAGTTGTAGTTACCCAGGTAGGGCTCGCCGTTGCGGCCGTGGAGGACCTCCATGCCGTAGGCGCCGACGAGCAGCCACGTCTTCGTTTCGCGGGCGTGCTCACACAGGGCCTCGTGGAACGCCTTGTCCTCGTCGAGATTGCCCGTGACCTGGGCCCAGAGGGCCGGGTCGAGAATGCCCTGGACCATGGTCTCGGGCCAGACGATCAGCTTGGCCCCGGCCGCGGCGGCGGCCTTGCTGCTGACCATGAGATCGTCGAAGAGCTTGCCGCTTTCGCTGAAGCTCTGCTTGACCGACTGCGGCACGTTCGATTGCAGCGAGCCGACCAGGGGGCCCTCGGTCACGCACGCGGGCGTCTGGTTGAGCCGCCACCGGCCGTAGAGGAGGGTTCCGCCGAGAAGGACGGCCGTTAAGACCAGACCGACGAGCGTGGTACGTGAAGCGGAAAGCGTCAAGCGTGAAGCGCCGGATTCCGCGTCCCGCTTCACGAGGTACGCTTCACGCTTCACGAGCACGTCTGCGATCAGGCCATTGACCATGGCCACAACGAAGGTAACGCCCGCCACGCCGACGAGATCGGCGATCTGGATCATCACAAGGTGCTCGTACTGGCTGTGGCCGAGGAGCCGCCAGAAGAAGCCGCCCATGGGACGGCCCTGGAGCCGTTCCCATCCGACCACGATGACCGGCAGGGCGATGAACAGCGGGACGCCCTTGGCCCTCGCGAACCGCAGCGCCAGGGCCGGCAGCAGCCACGACAGCGACAGGTACAATCCCATCACGAGCCAGCCGGGGATGGTGATGGGCTCGATCCAGTAGATGTTGACCAGCCAGTAGAAGAACCCGACGAGGAAGGCCGTCGGGGCGAATCCGCGGGTCTTCGCCTGCGGCGAGCAGGCGACCGAAAACGGCACAAACGCCACCCACGCCAGGAACGACCAACGGATCGGCGCCTGGATGACCGTCAGCAGCAGGCCGCTGGCGACGAAGAGCAATGCCGTTCGGAGAAAGGGGGGGCTATTCTTCAAACAGAGATGCCTCCATGGGTGCCGCGCTGAGCTTGTCGATGGGACTGAGCGTGCTGCTCAGAACGTACAACCGGTCATGGACCTGCGCGGTTGTGTAGGGTTCCGTCTTCTGCAGGCGGCGGTTCAGCTTCGTTGTGAAGAGAGTCAGAAAGGTCCGATTACTGCAGAGGTGTCGTAAGGGGATTCTGCACTCGCTGTAGAGCCATCTCAGTTCGTCGTCCGCATGCTGGGGCCACTTAGGCTTGCCATCGCCCTCCACGGGCAGGCCCTCCGCCTCCTCGATTCGCCCGCGCGCGGCCTCCACGTAGGCCTCCGATACATCGATGGTGGTGTACTGGCGGTTGAGCTTGTGGGCGACGACGGCTGTCGTGGCGGACCCGCAGAAGGGGTCGAGTACCCAGTCGCCCTCGTTCGAGCTGGCGCGGATAATCCTCGCCAGCAGGCTCTCGGGCATCTGGCAGGGGTGCCCCGTGCGTTCCGAGAACGTCCCGCACACCCGGGGGTGCTCGTTCCACACGTCGTCCGGGAGCTTGCCGGCGGGATTGGCCCGTTTGTCACGGTACTTCTTCTGGCGATCTGAGATCACCCGCACGATCTCGTCATTGAACGTGAAGTGCTTCGCGTCCTTCACGAAGTAGAGGATGTGCGTATGGGCCCGGGCGAACTTGGCCTTCGTCTGCTGGCCGAAGGTGTAGTGCCAGATGATCCAGTTGCGCATGGTCAGACGCAGCTCGTCCTCCAGGATGAGCTTGATGTGGGCGGCATACTCGTCCCCGATGGCGATATAGATCGAGCCGTGCGGCTTGAGGACGCGGACGCACTCGCCGATCCAGTCCCGCGTCCAGGCGAGGTACTTCTCGCTGGCCTTGCTGTCGTGGTATTTGTCGTACTTGTACCCGATATTGAACGGCGGGTCCGCGAAGA